>Ga0075364_10000160_pt1 | contig 29830 bp, 26 predicted proteins | sample EndMetdeltDD1764_FD_71517 | JGI IMG/M metagenome (GOLD analysis project Ga0075364, IMG submission 71517) | Populus endosphere microbial communities from Tennessee, USA - Endosphere MetaG P. deltoides DD176-4 | ecosystem: Host-associated > Plants > Roots > Endosphere | place: USA: Tennessee... | reverse complement strand
CTTCGTCTGGGCCTGCAAGAACTACGACGGCGACGTGCAGTCCGACACCGTGGCGCAAGGGTTCGGCTCGCTTGGCCTGATGACCTCGGTGCTGATGACGCCCGACGGCAAGGTCATGGAGGCCGAGGCCGCCCACGGCACGGTCACCCGCCACTTCCGCCAGCACCAGCGCGGCGAGAGCACCTCGACCAACTCCATCGCCTCGATCTTCGCCTGGACACGGGGCCTGGAGCACCGCGCCAAGCTCGACGGCAACGAGGCCCTGGCCAAGTTCGCCCACACGCTCGAAAAGGTCTGCGTCGACACCGTCGAGGCCGGCGCCATGACCAAGGACCTGGCGCTGCTGGTCGGCGACCAGCAGGGCTGGCTCACCACCGAGGGCTTCATCGACAAGGTCGCCGAGAACCTCGAGAAGGCGCTTCAGCCGGCCTGATCGCCGGTCGGACGTAATGCAAGAGAACGCCCGCCCCGGGAGACCGCGGCGGGCGTCTTCGTCTTTGGAATGGCCTTCCCTAGGCTCAGGCCGGCGTCGGCGCGCCCATGGCGGCGATCGCCCGGTCGTGCGCCTCGGCGGTGGCCGCGGCGAGGTAGTTCGGGATCATCTCGGGGGTGGCGATCTCGAACATCACCCGGTTCTCGACCCAGAACTCGATCAGCTCGAACATCGGCTTGCCGGGCGGGCCGCGCCAGCAGCGCAGGGTTCGCCAGCCCTCGCGCTCGCCGAGCCGCTGCACCTTCGCCGGGTCCACGTCCAGGGAGATGAGGACATGGAATGGGAAGAGCTCAGGGCTGGCCTCGCGGCGCATGTGGCCCTGGCTCTCGCCCTCGCCGGGCTGGATGATGGTGCCGTCCGGGTAGACTTCGATGGCGGTGCCGCGCCCGTCCTCGGCCAGCAGCATGAAGGCCCCAGGACAGGGCCCCAGGAAGGGCCGGGCCTTCCAGCCGGTGAGTTCGCTGAGCACCTCGGCCACATGCCTGGGGTCGCGCGCCGGGATTGAGACGTGATGGATCATGGACAGCCCCTCAATAACGCCGAGATCTGAGACGAGGCTATGCCTTCACCAGGCGGCCCTGCACAAGGCCGGGCCGTGAACCCCGGATGAACCGGCGCCCAGCGACCCCATTCAGGCGCGCCCTGGCATTCTCCTGGCCAGACAAGGAGACACGCCCGTGAAGAAGATCCTGATTGGCGCGGCCGCGGCCGCCAGCCTGACCCTGCTGGGCTCGGCCGCCATGGCCCAGCCCTACGGCTACAACGGCGGCTACGACTATGGCCGCAGCTACGGCTACGACAACGGCTACAGCCAGGGCGGCTACCAGCGCGACAGCGACCGCGACGGCATCCCTGACCGCGCCGAATGGGGCCGCGACCGCGACCGCGACGGCCGGCCCGACCAGTGGGACCGCTACGACAACCGTCGTGACCGCCACCACCACCATCGTCGCCATCGCGACGACCGCTACAGCGGCTACACCGTCTACGACTACAACTATGGCTACAGCTGGCGCTAAGGCCTAGCCGGCCAGGGCCGCCTTGACCGCCGCCAGGCCCTCGTCGGCTCTGGCGGCGTCGGGCGCGCCGCCCTGGGCGAAGTCGGGGCGCCCGCCGGCGCCCTGGCCGCCCATGGCCTGGACGGCGACCTTGGCGAGCTCCACGGCGTTGAAGCGCCCCTGGGCCGAACCCGTCACCGCCACGGTGCTGGCCGCCTTGCCGTCGGCCGTGCCGATCAGGACGATGACTCCGTCGGGGATCTGCTTCTTGAATTCCTCGGCGATGGGCCGCAGGTCCTTGCCGCCGACGCCGTCCATGACGCGGGCGAGAACCTTGACCCCGCCGATCTCCTCAGGCCCGGCGGCCGCGCCGCCGGCCGGCCCGCCGCCGCCCATGGCGAGCTGGCGCTTGGCGTCGGAGAGCTCCTTCTCCAGCTTGCGCCGCTGGGCCTCCAGGGCCTCGACGCGGGCGGTCACCTCGGCCACCGGCACCTTGAACTGCTCGGCCAGGCCCTTGGCCACGGCCGCCTGCTCCAGCAGCCAGCGGCGCGCCGCCTCGCCGGTCAGCGCCTCGATCCGGCGAACGCCCGCGGCGACCCCCTGCTCGGAGACGATCTTGAAGAGGGCGATGTCGCCTGTACGCGCCACGTGGGTGCCGCCGCAGAGCTCCACCGAATAGTCGCCCTCGCCGGTGAGCGCCCGGCCGAGCGTCAGCACCCGCACGGTGTCGCCGTACTTCTCGCCGAACAGGGCCATGGCGCCCTTCTCGATGGCCTCGGCCGGCTTCATCAGCTTGGTCTCGGCCGGCAGGTTCTGGCGCACCACCGCGTTCACCTCGGCCTCGATGCGGTCGATCTCCTCAGGCGTGACCGGCGCGCCGTGGCTGAAGTCGAAGCGGATGCGCTCGCCGTCCACCATCTGGCCCTTCTGGGTGACGTGGGGCCCCAGCACGTGGCGCAGGGCCGCGTGCAGCAGGTGGGTGGCCGAGTGGTTGGCCCGGGTGGTCAGCCGCCGCTCCGGATCCACCGCCAGCCGCACCCGCGCGCCGGGCGCAAGCTCGCCCTCGACGATCTCCAGCTCGTGGACGCTGAGGTCCCCGGCCTGCTTCTGCACGTCCAGCACCCGGCCCCTGCCGCCGTCCCATTCGGCCTCGCCCTGGTCGCCGGCCTGGCCGCCGCTCTCTGCGTAGAAGGGGGTGCGGTCGAACAGGGCCTGGACGGTCTGGCCCGCGCCCGCGCGGGGCGCCTCCTTGCCCTCGACCGCCAGCACCAGCAGTTCGGCGGTCGTCTCGGTGTTGTCGTAGCCGGCGAAGTCCGTCGGCCCCAGCCGCTCGCGGATGGCGAACCATTCGGCCGCCGCCGCCACCTGGCCCGAGCCCGTCCAGGCCTCGCGCGCCTGGTCTCGCTGGCGGGTCATGGCCGCGTCGAACCCTTCCAGGTCCACGGTCAGGCCCTTGGCGCGGACCGCGTCCTGGGTCAGGTCCAGCGGAAATCCATAGGTGTCGTAGAGCTTGAAGGCCGTCTCGCCGGACAGCACCGCGCCAGCCGAAAGGCCCTCGGTGGCCTCGTCCAGCAGGGTCATGCCGCGCCCCAGCGTGCGGCGGAACCGCTCCTCTTCCTGGCGCAGCGTGTCGACGATCGCCGGCTGGGCGCGCTTCAGCTCGGGGTAGGCCTCGCCCATCTCCGCCACCAGCGAGGGCGCCAGGCGGTGCATCAGCGGCTGCTCGGCCCCCAGCAGGTGGGCGTGGCGCATGGCCCGGCGCATGATCCGCCGCAGCACATAGCCGCGCCCCTCGTTCGAGGGGGTGACGCCGTCGGCGATGAGGAAGCTGGACGAGCGGAGGTGGTCGGCGATCACCCGGTAGGAAGGCGTGGTGGCCTCCTCAGGGCGGCCAAGCTGCGCCTTGGTGGCGGCGATCAGGTTGCGGAACAGGTCGACGTCGTAGTTGTCGTGCACGCCCTGCAGCACCGCGGCCACCCGCTCCAGCCCCATGCCCGTGTCGATGGAGGGCTTGGGCAGGGGCGCGCGATCGCCGTTGGCGAACTGCTCGTACTGCATGAAGACCAGGTTCCAGATCTCCACGAACCGGTCGCCGTCCTCGTCCGGGCTGCCGGGCGGGCCGCCGGGGATGTGGCTGCCGTGGTCGAAGAAGATCTCCGAGCAGGGGCCACAGGGACCGGTGTCGCCCATGGACCAGAAGTTGTCCGAGGAGGCGATGCGGATGATCTTGCCGTCCGGCAGGCCGGCGATCTTCTTCCAGAGCCGGTGGGCCTCGTCGTCCTCGGCGTAGACGGTGACCAGCAGCTTTTCGACCGGCAGGCCGAAGTCCTTGGTCAGGAGCTCCCAGGCCTCGGAGATCGCCCGCTCCTTGAAATAGTCGCCGAAGGAGAAATTCCCCAGCATCTCGAAGAAGGTGTGGTGGCGGGCGGTGTAGCCGACGTTGTCCAGGTCGTTGTGCTTGCCCCCGGCCCGGACGCACTTCTGCGATGAGGTGGCGCGCGGCCAGGGCGCGGTCTCGGCGCCGGTGAAGTAGTTCTTGAACGGCACCATGCCGGCGTTGACGAACAAGAGCGTCGGGTCGTTCTGCGGCACCAGCGGCGCCGATGGGGCCACGGCGTGGTCCTTGCGCGCGAAGAAGTCGAGGAATTGCTGACGGATCTCGTTCAGGCTGGCCATGGATTTTTCGGTCACGCTCAAGGTCGTCTGCGGCGGCCCTGGAGCCGCCGGCCCCAGGATGTGGGGACGAAGGGCCGTTTAAGGCGCCCCCCCGCAAAGGGGAAGCCGGGAGCGGTCCGCGCCGCGCCTCGAACAGCGCCGCCCGGCGGGGCGCTTGGCGCTCCAGCATGAAGAAAGGGACGCCCGAGCTGGCGAGCTCGGGCGTCCCCTGGGAATTCCTCTCCGCGCCGGCGCGGACAGCGCAAGCTTGCGGGGGCGGCTTGGGCCTTGCACGGGGCCGGCCAAGACGCGCGGACGGATGGCGGGGTTCCGCAGCGCCTTCGTGTAGCCCTGGCCCGTGATGCGACGGCGCGGAGAGGAAGCCTGTGAGCCTTAGCCCTCGTCGTCGCCGGGATCGGCGCCGCCGACCAGCAGCTCCTCGACGATGGCCTCCTTGGCGCCGCGGACCTGTTTTTCGATCTCGTTGGCGATATCGGGGTTGGCCTTGAGGAACTCGCGGACGTTGTCGCGGCCCTGGCCGATGCGCTGGCTGTTCCAGGAGAACCAGGAGCCGGACTTTTCGATCACGCCGGCCTTGACGCCCAGGTCGATGATCTCGCCCAGCTTGGAGATCCCCTCCCCGTACATGATGTCGAACTCGACCTCGCGGAACGGCGGGGCGACCTTGTTCTTCACCACCTTCACGCGGACGTTGTTGCCGATGATCTCGTCGCGCACCTTCACCGAGCCGGTGCGGCGGATATCCAGGCGCACCGAGGCGTAGAACTTCAGGGCGTTGCCCCCGGTGGTGGTCTCCGGGCTGCCGTACATCACGCCGATCTTCATGCGGATCTGGTTTATGAAGATCACCAGCGTCTGGGTCTTGGAGATCGAGCCGGTGAGCTTGCGCAGGGCCTGGCTCATCAGGCGCGCCTGCAGGCCGGGGAGCTGGTCGCCCATCTCGCCCTCAATCTCGGCGCGGGGCGTCAGCGCCGCCACCGAGTCGACCACGATCACGTCGACCGCGCCGGAGCGGACGAGCGTGTCGGTGATCTCAAGCGCCTGTTCGCCGGTGTCGGGCTGGGAGACGAGAAGGTCGTCCAGGTTGACCCCCAGCTTGTGGGCGTAGGTCGGGTCGAGCGCATGCTCGGCGTCGACGAAGGCGGCGGTGCCGCCGGCCTTCTGCACCTCGGCCACCACGTGCAGGGCGAGCGTGGTCTTGCCCGAGCTTTCCGGCCCGTAGATCTCCACCACCCGGCCCTTGGGGAGGCCGCCGATGCCCAGCGCCAGGTCGAGCCCGAGCGAGCCGGTGGAGACCGACTCAATCTCCACGATCTTGCCCTTGTCGCCCAGCTTCATCACCGAGCCCTTGCCAAAGGCCCGATCGATCTGCGCCAGCGCCGCTTCGAGCGCGCGCTGCTTGTCGCCGTCTTCTTTTGCCACGAGCTTCAACGCTGACTGAGCCATATCCGGAACCCCTCTATACCCGCGATTCCCTCGCCCCGCCGTGAGAACCCGCTTCCCCCGGCGCCGCGCCGCGGCCAGGACTCAGATGTACCCAGTTTGTTCTCTGTTCGCAAGATGTTCTCTTCCGGCGCGGTTCGGCGTCGTCACCGCCGCTGCGCAGCTCATGCGCCACAGGCGCGGGACGTTTCGAGCGCCGGCATCCCCCATTTGGGGGAGGTGAGGCGCGCCGCCCGACAATAAGGTCCGTGACCGCGTTTGCGTTGATGCAGGGAGCGGACTGCGTGCATGTGACGGTAACAACTGCGGCGGCCCACAGCGAGCGCAGCACCATCGTGAGCGTGCTCGATCCAAACCTTGAGCTGATCGCTTGCTTTGTCTCGGTGACCGAAGCCTGGCGTTACGCCTCCCTGCTGTACGCCCCAGGATTCGTGCCTTGGTTCAACCGCTCCAGGGACGGGGCGATCGTGGCGTTCGATTCCTGCCCCGGGGTGCGCTCACTTTACGAATGGGTGTTCGAGGATTGAGTGGGTGATGCGCGACGCACGCGTGGGGTGCGGGTTGACGGGCCTCACAATCTTAAGGTCAATTCAGGCGGAGAGACAGTAACTGCCCTGGCGATCACGGGGGCCTTGATTGCGGGCTTGCACGCGTGCTGCGTAACGACGACCAGTGGCTTGAGATCAGCGACGCCTTTTCCACCGCCGCCCTTGGAGGGGACTGGCAGCCGGCCTTGAACGGGTTGGCGGACGCCTGCGGGGCTTGGGCGGGCGAGCTCATCGGCGTCGGCGCCGACAACACTGTTCCCTTCAACTGGATGCCCCGCGTCGACCCGGAAGCCAGTCGCGAACTGGTGCGAATCGGCGCCGGAGGCCCCCAGACCAACCCGCGGGTTCGGATCGGCCTGCGGACTCCGGTGATGCAGGCCTGGCATGACGCCGACTGCTCGAACGAGGACCAGCTTCGCCGCAATTTCGCCTATGCCGACCTGTGCCGGCGGTTCGAGATTCCCCACGGCAGCCAGGCCACGCTCATCCGTGGCGACGGCCTGTTGATTGGCTTGGCGGTGCTGCGCACCTCGCGCCAGGGCGCGCCCCAGGGGGAAGACCGCCTCGCCTTCGAACGCCTGTCCGGCCAGGCGCGCTCGGCGGTGAAGATGCAGCTGGCGCTCGAAGGCCGCGGCGCGGAGCTCCTCGCCGGAGCCCTTGAGCCTCTCGCCCTGGCTGTCTTCGTGTGCGACGGCCAGGGCGCCGTGCGGGCCCTGACGCCCGAGGCGGAACAGCGCGTCCGGCAAGGCTGGCTCCGCCTGCGAGATGGCCGCCTTAGCGCCGCGGGCCTGGAGGACGCCCGCCGACTGGAGGATGCGATCTCTCGCGCCCGGGTCGGCGTCCTGCGGCCGGGCGACGAGCCCATGTCGACGCTCGTTCTTGGCTGTGGCGACGGCGCGCAAGGTCCGGAAATCGTCGACGTGATCGCTCTGCCCAGGGCGCCCTTCGCCTTCGGGTTCGAGCCGCGTGTGCTGGTGGTCGCCCGTGGAACGCGCCGCCGGCCCGGCGAGAGCGAGCGGCTGCTGCGGATGGCCTACGGCCTCACGGCGACGGAAGCGGCGATCGCCACGCGATTGGGAGCGGGGGATGGCACGGAGGAGATCGCGGCGCACCGCCAGGTGTCGGCGAGCACCATCCGCACCCATGTGAAGGCCATCTTCCAGAAGATGAACGTCGGCCGCCGCTCGGAGGTCGCCGCTCGGCTGGCGCGGTTCTGACGCCGCCCATGGCTCTGGCTTGACGAGGGCGGGCCGCCGCCGCCGCCGCAACGGGTGCTCGACGGCTGCAGGCGTCGCGAGCGCCGCGATACGCCCGGCGTCGCTTCGCCAGACGGTTATGGTTGGAGCGGACGCCAGGTCCGGCCAGGGCGAGCCCGGCATGGCCTCCCTAGGCCAGGAAGCCTTCCCTCTTGAGCATCTCCTCGACGCCGCCGACCTGGATCACCGTCTGGATCTCCTCCGGCAGGGCCTGGCCCTGGACGGTGGTGCCCTTGGTGAGGTTGCGCACCTCGCCGGTGCCCCAGTCGATCTCGGCGATGTCGCCCTCGTCGAAGGCGTCCAGGACGCCGGCGCAGGGCAGCGAGGCCAGGCCCGCGTTGACGCAGTTGCGCAGGCCAAGGCCGTTGAAGCTCTCGGCCACCACCGCGCTGATGCCCAGGTCGACAAAGACATCGCCGATGGGGCGGCCCGAGCCGACGCCGAAGTTGGCGCCGGCGATCAGGATGTCACCGGGCTGGACCTCATCCACCCAGCCGGGGCGGTTGGCGGCGAAGCAGTGCTTGGGCTGCTCTTCGCGCGTCATGTAGATGGCGAAGTTGGGGATGACGAGGTCGGTGTTGATGTCGCGGCCGAACTTCCAGACGCGGCCGGTGACTTTCTTGTTGCTCATGTCGGTTCCCTGTTCGCTCAGACGCTGCGCGGATCGGTGATGAAGCCGGCGATCGCCGAGGCCGCCACGGTCGCGGGCGAGCCCATGTAGATCTCGGCCGAGGCGCTGCCCATCCGGCCCTTGAAGTTGCGGGTCGAGGCGGTGATGCAGACCTCGCCGTCGGCCAAGAGGCCCATGTGGCCGCCGAAGCAGGCGCCGCAGGTGGAGTTGGTGACCACCACGCCGGCTTCCAGCAGGGTCTCGACATAGCCGGCGCGGACCGCCTCCTTCATCACGTCCTGGCTGCCAGGGGTCATGATGAAGCGGGTGCCGTCGGCCACCTTCTTGCCCTTCATGATGCCCGCGGCGATCTTGAAGTCGCTCAGGCGGCCGTTGGCGCAGGAGCCGATGAAGGCCTGGTCGATGCGCTTGCCCGCCACTTCGCTGACCGGCTTTGCGTTCCAGGCCACGGCGTTGGGCAGCACGACCTGCGGCTCCAGCTCCGAGAGGTTGATGGTGATGACCTGGTCGTACTGGGCGTCCTCGTCCGGGATCGAGGGCTCGAACTCCTTCTTCGCCCGCCCGTCGAGATAGTCGGCCAGCACCTTGTCGTAGGGGAACAGCGAGAACTCGACCGACAGCTCGGCGGAGATGGTCGCCATGGTCAGGCGCCCGTCCATGCTGATGGTCTCAAGGCCCGGCCCGTACCATTCGAGATTGCGCCCGGCGAAGTCGCCGTGCTTGCCGGCCAGGTAGTGGATGACGTCGCGGGCGTAGACGCCCTCGGGCAGCTTGCCCTCCAGCACGATCTTGGTGGTCGGGCCGACGATGAACCAGGTCGTGCCCTTGCAGATGATGTGGGTCATCTCCGAGGGGCCCATGCCGCGGGCGAGCGCGTTCATCGCGCCCGACGAGCAGGTGTGGGAGTCGCCGCAGGTGATGATGTTGCCCGGCAGGGCCAGGCCCTGCTCGGCGATCAGCACGTGGGAGATGCCGTGCCGGCCGACCGGGAAGTAGTTCTTGATGCCGAACTTGGCGACGAACTCGCGAAGCTGCTTGGCGCTGTTGGCGGCGTTCAGCGTGGGCGCGGGCACCACGTGGTCGTGCAGCATGACCATGATGTCGGGGTCGTGGATCTTCTGGATCCGGGGGTTGCCGGAGTCGAACCGCACCACGGTGTCGACTTTCACCACCACCACATCGCCCGGCTTCACCGAGTCCTTGCCGGCCCGCTTGGCCAGAATCTTCTCAACCGCGTTCATGCCCATCGGATACCCCCCTGACAAAATCTATTACCGGGCGAACAGCGGCGCCGGAACCGACCAGACAGCTTAGCCCGCCCGGGCGCGCGGCGCCCAGCGCCGGCCGCTCCCAAGGCAAGCCGCCCGCTCATGCGCGCCGCCCCTGAGCCCAGGACCGCAGCGCCTATGACGCGGACCACGACGCCCCTAGCATGAGGCAAAAGCCTCAGGCCATAGGGCGGGCGAAGAAGTTGACAGGGAGGCGCCAGAAATGAAGCCCATGAAAATCGTCAGCGTCGAGGACATGCACGTCGCCGGCGGGTTCCGGGGAAACCTCTCCTACCTCAAGATCGTGACCGATGAAGGGCTGGTCGGCTGGTCTGAGTTCAACGACGAGTTCCGCTCTCCCAACCACCCCAGGCGCGCGGGCCTGACGGTGATGATCCGCGAATACGCCAAGCGGCTGATCGGCATGAACCCGCTGGACCTGACCGCCATCGAGGTCTCCCTGCGCGGCGGGCTGATCCGGCCGCACGTGGGCTTTGAGCAGTACGCCATCGGCGCCCTGGTGAACGGTTGTCTGGACATCAAGGCCAAGGCCCATGGCGTCCGGGTCTGCGACCTCTACGGCGGGGCGGTGCGGGAGAAGATCCCGGTCTACTGGTCGCACTGCGGCTCCAACCGCTTCCGCTTCCCCGAGTGCATCGACGCCCCGCCGGTGAAGACGCTGGATGACATCCGCACCCTCGGCGGCGAGGTCGTGGAGAAGGGATTCCTGGCCCTGAAGACCAATCCCTTCGGCGACCAGATGGACGGCAGCGGGCGCAAGTACGCCGACCGGCTGACCCAGGGCTATCCCCGGCGAGTGGCCTTCCAGGGCATGCTGCAGGGGGTCGGCGACCTGCTCAGCGCCTTCCAGGACGGCACGGGCGGGGAGGTGCGGATGATGCTCGACGTCAACGACATGTTCCGCACCGCCGACATGCGGCGCCTGGCCAAGTTCGTGGAGCCCTTCGACCTGCAGTGGCTGGAGTTCGATAACCTGAGCCCCGCAGACTTCGCCCAGATCCGCTGGTCCACCTCCACCCAGATCGGCTCGGGCGAGACCCTGCTCAGCGCCCGCGACCTGCACCCCTACCTGATCGCCGGCTCGTTCGACGTCTGCATCATCGACGTCCAGTACGTGGGCCTGCCCGAGGCGCTGCGGATGGCCTCGCTGGCCGACGCCTTCGACGTGAACGTGGCGGCGCACGACGCCTACAGCGGGCTCTCCACCCTGTTCGGCGCCCACCTGTGCGCCTCGGTCCCGAACCTGGCGATGATGGAGTTCGACGTCGACCAGCCCCGCTGGATGGACCAGATCCTCTCCCATCCGCCGATCCCCACCGACGGCCAGTTCGTCATGCCGACCCGGCCGGGCTGGGGAACCGACGTCCTCGAGGAGGGCGTCCTGGCCAACCCGCCCGCCGTCAACCCGCACGCGCCCTGGCTGCACGACTACCACCGCAAGGCCGGGGCGATTTGAGGGGCGATCGCCGGCGAGCCATCCCCGAGCCGACACCTTGGGGACGCGCCTCCCCTGCGCCCGTATGGTGTTCTCTCTCGGCGCGAGCCCGGAGTCGTGAAACGCCGTCGCTCACAATACGTTGTTTTTATTGCCCCTTCGCTGGCGGTGCGCAGGGCACGTCGTCGCCCGTCCAGTCAAAATCATACGTGGCCGGCACTGTCTCTCCGCTGCCAACGGACGATCTTTGCCTTGAGGGATCGTAGAATATCCACCCCATGCTGTTGTCGAACGCAGCAATGCGTCCGTTGTCACGCTCCGCCGAAGCCACATCGATCTCTGGCTGTTCGACGCGCGATCCACGGACCATGCGGATAGATCCATCCCGCAGTTCCCATGCGCGATAATAAATCCGCCCAAATATCCTCTGATAAAAGCTTCCCTTCGACGACCATTGCTTCGGCTGTGTTGAACTGGGCAGCCTTACCGTCGTGACGTGGCAGGAATATTCGGGCTTGGTGTAAAAGGGTGCATTCTGGTCCTGACCGGTCGACCTAGCCCGTCGCATAGGCGGGCTGAACCCGCCGCCCGGCAGCGCAAGCGACCTTGCGCCAGCGCCATCATCGTCCCAGTTCACCGTTCCCGTGCCGCTGATCGTGAGGATGCTCGCCCTTGCCTTTTGATCATATCGCCATTGAACGTCGTCGATCGTCTGCCAGACATCGCCGATGACGCGCTGACGGAAGATATCGAGCATCTGAGCGGGTGTGACGGCCGAGAACTGAATCTGCTGCTGCAAACCTTTGACGCCCCGAACGATATCGGTCGACACGATCCGCGCGGGCTTATCAAAGCCGGCGCGCGCATCGATCTCAAACAAGTTGATTTCGTCGGGAGTGGCGGGGGGCCGCCACTCCAGTTTCTCGATCGCGCTGCCGCGCTCAGTCAGCGGCAGGACCCAGTTGACCTGGAAAACCGGCCGCGCGCTGGGCGGCGCCACCGGCGGGAGCGTCCCATCCAGCCAGTAGGTAGCCCCGTCGATGCGCGCACGCACGAGCACATGATCGAAAAATAGCGGTATCGGCAGATGCTGATCGAGGCCGTCGTCGGCGCCGCTGGAGTTGACGAGCACAGCCTCAGCATCGATGCCCAGTTCGGCGAGCAGCGCCAGCAGCAGCGTGGTCTTCCCTTTGCAGTCGCCATAGCGGCGCTGCCAGGTCTCATCGGCTGAAGCCGGCATTAGATTGCCGCCCTTGAGGCCGACATAGATGTATCGCACGTCCTGTTGGACCAACTTCAGCGCTGCGCTCGCGCGGTCCAGCGGACGCGCTTGCGCCGCGGCGATGCGGGCGGCCTCGCGCTTGATCGGGGAATTGGCGGCAAGCGTCGCCGCCTTCGCATAGAGGGGGGCGAACTGGCGAGAAAGGGCCGCCCAGTCGGAAAAATCTGAGTATTCGACTGCGCGTTGCCACTGATAGCGCGCCGGCGCGTCCTTCGGCGGCGAAAGGAACGCTGGATTATCGAATCGAAAGTCGATCGCGCGCTCGCCCGTCACCATCGCCGCCGTCATGTCGGCAGTCGTCCTGACATTGGGCTTGTGACCTGAATCCCAACTTAGCCCCAGATGATACCGGCCGGGCGAAGGGCTCGGCATAAGCAGGAGAACGCCGGCCTCCTTGTGCTGCAGGGTGGGGTCGCTCCCGAAGGTCGTGAGGTCCACCTCCAGTTCGTCACCCACTCGCAGGTCGGGGACTCGAAGGACGGCCGTCAATGTCCCATCGAGGCGGGCCGCCTCCAGCTGATCCTCGCGACGCAGGATTTCGAATGATGAGTCCTTCAGGACATCTATGACTTGGCCATCGCGCAGGAGCTTGATCTCATGCGCAATCGGCGCGCCGGCCGTCGGGTTCCAGGCGATTGCAATATTGCCGAGCTTTAGAGCACTCGACTGCAGAATCTTGATTCGATAACCAAGATATTGCGCCTGTCCCTGATCGCTGAGGTGGATTTCCACATCCTATCGACGAACGAATACAGGTCCACTCACCGCCTCCGGGGTCGGCGCCGGCAACAACTCTGATGATAAAGCCCATGCCGGGGCGGGACCACGGCGGACTTGGTCCGACTGTGCGTATGCAGAACTTGCAGCAAGCATTGATGCCAAAATTATTACTGCTACGCGCACCGTTTCCCCCAGCCGTCAGGCCTTTCGCCGAGCCATCTCGCATTCAAGCAAGGTTTGCATCCGAGGGTAAGCTTGATCCGCCCCCTCCACCCAAAGCTGATGATCTGGATGGCGATCAGCGCTCGCCTTGTTCGCGGACGATAGAGCCCGGCCCCCCGCGTTCGCTCCGCCGCCGCTTCGCGATCGCGGGGATGACCGGAGTGTTCGTGGGATCCCCCTACCCGCCCAGGAACTCCCGGGCCTTGCCGATGCCGAACTTCCAGACCTTGGCCGGCTCGATGTGGGGCATGGAGGGCAGCTCGTTCGGGTCGACCAGGACGTCCACCACCACCGGCCCGGGGGCGGCCAGGGCGCGCGCAAGCGTGCCGGTGAGCTCTTCCGGCTTGGTGACGCGAAAACCCGTGCCGCCGCAGGCCTGGGCGAACATGGCGAAGTCGGGGTTCTTGAACTTGGCGCCCTCGAACACCGGCAGGCCCGCCTCCTCCATCTCCAGGTGCACCAGGCCCCAGCCGCCGTTGTTGAACACCACGCACTTGATCGGCAGGTCGTGCTGGGCGGCGGTGAAGAACTCCTGCATCAGCATGGCGAAGCCGCCGTCGCCGCACATGGCGATCACCTGACGGCCGCGGTCCAGCGCCTGGATGCCGTTGGCCATCCCCAGGGCCACGCCCACGGCGGCGTTGTTGAACGAGCCGGTGATCCGCTGGCGCTCCCGGGGGCGCAGCCAGTTGGCGGTCCAGAGCGTCACCTCGCCGGTGTCGACGCAGAACACCGCGTCGGGCCCTGCCAGGTCGCTGACCGCGCGGGCGAGCGCCTGGGGGTGGATGCGGTCCTGGCTGCGGGTGAGCGAGGCCTTCTCGTCCAGCATCTCCCGCGAGCCGGCCCACGCCTTCTGGGTCTTGGCGAGGAAGCCGCCGTCGGCCTTCTGCGCCACGCGTTCGAGCAGGCCCGCCAGGGCCGGGCGCACCGAGCCCGCCACCGGCTGGGCCACCGGCAGGCGCCGACCGATGACAAAGCCCCGCTCGTCGATCTGCACGACCTTGGCCTTCTGCGGCAGGAACTCGCCGTAGGGATAGTCGCTGCCGATCATCAGCAGGACCTCGCAGCCGTGGACGGCGTCATAGCCGGCCTTGGAGCCGATCAGGCCAAGGCCGCCCACCACCCGCGGGTCGTCGAACGGAAACATGTCCAGGGCGCGATAGGTATGGACGACGGGCGCCTTCAGCCGGTCCGACAGCGCCAGGATCTCGCCCTCCGCGCCACGGCCGCCAAAGCCGACGAACAGGGTCACGCTCGCCGCCTCGTCGATCAGCCGCGCCGCCGCGTCGAGATCGGCGCCCGCCGGCGCGACCTCCGGCGGCGGGCGCAGGGTCGAGAGGCTGCGCGTCGGGGTCGAGGTCTTGGCGTCGAAGACGTCCTGGGGAATGTTGAGCAGGGCGACGCCGCGCCGGGCGTAGGCGGTGGCGATGGCCTCGTGGATCTGGCTCCCCGCCGCGTCCGGCGAGGTCACCGAGGCGGCGTAGACGCAGGAATCGCGGAAGGCCTGCACATGGTCGGCCCACTGCAGATAGTCGATCCCGCCCTTGGCGGTGGGCACATCGCCAGAGATGGCGAGCACGGGGGCGTGGTCGTGGGCCGCCTCGTAGAGACCCGCCAGCAGGTGGGTGGCGCCGGGCCCGGTGGTGCCGGCGCAGACCCCCAGCCGGCCTGTGAGCTTGGCCTGGCCGGCGGCCGCCAGGGCCGCGCCCTCCTCGTGCCGCACGCCGATCCACTGCACGCGATCGTCGCGGCGGATGGCGTCGGTGAAGGCGTTGAGGGCGTCGCCCACCACGCCGAACACCTGAGTCGCCCCAAGCTCCGCGAGCGTGGATGTCAGAAGCTCCCCGACGGTCCTGGACATGGCTGGCGTCTCCCTCGCGTCCCAAACGCAGAACTCACCCTGCGGGTGGGCGATTTCCGCGAGATTTCGCCTCGTTTCCGTGATTGGTCTTGCCGCGGCGCCGGCTTTCTTCGGCGCAGGGGAGCGATGTCGTGACCTACTGTCTTGGGATCCTGCTGCCGGCCGGCGTCATCCTGGCCTCGGACTCGCGCTCGAACGCGGGCGTCGACAACATCGCCGAGGTCTCCAAGCTGGCCACCCTGGCGGTGCCGGGAAACCGGGTGATCGCCATACAGTCGGCGGGCAACCTCGCCACCACCCAGTCGGTGGTCACCCAGCTTCGCCAGGCCGCCGGCTCCGGCGTCGTGGACGAGGACGTCTTCCTCGCCCGCACCATGTTCGAGGTCGCCAGCATCGTCGGCGCCAAGCTGCGCGAGGTGGTGGGGCAGGATGGCAAGTTCGTGCAGCCCTATGGCGATCCCGCGGCCAGCTTCCTGGTCAGCGGCCAGATCGCCGGCGAGCCGCCCCGGCTGTTCGAGATCTATTCGGCCGGCAACTTCGTCGAGGCCTCGCCCCGCGCCTGCTTCCTGCAGATCGGCGAGGCCAAGTACGGCAAGCCGATCCTGGACCGGGCGCTGGAGCCGACCAGTTCGCTGGAGGAGGCCGAGAAGCTGGCCCTGCTCTCCTTCGACGCCACCATGCGCAGCAACCTCTCGGTGGGCCCGCCCATCGACATCCTGCGCTACGACACCGACAGCTTCCGGCTGGGGCGCATCATCACCCTGGAGGACGACGACCCCTATTGGAGCGAGCTTCGCCGGCTCTACAGCGAGGGCCTGAACGCCCTGGTCTCGCGACTGCCCTCGCCGCCCGCCGACTGGCGGTCCTGAACATGCCGGCCCTGGCCCGCTACGCCGCCTTCGCCCTCTGCCTGGTGCTGCTCGTCGCCTCCGCGGCGGGAGTCCACGCCTCGGCCTGGGCCTGGGCCCCCACCCTGCTGTTCGGGGCCCTGTCTCTGCTGGGGGCGCATGACGTCCTCCAGCGGCGCCACTCGATCCAGCGCAACTACCCGGTGATCGGCCACATCCGCTGGATCGCCGAATCCGTGCGGCCGGAGATCCGCCAGTACCTCCTGGAGGCCGACGAGGAAGCCGCCCCCTTCTCCCGCAGCCAGCGATCCCTGGTCTATGAGCGCGCCAAGGGCGAGGCCGGCGAACACCCCTTCGGCACCCTGCTGGACCCCTACCGCAGCGGCTACGAGTTCATCGCCCACTCCATCGTCCCCGCCCCGGCGGCGGACCCCAAGACCTTCCGCATCACCATTGGCGGGCCACAGTGCGCCAGGCCCTATTCGGCCTCGGTGTTCAACATCTCGGCCATGAGTTTCGGCTCGCTCAGCGCCAACGCCATCCGGGCGCTGAACGCGGGCGCCAAGCGCGGCGGCTTCAGCCACGACACCGGAGAGGGCAGCATCTCGCCCTACCACCTGGAGGGCGGCGGAGACATCGTCTGGGAGGTGGCCAGCGGCTACTTCGGCTGCCGCACCGAGGACGGCCGGTTCGACCCCGAACGCTTCAGGGTCCAGGCCGCCCTGGACGCGGTGAAGATGATCGAGATCAAGCTCAGCCAGGGCGCCAAGCCCGGCCACGGCGGGGTGCTGCCCGCCGCCAAGGTGACCGCCGAGATCGCCGCCACCCGCGGCGTGCCCATGGGCCGCGACTGCGTCTCGCCCGCCAAGCACAGCGCCTTTTCCACCCCGCTCGAGCTGATGGCCTTCATCGCCCAACTCCGCGAGCTCTCCGGCGGAAAGCCGGTGGGCCTCAAGCTCTGCATCGGCCTGCCCTGGGAGTTCATGGGCATCGTCAAGGCGATGCTGGAGAGCGGCGTCACCCCCGACTTCATCGTCGTCGACGGGACCGAGGGCGGCACGGGCGCGGCGCCCACGGAGTTCAGCGACCACATCGGCGCGCCCATGCGCGAGGGCTTGCTGCTGGTCCACAATGTCCTGGTCGGGGCGGGCCTGCGCGACCGCCTGCGCATCGGGGCGGCCGGCAAAGTGGTCAGCGCCTTCGACATCGCCAGCCTCCTGGCCATCGGCGCCGACTGGGCCAATGCGGCCCGGGGCTTCATGTTCGCGCTGGGCTGCGTGCAATCGATCAGCTGCAACACCAACCGCTGCCCCACGGGCGTCGCCACCCAGGACAGGCTGCGACAGGCGGCCCTGGTGGTCCCCGACAAGGCCGAGCGGGTCTACAACTTCCACCGCCTCACCCTGCAGGGACTTTCCGACATGTTGGCCGCCGCCGGCCTCTCGCATCCCGACGACCTCCTGCCCCATCACCTGGTGCGCCGGGTGAGCGCCACCGAGATCAAGCCCTTCGACCGGCTGCACACCTTCCTGGCGCCCCGCGCCCTGGTCGACGGCCTGGCGCAGGAAGGCTTCTACGCCGACAACTGGCGCCGGGCCTCGGCGGCGTCCTTCCAGGGGGCGCCGATCGCCCCCGCCGCCGGGAGCCCCGCATGAGCCTGACCATCGACGCGACCTTCCATGGCGGGAACATCGAGGCGGCCACCCTTGGCGAGACCACCGCCGACCTGACCATCCGCCAGGATTCCAACGGCCCCTGGTTCCAGTGGTTTTCCTTCCGGCTGCAGGGCGCCGCCGGGCGCGAGCTGACCCTGCGGATTCTCAACGCCGGCGCCTCCAGCTATCCCGAGGGCTGGGTCGGCTACCGCGCCTGCGTCAGCGCCGACGGCGAGACCTGGGTGCGCGCCGACACCCGCTTCGCCGAGGGCGTGCTGGAGATCCGCCACCGCCCGCCGGGCGATCAGCTCCAGGTCGCCTATTTCCAGCCCTATGACGATGTCCGCCATGCCGGCCTGCTGGCGCGCGCGCGTCGCGGCGGGGCGATCGCCGATGTCCTGGGGCGCTCGGTGGACGGCCGCCCGATCGACCGCCTGACGCTGGGGCGCGGACCCCGCCAGGTCTGGCTCCTGGGCCGCCAGCACTCGGGCGAGACCATGGCGAGCTGGTGGATGGAGGGCGCGCTGGACCGCCTGCTCGATCCGGCCGATCCCACCGCCAGGGACCTGCTGGCCGCCGCCACTGTGCACCTGGTCCCGCTGGTCAATGTGGACGGGGCCGCCCGAGGCAACCTGCGCGGCAACGCCGCCGGGGTCGATCTCAACCGCCAATGGCACGACCCCGACCCGGCGCGCGCGCCCGAGGTGGCGGCGGTGCTGGCCGCGATGGACGCCCGCGGGGTCCACCTCAGCCTCGACGTCCACGGCGACGAGACCCTGCCGCACGTCTTCGTCGACGGCGCCGATGTCGATCCGCAGGCCAAGCCCGCCCAGATCGCCGGTGTCGAGCGCTTCAAGGCCGCCCTGCTCGCCGCCAGCCCGGCCTTCCAGACCAAGGTCGGCTATCCGCCCACCTACGCCGGCGACGAGGCGCCCGGCATGTGCACCCGGGCCGTGGCGCGGCGCTATGGCGCCATCGGCCTGACCCTGGAGATGCCCTTCAAGGACAGCCTGGAGACCCCCGACCCGGTCGCCGGCTGGTCGGCGCGGGCCTCCCGGCGGATGGGCCACGACACCCTCCCCGCCGTGCTGGCCAGCCTTTAGCACCAGGCGCCCTTGAGGCAGATCATGGAAGCCGGCCGCGCCATCGGGGATGCAGCGGCATGATCCGCATCCCACCCCTCGCCATCGCCCTCGCCTTAGGGATTCTGGGCCTGGGGGTGCTGGCCGCCTGCGCCTCGGCGGGACGGATGGAGGTGGAGACCCCCGCCATTCGGGGCCGCGTCCTGGCCGCCCGCAACTGCTCCGGCTGCCACAACCTCAACGCCCAGGGATCGAGCCCGCTCCCGGGCGCCCCGCCGTTCCGCATACTGCCGGCCAACCCGGGCGCCCTCGCGCGCTTCGCCGGCGATATCCGGCTGCACCATCCAGATGGCATGCCGGCCATCATCCTCAGTCCGGATCAGGCCCGGGATGTGGCCGCCTATATCCAGACCCTTCAGAGTGACGACCCCAAGGCCCGCCTGCCCGCCGTCCCGCCCTGTGTCATGCGGCTGTGCTAGAGGCCTGCGCTTGGCATCCCCGCGCCGCCCGCCGATAGTGTTCGACAGGGACAAAAGACGCAGGGGAGGCGGCGCGCCATGGGGGTCAATCTCACCGACGAGGAGCGGGACGCTTTCCTCACCACCGGCCACACCCTGATCCTCTCGACGCTGCGCAAGTCCGGCGAGCCCTTCACCACGCCCAACTGGTATGTCTGGATGGACGGCGCCTACTGGATGCGGACCGGCGCGGCCTCGGCCAAGGCCCAGCACATGCGCCGCGATCCCCGGGTCTGCTGCCTGGTGGAGGACGGCGAGGCCTGGGTCGACCTGCGCGCGGTGATCGCCAACTGCCACGCCGAGTTCATCGAGGACGAGGCGGCGCTGGCGCGCTTCAACGCCGCCTTCAAGGCCAAGTACGCCGCCTTCAGCCGTGACAACGCCGTCGTGCCCGACGCCACCAAGCGCCACTACAGCGGCGCGCGCGCCCTGATCCGCATGACGCCCCGGGAGGGCGAGGTGCGCTCCTGGTACAACCGCAAGATTCGCATGAAGACCCCGGCGGCCTGATCCCTCAGGCGTCCCAGCCGGGCTGGGCGCGGTCGAGCTTGCGCAGCAGGGCGGCCCAAACCAGGTCGAAGGCGGCCGGGTCCTTGGGCTGGCGGCTGGCCACCTGGTCGATGGCCGCGGCGCTGGCGCCGTGCAGGGCCTGGCCCATGGACAGCGCCCGCACCTGGATCGTGCAGGCCTTTTCCAGCAGGTACATCAGATAGAAGGCCTGGCCGACGCTGGCGCCCACCGACAGGGTGCCGTGGTTGCGCAGCAGCATCAGCGGCTTGTCCCCCAGGTCCGCCGCCAGACGCGCCCGCTCCTCCAGGTTCACCGCGACCCCTTCGAACTCGTGGAAGGCGACGTCTCGGGCGATCAGCATGGAGGACTGGTTGAGCGGCAGCAGTCCCGCCTCGGTGCAGGCCACCGCGATCCCATCGGGGGTGTGCAGGTGCATGACGCAGAGCGCGTCGTGCCGGGCCCGGTGGATGGCGCTGTGGATCACGAAGGCCGCCGTGCCCACCCGCCATTCGCTGGGCTCCAAGAGATTTCCCTCCAGGTCGACCTTCAGGAGGTCCTGGGGGCGGATCTCCTCGAACATCATGCCCAGCGGATTGATCAGGAAGCCCTCGCCGCCCGGCAGGCGCACCGAGATGTGTGTGGCCACCAGGTCGTCCCAGCCGAACATCGCCACCAGCCGGTAGGCGGCGGCCAGGTCGCGGCGGAGCCTGGCCTCGGCGGCGTCAGGGCGCTGGAGGGTGGCGGCGCTGGACATCTCTCGCTCCCGGCGTTTCCCGCGAGCCTACGCCTGGCGCGCCCGGCCGTCACTTTCGGCCACGCCATAAGCGGTGTTTATGCAGAGCCGCGACAAAGGACGATTTCCGCCCGCGCGGCCGGCGCGTTAAGCCTTGGCCTCAAGGACAAGGACGCCCGCGCCATGAGCCACGGCCAACCGCAAATGGACTTCGCCCTCGGCGAGACCGCCGATGCGATCCGCGAGACCACCGCCCGCTTCGCCGCCGACAGGATCGCCCCCCTCGCCGCGCGGATCGACGCCGACAACGCCTTCCCCCGCGAGCTGTGGCCGCAGATGGGGGCGCTGGGGCTGCACGGGATCACCGTCGAGGAGGAGTTCGGGGGCCTGGGCCTTGGCTACCTCGAGCATGTGGTGGCGATGGAGGAGGTCTCCCGCGCCTCGGCCTCGGTGGGGCTCTCCTACGGCGCCCACTCCAACCTCTGCGTGAACCAGATCCGCCGCTGGGGGTCGGACGACCAGAAGCGCCGCTACCTGCCCAGGCTGATCTCAGGCGAGCACGTCGGCTCGCTGGCCATGAGCGAGGCCGGCGCCGGATCCGACGTGGTCTCCATGCGGCTGAAGGCCGAGCGCCGGGGCGAGGCCTATGTGCTGAACGGGACCAAGTTCTGGATCACCAACGCCCCTCACGCCGACGTGCTGGTGGTCTACGCCAAGACCGACCCCGACGCCGCCAGCGGCGGGGTCACCGCCTTCCTCGTCGAGAAGGGCTTCAAGGGCTTTTCCGTCAGCCCCAAGCTGGACAAGCTTGGCATGCGCGGCTCCGACACCGCCGAGCTGGTGTTCGAGGACTGCGAGGTGCCGGCCGAGAACGTGCTGGGCGCGGTCGGCGGCGGGGTCGGCGTCCTGATGAGCGGCCTCGACTACGAGCGCGCCGTCCTGGCCGGGGGCCCCTTGGGCATCATGCAGGCCTGCCTGGACGCGGTGCTGCCCTATGTGCGCGAGCGCAAGCAGTTCGGCCGGCCCATCGGCGGCTTCCAGCTCATGCAGGGCAAGATCGCCGACATGTACGTGGCCCTCAACTCGGCGCGGGCCTACGTCTACGCCGTGGCGCGGGCGTGCGATGCGGGGCGGACCACCCGCTTCGACGCCGCGGGCGCGATCCTGATGGCCAGCGAGAGCGCCGTGCGCGTGGCCCTGGAGGCGATCCAGGCCCTGGGCGGGTCGGGCTACACCAAGGACTTCCCGGTCGAGCGCTACCTGCGCGACGCCAAGCTCTACGACATCGGCGCCGGCACCAACGAGATCCGGCGCTTCCTGATCGGCCGCGAACTGATCGGGGCCTAGGCCTCGAACGCCCGCTTCAGCGCCTCGCGCCGCAGCCGCATCAGCTCCTGCGCCTGGGGCGTCGCCGGGCCGATGGTCGAAAAGCCGTGGAAGGCGCCGGGGATCACATGCACCTCGGTGGGAACGCCCGCGTGGATCAGCCGGCGGGCGTATTCCAGGTTCTCGTCGAGGAAGAGGTCCAGCGCCCCCACCAGGATGAAGGCGGGGGGCAGGCCGCGCAGGTTCTCCACCCGCGCCGGCACCGAGCCCCGGGGGACCTCCGCCCCGCCGGGTTCGACCCCCAGCAGGGCGCGCCAGCCGAACTGGTTGGCCTTCTCGGTCCAGGTGTAGCGGCCGTTGAAGGGGTGCCGCTGGCCGTTCGCGCCGGTGCGGTCGTCGATCATCGGCGCCTCCAGCACCTGCAGGCGGATGCGCGTCTCGCCGTGGTCGCGGGCGTAGAGCGCCAGCGCCGCCGCGTGGCCGCCGCCGGCGCTCGCCCCGCCGATGGCGATGCGCTCGGAATCGACGCCCAGGGCCTTGGCCTCGGCGCGGATCCAGGCGAGGGCGGCGTAGGCGTCCTCCACCGCGCCCGGAAAGCGCGTCTGCGGCGCCAGCCTGTAGTCCACCGAGAAGGCCACGCAGTCCAGGTCGCCGGCCGCCGCACGGCAGGGGGTGTCTCCCGACTCCGGCGCGCCGCCCACATAGCCGCCACCGTGCAGGTAGAGATAGACGGGCCTGGGCGCGGTCGCGGGCCTGGCCGGCGTATAAACCAGCACCCGCACCTCCGGGGCGCCGGGCGGGCCCGGGATCATCCGCTCGGTCCGCACCACCGCCGCCTGCTCGGCGGTCCTGGGCGGGGGCGGCGGGGTGAACTGTCGCGTGGCGGCCTGCATCTTCCCCAGCGTCTTTTCGTCCAGGGTGAGCTTTGGGAAGCTCTCCAGCACCGGCTTCAGCTCTGGCGCCACCAGGCTCCACTTGTCGATCGTCGGGCGTTCGGTCGTGTCCATGCGGCCAAGCCGAAAGGATGCGGGCCGCGGCGTCAAGCCCGCGCGCTTGATCTCACGGCGCGGCCTTGGCGCGGACGTCGATGCGGACCGTCACGGCCGCGGGGATCTGGTCGGTGGCGGCGAACTGGCCCTGGCCCACGCCAAAGGCCGTGCGGTCGATCTTCAGCGCGCCGGTCGCATGGGCCTGGCCGCCAACGATCTCCAGCCGGAAGGGCAGCGCGGCCGGCCGGGTGACGCCCCGCAGCGTCAGGGCGCCGTGGGCGACGAAGCGGCCCGGGCCCTGGCTCTCGAAGCGGGTGGCGGTGAAGGTCGCCTTGGGATGGTTCTCGGCGTCGAACCAGTCGCCGGAGGGAAGCGAGGCGTCGCGCTGGGCGTCGCCGGTCTCCACCGAGGCCACGTCGACCTGGACCGAGATCTTCGAGCGGTCGAGGGCCTGCGGGCTGAAGACGATGTCGGCGCGCCAGCGCTTGAAGCGACCGCCCAGCGGCTGGCCGCCCCAGGCGCTTTCGAACTCCAGGCGCGAGGCGGGCAGGACGATCCAGCGCACCGGCGCGGCGGGCGTGGCCGGCGCGGCTGCGGGCGTTGCCGCCGCCGCGGGCGGGGTCGTCGGAGTCGCGGGGGGCTGCGCCTCGAGCGGCGCAGGGACCACGGCGGCGGCTGCGGGCGGGGGCGCCATGGCCGGCCGGGGCGGCTGCACGAGACGGCCGAACACCACCACGGCGACGGCGGCCAGGGCGATCAGCAGCAGCCTCGGCTCGGCCCGGCGGCCGGGGACCGCGCCTGGCGCCATGCGGCCCAGCACCGGCTCGTCGGCGGCGAAGAACTGGTGCTTGAGCGCGCCCGCCACGTGCAGGGCGATCAGCACATAGGCGAACTTGATGATCAGCCCGTGCCCGGTCTGGCCGATCGTGTGCCACACCTTGCGGGCCGCCGGCGCCAGTTCGGGAAGGCCCGGGATCATCGGCCAGGGAACCTCGCCGAACAGCAGGGTCGGCAGCACCACCCGGCTCGTCGAGACCATGATCCAGCCGGTGATCGGCATGCCGATCATCACCAGGTAGAAGGCCACGTGGGTGGCGTGCGCCAGCCGCCGCTCCCAGGCCGGGATCGTCAAGGGCAAGGGCGTGGGCGGATTCGCCAGCCGCCAGCCGAGCCTGGCCAGCGAGAGGATCAGCACGCTGATGCCGATCGACTTGTGCAGCTGGGTGATGGCGAAGCTCTCGGGCGTCGGGCGCCCTTCCATCCGCCTGGCCAGCACCACCTGGAGCACGATCAGGGCCGCGATCAGCCAGTGCAGCAGGATGGAGACGATGCTGTAGGCGCGCCGTGGCGGCGCGGCGTCCGTAGTGGCCATGGCCTGCCTTTCGAGTCCTGCCGGAATTGGACCTTAACGCCAAGCTCGCCGCCTTCGAGCATTTTCGCGCGTCTGACCGGCCGCCAGGGCGTGTTACAAAGAGCGGCCATGAGCGCTCGCTACGACTTCGCCTCGGACAACACCGCGCCGGCCGCGCCAGAGGCCATGGCGGCCCTGCAGGCGGCCAACACGGGCTTTGTTTCCGCCTACGGGACCGACCCGGTGAGCGAGGAGGCCGCCGACCTTGTCCGCCGCCTCCTCGACGTCGACGTGGAGGTGCGCTTCCTGGCCTCGGGCACGGCGGCCAACGCGATCGCCATCGCCGCCCTGGCGCGGCCCTTCGAGAGCGTCCTGGCCCACGAGCACGCCCACGTCTGCACCGACGAGACCGGCGCGCCGGGCTATTTCGGCCAGGGCGTGGGCCTGACCCGCCTGCCCGGCGCCTCCGGGCGGATCGATCCAGCGGCCCTGGCCGCGGCGCTCGCCGAGCCACAGGTCTCCCACCGCCAGCCGGCGGCGGCGCTGTCGGTCACCAACGCCACCGAATACGGCACGGTCTATTCCGCCGAGGCCCTGGAGGGCCTGATCGCGCCGGCCAGGGCCAAGGGCCTGCACGTCCATCTCGACGGCGCCCGCGCCGCCAACGCCGCCGCCGCCGGCTTCGACCTGCAGGCGATCCCGGGCCTGGGGGTGGATCTCTTCGTCCTGGGGGGCGCCAAGGCCGGCATGCCGCCCACCGAAGCCCTGGTGATCCTCGACCCGACGCTTGGCCGGCGCATCGACGCCCGCCTCAAGCAGGCCGGCCAGCTTCCCTCCAAGGGCCGCTTCTACGCCGCCCCCTTCATCGGCATGCTGCAAGATGGGGCGCTCCTGCGCCACGCGGCCCACGCCAACGCCATGGCGGCCAAGCTGGCGGCGGCCATGCCCTTCCCCGTCGTCCACCCGGTGGAGGCCAACGCCGTCTTCGTGCAGATGGACGAGCCGACGCTCTCGCGCCTGCACGCCAGCGGCTGGTTCGCCTACCGCTTCCTCGACGGGACCGTGCGCTTCGTCTGCTCCTGGGCGACCACCGAGGAGGCCGTGGAAGAGGTGCTGGAAACGCTCAAGGGCTTGGCCTAGCGGCCGTCAGCCTGACGGCGCCCGCGCCGCGTCCGCCGCCTCGAACTGGCGGATCTGCTCGGCGTGGACCTTCTTGAACGCGGGGCGGTCGGTGACGCGCTTGACATAGGCCTCGCTCGCCGGCCGATCGCCGAAGTCGCGGACCTTCGGCACGCGCAGCACGTCCGCCATCAAGAGGTCCGCGACGGTGAAGCGGCCCGCCGCCAGCCATTCCTGCTCGCCAAGGATCCTTTCGACGTGGCCCAGGCGCTGGGTCATCCAGCCTCCCATCTTGTTATCCGGGTCGCCGGAGATGCTCAGGAACCACCACGGCACGGTGACCATCTCGATGGAGTTGAGCGCGGCGATCGTCCACTGCAGCGCCTGTGCTTCGCCGGCCGGATCGCGCGGCATCAGGGCCTCGCTCTTGCGGGCCAGGTGCAACAGCCCCGCCCCGCTTTCGAAGATCTGCAGATCGCCGTCGTTCAGGTAGGGGACCTGGCCGAACGGCTGGCGATCGAGGTGGTTGGTCTCGCGACCCTCGAAGGGGATCGTCCGGACCTCGTAGGCGAGACCCGCTTCCTCGCAGGCCCATCTGAGCCGCAGGTCCCGCACGAAGCCGCGCGGGCCCTCAGGAACCCAGTCGAGAGTCCAGATGGTCAGTTCGCTCATCGCAGCAAGCCTCCTCCATTTTTCCCGGGCGCCTCGCGGATCGCCAGTCTCCGCGCCGATTGACACCAACTTCGACAAATCCGCGCGGCTCACGGTGAAACTGCTGCATCCAGGTCCGCCATCCTAGGACGGCGTGCCTATCGTCTTCCCGACATCGGCGACTTCATTCTTGCTCGATCCGGGGGGATCCATGGAGCCAACAGCCTCTTCGCGCCGTCAGTTCCTGGCGGCCATCGGCAACCTGGCCAGCGCGGGCTGGATCGCCATGAACTGGCCGCAGATCGCCGCGGCCGCCGAGCCGATGGGCCACATGGACCACATGGGCCATGACACGGCGGCGCCGCCCGCCAAGCTCACCACGCTCAGCGCCGCCGAAGCGGCGCAGGTCGACGCCATCGCCAACCAGATCGTGCCCGGCGGCGCGAGCCCTGGCGCCAGGGACGCCCACGCCGTCTATTTCATCGACAATGCCCTGGGCAGCTTCTTCTCCGCCCAGCTGCCGCTCTTCCGGCAGGGGCTGGCCGAGTTCGAGGCCGCCTACGCCGCGCGCTACGGCGCGGGGACGCCCTTCTCCGCAGCGCCTGAGAGCCAGCAGATCGCCTGGCTGCACGAGGTCGAGAAGACGCCCTTCTTCATGGCGGTGCGGCGGCTCACCGTGCTCGGCCTCATCGCCCTGCCCAAGTACGGCGGCAACTACGAGGGCCTGGGCTCGAAGCTGATCGGGGTGGAGGACAACCACGTCTGGTCCCCGCCCTTTGGCTACTACGACCAGGATTACCCGGGCTTCCAACCCTATCCGGGCGCCAAGCCCTACAGCGCCTGAGGGAGCCGCCCCATGGACCGCAAGACCTACAAGACCAGCGAGACGGTGGATTTCGTCGTCGTCGGCTCCGGCGCCTCCGGCGGCATCATGGCGCGCGAGCTCTCGCAAGCCGGCCATAGCGTCGTGGTGATGGAGCAGGGCCCGCGCATGAGGGCTGGCGAGTTCGAGCACGACGAGCTCAAGTACCGCTACCTGGCGGGCATCACCAACAACCCGGCGACCAATCCGCAGTCCTTTCGCAAGGACCCGAGCCAGAAGGCCGAACGGGCGGTGGGCACCAACCCGCTGACCTATGCGCGCATCGTCGGCGGCAGCAGCGCGCACTTCAACGCCAACTTCTGGCGCCTGCACGAGATCGACTTCATCGAGGGCAGCCGGTTTGGCCCCATCGCCGGCGCTAGCCTGGTGGACTGGCCGATCACCTACGCCGAGCTGGAGCCCTACTACACCAAGGTGGAATGGGAGGTCGGGGTCTCGGGCCTGGCCGGCGCCAGCCCCTTCGATCCGCCGCGCAGCAAGCCCTACCCCATGCCGCCGCTGCCGGTGAAATCATCGGGCGTGCTGTTCGAGCGCGGCGGGCGAAAGCTTGGCCTGCACCCCTTCCCCTCGCCGATGGCGATCAATTCGGTGATGTACAAGGGCCGCCCGCCCTGCGCCCAGTGCGGCCTGTGCGGCGGCTACGGCTGCGAGGTGCGGGCCAAGTCCTCGTCGGTGTGGACAATGATCCCCGAGGCCGAGGCCACCGGCCTCTGCGAAGTGCGCGCCGAAAGCTACGTCTTCCGCATCGGCATGGACCGAAACGGCCGCGCCACCGGCGTCAACTACTTCGACCGCGACCGCGTCGAGCAGTTCCAGAAGGCCAAGGCGGTGGTGGTCTGCGCCAACGGCTCGGAGACGCCAAAGCTGCTGCTCAACTCGGCGACCAACGGCTTCGAGCACGGCCTGGCCAACTCCAGCGGGGCGGTGGGCAAGTACCTCATGTTCAACAAGGGCGGCGGCGCCCAGGCCCGGTTCGAGCACCCGCTCAACGAGTACAAGGGCGCCAACGTCACCCGCGTCATCCACGACTTCTACGATTCCGATCCCAAGCGCGGCTTCTACGGCGGCGGCGGCTTCGACGCCCGATCCGGCGGTCCGCTGACCTGGGGCCAGAGCGTGCCCAAGGACACCCCCACCTGGGGCCCGGCGTTCAAGGAATACCTGGAGTCCTACACCTTCTGGATGACCTGCGCGGGCCATGGCACCTCGCTGGCGCAGGAGACCAACCGCGTCGACATCGATCCGGAGCTGAAGGACGACTGGGGCGTGCCGGCCATGCGGGTGACCTACAAGGACCACCCGGACGACGTGAAGCATGCGAACTGGCAGGTCGAGCGCGCCAGGGAGATCATGGACGCGGCCGGCGCGGTGCAGATCGTCGCCGAGCCGGTGGGCGAGGCCCGGGGCGGGGTGCACCTCTTGGGCACCTGCCGGATGGGCAATGACCCCGCCACCTCGGTGATCGACAAGCACCACCGCACCCACGACGTGCCGAACCTGTTCCTCTGCGATGGTTCGAGCATGGTGACGTCCGGCCGCGGCCAGCCGACCCTGACCATCGAGGCCCTGGCCTTCCGCGCCGCCGAGCACATCTCAAGGTTCGCGCGGGCCAACGAGATCTAGGGCGGGCGCGGCCGCGCCTAAGGCAGCGTCCGGCCGATGGCGTAGAAGCGGTCGGCGCGGGCCTTGCGCAGGGCCTCGGGCGAGAGGCCTTCGAGGCCGGCCAGTTCCTCTGCAAGGGCGTCGCCCACCAGGGCCAGGGCGCCCTCGCGGTCGGCGTGGGCTCCGCCCACCGGCTCGGCGACGATGCGGTCGACGATCTTCATCTCCAGCAGGTCCTGGGCGGTGATCTTCATCGCCTTGGCGGCGTCGGCGCCCGTGCGCGCGCCGCGCCAGAGGATCGAGTTGGCGCCTTCCGGGGCGATCACCGAATAGATGGCGTGCTCGAGGATCAGCACGCGGTTGGTGGCGGCGATGGCGATGGCGCCCCCCGACCCGCCCTCGCCGGTGATGATCGCCACATTGGGAACGCCCAGCATGAGGCAGGTCTCGATGGACCGGGCGATGGCCTCGGCCACGCCGCGCTCCTCGGACGCCACGCCCGGATAGGCCCCGGCGGTGTCGATGAAGCTGACCACCGGCAGGCCGAAGCGCTCGGCCAGTTCCATCAGGCGGATCGCCTTGCGGTAGCCCTCGGGCCGGGCGTAACCGAAATTGTGCTTCACCCGGGTGGCGGTGTCGCGGCCCTTCTCGTGACCGATCACCAGCACCGGGCGGCCGCGGAACTTGCCCAGGCCGCCGATCAGCGCCTGGTCGTCGCCGAACGCCCGGTCGCCATGCAGCTCGATGAAGCCCTCGATCAGGCCGGCGACATAGTCGCTGAAGTGCGGCCGGTCGGGATGGCGGGCCACCTGGACCTTCTGCCAGGCGTCCAGCGCGCCATAGGCCTCGCGGCGCATCTCCAGGGCCCTGGCGCGCAGGCGATCGATCTCCGCGTCGAAGGCGCCCGGGGACAGCTTCGAGAGTTCCTCGATCTTGGTTTCGAGCTCGGCGATGGGTCGCTCGAACTCGAGATAGGCGCCAGCCATGCGCGCGGGGCTCCCGAAAATGAGTTCGCGAGCCGGGGGCGTCGCGAAGGCGGCGGAACTTAGGCGCGAAGGCGCGGCGCCTCAAGTGTGGCTGCGCGCCGCGTCGTTGCAGCCTTGCAACCCGATGCCCCGAAACGGGTTGAATGCTGGAGGTCGAGCCGGCCCCGCTTCCGTTTCGGGGGGGCGGAAGGGCGACCGGCGCGCACTCGCGCCCGCGCGGCCCGTGGCCTGACAAGCCCCCGCGCTCGAGGAGAAACCGGAGTTAGACCATGAAGACCCTTATGAGGACCACGGCGGCGTCGACGCTGGCGCTGGCCGTCGCCGCCTCGGCGGCCGCTCCCGTCGCCGCCCAGAACTACGGCTCGCAATACCGTCCCACGGACGAATACATGCAGCGCCAGCGCGAGTATGAGGCGCAGCAGGCCCAGTACCAGGACCAGCGCGCCGCCTACCGGGCGAACCGCGCCGACTATGAGGCGGCCCGTCGCGCCTACGACCGGCGCCGGGCCGACTGGGAAGCCGCCCGCGCGGACTATGACGCCCGCTACGGCTATGGCGCTTACCTGCGCCGCTACGGCCCCGCCCCGGTGTGGGATGAGACCCACTGGAGCTACTGGACCGCCCCCAACGCCGGCTACTACGGCGGCGACGCCAGCTATGTGGCGCCGGCTCCCTGCCGCAACAACAGCGCGGTGACCGCCGGCATCATCGGCGCCACATAGC
>Ga0075364_10000159_pt1 | contig 29917 bp, 25 predicted proteins | sample EndMetdeltDD1764_FD_71517 | JGI IMG/M metagenome (GOLD analysis project Ga0075364, IMG submission 71517) | Populus endosphere microbial communities from Tennessee, USA - Endosphere MetaG P. deltoides DD176-4 | ecosystem: Host-associated > Plants > Roots > Endosphere | place: USA: Tennessee... | reverse complement strand
GCCTGGGACGTGGAGCTGGCGTTCCGGCGTCTGCGCGACCGCCTGCGCACGCCGCTGGCACCGCTGCTGCTGGCGCTGGCCGTGGCGGCGCCGCTGGCCCTGCTGCCAACGGCGCCCGTGCACGCGCAGGTGCCGAGCAACACCAAGGATGCGTTCCAGGCCGCACCGGAGCCGCCCGGGGCGGAGTCCGAGGCCGAGGCCGGCGTCGAGCCGGACGCGCAGGCCGACACCTCGTCCGACGTCGATCCCGACGTCGAGTCGCCGGCCGATCCCGAGGCCGATCCAGCGCAGGAGCAGGCGGCGACGCTGGAGGGGGTGTTCGATGGCGCGGTCGCCGACGACGCCGGCTTCCGCTCGGCCGCCCGCCGGACCTACGAGGACCCGCTGCTCGGCAGCAGCCGCACCGTCAGCGAATGGCAGCGCAAACCGGAGGCCGAGACGTCATCGCAGACCAGCCGGCCGGACCTGGGCGACTGGGCCTTCATGGACACGCTGGTCACCCTGTTCGCGCTGGCGGCCGAGTGGGGCATCTGGGTACTGGTGGGCGTGCTGGTGATCCTGGCGCTGGCGACGATGCGCTACTGGCTGCCGTGGATCCGTGGCTCGGCACGGCGCGCTCCGGCGCCCGAGGCGGCCGCGCCGCGGACCGATGCGCTGGTGCTGCCCGAAACCCTGCCGGACGATGTGCCTGCCGCCGCGCGGCGCCTGTGGCGCGAGGGCCGGCAGCGTGCGGCGCTGGCGCTGCTGTATCGCGCCAGCGTCGAGGCGATGGCCGAGCGGACCGCCGCGGTGCTGCCGCCGGGCGCGACCGAGGCGCAGTGCCTGCGTGTGTCGCGCCGGCTGGAGCAGGAGCCGGCCCGCACCCTGTTCGCGCGCATGGTCCGCACTTGGCAGTACGCGGCCTATGCCGGCCAGGTGCCGGACGAGGCCGAGTTCGAGGCGCTGCTCGAAGCCTCGCGCGCCGAGTGGAGCTGGACCGCATGAGTGCCGCCACCGTCCGCAACAGCCTGCTGGCGATCGCCGCGGTCGGCCTGGCGGTGATCGTCGCCGCCTGGTTCCTGGCCACGCACGAGCGGGTCGAACGCGAGGTACCGGTCCCGCCCAGCGGCGAGGCGGCCTGGAATCCGCTGTACGCGCTGCAGCAGACGCTGCGCGGCGACGGGGTCGAGGTCCAGGCGCGGCAACGCCTGGATCTGGCGCAGATGAAGCTCGGACCGGGCGACACCCTGCTGCTCTACAACGATCCGGGCGTGCTGCATCCGCGCGAGGTGCGCGCGCTGCTGGCCTGGGTCGGTCAGGGCGGCCACCTGCTGCTGCGCACGCCGGCCGGTCGCCGTGGCGACAGCGAAGCGCCGCTGCCGCCGATGCTGCAGGCACTGGGCATGCATGCCGCGCTGCGGCCGTCCGCCTGCGCGACGCTGCAGGTCGCCGGCCAGCCGCAGCACGTCGAGTTCTGCCAGGGCCAGCGCTTCGAGGTCTACGAGCTCGAACCGTCGCTGGCCTGGGGCGATGACGAGGACGGCTATGTGTTCGCACGGCTGCCGCAGGGGCAGGGTCTGGTCGACCTGCTCGCCGATTTCGACTTCCTCGACAACGACGCGTTGGACGAAGCCCCGCACCAGGCGCTGGCGCGGCAGCTGCTGGCGCCCAATTACCGCGACGGCACGCTGCATCTGGTCTATGCCGCGCGCATGCCCTCGTTCTGGCGCACGCTGTTCGAGCGCGGCTGGCCGGTCTGGGTGCCGCTGGTGCTGCTGCTGGCGGCCTGGCTGTGGCGGCGGATGCAGCGCTTCGGGCCGCTGCTGCCGGGACCGCAGACCGAGCGCCGCTCGCTGCTGGAGCATGTCCGCGCCAGCGGCGAACTGCTGTACCGCCACGACCAGGCGCCGCTGCTGTACCGCGCGGTGCGCGAGGCCTTCCTGGCACGCCTGCGCCGGCGGATGCCGGTGGCCGCCGCCCTGGAAGGCCAGGCGCGCGCGGCGGCGGTCGCAGAGCGCCTGCAGCTGCCGATCGACCATGTCCGCGCCGCGCTGGAGGAACCGGGGCCGCGCGACCGGCACGTGTTCCTGTCGCGCGTGCGTACCCTGATCCAGATGAGGAACCGTCTATGAGCGAAACCACCACCACGCTGGCGCCGATCACCGGCGAAGCCCTGGCCGAACGCACCGCCGCGATCCGCGACGAAGTCGCCAAGGCGTTCATCGGCCAGGCCGAGGCGCTGGACCAGATCCTGGTCGCGCTGCTGGCCGGCGGCCACGTGCTGATCGAGGGCGTGCCCGGGCTGGGCAAGACCCTGCTGGTGCGCGCGCTGGCGCAGGCGCTGGAGCTGGGCCACGCGCGCGTGCAGTTCACGCCCGACCTGATGCCCAGCGACGTCAGCGGCCACGCGGTCTACGACCCGAAGACCGAGAGCTTCAAGATCCGCCGCGGCCCGGTGTTCACCAACCTGCTGCTGGCCGACGAGATCAACCGCGCACCGGCCAAGACCCAGTCGGCGCTGCTGGAGGTGATGCAGGAAGGCCAGGTCACGATCGAGGGCAAGCCGTTCGCGCTGTCGCCGCCGTTCATCGCCCTGGCCACGCAGAACCCGGTCGAGCAGGAAGGCACCTATCCGCTGCCCGAGGCGCAGCTGGACCGCTTCCTGCTGAAGGTGCTGATCGGCTATCCGGCGCTGGCCGACGAGACGCGCATGGTCGATGCGATCACCACCGGCCGCAGCGCCGCCGACTTCGACCTCACGCAGGTCCAGCGCGTGGCCAGTGCCGCCGAGATCGTGGCGATGCAGCAGGGCACCGCGATGATCGCGGTGGATCCGGCCGTGGTCGACTACGCGGTGCGGATCGCGGTGGCCACGCGCAGCTGGCCGGGCATCGCGCTGGGCGCCGGTCCGCGCGGCAGCATCGCGCTGGTCCGCGCGGCGCGCGCGCAGGCGGTGCTGGGCGGGCGTGATTTCGTCACTCCCGACGACGTCCGCGAGATCGCCACGCCGGCGCTGCGCCACCGCATCATGCTGGCCCCGGAACTGCAGATCGACGGACAGTCGCCGGACGACGTGCTGCGCGCGCTGCTGGCCAAGGTCGAGGCGCCGCGCAAGTGAGCATGCGCCTGCCTGCCATCGACCGGGACGGCGACCCCGCATGAGGCCGGCACCGCCGCTGCTGGCCGTGCTGGCGCTGTGGGCCGTGCTCGGCATCGCGCCGGCGCTGGAGCTGGTGCCGATCGCCTGGTGGTGGGGCGGCGCGGCGCTGGTGGCCGTGCTGCTGCTGGTGGACCTGCTGCGCCTGCGGGCGTGGCCGACGCCACAGGTACGCCGCGTGCTGCCCGAAGCGCTGCCGCTGGGCAGCACGCGCCAGGTCGGGCTGGCGATCGAGGCCACCCGGCGTACCCGGCTGGAGCTGTACGACCTGCATCCGACCGGCTGGAGCGTGGAAGGCCTGCCGCGGCGGCTGCAGCTCGCCGCGCAGACGGTGAGCACCATCGACTACCGCGCGCGGCCGATGGCGCGCGGGCGGTTCGACTTCGATGGCGTGCAGCTGCGCATCGCCTCGCCGTGGCGGCTGTGGCGGCAGTCGCGCCGTGCGGGCGAGCGGCAGAGCGTGCGCGTCTATCCCGATTTCGCGCCGCTGACGCGGCTGGCGCTGTTCAGTGCCGAGCAGGCCTCGCGCCTGGTCGGCGCGCACCTGAAGCGCCGCCGCGGCGAAGGCACCGACTTCCAGCAGATGCGCGAATACCGGGTCGGCGACAGCCTGCGCCAGATCGACTGGAAGGCCACCGCACGCGCGCGCAAGCTGATCTCGCGCGAGTACCAGGACGAACGCAACCAGCAGCTGCTGCTGGTGGTCGATACCGGCCGGCGGATGCTGGCCAGCGACGGCGGACTGTCGCATTTCGACCATGCGCTCAACGCGGCGCTGGTGGTCGGCTGGCTGGCGCTGCGCCAGGGCGACGCGGTCGGGTTGATGGCCGTCGGCGGGCAGTCGCGCTGGATCCCGCCGCGACGCGGACCGGGCGCGATCGACGACCTGCTGCGCGGCAGCTACGACCTGCAGCCGCAGCCGGTGGCCACCGACTATCTGGCGCTGGCCAGCGAACTGGCCATGCGCCAGCGCCGGCGCGCGCTGATCATGCTGGTCACCAACGTGCGCGACGAGGACAGCGACGAACTGCTGTCGGCGATCCGCGTGCTGCAGCGCCGGCACCTGGTCTGCGTCGCCAGCCTGCGCGAGAAGGTGCTCGACGATGCGCTGGCGGAGGAGGTCGACGACCTGCCCGGTGCGATCCGTGCGGGCGCGGTGGCGCGCTACCTCGACCAGCGTGGTGCCGCGCACGAGGCGCTGCGCCGCAACCGGGTGATGACCCTGGACGTGGCCGCCGCCGACTTGCCTGCGGCGCTGGTCGAACGCTACCTGGCGGTCAAGCGCGACGGCCTGCTGTAGCGCGGCCAGCCGCTGGCGCGCGCTCGCTGCCCGAGTCCTGCTGCCTCGGCTTGCCGCGTGCCGGCAATGCATGCAGCCGGTGCATGCGGTGTTCCGGAAGATCGGCCGGCGCGCTGACTGCTGCCCGGTTGCGGCGTGGCAGAGGGGGGCACGCGACCCGGGCAGCCGACAAGTCCGCCTGCGGCTGCACCGGCCTGGTCGATGCGCTTCCATCGCCGGGACCGCATCGGCTCGCGGCGATCGCTACCGCGATCGAACGGCCGGGGCGCCGCACGCCCGACGGCATTCGCGTTGGCGGGGCCGATCTCGAGGTCGCGACCCGTCCAGCCGCGCGCGGTCCGGTCGCCTCCTGCGGGTGTCCGCCGACGCTGCCCGCCCGCGCCGCGGCCGTGCCGGCGGGCGGTGCCATCGGGTGGGATGACCTCTTTCACTGTCGGTCACGCCGCGCGCGGGCAGGATGTACGCATCACCAGCACAGCGAGGATTCCAGGCATGGGCAACGGACAAGGCACGGCCGGCAACGTCATCGCCGCCATCTGCAGTTTCATCGTGCCCGGGTTGGGCCAGCTGGTGCAGGGGCGCCTGCTCTCGGCGCTGCTGTGGTTCGTCGCCGCGTGCGCGGCCGGTGCGGTCACCTGGCTGCTGACGCTGTCGCTGTTCCCGTTCGGCTGGTTCCTGGTCAGCGTTTTCGCCTGCATCAACGCCGCGCTCTACCGGCGCGCCTGATCCGGGAGCATCGGAGCGCCGTCGCCGGAGTACCCGGCGACGGCGGCGATGGCCGGGCTCAGTCGGCGGTGACCAGCGAGCGTTCGCGGCCGCGCAGCATCGCGTAGACCGGGTCGGTCTCGGGGCGCACGCCGTGCCACAGCGCGAAACTCTCGGCGGCCTGCTCGACCAGCATGCCCAGGCCGTCGACCACGTCGCGGCAGCCACCGGCCCGCGCCCAGGCCAGGAACGGAATCGCCGCCTCGCCGTAGTTCAGGTCCACCGCCAGGGTGCGGCTGTTGACCAGGGTGAAAGGCGCATGGAAGCCAGCACCGGCCGAGCGTCCGGCCGAGGTCGCATTGATGATCAGCTCGAAGTCGCCCTGGTCGGCCAGGTCGTCCCAGTAGCGCGTATGCGCGCGTTCGGGGACGCCGAGCGCATCGACCAGCGCATCGGCGCGCTCCGGCGTGCGGTTGACCACGACCAGTTCCAGGATGCCGGCGTCGAGCAGCGCCGGTGCGACCCCGCGCGCGGCGCCGCCTGCACCGAGCAGCAGCGCGCGGCGGCCACGCAGGTCCAGCCCGCAGCGGTCGGTCAGGTCGCGGACCAGGCCCGGGCCGTCGGTGTTGTCGCCGTGCCACTGGCCGTCGTTGCGCACCAGCGTGTTGACCGCACCGGCAAGGCGCGCGCGGTCGCTGGTGCGCGCGCACAACGCGAACGCGGCTTCCTTCAGCGGCATGGTCACGTTGGCGCCGCGACCGCCGTTGGCGGCGAACGCGTCCAGTGCCGCACCGAACGCCGCCGGGTCGGCATCGATCGCGGTGTACTCCAGTGCGATCCCGAGCTGGGCCGCGAAACTGCGGTGGATCTGAGGCGACAGCGAGTGGGCGATCGGATGGCCGAAGACGGCGTAGCGGGAATCGGGCATGGGCATTCTCGTGGTGTGCTCAGGAAGGCATGCGACGGCGCGGTCGCGGTGTCCCGTCGCCGGTCCCCGCCGCCCCGGCTGCAGCGCAGCCGGTCCGCTCCGTCGTCCGGGCCAGTCTACTCCCGGGCCGCGGACGCAACGTGATCTGGATCATCCGGCGGTCCGCATCCCCGGCGCGGCGCCGCCATGCCGGATCGCGCTGCGGCCGCGGCGTCATCGCGCATCGTCGTTCCCCGCGCGCTGCAGGCATGCGCGCGGCGGACGCGCCGATGCAGCGCGTGCATCCGCAGTCACATTCCGTAGCGGCGCGCTGGGTGACACTGGCGCGCGTGCTGTTCGCCCGTGTCTCCTGCCGGGCGGCAGCAGTCCGCATCTTCGTCGCCAGGCTGATGGATATCCCCCGCATGCACACCCGTTGTCGTTCCCTGCCGCTGGCCGCCGGCCTGCTGATCACCCTGCCGGCGCTGGCCGCTCCCGAGGCCGGGGGCGAGGCGACCACGCTGGACCGTGTCGTGGTCACCGCCACGCGCCTGGAGACCGTGCAGGGCTTCGACGTGCCGGCGTCGGTAGGCACCATCGCCCTGGACACGCTGGATGCGCGCAGCAACGCGAGCGTGTCAGAAGCGCTGGATGGGGTGCCCGGCCTGCTCGCACGCGAGCGCCAGAACCTGGCCCAGGATACGCAGCTGTCGATCCGCGGCTTCGGCGCGCGTTCGACCTTCGGCGTGCGCGGCCTGCGCCTGTACGCCGATGGCATTCCGGCGACGATGCCGGACGGGCAGGGCCAGGTCTCGCACTTCAGCATGCAGGGCGCGGACCGGGTCGAGGTGCTGCGCGGCCCGTTCTCGGCGCTGCACGGCAATTCCTCGGGCGGCGTGATCCAGCTGTGGAGCGACATCCCCGACGATGGCCGGCACGACGGCCGCGTCCAGCTCAGCGCCGGCGGCAACGACACCACGATCCTCGGCGCGCGTGTCCGCGGCGGCGACCGCGGCTTCGGCTACAACGTCGCCGCATCGCGGCTGGAGACGGACGGCTACCGCGACCACAGCGCGGCCACGCGCACCTCGGTCAACGCGAAGCTGCGGTTCGGCATCGGCCAGGCCGGCAAGCTGGACGTGGTCGCCAACCACTTCGACGCGCCCGACGCACAGGATCCGCTCGGCCTGACCCGCGCGCAGGTACGTGCCGACCCGACCCAGGCCACCGCGGTGGCACTGCAGTACGACACACGCAAGTCGGTCAGCCAGGACCAGCTGGGCCTGGCCTACGAACATGCGTTCGGCGCCAGCACGCTGCGGGCGATGGGCTATGCCGGTCAGCGCAGTGTCGAGCAGTACCTGCCGCTGCCGGCGACCGCGCAGGCCAATCCGTTGAACTCCGGCGGCGTGATCGACCTGGACAACGACTACGGCGGCGCCGACCTGCGCTGGTCCTGGAACGGCGAACTGGGCGGGCGCCCGTTCGAGGCCAGCCTCGGCCTCAATGCCGACCGCCAGCGCCAGCACCGGCGCGGCTACGAGAACTTCATCGGCAGCGACGTCGGCGTGCGTGGGCGGCTGCGCCGCGACGAGCGCAACCAGGTCTCCAACAGCGACCAGTACGCGCAGCTGTGGTGGCGTTTGGCCCCGCGCTGGTCGCTGCTGGTCGGCGCGCGCCACAGCGAGGTCGCGTTCCGCTCGCGCGACCACTACGTGGTCGGCGCCAATCCCGACGACAGCGGCCGCGTCGAATACTCGGAAACCACGCCGGTGGCCGGTCTTGTCTTCGCGCCGCTCGACAGTACCCGCATCTACCTGTCGGCCGGGCGCGGCTTCGAGACGCCGACCTTCAACGAAGTCGGCTACCGCGCCGATGGCGGCGCCGGGCTGGCGTTCGACCTGAAACCGGCGGTGAGCCGCAACCTGGAGCTGGGCGCGAAGTGGCGCGGCGACAGCGGTACGCATGTCGATGCCGCGCTGTTCCGCGCCGACACCGACGACGAGCTGGCGGTCGCGCGCAACGTCGGCGGTCGCAGCAGCTTCCGCAACGTCGGCAGTGCGCGTCGGCAGGGCGTGGAGCTGACCGCCGGCCTGCCGCTGGGTGCGGCGTGGAGCGCCGAGCTGGCCTACACCTGGCTGGACGCGACCTTCCGCGACAGTTTCCCGATCTGCACCGCCAGCGGCTGCACCGACCCGAACGTGCTGGTCGCCGCCGGCAGCCGCATTCCCGGCGTGGCCCGCGAGCAGCTGGCCGCGCGCCTGCAGTGGCGTGAAGGCCCGTGGCAGGCGGCGGTGCAGGCGGTCGCGGTCGGGCCGGTGGTGGTCAACGACAGCGCCACCGAGACGTCGCCCGGCTATGGCCTGCTGCACCTGCAGCTGGGCCGCGACTGGCGCAGCGCGCACGGCACGCTGCACACCTTCGTCCGCGTCGACAACGCGCTGGACCAGGCGTACATCGGCTCGGTGATCGTCAACGAGGGCAACGGCCGCTTCTACGAGCCGGGCCCGGACCGGACCTTCGTGCTCGGCGCGCGCTGGCAGTGGGGCGGTTGATGGCTTGACGCTCGCCCGGGAGCGCGGAATGCTGCCGGTACGGAACCGGGAGTCTCCGGGTGGCCCGTTCCGTCGCCCTGCGCAGGCAAGCAGGACATCGTTCACCACGGAACAGGGGACAACCGATGAAGTCGATCACACGCAGCCTGCCGCTGCTGCTGCTGCTGCCTGCCATGCACCTCCATGCCCAGTCCATTTCACCGGCCTGGGACGCCTACATGAAGAAGCAGGCCGCGCCAGCCACTACCACCAAGGCGCAACCAGTTACCGGCCAGTCGCAATCGCAGACAACGGCGTCCGACGCGGTCGCACCGGTCGTCACCCCGGCCCCGCGTCCCGCGCCCCGCGCCGAACCGCGCAATGCAGGTGGATTCTTCGTCGCCGTCCATGGTGGCAAGGGCTGGCTCTACGAGGATGCGGACCAGACCGCCAAGGCCCTTTCGGCGGGATACCGCTGGGATGCCGGCGATTTCACCCTGGTCGGCATCGAACTGGCGGGCGGGCGACTGGCCGCGTCCAGCGACCGTGATTTCCTGTATCCCGAAATCCGTTTCGACAGCATCGGTGCGACCACGCGCGTGAACTTCGGTCGCAGCCGCTGGTTCGGCATCGCCAGGGCCGGTTACTTCAGCGCGACCCAGAAGGACGAGGACGGCTACGACGACACGGTCGACGGCGCGTATGTGGGTATCGGCGTCGGTGTCGATGTGAATCGGCACCTCAATCTCAGTCTGGCCTATACCGCCTACGTCTATGGCACGACGTACTACTACGGTTATGGCTATGGCTACTACCAGGCGACCGATGTCAGCCGTGCCGACATGCTGCTGCTGGGCGCGGAACTACGCTTCTGACAGGTCAGGAAGGCAGCGGCTGCGATGGCCGCTGCTTTCCCCGCACGCCGGTGATCGTGCAGCGGCCGATCAGCGCTCGCGCAGCCAGCGCGCCGCGTCCAGCGCGTAGTAGGTCAGCACGCCGTCGGCGCCCGCGCGCTTGAACGCGGTCAGCGCTTCCAGCGCGCAGGCGCGCTCGTCCAGCCAGCCGTTGGCGGCGGCGGCCTTGAGCATCGCGTACTCGCCGCTGACCTGGTAGGCGAAGGTGGGCACGCCGAACGCGTCCTTGACCCGCCGGATCACGTCCAGGTACGGCAGGCCCGGCTTGACCATCACCATGTCCGCGCCCTCGGCGATGTCGAGTTCGACCTCGCGCAGCGCCTCGTCGGAGTTGGCCGGGTCCATCTGGTAGGTGAACTTGTTGCCCTTGCCGAGGTTGCCGGCGCTGCCGACCGCACTGCGGAACGGGCCGTAGAACGCCGACGCGTACTTGGCCGCGTACGACATGATCCGGGTGTTGATGAAGCCGGCCGCTTCCAGCGCCTCGCGGATCGCGCCGACGCGGCCGTCCATCATGTCGCTGGGCGAGAGGATGTCGGCACCGGCGGCGGCGTGCGCCAGCGACTGCTTGACCAGCGCGGCGATGGTCTCGTCGTTGAGGATGTAGCCGGTCTCGTCGATCAGCCCGTCCTGGCCGTGCGTGGTGTACGGGTCCAGCGCCTGGTCGGTCATCACGCCCAGCTCGGGGAAGCGCGCCTTCAGCGCACGGATCGCGCGCGGGATGATGCCGTCCTCGGACCAGGCGATGGCGCCGTCGGCGGTCTTGGCCGCCGCATCGGGCACGCCGAACAGGTCCAGCACCGGCACGCCCAGCTCCAGCGCCTGCTCGCCCACGCGCAGCAGCTCGTCGATCGACAGCCGCTCCACGCCCGGCATCGACGGCACCGGCACCCGCCCCTTCTCCTCGTGCACGAAGACCGGATAGATCAGGTCGTTGGTGGTCAGCACGTGCTCGCGCATCAGCCGGCGCGAGAACTCGTCGCGACGCATGCGGCGCGGGCGGATATGGGGATAGGTCATGCTGGGGGCTCCTTGCAGGCTGCGGAAATGATACGCCCCGGCTCCCGGACGGTCCCGTCGCGCGGGGCGGACCGATTGTCCCGGCGTGGTGTTCCGGCACGCCGTCGTGGTGTCCGGTATCACCACGCCAGCTGCCGTTGCGTGGTGCGCCGTTCCGGCAGTGGCGCCGGCGCCGGTTCGCAGCCGGTTCACCCGGGCGGGCCGAAGATGGCGCCATTCCGTCCATCGCCTCGCGCCGGGGTCCGTCATGCGCCGCCTGATCGCCGTCCTCACCGTCTCGTTGGCCCTGGCCGGCTGCGCCAGCACGTCCAAGGTCATGCTCAACCCGGCGCGTGCGCCGATCGATCCGGCCCAGGTGCAGATCTATTCGGTGCCGCCGCCGGGTTCGCAGGACATCGCCCAGCTTGAATCCTCCAGCGCGGTCGGCTTCGGCACCCAGGGCCAGACCGATGCGGCGGTGGCCCGTCTCAAGCGCGAGGCCGCGGCCCTGGGTGCGAACGGCATCGTGCTGATGGGCGTGGGCTCGTCCGGCTCGCCGGTCGGGATGTCGGTCGGCGCCGGCAGCTACGGCCGCCACAGCGGCGGCGGGCTCAGCGTCGGCATCCCGACCACCCAGAAGAAGGCGGCCGGCATGGCGATCTGGGTGCCGCCGGGCGCCGTGGCCGCGCCTGTTCCCCCGCCGCGTCCAGCCCAGGACTGACGCCGCCGGCCTGGGCAACCGCGTCCGGGACCTCCGCCCGCCGTGTGGCAGCCGTGCGGGCCCCGCTCAGTCGCCCTTGGTGTTGCGCTTCGAGGCGGCGTCGATCCGGTTGCTGGAACCGGTGTCGGAGGACCGCTGGCCGGTCCGCAGTGGGATCGTCTCTCCGCCCTCGACCACCGCCTCCAGCGTGGTGTACAGCCAGCGGCCGTCGACGCGCCCGGCTTCGACCACCAGGTCCGCCTGCCCGTGTGATCCACGCAGCGGGATGCGCAGGTCGGCTTCGCCGGTGCCGCCGCTCCGGGTCGCCACGTTGCCGCTGAAGAACCAGCCCGGCTCGATCGGTGCGCCGATCGCGGCGATCAGCGTCGGGTCGCGCTGCGCGGTCTCGACCGCGACGCGGTAGGCGTCGGAGGATTTCATCGTGCCCAGCAACGCGGCGACGAACAGCGCGACGACGGCGATCACCAGCAGCAGGCCGGTGCCTGCCAGCGCCGGCACCGCCCATTTCCAGTGTCGGCGCCACCAGCCGCGCGGTGCGGGCGGTGGCGTACCCGGTAGCGGCGGGATGACGCCTGCGGACGTGGGATCCATGTGATGTGCTCCGTGCGCGGGGAGTGTCGGATCAGCGCGTCAGGCAGCGGGCGAAGAAATCCTCGCTCAGCCGGTAGCGGTGCAGCGCGTCGCGGCCGCTGAGGCCGTGCTTGGCGCCCGGGTAGGTCATCAGTTCGAAGGCCTGGCCGCGCTGCTGCAGCGCGCTCATCACCGCGGTGGCGTTGGTGAACAGCACGTTGTCGTCGGCCATGCCGTGGATCAGCAGCAGCTTCGGCGCGTCCGGCCCGACCAGGCCGTCGACGTGGGTCAGCACGCGCGCGTCGCGGTAGCCGTCCGGGTTGGCGTCCGGCAGGTTCATGTAGCGCTCGGTGTAGTGGGTGTCGTACAGCGCCCAGTCGCTGACCGGCGCACCGGCCGCGCCGCAGGCGTAGGCCTTGGTGCGGGCCAGCAGCATCAGCGTCATGTAGCCACCGTTGGACCAGCCATGCACGCCGATCCGCTGCGGATCGACCCACGACTGCGCCTTCAGCCACTCCACGCCCTTCAGCTGGTCGTCGACCTCGACAGTGCCCTGCACGCCGTACAGCGCGCCGACGAAGTCGCGGCCGCGGCGCGGGGTGCCGCGGTTGTCCAGCGAGAACACCACGTAGCCCTGCTGGGCCAGGTACTGGTTGAACAGCGCATCGGCGCGGCCGGGCCAGGCGCGGGTCACGGTCTGCGCGGCCGGGCCGCTGTAGACGTAGACCACCACCGGGTACTTCTTCGACGGGTCGAAGCCTTCCGGCTTGATCAGGCTGTAATGCAGCGGGGTGCGGCCATCGGCGGCGGTCAGCGTGCCGAACTCGACCGGGCGCTGCGCGTCGCGGTAGCGCGCATACGGGTGCTGCGGGTCGGCCAGGTCGTTGCGCAGCAGGGTCGACAGCAGGGCGCCGTCGTTGCGGCGCAGTTCGATCTGCGGCGGCGTGGTCGGGTTCGACCAGCTGTCGACATAGACGCTGGCGTTGCGGGCGAAGCTGGCCGCGTGCATGCCCGGCGCCTGCGACAGCTTCTCCACCGCGCCGCCTGCCAGCGGCACGCGGTAGACGTGCTTCTCCAGCGCCGAGTCCTTCGTGCCGCTGAACCAGACCAGGCCTGCGGCCTCGTCCACGCCCAGCAGTTCGTCGACCATCCATTCGCCCGAGGTCAGCGGCGACAGCGTGGCGCCGTCCTCCGAGGCCAGGTACAGGTGCTGGAAGCCGCTGCGCTCCGAACCCCAGACGAAGCGGCCATCCTTCAGGAAGCGCAGGTGGTGGTGCAGCGGCACCCAGGTCGGCGAGGTCTCGCTGGCGAGCACGCGCTGGCGGCCGTCGGCGAGCGTGGTCTCGATCAGCTCCAGGCGCTTCTGGTCGCGCGACTGGCGCTGGAAGGTCAGGCGCTGCGGGTCGCGCCAGTCGACGCGGGCCAGGTAGATGTCGGTCTCCTTGCCCAGGTCGATCCAGCGCGGCTTCGCGTTCGCCTTCGGCGCGATCGTGCCCAGCCGCACCAGCACGTTGCGGTCGCCGGCGGCCGGATAGCGCTGCTCGATCACCTCGGTGCGGTCGGCGTACATCTCGTAGCGCTGCTGCACCGGCACCGGCGATTCGTCGATGCGGGCGAAGGCGATCGCGCTGTCGTCCGGCGCCCACCAGTAGCCGGTGTGGCGGTCCATCTCCTCGTCGGCGACGAACTCGGCCACGCCGTTGCCGATGGTGTCGCTGCCGTCGCCGGTCAGACGGATCTCCCTGCCGCTGGCCAGGTCGATCACCCACAGGTCGCGGGCGCGGATGAAGCTGACGTAGCCGCCCTTCGGCGACACCTTCGGGTCGGTGGCGAAACCGCCGCCATCGGTGAGCTTGCGCACCGCCTGGCCGGCGGGCGCGTCGAGCTGGTACAGGTAGAGCTCGCCGCCGAGCGGGAACAGCAGCGTGCGCGCGTCCGGCGCCCACTGGTACTCGACGATGCCCGAATACGCCGCGATGCGCTGGCGCTCGCGCCGCGCCTTCTCCTCGTCGCTGAGGGTCTCGGTGCCGGGCAGGACCACGCTGGAATCGGCCAGCAGCCGGGTCTGGCCGCTGGCGACGTCGTACTCCCACAGGTCCAGCCGGTTGCGGTCGTCGTCCTTGCCGCGCAGGAAGGTCACGCGGCTGCCGTCGGGCGCGACCTGCGGCTTCATCAGGGTCGGGCCGGACAGCGGCGCGCTGCCGGTGATGGCCTCGAGCGTGAGTTTTTCGGCGTGGACGGGCAGCGCGGCGGTGGCGGTCATCGCGGACAACAGGGCAAGCAGGGGCAGACGCATGGCAACTCTCGGACGGCAGGGCCGGACAGCCGGATTATGGCATCCGCTGCCGACCCGCCCCGGCGACGCCGATGCGTCAGCGCGGCACCGCGCCCTGCCCGAACAGCAGCTTCTTCTCCTCGTCGCTCATCGGCTTGCCAGCGTCCGGGTTCACCTGCGCGGCCAGCGCATACGCGCGCTGCGTCGCCGGGCGCGCGGCGATCGCGGCCTGCCAGCGGCGCACTTCCGGGTACGGCTCCAGATCCAGCGGCGCCTTGGCGTACGGCGCGATCCACGGATAGCTGGCCATGTCGGCGATGCCGTAGTCGTCGCCGGCGATGAAGGCGCGGCCGGCCAGGCGCGTGTCGAGCACGCCGAGCAGGCGTTTGGCCTCGGCGGTGTAGCGGTCGATCGCGTAGCCGATCTTCTCCGGTGCGTAGACGGTGAAATGCCCGTACTGGCCGGTCATCGGGCCCAGCCCGCCGACCTGCCAGAACAGCCATTCCAGCGCCTGGATCCGCGCACGCGGGTCGGCCGGCAGGAACCGGCCGGTCTTCTCGGCCAGGTACAGCAGGATCGCGCCGGACTCGAACACGCTGACCGGGGCACCGCCGTCGGCCGGGGCGTGGTCGACCAGGGCCGGCATCTTGTTGTTCGGCGAGATCGCCAGGAACTCCGGCTTGAACTGGTCGCCCTTGCCGATGTTCACCGGCTTGAGGGTGTAGGGCAGGCCGGCCTCTTCCAGGAACAGGGTGACCTTGTGGCCGTTGGGGGTGGGCCAGTAGTGGAGATCGAGCATCGCGGCGCTCCGGTGCGGAAGGAACAGGGACGCCGAGTGTAGGGCCGCCCCGTTGCCGGTCCGTGCAGGGTGGATGGATCGCACTGTTGCAGGCGCCAACGCAGCCGTCCGGGCGGGCCGATCGGGACCGCTTGGCAGCCCGCCGCGCCGCCGCTACGCTGCGCCGTCCCTCACTCTGACGCCTCCCATGTCGACCGCCCGCCTGAGTCCGCTGTCCACCCTGATCTTCGCCTCGCGCTGGCTGCAGCTGCCGCTGTACCTGGGCCTGATCGTGGCGCAGTGCGTGTACGTGTTCCTGTTCGGCAAGGAGCTGTGGCACCTGATCCACCGGTCGCCGGGCCTGGGCGAGCAGGAGATCATGCTGATCGTGCTCGGCCTGATCGACGTGGTGATGATCTCCAACCTGCTGGTGATGGTGATCGTCGGCGGCTACGAGACCTTCGTTTCGCGCCTGCGCCTGGAGGGCCATCCCGACCAGCCGGAGTGGCTGAGCCACGTCAACGCCTCGGTGCTGAAGGTGAAGCTGGCGATGGCGATCATCGGCATCTCCTCGATCCACCTGCTGAAGACCTTCATCGCCGTCGGCACGCTCGGCGGCCTGCCGCTGTGCACGCCGGAGCAGCTGGCCGTGATGAAGGCCGAGATGGCGATCACCAGCACCCAGTGCTCGCAGCTGACCGCCGACGGCGTACTGTGGCAGACCATCATCCACTGCGTGTTCATCCTGTCGGCGATCGGCATCGCCTGGACCGACAAGCTGATGAACGGCAACAGCGCCAGGCACGACCACTGAGCGCACCGGACACGCGTGAAGACCGGGAAGGGCCGCCCGCAGCGGCCCTTTCCTTTTCAGTGCCATGGTTCCGATGATCGTGCGCATTGTTCTCAGGGTTTGAGCGCGGCCCCGGTAGAATGGCGGCATGGATGTTTCCCACCTGATCGACGGCCTCAATCCGGCCCAGCGCGAGGCCGTGTCGGCCCCTCCCGGCCACTACCTGGTCCTGGCCGGTGCCGGCTCCGGCAAGACCCGCGTGCTCACCCACCGCATCGCCTGGCTGAACGAGGTCGAGCACATTCCGACCCACGGCATCCTCGCGGTGACCTTCACCAACAAGGCCGCCGGCGAGATGCGCGCGCGCGTGGACCTGCAGCTGCGCCACGGCGCGCGCGGGATGTGGATCGGCACCTTCCACGGCCTGGCCCACCGCCTGCTGCGCCTGCACTGGAACGAGGCGAAGCTGCCCGAATCGTTCCAGGTGCTCGACAGCGACGACCAGCTGCGCCTGGTCAAGCGCGTGGTCCAGCAGCTGGAACTGGACGACAGCCGCTACCCGCCGCGCCAGATCGCGTGGTGGATCAACGCGCAGAAGGACGAGGGCCGGCGCCCGCAGCACATCCAGCCTGGCAACGATCCGTGGACCGAGGCGCTGGTGCGCGCCTATGCGCTGTACCAGGAGCGCTGCGACCGGGCGGGTCTGGTCGATTTCGCCGAGCTGCTGCTGCGCGCGCATGAACTGCTGCGCGACAACCAGGGCCTGCTGGCGCATTACCGCGCACGCTTCCGCGACCTGCTGATCGACGAGTTCCAGGACACCAACGCGATCCAGTACGCGTTCGTGCGCGTGCTGGCCGGCGACACCGGCCGCGTGTTCGTGGTCGGCGACGACGACCAGGCCATCTACGGCTGGCGCGGCGCCAAGGTCGAGAACGTGCAGCAGTTCCTGAAGGACTTCCCGGGCGCGCGCACGATCCGGCTGGAGCAGAACTACCGTTCCACCGCCAACATCCTCGGCGCGGCCAACGCGGTGATCGCGCACAACCCCGACCGCATCGGCAAGCAGCTGTGGACCGACAGCGGCGAGGGCGAGCCGGTCGACGTCTACGCCGCCTACAACGAGATGGACGAGGCGCGCTACGTGATCGAGCGCGTGCGCCAGTGGGTGCGCGATGGCGGCAGCTACCGCGAGGCCGCGGTGCTCTACCGCAGCAACGCGCAGTCGCGCGCGCTGGAAGAAGTGCTGCTGTCCGAACAGGTGCCGTACCGCGTCTACGGCGGCATGCGCTTCTTCGAGCGTGCCGAGGTCAAGGACACGCTGGCCTATCTGCGCCTGCTGGCCAACCGCGACGACGATGCCGCCTTCGAGCGCGCGGTGAACACGCCGGCGCGCGGCATCGGCGACCGCACCCTGGATGAGGTCCGCCGCTGCGCGCGCGAACAGTCGCTGTCGCTGGTGCGCGCTGCCGGGCAGCTGGTGTCGCAGAACGTGCTGGCCGCGCGTGCGCGCAATGCGGTCGCCGGCTTCCTCGGCCTGATCGAGGCGCTGGATGCGGAAACCACCGACCTGGCGCTGAAGGATCGCGTGGATCATGTGCTGGCCCGCTCGGGCCTGCGCGAGCACTGGGCCAGCGAATCGCGTGGCCAGCTCGATGCCGAATCCCGGTTGGAGAACCTGGACGAACTGGTCTCGGTGGCCTCGCGCTTCTCGCGCGCCGAGCTCGACGACGACCAGCAGAGCATGAGCGAGCTGGTCGCGTTCCTTTCCTACGCGGCGCTGGAGGCCGGCGAAGGCCAGGCCCAGGCCGACGAGGACGGCGTGCAGCTGATGACCCTGCACTCGGCCAAGGGCCTGGAATTCCCGCTGGTGTTCCTGGTCGGCGTGGAGGAGGGCGTGTTCCCCAGCAGCAAGTCGCTGGACGAGAGCGGGCGGCTGGAGGAAGAGCGGCGCCTGGCCTATGTCGGCATCACCCGCGCGCGGCAGAAGCTGGTGATGACCTACGCCGAGAGCCGGCGCATCCACGGCATGGACATGTACGGCATGCCGTCGCGGTTCCTGCGCGAGATTCCGGGCCATCTGCTCAACGAGGTCCGCCCGCGCGTGCAGGTGGCGCGTCCGATGGCGGCCGCGCCTGCGCGCAACGCGATGCCGGCGCTGGAAAAGCCGGCGTTGAAGCTGGGCCAGGCCGTCACCCACGCCACGTTCGGCAGCGGCACCGTCGTCGACTACGAAGGCAGCGGGGCGCATGCGCGCGTGCAGGTCAACTTCGACGACGTCGGCAGCAAATGGCTGGTGCTGGCCTACGCGAACCTGCAGCCGGTGTGAGTGCCGGCACGAGCGGCGGCCTGTTCCGTCCGCGCTGACACCCTGAATGGGTGCCCTGTCCCGGATGCGCGGCAGGGCGCGACGTCCGGCACGACGATCCACGATCCCGGCCATGTGGCATCTGCGCCCGCGGATGCCGGCCCCCGCCCGGCGCCGACCTCCTGCAGCGTGCAGTCCACGTGCAGTGGGAGCGGCGTGAGCACGCTGCATGCTCGCGCTCGGCAGCCAGTGTCGGCGCGGGGCGATCCCCGACCGGCAGGCAGATGCCGGCATCGCGGCAGGCGCATGGCACGACCAGCAGGAACTCCGGCTGCAGCGTGGTCTTGAGGTGGTCTTGGTCGCGCGGAATGGTATCCAGCGTCAGGGCGCACGCTGTGGAGTACAGGCCAGGACGCGGCTTGCGCACGATCAGTGCAGGGCGTTCGCGGGCGCTGTGTTATTCAGTCAGGGCGAGTCCGAGCCCGAACGGAGACTGCCATGTTCACCCGCATCCTGATCGCCACCGACGGTTCCGAGCTTGCCGGAAGAGGGCTGGAGCACGGTCTTGCGCTGGCCGCCGCGCTGCGGCTGCCGGTGACCGTGCTGACCGTCACCGAGCCATGGGCGCCGGCGTTCGACGATGCCATCGCCCTGTCAGCCGATCCCACGCTGGCGGCCGACTACCGCAAGGGCTGCGCCGAAAGCGCGCAGCAGATCCTCGATGCCGCCGCGGCGCGCGCCGCGGCCTCGGGCGTCGCCTGCGACACCCTGCATGTGCCCGATGGCTATCCGTCCGACGCGATCGCCAAGGCGGCCGAGGACGTCGGTGCCGGCCTGGTGGTCATGGCGTCGCATGGGCGCCGCGGCCTGGGCAAGGTGCTGCTGGGCAGCCAGACCCAGACGGTGCTGTCGCATTCGAAGGTGCCGGTGCTGGTCGTGCGCTGAGGCCCCGACACCGGATGCGACCGCGGTCCATGGAAGGCGAACCGCGCGCTGCGCAGCGCAGTCTGCCCGCAGGCAGTGCGGGACCAGGCGCTGCCCGATGCCTCCGGACTGGAAGCGCGGCCCGATTCCGCCCGCGTGCGACCGGCAGGTGCGGCCGGCGCACGATGCCGCAACCGGCCATGCCGGCGGCCACGACGCGCCGGCTCAGGCCGCGCCGCTCAGGTGCTCGTAGAGGATCACCGAGCCGATCACGATCAGGATCACGCCGCCGATGATCTCGGCGCGCTTGCCGGCCATCGCGCCGAGCACGCGGCCGAGCATGATGCCGGTGGTCACCATCACCAGCGTGCACAGGCCGATGACCGCGGCGACGAGGCCGATCGGCGCGTCGAGGAAGGCCAGGCTCACGCCGATCGCCATCGCGTCGATGCTGGTCGCGAAACCGGTGGCGGCCAGGTTCCAGAAGCCGTGCCGCTGCGGACGGTCTTCGCCCTCGGCCTCCGGGCGGAAACCGTTCCAGATCATGTGCAGGCCCAGCGCACCGAGCACGCCGAACGCGATCCAGTGATCCCACGCGGTGATGTACTGCGCCGCGGCGCTGCCCAGCAGCCAGCCGATCAGCGGCGTCACCGCTTCGATCACACCGAAGATCAGGCCGGCGCGAAGCGCCTCGGTGAAGCGGGGGCGCTGCATGGCCGCGCCCTTGCCGACCGCGGCCGCGAAGGCGTCGGTCGACATCGCGATGCCGATCAGGAGGATGGAAAGCAGGTTCATTCTGGCGTACCGGGCTGGAAGGCGGACACGGCCCGCCAGTCGCCCGGATGCGGGCGACTGAAGCAGGCCGTTGGTCTCGCCAACCCGGAGGTGTCCGCACCACGGCCGCAAGGCCGAGCATGTTGATGCGGACGCGTCGCCGCATTGCGCGGCGAGGCAGGCTACTCCCCAAAGGGGCGCGCATCATAGCACGCAGGCTGCAACCGACCCGCTCCCTTCGGCCTCGCTGCGGCGTGCAGGGGCTTGCTTCGAATCCGGCCCAGCCCCGCTGCCCACCGCATGGTGCGGCTGCGGGACTGGAGCGGCGAGAACGCGATGGAGGGCGCACTGCGGACGATGCTGCGTAGACGCCGCGCATCGCGGCAGAGCCGGCTGCGCCGACGGCGGCTGCGCGATCAGGCTGTCAGGACGCCGATTGCCGGGCCTCGGCGGACGCGATGCCGATCGCGTCCAGTGCGGCGATCGCGTCGGGAGGCAGCACGATGTCGGCAACGGCCAGGTTCTCGCGCAGATGCACCGGCGAGGACGTGCCCGGGATCAGCAGGATGTTCGGCGCGCGCTGCAGCAGCCAGGCCAGTGCCACCTGCAGCGGCGTGTGCCCGAGGCGCTGCGCCACGGCCGACAGCGTGGTCGACTGCAGCGGCGAGAAGCCGCCGAGCGGGAAGAACGGCACGTAGGCGATACCGTCCGCGGCCAGCGCGTCGATCAGGGCGTCGTCGTGGCGATGCGCCAGGTTGTAGTGGTTCTGGACGCAGGCGATGTCGCACAGGCGGCGGCCCTCCTCGACCTGGGCTGCAGTGACGTTGCTCAGGCCCACATGGCGGACCAGGCCGCGCTGCTGCAGTTCGGCCAGCGTGCTCAGCGGCGCCTCGATGGCACCCTCGACCGGCCCATGGGTGTCGAACATCACCCGCAGGTTCACCACCGGCAGCACGTCCAGCGCGAGATGGCGCAGGTTGTCGTGCACCGCCTGCTCCAGGCTGGCCGCGTCGTCCGCGCGCAGCCATTCCCCGGCCGGACCGCGGCGCGCGCCAACCTTGGTGACCAGGGTGAGCGCCTCGGGATAGGGCGCCAGCGTGTCGCGGATCAGCTGGTTGGTCAGGTGCGGGCCGTAGAAGTCGCTGGTGTCGATGTGGTCGACGCCGGCGTCGATCGCGGCGCGCAGCACGGCGCGTGCCTGGTCGGGGTCGCGCGGCGGGCCGAACACGCCCGGACCGGCCAGTTGCATGGCGCCGTAGCCCAGGCGGTGCACGCTGCGGGTGCCGAGGGAAAACGTGCGGGTGGCGGTCTGCATCGGAAGATCCTCCAGTCGGGAGCGACAGCCTAGTCGGCGTCGTTTGCCCCGATAAGCGCCTATGATCCGCACGGGCTGTACGGAACGCCGCACAATGGATCCCGATCTGAACGACCTCGCCGCCTTCGTCGCCGTCGCCCGCGCCGGCGGCTTCCGCGATGCGGCGCGGCAGACCGATACCAGCGCCTCGCGGCTGAGCGACGCGGTCCGACGTCTGGAGGCCGGGCTCGGCCTGCGCCTGCTGCATCGCACGACCCGCAGCGTGACCCCGACCGAGGCCGGACGCAGCCTGCTCGATCGCCTGTCGCCGGCTCTGGGTGAGGTGAGCGCGGCGCTGGATGCGGTCAACCGCTTCCGCGACCGTCCCTCCGGCACGCTGCGGCTGAACGTGCCGGTTTCGGCTGCGCGGCTGGTGCTGCCGTCGATCGTGCCGGCCTTCCTCGCGCGGTATCCGGACATCGTGCTGGAGGTGGAGACCGAGGAGAGTTTCGTCGACGTGCTCGCCGCCGGCTGCGATGCCGGCATCCGCTACGGCGAGCGGCTCGAGCAGGACATGATCGCGCTACCGATCGGTCCGCCGGTACAGCGCCTGGCCACGGCGGCGGCACCCGCCTGGCTGGACCGCAACGGCCGCCCGTCGCATCCGCGCGACCTGCTCGGCCAGCCCTGCCTGCACGGCCGCTTTCCCAGTGGCCACCTGCCGCCCTGGACCTTCGTGCGCGGCGCCGAGACGGTGGAGATCCACCCGTCCGGCCCGCTGCGGGTACGCATCGGCGGTGGCGTCGACCTGCTGGTGGAGGCGGCCATCGCCGGGCTCGGTTTCGTGCATCTGTTCGAGCAGTGGCTGCAGCCGCATCTGGACAGCGGTGCGCTGGAGCCGGTGCTGGTGGACTGGTGGGAAGCGTTCCCTGGGCCGTTTCTCTACTACCCCGGCCGCCGGCACGTGCCCGAGCCGCTGCGCGTGTTCATCGAGTTCGTGCGTGCGTCGCACGCGGGAGCGCAGTAGCGGTGCCACGCCCCGACGCGGCGGCGGTGGGGCCGCATGGTCCGCCGGCCGAAGCGTCCACACAGGACGGCCGTCCGCGACCACATCGCCGCACCTGATCGTCGCCGGCCATGGCATCGCGCGCATGCAAGGGCGGTGTTGCGTGGCACGGCCGCAGCGCATGTGGCACTGGCGCGCGCTGCCGCATCATGCCGCCCCGTGTCGCGCCCGGCATGCGCCGACGGGATGACGGGATGGTCGATGCGGTCCGCGCGGTGCCGTTGCCGCACGCATGGCGTGCTTCGCACCGCGTTTTGATGCCGCGGGTCGTCCCGCCGTATGCTGCGGACGATCCGGCATGACGGTCCGCCCGGCAGCAGGGGCGGATGATGCGGATCCCGGGCCGATCCCGCATCGGCCAGTGCACGATCGTTGTCCCGCCATTGCCCGCCGCCGTCGCCGTTGCGAACGATCTGGCGCGGCGTCGTTTCCGCCGCGGCATTCGCCGGGCCCCCGAACAGGAGCCGTCCCATGTACTCGCGTCGCGATTTCCTCGCCACTTCCATCCTCGCCGGCCTCGGCCTGGCCACCGCCGGCGGCATCGGCAGCCTGTTCGCGGCCCCGCCCGCCGCGCGCGCAGGCAGTGGCCTGCTGACCCGGCCGATCCCGTCCACCGGCGAAGCGCTGCCGGTGATCGGTGCCGGCACCTCGGGCAGCTACGACGTCGCCGTCGGCACGCCCGAGTACGCGCAGCTGCAGGAGGTGCTGAAGATCTTCTTCGACGGCGGCGCCCGCGTGATCGATACGGCCCCCAACTATGGCAAGGCCGACGCCACGCTCGGCCAGCTGCTCACCGATGGTGGCTGGCACGACAGGGTCTTCCTGGCGACCAAGATCGCCGCCGACAGCGCCGAAGCGGCGCAGGCGCAGTGGGCGCAGTCGCTGGCGAAGCTGCAGACCGATACCGTCGACCTGCTGTTCGTGCACAACCTGCGCGACTGGAAGCGCCAGCTGGCGTATGCGCGCGAACTGAAGGCGCAGCGGAAGACGCGCTATGTCGGTGTCACCCACTACATCGACAGCGGCCTGCCGGAACTGGAGCAGGTGCTGCGCAGCGAAAAGCTCGACTTCATCCAGATCCATTACTCGGTCAATTCCACCGCGGCCGCGCGCACGGTGCTGCCGCTGGCGCAGGAGAAGGGCGTGGCGGTGCTGATCAACCGCGCGTTCGACGACGGCAAGCTGTTCGCCCAGGTTCGCGACCGGGCACTGCCGGGCTGGGCGGCGGAAGCCGGCATCACCTCGTGGGCGCAGCTGTTCCTGAAATTCGCGATCAGCCACCCGGCGGTGACCACGGTGATCCCGGCGACCGGCAAGCCCGACCGCCAGCTCGACCAGCTCAAGGCCGGCATCGGCCCGCTGCTGAGCCAGGCCCAGCAGCAGGAACTGGTGCGCAGTTTCGCCGGCTGAGCGCTGCATGGCGTGGGCGTTGCGACCCGGTCGTGGCGCCTCACCGCGCTTGCGGGAGAGGCGGGCAACGCCGGTCACGCATCGTGCCCGGCGTCGATGACGACATCGATGCATCGACGCATCGACGCCGGGTGGCCTTCGGCACGCGGGTGGCGTCGCGGGAGCGATCCCCGCGCACGGGACGGACCAGACCGGCGATTGCTGCCGGGCCTGCGGGGTGTGGCGCCGGCCAGCGTGCCGCCATCACTGGCGTCTCTGCGGATTCGCTTCGACGCGGCGCCCGTACCGCCTGGCATCCGCGCGGCGCGGTGCGGCCAGCGGACACCGGTCGCGTTGTCGCCGCAGCGGACGACGCGGCGACGACCGCTGCACGCGATCTCGGTCGGTCGCCACGGCCCGATCACGCCACCCGCTGCAACACTGCATTGCGGAGCGGCGGCTGGTGGAGCGGACGGCGCGCCCGCATGTCCACCATCCGCTTCCCCCAGTCACAAGGTTCCCCATGTCCTCGTTGTTCGATCCGCTGACCGTCGGCGCCTGGCAGCTGCCCAACCGCGTCGTGATGGCGCCGCTGACCCGCAACCGCTCGCCCGGCTCGGTGCCGCGGCCGATCACCGCGACCTACTACGCGCAGCGCGCCAGCGCCGGCCTGCTGATCACCGAGGCCACCGCGATCAGCCACCAGGGCCAGGGCTACGCCGACGTGCCCGGCCTGTACGCGCCGGAGCAGCTGGAAGGCTGGCGCGCGGTCACCGACGCGGTGCATGCCGCCGGTGGACGCATCGTCACCCAGCTGTGGCACGTGGGCCGGATCTCGCACACCGAATTGCAGCCGGACGGCCAGGCGCCGGTGGCGCCCTCGGCGATCCGCGCCAAGGCCAAGACCTTCCTGGTCGATGGCGAGGGCGGTGGCCGCTTCGAAGACACGTCCGAGCCGCGCGCGCTGCGTCTGGACGAACTGCCGGGCATCGTCGCCGACTACCGCCGCGCGGCGCGTGCCGCGGTCGATGCCGGCTTCGATGGCGTCGAACTGCATGCGGCCAACGGCTACCTGCTCGACCAGTTCCTGCGCGCCGGCAGCAACCATCGCGACGACGCCTACGGCGGCAGCATCGAGAACCGCGCGCGCCTGCTCGACGACGTGCTGACCGCCATCGTCGAGGAGATCGGCGCCGAGCGTACCGGCATCCGCATCTCGCCGGTCACCCCGGCCAACGATGCCTTCGACCCGCAGCCGCAGCCGCTGTTCGAGCACGTCGCCCGCCTGCTGGCGAAGCATGCGCTGGCCTACGTGCACGTGATCGAAGGCGCCACCGGCGGTCCGCGTGACTACGTGCAGGGCGATGCGCCGTTCGACTATGCGGCGCTGAAGGCGGCCTACCGTGCCGCTGGCGGCCGTGGCGCCTGGATGGGCAACAACGGCTACGACCGTGCCTCGGCGCTGGCCGCGGCCGAGCGCGGCGAGGCCGACCTGATCGCCTTCGGCAAGGCCTACATCGCCAATCCCGACCTGGTCGAGCGGCTGCAGGCCGATGCGCCGTTGAACACGCCGGATACCGCCACGTTCTACGGCGGCGGCGAGCGTGGCTACACCGACTACCCGACGCTGGCCGGCTGAGGCCGGCGCATCGCCCACGCCCGGTGGTTCCGGGCGTGGGGATGTCGTGGGGTTGGCGCGCAGGTCCGTGACCGGACGCCGCCGCCGGACCGGGCATCACCGCAGCCGTGAGGTGTGGCGGTGTGCCGGCGCGATGCCGCCGCGGCGCGGTGACCGCTCAGCCTTCGTCCAGGAACCCGCCGGACTGGCGCTGCCACAGCTGCGCGTACAGGCCGCCCTGCGCGAGCAGCTGCTCGTGCGTGCCCTGTTCGACGATCCTGCCCTGGTCCATCACCACCAGGCGGTCCATCGCCGCGATCGTCGACAGCCGGTGCGCGATCGCGATCACCGTCTTGCCCTGCATCAGCCGGTACAGGTTTTCCTGGATCACCGCCTCGACTTCCGAGTCCAGCGCCGAAGTCGCCTCGTCCAGCACCAGGATCGGCGCGTTCTTCAGCAGCACGCGCGCGATCGCGATGCGCTGGCGCTGGCCGCCGGAGAGCTTCACGCCACGCTCGCCGACCTGGGCGTCGTAGCCCTGCCGGCCCTTGGCGTCGACCAGCGCCAGGATGAAGTCGTGCGCGTTGGCCTGGCGCGCGGCCTCGATCATCTCCGCCTCGCTCGCGTCCGGTCGCCCGTACAGGATGTTGTCGCGCACCGTGCGGTGCAGCAGCGAGGTGTCCTGGGTGACCACGCCGATGCTGGCGCGCAGCGATTCCTGGGTGACGGTGGCGATGTCGGTGCCGTCGATGCGGATGTGCCCGGCCTCGCGGTCGTAGAAGCGCAGCAGCAGGTTGACCAGGGTCGACTTTCCGGCGCCGGAGCGGCCGACCAGGCCGACCTTCTCGCCGGGCCGCACGTGCAGGTCCAGGCCTTCGATCACGCCGCCCTGTTTGCCGTAGTGGAACGACATCGCCTCGAAGCGGATGTCGCCGCGCACCGCGACCAGCGGCTGCGCATCGTCCGCGTCGTCGACCATCGGCGGCAGCGCGATCGAGTTGATCCCGTCCTGCACGGTGCCGATGTTCTCGAACAGCGCCGACATCTCCCACATGATCCACTGCGACATGCCCATCAGGCGCAGCACGAAGGCGATCGCCACCGCGATCGCGCCGACGCTGACCGCATCCTGCATCCACAGCACGATGCCGAGCGTGGCCACCGCGAACAGCAGCAGCATGTTCAGCACGTCGTTGCTGACGTTGACGAAACTGGCCAGCCGCATCTGCCGGTGCACGGTGCCGAGGAAGCCGTCCATCGATTCGCGCGCGTAGTCCTCCTCGCGCCGCGAGTGCGAGAACAGCTTGACCGTGGCGATGTTGGTGTAGCTGTCGACGATGCGGCCGGTCATGGTCGAGCGCGCATCGGCCTGCGCCTGGGCGACCCTGTTCAGCCGCGGGATCGCGTAGCGCAGCAGCGCGCCGTAGGCCAGCATCCAGCCCAGGAACGGCAGCATCAGCCGCCAGTCGGCCGAGGCGGCCACGATCAGCGCGCCGCCGAAGTAGACGACCACGTAGTTGCCGACGTCGAGCAGCTTGATCACCGTCTCGCGCACCGCCAGCGAGGTCTGCATCAGCTTGGTCGCGACCCGGCCGGCGAACTCGTCCTGGAAGTAGCTCATCGACTGCCGCAGCAGGTAGCGGTGCACCTGCCAGCGGATCCGCATCGGGAAGTTGCCGAGCAGGGTCTGGTGGATCACCAGCGCGCTGAGCAGGTTCAGCGCCGGCATCACCACCAGCACCACCAGCGCCATCAACGCGAAGTTCCAGCCTTCGGCGGCCAGGAAGGTGTCCGGCGTGTGGCTGGACAGGCGGTCGACGATCGAGCCGGTGAACGCGTACAGCAGCACCTCGGTCACGGCGATGGCGGTGGTCAGCAACGCCATCAGCACCAGCCACGGCTCGGTGCCGCGGGTGTAGTGCCGGCAGAACGCGTACAGCGTGCGCGGCGGCTGCACCGGGGCCTCGGCCGGATACGCGTCGATCCGGCGCTCGAACCAGCGGAACAGGGCGCTGCGGCGCGGGGGGCGGGCGGTGGTGGTCGGGTCGGGGCGTGCGTCGGTGTGCTGCATGGGAGCTTGGTGTGCGCCGCTCAGGCGGCGATGCGTTCATAGGGGGACAGCAGGCGGGCCTGGTGCAGGGCCGCGGCCCACCAGTGCAGGCGGGCCAGCGCCAGCCGCATCGCCTCGGTGGCCGGGTGGCCGGCAGCCAGTCCGCCGTCGGCGTCGAACTGGTCGCGCGCATGGGCGAAGCTGACGCCATCGCGCAGCGGCACCGCGTGCAGGCTGGCGAACACCTGGCGCAGCTGCTCGACCGCACGCAGGCCGCCGGACAGGCCGCCGTACGAGACGAAGGCGACAGGCTTGGCCTGCCACTGGGTGTAGACCGCGTCGATCATGGCCTTCAGTGGCGCCGGATAGCCGTGATTGTACTCCGGGGTCACGACAAGGAAGGCATCGGCCTCGCGCACGCGGCGCAGCAGGGTCGGGGTGTCGCGGCCGGCCGGTGTGGCCGGATCCAGGCGCTCGATGCTCCAGCCGCCGTAAGCGCTGGCACGCTGCAGCGCCCAGCCGGCGATGGTGTCGCAGAAGCGCAGCGGACGGTCGCTGCCGTACAGCAAGGCCAGGCGGAGGGTCGGAAGCTGCATGCGTGAGCCGTATCGCGATGAAGGGTGTGGCAGGCTAGGACCTCAACCAAGGTCGAGGTCAAGCGGGCGATGGCGGAACAGCGGGAACAGCGGGAACGGCGGGGCGGCTGGCTGTCGGTCGGGCAGGTCGCCGCGCGCAGCGGCGTCGCCGTCTCGGCGCTGCACTTCTACGAGGCCAAGGGGTTGATCCACAGCGTGCGCAATGCCGGCAACCAGCGCCGCTACGGCCGCGACGTGCTGCGCCGGATCGCGGTGATCAAGGTCGCCCAGCGCGCCGGCGTGCCGTTGGCGGAGATCGCGCGTGCGCTGCAGGCGCTGCCGGCCGGTGCGGCGCCGGACCGGGCCGACTGGCAGCGGCTGTCGCGGCGCTGGCGGGCTGACCTGGACGCACGGATCGCCCAGCTGACCCGCCTGCGCGATCACCTGGACGGCTGCATCGGCTGCGGCTGTCTGTCGCTGCGCGAGTGCCCGCTGCGCAATCCGCAGGACGTGCTGGCTAAGGAAGGAAGCGGACCGCGGCTGCTGCAGCCGGACTGATGCCGGCCGCACCCACGCCGCTGCTTGGCTCAGGGCACGCGCTTCACTCCGCGGCGGGCCACTGGCGGAAGGTCACGCAGACCGTGGTCGGGTCCAGCATCGCGAACTCGCGGGCGCCCCACGGCCGCAGCGCGATGCGGTCGGCATTGGGATGCAGGAACTGCGGGGCGCGCGCCGACAGTTCGGCGAACACCGCGTCGATGTCGTCGGTGTCGATGCCCAGATCGGGGCGTTCGCCGCCTTCGTGGCCCGGGCTGCGGACCAGATAGGCCTTGGCGCCGTCGCGCTCGACCACCGCCATGTCCGCGTCCTGGTAGCCGACCCGGAAGCCGAGCCCGTCGTCGAAGAAGGCGAGCCCGGTCTGCAGCTCGTCGTAGAAGATCTTCGGAATGAGGTTCCTGAACATCGGACGATTCCAGGCGGACGGGCGACGGCGACCGCGTGACGTGCGACCACCGCTCAGGCGGTCGCCGCGCGGCTCACCACTGGAACAGCTTCCAGTAGGTGGCCGGCACGTCGTCGCGGTCGCGATCCAGGCTGCCGTCGCCGTCGCGGTCGTACAGGTAGTAGGCCGGGCCGCGCGGCGGGGTGATCTTCACCATCCGCAGCTGGCCACCGACGCGGTATTCCTCGACCACGTCGCCGTTGTCCATGGTGCGGCTGGCCACATCGGCGCCGGCCACGTCGACCGGCGCACCGCCGGTGGTGGCGCAGCCGGCGAGCGACAACACCGCACCGAGCGCGGCGGCCTGAAGGAACGTCCTGGTCTGCATGGCGGTGTCTCGCTCGTTGCGGGAGTCCCGATTATGCGCCCGCCGGTGGTGGCCGTGGCGTCGACGTGGGTGCAGGTCGGCTCACGTAGAATCCGCGCATGACACGACTTGTCCTGATCGACGGCTCCAGCTACCTCTACCGCGCCTTCCACGCGCTGCCGCCGCTGACCAACGCCCACGGCGAGCCCACCGGCGCGCTGTTCGGCGTGGTCAACATGCTGCGCGCGACGCTGAAGGAGAAGCCCGACTACGTCGCCTTCGTGGTCGACGCGCCCGGTAAGACCTTCCGCGACGATCTCTATCCGCAGTACAAGGCCAACCGCCCGCCGATGCCCGACGATCTGCGCGCGCAGGTGCAGCCGATGTGCGAGATCGTGCAGGCGCTGGGCATCGACATCCTGCGCATCGAGGGCGTGGAGGCCGACGACGTGATCGGCACCCTGGCGCTGGCCGCGTTCGGCGATGGCATCGCGGTGACCATCTCCACCGGCGACAAGGATTTCGCCCAGCTGGTCAGGCCGGGCGTGGAGCTGGTCAACACGATGACCGGCAGCCGCATGGATTCGGACGAGGCGGTGATCGCCAAGTTCGGCGTGCATGCCGCGCAGATCGTCGACCTGCTGGCGCTGATGGGCGACACCGTCGACAACGTGCCCGGCGTGGAGAAGTGCGGGCCCAAGACCGCGGCCAAGTGGCTGGCCGAGTACGGGTCGCTGGATGGCGTGATCGCGGCCGCGCCGCAGATCAAGGGCAAGATCGGCGAGAACCTGCGCGCGGCGCTGGAGCGGCTGCCGCTGAACCGCGAACTGGTCACCATCCGCACCGACGTGGCCCTGCCGCAGGGTCCGCGCGACCTGCAGCTGCGCGCGCCCGAGACCGGAGCGCTGCGCACGCTGTACGCGCGCTACGGCTTCAACCAGGCGTTGAAGGAACTCGAGGGCGGCAGCGGTGGCGAC
>Ga0075364_10000158_pt1 | contig 29918 bp, 34 predicted proteins | sample EndMetdeltDD1764_FD_71517 | JGI IMG/M metagenome (GOLD analysis project Ga0075364, IMG submission 71517) | Populus endosphere microbial communities from Tennessee, USA - Endosphere MetaG P. deltoides DD176-4 | ecosystem: Host-associated > Plants > Roots > Endosphere | place: USA: Tennessee... | reverse complement strand
CACAGCGCCTGACCCTGCGCCACCGACGAAGCGATCACCGCATCCTGCACGAGGCCTGCTTCAAACCCCTGTTCCAGCACGGCATGCACCATCCTGTCGGCAGTCTCAGCGCTGTCGGAGGTGGAAATATCGATCAGTGCATACCACGGATGCGGGTTTTCCAGCGGATCGCGCACGCCCTCGATATGTTTCGTGGTGAACTCAACGCCGATGCGCGGCATCAGTTCGAAGCCGGTCAGCGCCGCACCACACAGGCTCGACGCCTTCTCGAACAGTTTTAGCGCATCATCGGTGGAGTTTAGCCCCGCAAACGCCACCTGATGGCCGACCGGACGCGGGAAGAGCTTCAGCACTGCACCGGTGATGACGCCGAGTGTGCCTTCCGCGCCGATAAAGAGGTCGCGCAGGTCGTAACCGGTATTGTCCTTTTTCAGCCGCCGCAAACCGTCCCAGATTTCGCCGGTCGGCAGCACCACTTCAAGACCCAGGCACAGCTGGCGCATATTGCCATAGGCCAGAACCGCCACGCCGCCGGCATTGGTGGAAAGATTGCCGCCGATACGGCAGGACCCTTCCGATCCGAGCGACAGCGGGAACAGGCGGTTCACGTCTTCGGCGGCGCGCTGCACATCGGCAAGAATGACGCCGGCATCGCAGACCAGCACGTTTGCCACCGGATCGACATCGCGGATGCGGTTCATGCGTTCCAGCGACAGGATGATATCGGCCTTGCCCTGACGCGGCGTCTGCCCGCCGACCAGACCGGTATTGCCGGTCTGCGGCACGATTGCCGTGCCGGTCTCGCTGGCAAGCTTCATGATGGCGGAGACTTCCTCGACCGAGCCGGGTTTCAGCAACATCGGTGAAGTGCCGGTATAGAGGCCGCGATCCTCCTTGAGGCGAGGGGCGAGATCCGCTGCATCGCGCAAGACATTATCCGCGCCGACGATGGCCGCAAAACGGTCGATGAGGGCGGGGTCGATCACGGTCGCATCCATCTGAATTCTCCAGAAAAGCTAGTCGCGGGGTGCTGCGGCGCGTACCAGACGGTCGTTGATCGCTTCGCCAAGCCCGTGGCTTGGAATGGCGGTTACGGCAATCCGTGCAGCACCCGTCGCATCGGCCTGCTTGAGGTAATCGAACAGATTGGCGGCCGCCTCGGCAAGGTCGCCTGTCGGGCTGAGATCGAACACGGCTTTGGCGTTACCGATGCCTTCGACAGAAACACCACCCAGCCGGATCAGCGCCTCGCCGGGTTCGACATGGGTTGCCTCCAGCCGCACGGCGGCGCCCGGCGCGTAATGCGAAGCGAGCATGCCCGGAGCCTCGATGATCGCCGCCGGTCCCTCGCGGCGTTCGACTGTAAGGCCGGTTGCCGCCTCGATATCTTCGACCGAAAGCCCGCCCGGACGCAGCAGTTTTATGATGCCGTCCTCGACGCGAAGAATGGTGGATTCGACACCGACCGGTGCCGAGCCGCCATCGATGATCAGTGCCAGCTTTTCACCCAGATCCTCTGCCACATGGCGGGCACTGGTCGGGCTGATCTTGCCCGATGTGTTGGCGCTTGGCGCTGCCAGCGGCCGGTCGAGTGCGGCGATCAGATCGGATGTAAAGCCCTTTGGTACGCGGATGCCCACACTATCGAGACCGGCGGTTGCCAGCGGATGGATGGTGCGGCCTTGCTGTTTGAGCGGCAGGATCAGCGTCAGCGGTCCCGGCCAGAATTTTGTCGCAAGCGTCTTCGAGATCGGGTCGAATTCGGCATGCCGCTCGGCCATCGCCAGATCGGCCATATGGCAGATCAGCGGGTTGAATCGCGGCCGGCCTTTGGTTTCGTAAATACGGGTAATGGCCGCCGGATTGGTGGCGTCGGCGGCAAGGCCGTAAACTGTTTCGGTGGGAATGGCGACCGGCTGGCCGTCCTTGAGAACGGTCGAGGCCGCAGCGATGGCTGCCGCCTTTTGCCCGATGCCGTCGATGATTTCAGCTGTCATGCACACGCTGTAGCGCCATGCCGAACGGCGGGCAATGCCTTTTGCGGTTTACATCTTCTGCAAGATCGCCCGAAACGCGTTGTCCGGTGCGCCCAGCATCAGCACGTTGCGTAGCGCCTCATTTGGATTGCTGGTCTGGAACAACACGCCATTGCCGCGGATCGAGCGGTTGATGCGCATCTTGGCGGCACCCGGATCTCCCTCGATGGCGACGGCGAAATACATGCGCCGGCGTTCGGCATTGATGTTTTCGAAAAACTGCTCTTCCTCGCCGATCTGGGCGAAAAAATTGCAGATGTAGAAGGACCAGCTGACCGATTGGCGCGCCAGATAGGTGCTGGCCGCCGTCACATGGCAATAGCCCAGATGCGGCCGCTCGGGGAATGTGCGGTGAAACAGCACTTTTGGAAACTGGATGTCGTGATGAACAGCGTTCAGCCGTTCATGCGTGGTCTCGCCGGCGGTCTGCAGCTTGCGCCCGGTGCGTGCCGCCACTTCCTCATAGGTGAGGTAACGGCGCTCTTGCGGAAACCAGTCGTCGCGATGGCGCGAGATTTTTCCGGTGCGCAGGAATTCGGAATGCGCAGCCGGTTTCATCTGCGGCGCGGTGGGGCGCCACGCATTGGCATCGTAATATCTAAGCTTCGGTTGTGCTTCCACGACGGTGCCACTCCGTTGAACGGCGGGCAGATTAGCAATTGTTTATTAACGGGTTCTTTCCGCGATTTTGTTTTTGTTAATAGCCTGTTTGCGCCAGATCGGCACGCTCGCGCGCCATTTCGGGCGTCATAGCCGCCTGATATCTAAAGGCAAATCCTCACATGTCGCTTTTGTGTCGGCCGTGCGTTTTGTCGTCAATGCCGAAGATCATGTCGCATTGCCGCTCTGCCGGGCAAAGGCAGGCGCGTTATAACCGTTTCCATGCTTCTGGAGAAAGCCGGCTTGGGGTGCGGATGGCGCACCCGGTCCAAACCCACGATGAGGAGTGGAACATGGATATTCGCAACGACGTCCTGCGACAGCTGAAAAATCACCGTCCGGGTTTCAGCCTCAACCAGCCTTTTTATATCGACAAGGATTACTTTCAGCTCGATATGGAAACCATCTGGTATCGCGACTGGCTGTTTGTCGGCCATGATTGCGAAATCCCCAAGGCCGGCAATTATTTCACGTTGCAGATCGGCGATTATCCGATCGTCATCGTGCGCGGCAAGGACAAGCTCATCCGCGCCTTCCACAATACCTGCCGCCACCGTGGCCACCGCGTCTGCACACAGGAACGCGGCGCTTCGGCAAAGCTGGTCTGTCCCTATCACCAGTGGACCTACGATCTCGACGGTTCGCTGGTGTTCGCCCGCCAGATGGCCGATGATTTCGACAAGACGCAGTTTTCGATGAAGAGCGTACATTGCGAAAGCGTCGCCGGTTACGTGTTCATCTGCCTTGCCAACGAGGCACCCGATTTTGCCCCCGTTCGTGAAAAGATCGAGCCCTATATGGCGCCGCACCGCCTGTCGGAAGCCAAGGTCGCGCACCAGAACACCATTATCGAAAAGGGCAACTGGAAGCTCGTCTGGGAAAACAACCGCGAGTGCTACCACTGCGCCGCCAACCACCCGGAACTCTGCCGCACCTACCCGGAAGCACCTTCGGCCACCGGTGTGCAGGGCGCTGCCGACGATCCGATCATTTCCGAACACTGGGCACGCTGCGAAGCCGCCAACCTGCCGAGCAAGTTCGACATGCACCCGGATGGCCAGTTCCGTGTTGCCCGTATGCCGCTGATCGAGGATGCCGAAAGTTACACGATGGACGGCAAGCGCGCCGTGCGCCGGCCGCTGTCGGATGATGTGACGATCTCGCATATCGGCACCATGCTGCTGTTCCATTACCCGACGACGTGGAACCACATGCTGGTCGATCACACGATCTCCTTCCGCGTGCTGCCGATCAGCGCCGAGGAAACCGCCGTCACCACCAAGTGGCTGGTCCACAAGGATGCTGTGGAAGGCGTCGATTACGACCTCGAGCAGCTGACGCATGTCTGGAACATGACCAACGACCAGGACCGCCAGATCGTCGAGGAAAACGCTTTTGGCATCCGCTCGCCGGCTTATGAACCGGGTCCGTATTCGGAACTGCACGAGGGCGGCGTCATGCAGTTCGTCGAGTGGTACACGAAATTCATGGTCGACCGTTTGCAAGGCGATCAGGCAAAACTTTCGGCCGTTGCCTGAGACCACATAACCATCAGTGCGTAACCTCTTATTGGTGAGATGAACATGGCGGCAGCTTATCCGCACCTCGACGAGATGCAGCCATGGAATGCAAGGCTGCAGCTTCTGGAATGCATCTCCGTCACGCCGGAAACGGCCGACGTGATGACCTTCATCTTCAAGCCGGAAAAGCCGGGCTGGTTCCGTTATATTCCGGGTCAGTTCGTGACGCTGGAACTGCCGGTTGGCCCGAACGGCGTGAAGGAACCGACGATGCGCACCTACACGCTGTCGTCCAGCCCTTCGCGTCCCTTCACCGTCGCCGTCACGGTGAAGGCGCAGAAGGACAGTATCGGCACCCGCTGGATGTTCGATAACCTGAAGCCCGGCATGAAGATCCGGGCACTCGGTCCGCTGGGTGACTTCTCTTATGTGAAGCATCCGGGTCAAAAATACCTGTTCATCTCGGCCGGCTCCGGCATCACGCCGATGATGTCGATGACCAGAGATTTGAACGACCGCGCGCCTTCGAGCGATGTTGTTTTCATCAACTGCTCGCGCACCCCTGCCGACATCATCTTTCGCCGCGAGCTGGAAGATCTGGCACGCCACATGCCAAAACTGACGCTTGGCCTGATCGTCGAAAACTCGCCGCGCCATGATGCCTGGGTGGGCCTGCAGGGCATTATCGACCGTGCCAAGATCACCATGTTCGCGTCCGATTTCATGGAACGCACGGTGTTCTGCTGCGGCCCGGAACCCTTCATGACCGCCGTGCGCGGCCTGCTCGAAAGCCTCGGCTTCGACATGGCGAACTACCATCAGGAAAGTTTTGCTCCGGCACTTCCATCGATAGAGGAGCTGCCGTCCACGGCAGCCGAAGGCGAGGTTTTGGCCAATGTCGCCTTCACCATGTCGGGCAAGGAATTCCCCTGCCAGCCGGGCCAGACCGTGCTGATGACGGCACGCGCCAACGGCGTGCGCATCGGGGCCGCCTGCGAATCCGGCCTTTGCGGCACCTGTCGCGTGCTGCTGGTTTCGGGCGAGGTGGATATGAACCACAATGGCGGCATTCTCGATGACGAGATAGAGGAGGGGTATATCCTCGCCTGCTGCTCACGGCCGAAGGGCGATGTGGCGGTAGAGGCTTGAGAGAGCGAGCTGCGTGAGCCGCTGACGGCAATAAAAAACCCGGCTCGAAAGCCGGGTTTTCTCGTCACTGACGAAAGTCAGATCAGATTAGAACGAACGCGTCAGGCGGAAGTAACCCGTGGTTTTGCCGTCGGAATTGTCTTCGTCGTAATACTGGACATAGGCTTTGGCATTCAGGCCATCGGTGATCTTGTAGTCAACCGTCAGACCAGCCAGCCATGCATCGTTGTTACCGAACGCAACCGAGTCGAGATACTGGCCGCCGGGGGTGAGGGTCAGCTTGTCGGTGATCTTGAAGGCGTATTCGGCAGCAACCGCCCAATCCGATTCAGCGTAATAAGCGTTTTCGCCGGAAGCCCAGACGCCAGAGAGGCCGAGTGTGCCCGGACCGATATCCGCATAAACGATACCACGGATGGCGCTTTCTTCGCTGTCCACATCGTAGGAACCGAGCAGAGTAGCAGATACCACGCCCAATTTGCCTGCGACAAAGCCGGTGATGCCGACATTGTTGTCTGTTTCGCCGGCCTTGGAGGTCAGGCCTTCCAGTTCGTCAATGGAGATGGCGGCCTTGAGAGCATCGTCGCCAAAAGTGTACTGAATCGAGTTGAACAGCGAGTTCGTCACCAGAAGATCGGCGTCGCCGGACAGGTCGTTATCCCATTCGCTGAAGAACTTACCGACCTTCAGGCCACCGAGTTCGATGAAGGCCTGCAGGACGAATGCACCAGAACCGAGATTGGCGCTGGAGGCAGCATTCGCGCCGCCCATGCCGGTGTCGCCATTGGCGCGAAATTCGGCGAAGCCACGCAGGGTGCCGAGTTCGGTATCCGAACGGGCATCAAGGTGGAACTGTGCACGGCTGAAGGAGTCCCAGTCAGAACGACCGGACTTGTCCTGACCGAAGCCGGTCTCGAAACGGACGTAACCGCCGATCTTGAGGCAGGTTTCGCTGCCCGGGATGTAGAAGAAGCCGGTGCCGAACGCGTCGCAAACGCGAACGTATTCCATGGGCTCAGGTTCGGCAGCGACGATAGCGTCGGCGGCCTGAGCGCCGGAAACAGCGGCAAGAGCCGCTGCTGAGCCGAGAAGAAGGCTTTTGATGGTCATTGATAGTTCCCCAGTAAAAACATTTGGTTCCGCGACCATTGCAGTTGTTCCCCGAATGTGTCGCAGATCGATAGGTGACAGACGATCATATTGCGACGCAACAACAAGCGTTGAGTATTGCAACTAAAACGATTGTCTTGATGAGGGGGTGTCACATAATCGTCACGCTTTTTCGAGTTTGTTATCAAACGTCAAGTGTCTATTTTTACGTAATAATTTAAAACATTAGGCATATTAAAAATGGAAGGGTGTCTGTTGATTTATTACATCATAGGTTGATGTGTCGTTGTTTCCTTTTCATTTGCTGCGATGCGTCAGAGGTCTGGCATGATGACGCTCGCCGGTGAACGGCACCTGCCGTGGTCATGTTTTCGTGATGCCACCTTTGGAACCCGAAGGCGGCATCATGCGTTTCCGGTTCGATATTTATAAGAATAACGATGAGGAAGCATTCATGACCCTCCGTAAACGTCTCGCGACCGTCGCGGTTGCCTTCACAGTCACGCTGACCGGCCTTGTTCCGGCGCAGGCTTTCCAGATGCCGGCACCTGCCGTCTTGCAGACGAGCACCGCTGCTCCGGTGACCGAGGTGCAGTATCGCCGTGACTGGGAACGCCGTCACGACCGTCGCTGGGATCGCCGCGCCGAACGCCGCTTCGAGCGTAACGGCTATTATAACGGTCACCGCGGTTATCGCGAACGCCGCTCGGGCTATCGTTACCACAACGGTTACTGGTTCCCGCTGGCCGCCTTTGCGACGGGTGCTATCATCGGCGGCGCCATCAATCAGGGCCGCCCGAGTGTGAGCTCGTCTTCGGGGCATGTTCGCTGGTGCTCGGAACGTTACCGCACCTACCGCGCTTCGGATAACACCTATGTGCCGCGCGCAGGCGTTCGCGCCATCTGCAATTCTCCCTACTGATTTCCCCCTCGATCAGTAGGCGCCACGGCATGACGCCGTGACAACATGGCCCGGCGGGAGCATGATGCTCCGCCGGGCTGTCTCGTTGGGCAGGGCTTTCATCCAGCGATGAAACGCTGGCGGTGGTTTCTTGACGGCATGCAATTCGTTAATGCGCGGTTCAGATGGATTTGCGCACATTCGGCAGCAATAAAAATTCGATCAATCCGTGATTGGAGAATAGCCATGACCATGCTGATGAAGACTGTTTCGATTTTCGGTGTGGCGGCGGCCGTGCTGGCGGCATCGGTTGCGCCGGGTTCCGCCATGCCCATCGTGCCGATGGCACCCGCAGCGCAGGCTGCACCCGCCAATGATGCAAATGTGGTTCAGGTTCAGTATTATCGGGATCGTGGCGGTTATCGCGACGGCTGGTATGGCGGGCACCGCGGTTACCGCGATTATCGCCCGCGCCATCGTTTCCATAACGGTTACTGGTATCCGCTGGCAGCCTTCGGTGCCGGTGCAATCATCGGCGGTGCGCTGGCCGCCCCGACCTATGAGCCCGCACCGCGTTATTATGAGCCGGAGCCGCCGCGTTATTACGCACCTGCACCGCGTTACGTTTCACCGCCGCCGCGCCGTTACGCCGCTCCTGTCGGCGATATCAATCCGCAGCATCATGACTGGTGCCTGGCGCGATATCGCTCGTATGACATCTATTCCAACACCTTTCAGCCGAATTACGGCCCGCGCAAACAGTGCTATTCGCCGTATTTCTGAGATGAAAGTTTAGCCTGATGACTGCCCGTCCGGTTTTTCCGGGCGGGTTTTCTTTTGGCTACAATATCCGCGCTCGCCGCAGCACCCACCATGCAATGGCAATCGACAGCGCGATGAAGATGATCGCGAATGTCGTGCCGGTTTCGCCGTGTTCGAACGGCATGCCCGATGTGTTCATGCCGAAAAAGCCGGTCACCAGCGATGGCGGCAGGAGGAAGGCGGTCATCAGCGACAGGATGTAGAGATGGCGGTTGGTTTCCGACGATTGTTTGGAATCGATTTCTTCATGCAGCAGCCGCGCCCGGTCCTGTAGCGCATAGACATCGTGATCGACCGCTTCCAGCCGGCTGGTCAACCGTGCCGCCACATCGTCGAAACCGAGCGGCATGTCGTCATCGTCGGCGGCAGCCGCCCTCCGCATCAGGGCGAGCACGGTGCGAAGATGCCGGTGCAGCCGCACCACGGTTCTGCGCACCGGCGCCAGACGGCGGCGTTCGTCGCGCGGGGCGTTGTCGTAGACGATGTCCTCGATATGGTTCAGCTCTTCGGTCAGCTCCAGCACCAGCGTGATCAGCGTGCGCTGGAATTCCGCAACGATTGTTTCGAAAATATCGATGGGACGGCGGTAACGCCCGGCATTCTTTTCCACGGCTGCCCGCACCCGGTCGATCGAACGCAGCGGCTGCAGGCGGGTGGTGATGATCAGCTTTTCGGTGACGACAAAATGCAGCCAGCCGATATCGCGGGTTTCGCTGTCGAACTCGCGCTGGAAATCCACCAGCGTGCCATAGACCATCTGCTCGTCGAGCGTGATCGAAGCGTGCGTGTCATGGGTAGTGAGCGCGCTCACCACTTCCGGCGGCAGGTCCGCGAACCCTTCCAGAAAGGCCGATACACGCTGATCGGCAAGGTTGAGGTGCAGCCACAGAAAGCCACCATCCTCCACCGTCAGGTCGTCACGCGTTGCCTCCGTCGCCAGCCGCGTGCAGGGCGTCTTGTCGGCGTGGAAACGATAGGCCCAGACGAGACCGGGAATGGTGGGAGTAAGAAGCGTCATGAAAGCATCCGCAGGAGAAAACGCTACGCCTGTTAGACGCTGTCTGTGACACTTGTTGCAACAGGTTTTTCTGAAACGCTAAATGCGCTCAGCGGAAGTCCGCAGCCGCGGGAGCCGAAACTTTACCGGCGCCGTTATCACCACCAGACAAAAAATGATCAGCGCCACGCCCAGCCAGCCAAGCGCCGGCAGACGTTCGCCGATGATCACCACCGCCAAGACTGCCGCAACGACGGGTTCCAGCAGCGTGATCGTTGTCGCCATGCTGGCCGGAATGCGCGCCAGCCCCATGCCGAAGGCGATGTAGCCTAAAAACATCGGCACCGTTGCCATGTAGATGCCGACGGCGGCATTGTTCCATGAGGCAAGGAATGGCCCGCCGGTCATGATCAGGACCGGCATCAACAGCAAGCCGCCGACGCCGAAGGTTGCGCCCATTGCCGCCGAGGCGCGGATGCCGCGCAGCATCAGCCCGCGCGCCGTCCATGAATAGAGTGCGTAGGTGAGGCCGCCGAGAAGGCCGAGCGCGATGCCGAGAAGGGTGGCATTGCCGGTTGCTATGCTCTCTGCATGCGAACCTTCCGCCACGCATAGAAGTACCATGCCGGCAAGGCCGATCAGCGCGCCGAATAGCCAGCGTTTCGACAATTGTGCGCCATCGAAAAGCTTTTCGATCAATGCCGAAAGAAGCGGGGCCGAACCGATGGTAACGACCGTGCCGATGGTAACGCCGGCAAGCCGCATCGAGCCGTAAAAGGCCAGAGGATAGATCGCCACCGCGACGCCGCCGGCCACCAGAAGCAGCCAGTAGCGTTTGAGCTCGGCAACCGCGCGACCGATGGATCTGAGCGCGATGGCTGCCTGCAACAGCCCGCCAAGCCCCATGGCCGCCGCCCCGATTGCCGCTGCACTGACATCCGGCGCAAAGGCCGCCGCCGTGCCGGTCGTGCCCCAGACAAGCGAGGCAAACAGAACACCGGCCACACCGATGCGAAACTCGTTGTTTTGCGAGGTCATAATGTGTCCAGAAGGTTGGAAGTCATGCTGCGGGCTTCGAGAACAAGCGTGCTGTTGCCTTCCAGACCGGCGCGGCTGATCGCTCCTTCGAGAAGAAAGGCAAGCTGGCGGGCGAGCGCTTTTGCCCGCGCCGTGTCACCGTTCAGCAGTTCGCTCAGATGCGTTGCCAAGAGGCCTTCGACCTCTTCCTTGTGACGACGCACGGCGTCGCGACCGATATCGCCGACCGTCAGTTCGGCCGCGGCATTCAACAGCCCGCAGCCGCGAAAACCGCGCTCATAGGCAAATTCGGCATGGTCCTGATAGGCATCGAATACCGCCAGAACCCTGTCTTTCGGTGTAACGGCCGTGGCGAGGCGCCGGTCGTAAAACGCCAGCAATTCGGCATGGCGCACGGTTAGATACTGGTGCACCAGATCCGCCTTGGAGGCAAAATTGTTGTAGAGGCTTTTTTTGGCGACACCGGCGCGGGCGATGATGGCATCGATACCGGTGCCAGCGATGCCGTTTTCATAAAACAGAACCGCCGCCGCCTTCAGCAGTTTTTCACGGGCACTGTCCGGGGCTTGTTGCTCGATCTGGTTCATGACGATCTCTTGAGTAGGTAGACCGGTCTACCTACTGGCTCGACAAAGGTCAAGTATGCCGGAGAATCATGTTATGCGGGGCAAAACCGCACGAAGAAATCAGGCTCGCATGGAAACCGCCCTCTACCTTCCCGTCAAAACCTTTCTCGAAGCCGCCGGTTATACGGTGAAGGGCGAGATCGGCGGCTGCGATCTGGTGGGGCTTTCAGATAGTGACCCGACAGTGGTGGTGATCTGCGAGCTGAAACTCACCTTCAATCTGGAACTCATCCTGCAGGCGGTGGATCGCGCTGCCGTTTCGGATGAAGTGTGGATTGCGGCGCGCGTTTCGGCCAAGGGCAGGGGGCGGGAAAGCGACAGGCGGTATCGCGATCTCTGCCGGCGGCTCGGCATCGGCATGCTCGGCGTTTCGGATATGGGAGAGGTCAGCGTGCTGGTGTCTTCGGTGTCGCCCATGCCGCGCACCAACCCGAAACGGCGCACGCGGCTGGTGAAGGAGCACAAAAAGCGTGTCGGTGATCCCGCACTTGGCGGCTCGACAAAAGTGCCGATCATGACCGCCTATCGCCAGCAGGCACTCGCCATCGCCAACGCCCTGAGCCAGGGGCCGCTGCGTCCGCGTGATCTGAAAGAAACCGCGCCCAATGCCGGTGCTGTGCTGCGCAACAATTATTACGGCTGGTTCGAAAAGATCGAAAAGGGCGTTTATGCGCTCAGCGAAACCGGGGCCAAGGCAATTGAAGCCGTGCCGGTCAGAGACTGATAACCAAGTGGCGGTTGCATCATTGCCGCCGTTTGCCATCCATGCTTTAGCGGCAGCCGCGATTGGGGGAGATATCGCGATTTTTTGTTCACATGCCGCAACCTAGTGAAAGCCGGTGTTGCGGATCATTGCATTTCGAGTGGGGCATACATGAAATTTTCCGGTATTTTTCTCAAGGTGGCGATGTTGTTTGCCGGCCTGACGCTTCTGGCTGCCTGCCAGACACGCGATCCGCGTCTGGTCGAGGCGCTCAATAGCGCCAATGTCACCTCCGTGCGCGTCGAAGCGACGCCGGACGTTTACACCGGCCTTCCCATGCTGAACGGCATCACGCCGGAAGCGCAGGCGGCAATGATCGTCAAGGCGCTGGAAACCGACGCCAGCCGCAAGCTGAAGGGCCTGCCGGGCGGAGCCAAGGCGGCGCGTCTGGTCATCACGCTGCAGCAGGCGGATCTCGCTTCCACGCCGGGCCGCGTGCTGGGTGGCACCGATAGTTTCATCACCGGCACCGTGCGGCTGGAAAGTGTTGCCGATGGCAGCGTGATCGCCCAGAACCCGCGCATTGTCGGCACCGATCACGGCGTGAAGGGCAGTGGTAATATCGGCTTCTTTGTGGCCATGGCCATCAATGCCGCCGCCACCAAGAGCCAGAATGCGCTTGCCGAAAAGCTGGCCGCATCCTTCACGGTTGAAACCCGCAAGTGGCTGACGGGTAAATAATCGATCAAGGCGGCGCGCTCGTAAAAGAGCGCGCCGCCTTCGCATTGCGCGTAGTTTTGGTTGTGGCCGAAACAATATGGCTGGCAAATTGATGCAAAGCCAACAAATGTGCCCGGTGAACCGCCAACCGGACTTGACGTTTGTTCATTCCCGTTTCTTAGATCATGTCACGCTGACGGCCTGCTGACCGCCGAATTTTCCTCCTTTTGGCGCCCGCATGGTTCGCGCTTCGGAATCTCAGAATGACAGGTAAGAGCTCCCACCGCGGGCTCATCGTCGCGGCCGTGATGGCCTCGATGGCGATGATTTCAATCGAGGCGACGATCGTTTCCACGGCCATGCCGCAGATCGCCGCCCAGCTCGGCCAGCTCAATCTTTACAGCTGGGTGTTTTCCTCCTTCCTGCTGACGCAGACGGCCACCACGGTCGTGTTCGGAAAGCTGTCCGATATTTATGGACGAAAGCCGGTGCTGCTGTTCGGCATCGCCGTTTTCCTGATTTCCTCCGTGCTCTGCGGCCTTGCATGGTCCATGCCGTCGATGATCGCCTTTCGTCTGTTGCAGGGCATTGGTGCCGGTGCCGTGCAGCCGGTGGCGATGACCATTGTCGGCGATCTGTTTCCGGGCAAACAGCGCGGCAAGGTGCAGGGTTATCTCGCCAGCGTCTGGGCGCTTTCGGCGGTCATCGGGCCGCTGGCGGGCAGCGTGATCATCCATAACCTGCACTGGGCATGGGTGTTCTGGATCAACATTCCGGTCGGCATTATCGCCGCTGCCGGTTTCGTGCTATTCCTGCATGAGGAAAAGCAGACCCATAAGGTTTCGGTCGATGTGCTGGGCGCAATCCTGTTTGCCGTATCGATCTCGGCGCTGATGCTGGCGCTGACCGAGATGGAAGGCGCGACATCCTCTTATGCCGTCATCGCCGTCGTTGTCTTTCTCGTCAGCCTCGTTGCCTTTCTCTGGCAGGAAAAGCGCGCGCAAGCACCGATGGTCGCGCCCGATCTGTGGCTGCGCCGGCCGATTGCCATCTCCAATATCGCGGTGTTTTTTGCGGCCATGGCCATCATGGGGCTGACGACATTCCTGCCCATGTATGTGCAGACGGTGCTCAACCGCTCGCCGCTGGTGGCCGGTTTTGCGCTGACGGCACTGCTGGTCGGCTGGCCCTGCGGCGCCACATTCGCCTCGCGCATGTTCCCGCGCCTCGGGCTCAGACCCATCATGCTGGCCGCCAGCCTGATCATCCCGCTCGGTGCTTTTCTGCTGGTCCTGCTCAACCCGCAAAGCTCGCCCGTTCAGGCGGGTTTAGGCTCGCTGCTGATGGGTATCGGCATGGGGCTTCTCAACATCTGCGCGCTGGTGATTACTCAGGAAAGCGTCGGCTGGTCGCAACGCGGCAGCGCCACGGCCTCCAACGTGTTTTCGCGTAACCTCGGCAGCACGCTGGGTGCGTCCATTCTCGGCGCAGTGCTGGGCTATGGCCTTGCGCAGGGGAGCGGCGCCGGTGCCGTGACGCCGGAAGAGCTGCGCGGTCTTCTCGATGGCACGGGTGTTGCGATGGCGAGCAGCGATGCGGTTCGCATGTCGTTGCAATCGGCGCTGCACGGCACTTTTATTGCCATGTTCGCCATCACCGTCATCATCATTCCGGTCTGTCTGTTCGTGCCCAAACGCATGACGCATGGTCAGGAACCGGCAGTCACCGAAGCCGCACACTGACGCAAAGGTTTGCCGCGCGGAAAAATGCCTATAGGTTGCGCCGCGCGGAACCTTGATGCGGAAAGAGACCGATGGCCGAACAACTCGACGACGACATCAATACGCGCATTGAAGCGCTTGCCGAAGAAGCCGATGCACTGGCGGAAGCCGAGGATTTCGAAGCCGCGCTCGACAAATATTGGGATGCGTTCGAGCTTCTGCCCGAACCGAAAACGCAGTGGCAGCAGGGCACATGGCTGCTTTCGGCGATTGGTGAGGCGAACTTTTTCCAGGGCGATTTTGCCGCCGGCCGGGAAAACCTGTCGAACGCCATGCATTACCCCGATGCGATCGGCAATCCGTTCCTGCATATGCGGCTCGGCCAATGCCAGTTCGAACTGGGTAATCTCGACCGTGCCGCAGACGAACTGATGCGCGCCTATATGGCCGAAGGCGCGGAAATCTTTGCCGAGGAAGACCCGAAATATCTGGCGTTTCTGGGCACGCGCGCGAAGGGCATCAATGCGCCGGGGGCGGAGAAAAAGAAGCCGTTCTGGAAAGTTTGGTGAGGCCACGCCTTCCTGGCTAGACCTCAACCCTGCATCACATGTTTTTCGGCGCGTTCGTCCAGCGCTTCGGCGGCAGCCCGGAGAAAATCGGCCTGACGGCCATCGGCTGTGCTTGGGTGAAGTTCGTCGCGAATGAACGCCATGAAACCCAGATGGTCAAAGGTGTCGGAAGCGATATTGACATCGACCTCGTCCAGATAATGCGACAAGAGCGGCACCAGGGCGAGGTTCTTGTCCTTTTCATATCTCAGTGCCATCTCGCGCGCGAGTTTGACCATTTGCACGTGCGGGCCAAGTTTGGCACTCATTCAATTCTCCTTCTATCGTATCCTGTCATCCGACCGAACGTCTCAGAAAAATAGGAAGCCGGTCGCATTGTTTCCAGTGCGGTGCCGAACGGCGGCAAGGCATCCTCGTTCACAGATTGCGGTCGATCGATAACGGTTACGACAACAGGTGACTTCCTTGAGCCTCTAGGCTTCAAAGATCTCCTCGATCGCTTTTTCCATCACCCGTGCAATCACGAAGGCCAGCGGCAGGCTGGGGTCGTAACGTTCGTTTTCGATAGCATTGACGGTCTGGCGTGAGACGCCGAGCAGGGCGGCGAGTTCGCCCTGTGACCAGCCCTTTTCGAGCCGCAATTGCTTGACGCGGTTTTTCATCGAAAACGCCGGTTGCTGAGAATACCGCCGATGATCCACAGGACGGCCATCAACGGCCAGACAAAAAACATCGACAGTTTTGGATAGCCGACATTTTCCAGAAAACCGTAGCTGAAGGTGATCAGCGCCGTGCCGGCAAAGGCAAGCGACAGCGCTTCCAGCTGCACCCGCTGCTGCAATTCGTCGGAGGCCCGCAGCTGCCGCATGACCGCAATCGCCACGCCAAGCGCCGGCAATATCGGAGCCAGCGAAACGACGGTTGCCCAAATGCCGGATACCACACCGCCGCTGATCATCATCAGCGAGACGACAAGCGACACCATATAGGCGACCATGCTGACACCGAACTCTATGAAAAATCTCTTTTTGCCCATAAATGCCTCCTGTAAAGTATGCTTTACATATGGCAATGCGCGAGAGGGTGTCAAGTATGCTTTACATGTGTGGGCATGGCTGCGCAGTGCCGGATGGCTACTCCGCCGTTTCCGTGGGCGTAAAATTCGCGCTTTCGGCTCAACCCAATCTTTATAAGTTGACTTTCATATATGCGCCATCGATGTAAATCTCTGAGGTAGCCGGTTGTTTCAGTTCAAACGAACGGGTGTTCTGCTTGTAATCCTGGTTGGTTGCCTGTTGTTTCTGCCGCCGTTCAATGGATGGCTGAGCCGGGAAAAGCTGTCGATCGAGGACTATTTCGATAACAGGCCGGAACGCACCGCGCTATTTGTCGGCAACAGCCGCACATTTTATCACGACATGCCTTTTATGGTGCGTTCGATTGCCGATTCCGCCGGTTACCCGGAAAAGCTTCATATCGAAATGGATGCCCAGCCCAGCGCCAGCCTGTCCGATCATTTGAAGAACCCGCAGTTCCGGGAAAGGATCGCAAAGCGTTGGGATAATGTCGTCTTGCAGGTGCTCAGCAGCGAGCAATACAGCGCGGAAACGGCCGGTCAGGCTTGGGATGTCGCGGCCGGGCTGATCGCTGAGGTCAAAGCCGATGGAGCCAAGCCCGCGATGTTCGTGACATGGCGTTATACCGACCGCTGCACGCAAAATGCCGGCATGCCCAATTCGGCAATTGGTCTGTCAACAGCCGGTTATCCCAACATGCACATCAACATTCAGCAACAGCATGCACGGCTGGCGGCTTTGACCGGTGTGGATCTCGTCAATGTCGGCCTCGTGTGGGAGGCTCTGCAAAGCCAGCCTCTGACCTTCAGCCTTTACGACGATTGCAACCACCCGTCGATCTACGGCAGCTATCTTTCTGCGCTGATGTTCTATGCCTATTTTTCCGGTCGGGACGTAACGGACGTCACCTTCAGGCCTGAGGCGGTTTCATCGCAGGATGCCGAAATGTTACGGGCGGCTGTTTCTCGATATCTGAAGGAAAGTCGCCAAGAAAAGACGTCGGGATAATTTGGCTTTGCGCGGCAATTCATGAGTAAACATTCAAAACGCAATGCCGTTCTGTGTAATAAGCAATAATTGCGGCCAATTGCTCAAATGTTTCTGATTGTCGAAACGTTTTATTAATGTGCGCTATGGTTGCATTCACCCAACGGGGTGGGTGTAATGATGACCATTAAATCGGGTGGGCGACGGCACGATATCGATGCGTTGCGTGTATTCAGCTTTGGCACGCTGATCATCTACCATACGAGCCTGTTGTTCGGCACCTCACCCTTTAGTCTCAAGTCGGAAGAGTCTAGCCGGTTGATGGATCTCATTGCCATCGGATCGCATCCATGGCGGATGAGCCTGCTGTTTTTCATTTCAGGCCTGGTTACCGCTTCGCTGGTCGCCAGAAAGTCCGCCGAGGATATCCGCAGGTCGCGAACACGGCAGTTATTGTTGCCGTTTCTGTTTGGTGTTCTTCTGATCGTGCCGCCGCAGTTTTATTTCGCCAATCTCGATGCCCATCCGGATTTGTCCTACTGGACGTTTTTGAAAATCTACATGCTGTCGGGAATAGCTCTCGAGCACATGTGGTTTCTCGCCTATCTGTGGGTCTATGTGTTCGTCTGGTCGCTTACATTCTCACGTTTCGAGAGGCATTGGCGCACCCTGTCCTCAGCCTTCGCGTCACTGCTGACGGGGCCCAATCTGTTTCTGGTACCGGTTGCGTTTCTTGCGGCTCTCAGGATTTTTCTCTATCCCGTTTTCGGAGAAACGCTGGTCATCGCCAACGATGTCTACGCGCATGTCATGTATTTTTCGATCTTCATGGCGGGTGCACTACTCTACAGTGAAACGGGTTTCTGGCAGGAAATCGACCGGCAGCGGTGGGGCAGTCTTGTTCTGGCCGCCGTTTCTTTTCTCGCTATCGTAATCACCTTCCTGATTTTGCCACGCGAACAATGGCCGGAATGGCTTGTCGTCGTTGCACGCGTCATCAGGTCTATCCTGCAATGGAGCACGATACTTGCCTTGCTGGCATTTGCCGGGAGGCTTGTGCGTGGCCCCAGCCGGGTGGTCAGCTACCTCAACAAATCCATCATGACCTATTACATTCTGCACCAGACGATCATCGTCATCGCGGCCTATTATTTCGCGAAACTGGGCATGCTGGATATCACGTCGTTTGTTCCGATCGTCATCATCACGGTCGTCGTCTGTTTCCTCGCAGCCGAGGGTAAAAAACTGGCGTCCGCCTGTTTCTCGGCCTTCATGTCGAAATTGTCTGCGCTGAGAAAAGCAACAGCAAAACCGGTCTCTCCGGAAGCCGTGGGATAAGCGTATCTCGGCCGAGATGGCAATCATCGCGGGGTGGCACATCAAACCACCGCGACGCTCCGACACATTGGCGGCCCGGTGCCATCGGCGCAGCATTCCTCAAAGCCGTAACGAAATGCTTTCCGCATCAGCTCCGCATTGACATCCGCTTTGACGTTTACGTAAAAAGCATATCGGGAGTGGTGATGCGGCAGCCTGTGTTGCGGCGTGGCCAAAAGAGGAGATGTTTTATGTACAAGGCACCGGTCGAAGAGATCGCCTTCACGCTCAATCATGTCGCAGGCCTTGGGGCCGCGCTGGAAGAGGGGAGGCTTGGAGATCTCAGCGGTGATCTCGTCGAGGCGATCCTCTCCGAGGCAGGCCGGTTTGCCGGTGAGGAAATCGCACCTCTCGGCGAGAGCGGCGACCGCGAGGGCGCCCGCCTCGTGGATGGCAAGGTGATCACGCCAAAAGGCTGGCCGGCGCTTTACAAGGCCTGGTGCGAAGGTGGCTGGAACGGCCTGACGGCGCGGCAAGAGTTTGGCGGGCAGGCGCTGCCGCATATGCTCAATGTTGCAGCACTCGAAATGTGGAACGCCGCCTCCATGGCCTTTGCGCTCGCACCGACGCTGACCATGGGAGCCATCGAGGCCGTGTCGAAACATGGCAGCGATGCGCTGAAACAGACGTTTCTGGAAAAGATGGTGTCCGGCGAATGGACCGGCACGATGAACCTCACCGAGCCGCATGCCGGCTCCGATCTCGGCGTGTTGAAAAGCCGGGCCGAGCGGGTGGGCGATGGCACCTATCGCGTTTTCGGCCAGAAGATTTTCATCACCTGGGGTGAGCATGACGCAGCGGACAATATCGTCCATCTCGTGCTGGCCCGCCTGCCGGATGCGCCTGATGGCACGCGCGGCATCTCGCTGTTTCTGGTGCCGAAATTTCTGGTGAACGCGGATGGTTCGCTGGGTGAGCGCAACGATGTGTTCTGCCATTCGCTTGAACACAAGCTCGGTATTCACGGCTCGCCCACCTGCACGATGATTTTCGGCGATGGCAAATTCGGTGCGGAAAAGGGCGCGCTGGGTTATCTGGTCGGCGAGGAAAACAAGGGCCTCGCCTGCATGTTCACGATGATGAACAATGCGCGTTTGGCCGTCGGTATTCAGGGGGTGGCGATTGCCGAAGCTGCCACGCAGAAGGCGGTCGCTTATGCAAGGGAGCGCACGCAGGGCAAAGCACCCGGCTGGTCCGGGTCTGGTATGTCGCCGATCATCGAGCATCCGGATATTGCCCGCACGCTTTTGACCATGAAGGCGCTGACTCAAGGGTCGCGGGCCATTTGTTACGCCTGCGCCCATGCCATCGATCTTTCGCATGCAAGCGAAGGCGCGGGCGCCAAGGCATGGTCGGAACGCGCCGCCCTTCTGACGCCGATTGCGAAATCCTTCTCCACCGATGCCGGTGTCGATGTCGCTTCCATGGGCATTCAGGTGCATGGCGGCATGGGCTTTATCGAGGAAACAGGGGCTGCCCGTTACCTGCGCGATGCCCGTATCGCGCCGATTTATGAAGGCACCAACGGCATTCAGGCCATCGATCTCGTGACCCGCAAGCTGCCGCTGTCCGACGGCGCTGCGGTGCGCGGTTTCATCGGTGAGTTGAAGACCGTGGCGGAAAAGCTCGGCGCGTCCAACGATGCGGCTTTCGGCACCTCGGCGGCGCGTCTGTCGGCTGCGATTGCCGATCTCGAGACGGCGACGGACTGGTTGCTGGAGGCGCTCGGCGCTGGCCGTCAGGCAGAGGCTTTGGCGGGGGCGACGCCCTATCAGCGGCTGTTCGGGTTGACATTGACGGGCGCTTATCTTGCCACCGGCGCGCTGGCGGCGGTGGGTGACGGCGAGGGTGCGAAGCGTGTGGCGCTTTGCCGGTTTGCTTCGGAGAATCTGCTGGCCGAGACGGCGGCTTTGAAGGATGCCGTGGTGAGTGGGGCTGCGAGTTTGCAGGCGGCAAGGGCGGTTTTGGGGTAGGGCAGAAGGTTCTTGCGACGTCATCCTCGGGCTTGTCCCGAGGATCTACAACCGTTTGATATTATTGACGTGATTGGATCCTCGGCACAGGGCCGAGGATGACGAAATGATAGGAGGAGGGCCCGCCCATGACTGACCATATCCTGATCGAACGCCCGGAAACGTCTCCGGGTGTCCTCGTCATCCGCTTCAACCGGCCGGAAAAGAAAAACGCCATCACCTCGGCCATGTACCAGAGGATGACGGCGGCTCTTGAAGCGGCGAATACAGACCCGAATATCCGCGCCGTTGCCTTTCTCGGCACCGAAGGCTGTTTTTCCGCCGGCAACGATATGGGCGATTTTCTGGGCTACGCCATGTCCGGTTCGAAAGAGCCGCCAGCCGGGGCCATCTTTATCAAGGCTTTGGCTTTGTGCGAAAAACCGATGGTGTCGGGCGTCGATGGTCTCGCCATCGGCATCGGCACCACGCTTCACATGCATTGCGACATGACGGTCGCCTCCAGCCGCAGCCTGTTCAAAACGCCGTTTGTCGATCTGGCGCTTGTGCCGGAAGCGGCTTCAAGCCTGCTGGCACCAAAAAACATGGGGCATCAGCGCGCCTTTGCCATGCTTGTTGCCGGGGAAGGTTTTTCCGGCGATACCGCGCTTGCCGCAGGGCTGGTGTGGAAGGTAGTGGAACCACAAGCGGTGGAGGCCGAAACGCTGGCGCTGGCCGCCTCTCTGGCTTCGAAACCACCGCAGGCGCTGAAAATTGCCCGAGAACTGGTGCGTGGTCCGCGCGACGAGGTTGTTGCCCGTATCGATGAGGAACTGGTGCATTTCACCGCGCAATTGAAAAGCCCCGAAGCGCGCGCGGCGTTCGAGGCTTTTATGAAGCGATGATTTTTGGTGTGCTGCCAAAGCTTACCGCGTCAGCAGCGCCACCGTTTCCACATGCGTCGACCACAGGAACTGGTCGATCGGCGTCACCGACTTGATGCGGTAACCGGCATCGACCAGCATTTTCAGATCGCGGGCCAAGGTCAGCGGATTGCAGCTGACGGCGGCAATCGTTTTTACCTTGGCGCGCACCAGTTCGGCCACCTGCGCTTCGGCACCCGCACGCGGCGGGTCGAACACGACGGCGTCGTAATGTTTCAGTTCCAGCGGGATCATCGGGCGGCGGAACAGGTCTCGCTTTTCCACGGTGACCGGCTTCAGCCCCTGCGTATTGCGGGCGGCAAAATCCAGCGCCTTGATCGCCTTGTCGTCGCCTTCGACCGCATGAACCTTGGTCGTCTTGGCAATGCGGAAGGTGAAGGTTCCCGCGCCGGCAAACAGATCGAGCACCTTCTTGGACTTGCCGACATGTTTGGCGACGATCTCGGACATCACCTCTTCGGCGGTCTTGGTGGCCTGCACGAAAGCGCCCGGTGGCGGTGAAACGCGCACACCGGCAAATTCGATGATCGGCTTGTGCGGCTCGACAAGGATTTCGCCATTGACGGAAACGCGGGCAATGCCCTTCAGCGTCAGCACGGTTTCGATGGCCGAACGACGCTGTTTGTCCTCGAGCTTTTTCAAACCTTCGGCAGCGATATCCAGCCCCGACAGGGTTTCGAGAACGGCAATACGGAACGTGTCTGCGCCGATGGCGAGTGCAGCGCCGACGGTGCGGATCGTTTCCAGCCGCGCCACGATGCCGGGCGCGGCGATGGGACATTCCGTGATCGAAACGATGTGATGAGTTTCCTCACGGTTGAAGCCGAGCAGAAACTCCTTTTCCGTCTTGCGGGCGGAAAACACCGTGCGGCGGCGTTCGCCCGGCTTAGCCGGAATGGTTTCGGAAACTTCCGGCGTCAGGCCCTTGGATTTCAGCGCATCGACGACCAGCTGGCGCTTGAAGGCGAGATAAGGCGTCTCGGCCAGATGCTGCAGCGAACAGCCGCCACAGGCATCGCTGTCCGGGCCAAAGTGGCGACAGACCGGCTCGATGCGATCCGGCGAAGGCGCGCCGGTGGACATGACGGTGCCGTGGTCGCCGTTGCGGGCAATCGCCAGCGTTTCACCCGGCAGCGCGTAGGGCACATAAACCGGGCCATCCTCGCCATTGGCGATGCCGTGGCCCTGGGCGCCGATGCGGTTGATGGTGACGGTGACCGTGCTCATTCGTCACCATCCTCATCGATATCGTCTTCGCCGTCGAAATCGTCGTCTTGCTTGTCACGGCCCGCGTAAGGTTCCGCATCCTCGGGCTTCTTGCCGGCCAGCAGGAATTCCTTGTTGCCGTCGCCGCCATCGATGGGCGAAGGGATGAGGCCGAGGCTCTCCCATTCCATGTCCTCGACAAGCCAGCGTTCCAGCTCGGCGGCAACGGCAGGCGCCGTTTCCGGCTCCTTCAACAGGCCGGCCTTGCTGATTGCATCGCGGCCCGCCTCGAACTGCGGCTTGACCAGCAGCACGCAGAGCGCGCCGGGTTCTGCCTGTTCGAGGGCCGGGGCCAGCGCCAGTTTCAGCGAGATGAAAGAGACGTCCGAAACGATGAAGGTGATCGGCCGGTCCTCGTAATCGTCCGGCTCGAGATAACGGGCGTTGAGGCCTTCGATATTGGTGACACGCTCGTCATCGATCAGACGCTGGTGCATCTGCCCGTGGCCGACATCGATGGAGGTGACATGCTCTGCGCCGCGCATGATCAGCACTTCGGTAAAGCCGCCGGTGGAGGCGCCGATATCGAGGCAATCATGGCCGGTCGGGTCGAGCTGGAAATGGTCGAGACCGGCGACGAGTTTCAGCGCGGCGCGGGAAACGTAATCCTGCGCCGGGTCATCGATGGTCACGGTCACGTCGGGCTTGAAGGTCAGGCTCGGCTTGGTGACGGTGCGACCGTTGACGGTGACGGTGCCACGGCTGATCGCATCGCGCGCACGCGCGCGGCTTGCCACGAGATTGAGCGAGACCAGAAGCTGGTCGAGACGTTGTGGTTCAGTGGTTTTGGACATGGCTTGTCAATGACCGGTGTCGGGCATTTTCGCAAGTGATACATGGCAACACGTAGATGACAAATGTTTACCCGCGACGTTCTGTCAAAAGGCAACACATTCTTAAACAAGCCCATGCTTTCTCACGTTTAAGCCACGAATCTTCGATTTGCAATTTATGCGAGCGCGACCCCATGTTGAAAAAACTTTCAATAAGCAAAAAGATCATCGTCACCTTCATGGCAGTGATGTCCGCCTGCTTTTTTGCTTCCGCCGGTGTTTACTGGCAGACCCTGAAATCCAATAGCGCCGCAGAAGTGCAGGTTTCCGCACAGGAAATCGTCGTCAGTGTCGATAACGCCGTTCAGGCCATGCTTGAGCAGGTCGTGTTCCAGCGCGATTTCCTTCTCGGTGGCGATAATGCCGCTTCGACCGCTGCCCTTGCTGCACGCGCACGAATGGTAACGGCGCTGGACGCTGCGCGCACCGCCGCTGCCGGCCATGCCAATCTCGTTTCCGCCATCGATACGCTTTCGACGGCTGCAAGCACGGTCAATTCTCAGCTGATCGACCCGCAGCTCGCCGCCGCCAAGGCAGGCCAGACTGTTGCGCGCGGCGAAGGTGAAAAGACGCTCGATGCGTTTCGTGCCTCTGCCGCCAGCCTGAAGGAACAGGCCATGTCGCTGTCTGCCAGCCTGACGGCTGCCCAGCACGCCGCCGCAACCAACATTCTCTGGACACTCGTCATCGCCGGCGGCATTGCCGGTGCGCTCGCGCTCGGTCTGATCTGGATTCTGTGCAACGCCATCGTCAACCCGATCGTCGGCATGACCCGCACGATGACGGCGCTCGCCGGTGGCAATAACGATATCGAAGTGCCCGCACTTGACCGTGGCGACGAAGTGGGCCGCATGGCTCAGGCCGTTTCCGTGTTCAAGGATGCGGCCATCGAGAAGCAGCGCCTGGAGCGCGAAAGCGATCTGACACGCGCCCGTGCGGAAACGGAACGCCGCGCCAATGACGAGCAGAAGGCGCATGACGCCGCCGATGTGGAATTTGCCATCGACGGTTTGGCCACCGGCCTTTCCAAACTGGCCGAAGGCGATGTCGCCTACCGCATCAACGAAACCTTTGTCGGCCGTCTCGACCGCCTGCGCACCGATTTCAACTCCGCGCTTGCCACCTTGCAGCAAACACTTGCCTCGGTCGGCGACAACGCTTCCGCCATCCACGCCAATGCCGACGAAATCCGTGCGGCGACCGACGATCTGGCCAAGCGCACCGAACAGCAGGCTGCCGCCGTCGAACAGACTGCCGCCGCTGTCGAAGAAGTCACCACCACCGTCAAGGATGCCGCCGCCCGCGCCGAAGATGTCGGACAGCGCGTCGAGCGCACCCGCGTCGGTGCCGAAAAGTCGGGTGAGGTCGTGCGCCGTGCAGTTGCCGCCATGGAAGGCATTTCGCATTCCAGCCACGAGATCACCAAGATCATCGACGTGATCGACGATATCGCTTTCCAGACCAATCTTCTGGCGCTGAATGCCGGTGTCGAAGCTGCTCGTGCAGGTGAAGCCGGCAAGGGCTTTGCGGTCGTTGCTCAGGAAGTGCGCGAACTGGCGCAGCGTTCTGCCGATGCGGCCAAGGGCATCAAGACGCTGATCACCACCTCCACCGATCAGGTAGATGCCGGTGTGGCGCTGGTGGGCGAAACCGGCAAGGCCTTGCAGGCAATTGTCGAGGAAGTGCGCGAGATCAACGAGCATATCCGCGCCATCGTCGTTTCCACCCGCGAACAGTCGACCGGCCTGCAGGAGATCAACAACGCGGTCAACACGATGGACCGCAACACCCAGCAGAACGCCGCCATGGTGGAAGAACAGACGGCCACCAGCCACACGCTGGCCAGCGAAGCCAATACGCTGAACGAGCTGTTGAAGCAGTTCAATCTCGGCAAGGATGCGAACTTCGTCGGCAGCCGTTCGGGCTTCATCATCCCGCCACGGCCGAGCGCCGCTGCCCCGCAATTCGCGCCGGTCAGCCGCCCGGCAAAGGCGCCTGCGGTGCGTATGGCGACGGAAGAAAAACCGCGCCGTTCACCGGCCGCAGCCCTGCACAATCAGCTGTCAGCCGCATTCGGAGCAGCACCTGCTGCATCGAAGGACAATTGGGAAGAGTTCTGAGGTTTCAGGCCTTAAGGTGAATGACAAAAGGGCGAGGCCGGTGGCCTCGCCCTTTTGCGTTTGGTTATCTCGTCGTCATCAACAGAGTTGATGACGACAGGAGAGGTGGCCTCTCAATTCGCGTTTTTACGCCACTTCCCATTCGGCCAGCGCCGCCACTGTGGCGGGCAGGTCGGCCATGCGGGAGATTACCGTTTCCGCGCCGGCATCGGTCAGCCGGTCGGCGTGGCTGGGATAGGTGTGTGAAGCACCGGTAAAGCCGATGACACGCATGCCGGCGGCACGTGCGCCATGTACACCATGCGAGGAATCCTCGATGACGACGCAGCGTTCCGGTGCGACGCCGAACTGTTTTGCGCCGTGCAGAAAGATGTCCGGCTTCGGCTTGACGCGATCCGGGCCGAGATCTTTTGCCGAATAGACATGGCCGTCGAAATACGGCTTCAGGCCGACCTTGGTCAGCATCATTTCCAGTCGCGCCGAGGACGAATTGGAGCAGATGCAGCGCTGCGTGGTGAGCCGTGCGAGCGCGAACTTCACGCCTTCGATCACTTTCACATCGCGGGCGAGGCGGGCATCGAGCAGCTTTTCCGACTTGTCGAGCAGCGAGGCGGACAGCGGAATATCGGCTTCCTGTTCGATCTGGAGCAGAATGTTGCGCCAGGTCATGCCGGCAAAACGCTCGCCCATTTCTTCCACGCTGATCGGGTAGCCGGCTTCGGTGAGCAGGTTGGATTCCACCTGCGCCGCAATGATTTCCGAATCGACCAGAACGCCGTCACAGTCGAAGATGATGAGGTCGAAACCGCTCATGAGGCAAAATTCTCTCAAAACTGAAGGGTAAGGCGGCTCTACACGAGCCGCGCTGCAGGAACAATGCGAAACGGTTCAATCGACCGGAAAAACGGCCATAAAGCGGCGTTCACCCTCCGGCGTGAATGTTATCACGCGGCTATCCGTCACACGCCGGGCCCAGCCCTTGTCGATAAATGTGGTCAGCAGCGCCTTGCCGAGCGCGCCTGCCAGATGCGAACGCCTCTCGCTCCAGTCGAGGCAGGATTTGCACAAGGGGCGACGCGGCGAGCGCAGGCTTTCGACGTCGATACCGAGCGCGGAGATACGAACGTGTCCGGCTTCGGTCAGCGCCAGATTTTCGCCCTCGGCGACAATCACGCCCTCGCATAAAAAACTGTCGAGCATACGCACGCCAAAATCGCCGGCCAGATGGTCGTAACAGACGCGCGCCTTGCGCAGCGCCGGGTCCTTTGGGCCGGGTTTGTGGCGCAGATGGCCGCGGCTTGCGGCAAACCCCATCAGGCTTTCCAGCATCGCGCCCGTGGCTGCATCGGCAAGCGTAAAATAGCGATGCCGGCCCTGCTTGCGCTGAGCCAGCAGCCCGCCATCCTCCAGCTTGGCGAGGTGCGAACTGGCGGTCGGCAAGGATACGCCGGCGGCCTGCGCAAGCTCGCTTGCGGTCAATGCCTGTCCGCCCATCAACGCGGTCAGCATGTTGGCGCGGGCGGGGTCGCCGATCAAAGTGCCCAGGCGGGCGATATCCGGTCCTTCTTTCATGATGAGAGTTCTAGCACGGATTTCGCCCGCATGCTTCGATCATGGTCGAAGCATCGGCGCAAATCGGCATGGCAGAAGGAAGCAGCAACAAAAGAAGGAAATGCCCGATGATCACCTGCTTCATTCGTTATGAAATCGACCCGTTCAAACGTGAAGAGTTTGCCGAATATTCGCAGAACTGGGGGCAGTGCATTCCACGCAATGGCGCCGACCTGATCGGTTATTTCGGCCCGCACGAAGGGTCAGTGACGACGGCCTACGGCGTCTACAATATCGAGAACCTCGCAGCCTATGAGGCTTATCGCGCGAAACTTGCCGCCGATCCGCTGGGGCGGCAGAATTACGAATTCGCCAAACGGGAACGGTTCATTCTCAAGGAAGACCGTATCTTTCTGAAAAACCTGTCGCTGCCGCATGTTTTGGGAGGAAAACCATGATCGCCGTCATTTTTGAAGTCATGCCCTATATGGGCGAAAGACACCACTATCTCGATATCGCGGGGGAGTTGCGCAAGGAGTTGGAAACCATCGATGGCTTCGTCTCGATCGAACGGTTCGAGAGCCTCACCAACCGCGGAAAAATCCTGTCGCTTTCCTTCTGGCGTGACGAGGCGGCGGTGAAACAATGGCGCAATCTCGAAAGCCACCGCGCCGCCCAGAAAGCGGGCAGAGGCGGGATTTTTGCCGATTACCGGCTGCGCGTGGCGCATGTGCTGCGCGATTACGGCATGAACGAGCGGGACGAGGTGCCGGACGATAGCAGGACCGTGCATGCGGGGTGAGGGATTGCAATGTAGTGCGACTTATAATTGTATTTGGGCCGGGGTAAACGGGCGGGCCGGATATGAAAATCGTATCAAAGCGTGACGTGGCGGTTTTTAATGAACTCAACAAACATCACGCCGCCTGGTGCAATCAACTGGCGACGGCAGTAGGGGCGGCGGGTGCGATCGTTCCTTTCACGGCCGCCGTCTTGAGCTTTCAGATGACGTTTGCCATTTCCGCCAGTTCGCTTTTTTGGCTTTGCCTTGCAATCATGCTACATTCGCTTGGCGCAATTTTATTGAAAAGGATCAGGGCAGATGATGACATCGATGTCGACGTTTGAACTTCTTTACCTGATCACGCCGATTGTTGGCATCGTCATTGTCGGCGCCCTGATGGCCTATATCGCATATCGTGACAAGCAGCGCGGCATATAGGCGGGCATGTCTTGCCGGAGGCGCGGATGAAATGGTTTGCCCTCGCCGCGCTGGTGTTCTTCAGTTTCACTGTGCAGGTGCAGGCTTCCGGCCACGCTTTCGGCATCACCTACCCAAAACTCTTTTCGCAATCCTCCGAGATTCCGCAGGGGTTTGAACGTCGTGCCATAAGAGCCGGCGGCGAGGGGTTTGATTTTTCCACCATCATGCCGGTGAAAACACGGGTGATCGAACGGCAGCCGGTGCCGCCTTCCGTGGGGTCTGTGGTGCTGGTCGTGCCTGAGACGATAGAGATCACCGTGCGCCATCTGCCGTCACCGGTTTATATCGATGCACGTTTTGCCGCCCGCAGCTTCATGCGGCTGGTGTATGACGAGGTGGTGCTGGATGAGGATGCCGAGCCGCCGATGACCGGCATCAGCAACGCCGCCTTTGCGCTCGCCGCGGGTGTGCGCCGGCTGGATGGCGGGGGATATGGCAAGATGGCGCGCGCCGCCGTCGTCTCGCGCGGTGATCACGCCATCCTCATTCTCGCGGAGTTTCAGCATGCCGATTACGACCGGCTGGAACCGGTGCTTGCACGCCTGTTCGGCGGTATCCGCATGGATGTCGACATGGAGATAAATCAGGCGCTGCGCATGACGGCGATAGAGGATGGCAGCCGCATCCTTCTGCCGGCCGGCTGGGCGGTGTCCGGCATCGATGGCGGCGATGGCCAGCCGGGTGGCGTGAACCTGACATTATCCGGTTCCGGGTTTCCGGCCATCACGCTTTTTCGGCTGGGCGGCGACATGACGGCGGCGCGACAACGTGCGGAAACGATTGCCGTCGATATGCGGGAAAAGCTTGGCGGTAATTCCGATGTTGAACTGTCCGGTGATATCGCGCGGATCGTGACGCCCGAACAGGAAACCGGGCCGGCGCTTCACCTGTTGGCTTGGGATTGGCAGCTGAAAAGCCAGGACATGCCGATGCGAAGTGTGGTGCAGATCATTCGCGGACATGACGGGCGGATCTGGCAGCTTGTCGATATCTCACCCGACCAGCGGCGCTTCGGCAGAAATGCCGACAGGGAAAAGGCCGGAAAAATGGCGCGATGGTCGATGGCCTCCGGTTCCGCCATCGCCGTTATCGGCCGTTCCATCCTGTTCGATCCGCAACAGGTTATCGCCCAACATTCGGTGCGCAGGGTGGGGCATTAGCGCCGGTTTCAGTTCACAAAGCGGACTTATGATTGATCACGCCGTTCCCCGAGCATAGCGTCATCGATATCCCTACCGCGCGCGAAAACACCAAGGATGAATACCGCATCGCCACTCACCAAAAAAGCGACACTGACGTTGTGACGGTAACCGATGATCCGCAGACCCTTCACCCGGCTTTTTCGTTGCGTACCTCGTTCTGGAAATGTGTCCAGCGTTTCAATAAACCTCAGAACTCCATCGACGAAATCGCCGGCAATGCGACTGCCGGCTTTGGTCGCGATATCGGTGTATAGCCTGTCGAGCTCGGCTTCGGCTTGCGGATGATAGATGATCCGGTATGCCATCTCTATTCACCGGATGTGCCATCTCTCTGACGTTTTGCTTCAAAGCGTGCTCGCACGTCTTTGGCGGACACGCCAAGAGCGGGATTTTTGGTCAACGCATCATGGCGTGCAGGGATTTCCTCCCTTAGCCAGTCTTCGCGTTCCGCCTCATGATTTTCCAGAAGGCGTAGGCCAGCGCGGATCACTTCGCTGGCATCGTCGTAATGGCCGGCTTCCAGCTGCTTCTTAATAAACTCATCGTAATGATGTCCGAGTGCAACATTCGGCATTGGTGATCTCGTATCGACTTGAGGACGCTTGTGTGCCGCGAGTCTACAACAACCGCCATCTCTCCACCACGCCTAAATCTTTTCCCGAAATCGTCCGGCCTTCAGTGTTTGGTAACCAAACTAGGTAACCATAACAGACACTAAACACGTATTCGAGTAAGCGTAGAGGCGAGTATCAAAATGGCGTTCGTATTCCCGCT
>Ga0075364_10000157_pt1 | contig 29932 bp, 47 predicted proteins | sample EndMetdeltDD1764_FD_71517 | JGI IMG/M metagenome (GOLD analysis project Ga0075364, IMG submission 71517) | Populus endosphere microbial communities from Tennessee, USA - Endosphere MetaG P. deltoides DD176-4 | ecosystem: Host-associated > Plants > Roots > Endosphere | place: USA: Tennessee... | reverse complement strand
TTTACCGGCACAAGGATCTTCATGGCTTCCTTCCTTTGGACATCACGCCGCCGCAAGATGCGACGTCTCCCACGCGTTCAGTTGTCAATTGACGACATGGGTAAGCATTTTTTTGAGTGAACACAATGTGGTTGTCGGACATCGGGCGTGTCGATTTGTCATAGCGCCATTCCTGGCGACCAGTTCGCTTCCATCGCGCCGGACTGTTCAGCGATTTTGCCCCGGTACCCACAAAATATCAGCGTTGCCATAGTCATTGACATAACGCGCGGCGACGAACAGGAAATCCGACAGACGGTTTATGTACTTCAGCGCAGGCTCGCTGACTACCTCACCTGCCTGCTGTGACAGCGCCACCATGATGCGTTCCGCCCGTCGCGATGTCGCACGCGCGACATGCAGGTTTGCGGCGGCAGGGCTTCCGCCGGGTAAAACGAAGGATGTCAGCGGATCGAGCCTCTCGTTAAGCCGGTCGATTTCGGCTTCCAGCCGATCCACCTGCGACTGCACGATACGCAACGGCTCGTATTTCGGCGTCTCGCCGGTATCGGGTGTTGCAAGGTCTGCGCCGAGATCAAAAAGATCGTTCTGGATGCGAAAGAGCATAGGGTCGAGTTCGGCCATGGCGCTGGTATGCAGGCGAGCGATGCCGAGCAGCGAATTGGTTTCGTCCACCGTGCCATAGGCCTCGACGCGCAGATCGTGCTTGAAGCGGCGCGGGCCATCCACGAGGCCGGTCGTGCCATTGTCGCCGGTGCGGGTATAGATCTTGTTGAGCTTGACCATCAGCGGCCACCGCCGGAAAGCCAGAGGGTGAGCATGATCAGGCCGATGGCGACGGCCTGCAACAGCACGCGCAGCTGCATCAGCTTGTTGGAGCGGTTGGCATCCTGTCCCTTGACCATGTTGAACAGGCCACGGATCAGCACGAGCGCCACAAGGCCCATGACGATCACCGTCAGCACGGTGGTAAAACTGGACATTTTCCGCCTCCCCGATTTTGTTGTCGTTATTGGTCAGTCAAATTTTCGCATCAGCCGGTAGAACAAATCCGCGGGCAGAAGCCATTTCAGGAACATGCCCTGCTTTGCAGGTTTGGTGACGAGATAATGTGGCTTTGGCCTGTGTGCGGTCAAGGCGTGCATCAGGACCTTGTGGACCGCATCGGGGCCGAGCTTGTGGCGGTTGACCGGGCCCGAACCATCCAGCCGCGAGAGTTGCCGTTTGTATTCCTGCGCATGGGCGGAATTTTCGAGATCGATATGTTCGCGCACCGCCGCCAGTGCGTTGGCGGTGAAGCGTGAGGCAATTGGTCCCGGTTCGATCAGGCTCACGTGAATGCCGGAGCCATCAAGCTCCATACGCATCGTGACCGTTAAGCCTTCGAGCGCGTGTTTCGATGCGTTGTAGGCGCCGCGATAGCGGTATGGGATCAAGCCCAAAATGGAGGAGCAGTTGACGATGCGGCCATGACCTTGGCGGCGCATGAACGGGATCACCCGCCGCGTCAGTTCGTGCCAGCCAAAGACGTTGGTTTCGAATTGCAGGCGCAGCACATCTGTCGTCAGGTCCTCGACCGCGCCCGGCTGGCCATAGGCGCCGTTGTTGAATAGTGCGTCGATGCGGCCGCCGGTACGGGCCGTCACCGTCTCCACCAAGGCGGCGATGGTGTCGGTTTTCGTGTAGTCCATCAGCAGGGCTTCGATGCCGTCAGCTTCGAGCGCCGCAAGGTCTTCTTCTCGGCGGACAGTGGCAAACACCCGCCAGCCCTCTGCTTTTAATGCGCGTGCGCAAAAAGCCCCTATGCCGGAAGAACAGCCGGTGACGATGATTGAGCGCCGCTCGGTCATGTTCTTTCAAACCTTCCTGTCCGCGAAGGACAAAGCATCCTGTACAATGCCGAAGGATTTCCCATATTTCAGGAGCCAAGACAACGGAGCGGCCGGTGCTGTAACACCTGTCCGGAAAGAATGCGCAAAACCGCCTGGTACAGCCTTGCCTATACGGTCCTGTCGGATGCCTATAACCATTTCCATGAGGACGATGGCTGGGCGATGGCGAGCCACGTGGCGCTGTCCGGTCTTTTGGCTCTGTTTCCGTTCCTGATTTTTGGGACGGCGCTGGCCGGTTTTCTCGGCGCCAGCACGTTTTCCTCCACATCCGTGCACCTGTTGTTCGATGCATGGCCGGCGGAAATTGCCGATCCGCTGCAGGCAGAAATTCGGCGTGTGCTGGAAATTCCGCGCGGTGGTCTGTTGACGGTGTCGGTATTGGCGGCCGCCTATTTTGCCTCCAACGGCGTCGAGGCGCTGCGCATCTCGCTCAACCGCGCCTACCGGGTCAGCGAGACCCGCGCATGGTATGTCACGCGCCTTGCCAGCCTTGGTTATGTGGTCGTGGTTGTTGTCGTGTTCGCGGCCATCAGCATTCTGCTTGTCGCCATTCCCATCGCCTTGCGCTTTGCCGGAACGAGATTTCCGCAATTGCAGGAATGGCTCGGGGGCCTGATGAACTATAGCACTTATGGTATCTATGGCACGGTGGCGATCGTGGTGATCGGATTGATCGCCTCGCACAAATGGCTGCCGGCGGGCAGCAGACGGCTGGTCGATATTTTACCGGGGGCGCTTCTCACCATTTTTTTCTGGGCGATCGGTGCGTTTGTTTTCGCCTCGTATATTTCGACCTTCGCCACCTACGCCGCGACCTATGCCGGTCTTGCCTCGGTGATGATCGTGCTGGTGTTTCTGTATATGGTCGGTGTCATCTTCATGCTCGGGGCCGAGGTGAATGCGGCGCTGATGAAGTACCGGGTTCTCTCCGTAGTGACGCATCATCTGCGTACCGGCGAGACAGAGCCGGATGAGGCGGACCTAGAGGCCGACAAGACGGCGGATATCCGCCGCTGACATGCCCTGTTCTCGCAAATCCGCAAGGCCGGTGGAGCCGCTGCTTTTCGAGAGTTTTTTGCCGTAGCCATCCAGCAGCAGGCGGTGATGATGATAGAGCGGTTCTGGCAAATCGAGCAATGTCTGCAAAAGCCGGTGCACGGATGTGGCGTGAAACAGATCGAGTCCGCGCACTACATGGGTGATGCCCTGAAGCGCATCGTCTACGACCACGGAAAGATGATAACTGGACGGTGCGTCTGAGCGGGAGAGGATGATATCGCCCCAGGCCGCTGGATCAGCCGAAATTTCTCCGCGCTTGCCGTCGCCGCTTTCCTGCCAGCTTAATGGGCGGTCCACCAGCTCAAGCGCTTTTGCCATATCCAGCCGCCATGCATGGCGAACACCTTGCTGTATCAGTGACTGTCGTTCTTCCGCCGACCGCAGTTTGTCACGCTCGGGATAATGCGGCGAGCCATCGGGATCGCGGGGCCAGATGGTTCCAGCCTTCTCGTGCTCGGTGACGATAGCCTTCACTTCGCCGCGTGTCAGGAAAGCGGGGTAGATAAGTCCCATCGTGTCGAGTCGCGCCAATGCATCGGCATAGGTTTCGAAATGCTCAGACTGTTTTCGGACGGGGTGTTCCCATGTGAGGCCGAGCCATGCCAGATCGTCATAGATGGACTGTTCGTATTCCGGTGTGCAGCGGGTGAGATCGATATCCTCTATCCTCAGCAGAAAACCGCCGCCGCCCTTTTGTGCCATGTCGTGATTTAGAAAAGCCGACAGCGCGTGGCCGAGATGGAGCAGGCCATTCGGGCTCGGAGCGAAACGGAAGACAGGTTTTGGGTGGACATTGGCAGGCATGCGCGATTTGCTTGGTTTTGGATCCTCGGGTCAAGCCCGAGGATGACCTGAGGATAAAATCACAAACCCGCAAATGTTCATGACAACAATCCGAGACATGACTGATATCGAAACCGGCCTGACACATCTGGTCACACTCGATCCGCGCCTTGAGGCTGTCGTGGCTAGCGCGGGTGCTGTGCCGCTTCGTTTGAGCGAACCCGGCTTTGCCAGCCTTGCATCGATCATCGTCTCACAAATGGTGTCGAAGGCGAGTGCCGCAGCCATCTGGAACCGTATTCTGGCGCAAGGGCCGGTGACACCCGCCGCCTATCTGGCGATTGCGCCGGAAATCTCCGCCACGTTCGGCCTGTCCAGTGCCAAGGCGAAAACGCTTGCCGGTCTGGCCGAAGCCATTGTGGAAGAGCGTGTCGATCTCGATGCGCTGCTGGTTCTGCCACCGGACCAAGCGGTTACCGCCCTGACGGTGCTGCCCGGCATCGGCCCATGGACGGCGGAAGTCTATCTGATGTTCTGTGGCGGTCACCCGGATGTATTTCCGAGCGGTGATGTCGCCTTACAGGCGGCGGTGGCACATGCGTTTACGTTCGAAGCGCGTCCGTCGCACAAACAATTGCGGCAGATGGCCACAATCTGGTCACCCTGGCGTTCGGTCGCGGCAAGGCTGTTTTGGGCCTATTACGCCACCCATATGCGCCGCGATGCCCTGCCGACGCTCTGATTCGGCACATGTTTTGAACATCGCCTGTGACTGATTCGCCTATCCCGCAAGTCGCTGCATTTATTGGCTTCACATTCCTGTAACAACGGACCTAATATAGAGAAGATAGATGCCGAATCGGGTAGGAGCGTCACTTGACGATTGCAGTCTCCCCGCAGGCCTTGCCGGCGCTCGTTCTGAACGCTGACTATCGGCCGCTGAGTTACTATCCCTTGTCGTTATGGTCCTGGCAGGACGCGATCAAGGCGGTTTTCCTTGACCGTGTGAACATCATCGCCGAATACGATCACGCGGTGTCTTCCCCCAGTTTTTCGATGCGTCTGCCGAGTGTCGTCAGCCTGAAAACCTATGTGCAGCCGACGCGTAATCCGGCTTTCACGCGCTTCAACGTGTTCCTGCGCGACAAGTTCGAGTGCCAGTATTGCGGCGATCACAACGACCTGACTTTCGATCATGTCATTCCGCGCGCCCATGGCGGCGAAACGACCTGGGAAAACGTCGTGGCCGCGTGTTCGCCCTGCAATCTCAGGAAGGGCAGTAAAATGCCGAAACAGGCCGGCATGATCCCGCACCAGAAACCTTATGCGCCGAGCGTGCAGGACCTGCATAATAACGGCCGGCTTTTCCCGCCGAACTACCTCCATGAAAGCTGGGTCGATTATCTCTATTGGGATACCGAGCTGCAGCCGTAAGGCAGAGGTCGCAAGCTTTCATAGTGTTCTTAAACAAAAGACCGCGGGCGCTGATCGTGCCCGCGGTCTTTTCAATAGGGGTCGAATGACCTGTTGGTCTCAAGCCGACTTGCGGAATGCGCCAACGAAGGCGATGACTGCCAGACCGGCACTGGTCAGAACGTTCCAGCCCGCCATGGAAAGGCCGAGCACGCGAAGCGCTGCGGCATCGCAGGATGGGCCGCGGATCGTGTTGAGATCATCTAAGAGATTTGCGGCGCTGGTGGTGACTGCGCCGGCAGGGTTTGTGCAGCTGGTCGGCCCGGCCCACCATGCCCATTCGACGCCCGAGTGATAAACGGCAATGCCGCCACCCACCAGCATCATCAGGCCGATCAGCGCCATCAGAACGCGGCCAGTCCAGGAGGGCAGCTTGAAGGCAACTGTGCCGATGGCGAGAATGCCGACCGGGATGCCGTAATAATAGGGATCGCGCTGAACGAGGCAGAGATGGCAGGGCATGTATCCGCCGATATGCTGGAAGGCGAGCGCGCTCAGAATAACGACTGCCATGCCGAGTGTAAGGAGGAGGGGGAAAGCAATCTGCGGGATGCTTCGAATGTAACCGCTTGATGCTGCATGCGCCATGGAAGTCTCCTGCTGCGTGTCGTGCGCCATCGAACCTTGGTGCAGCGATGTTCGATGCTGCTTTAATCTCACTGATCGTTTCTGTAAATCGACATGCCGTCGCAGATTGGCTTAGCGCATGGCACAGTTTCGTGAAGCGCCATCTTTCATATGTATGAGGTCGCGCAGATTTTTTTGGTGATGTTGCCGTGAGGCCGACAACGCGTCTTGCCGCATCCCTGCACTCATGCTAGACGCCGATCACTCACTTGGAATGCCCCGTTGGCGGAATTGGTAGACGCGCCTGACTCAAAATCAGGTTCCGAGAGGAGTGCTGGTTCGATTCCGGCACGGGGCACCATCTTATTTTTTGACCGTTGTTTTTGCTTCGGTATTTTGAATGTTTCCCGCACCGGGATTTAGGTGCGGGGCGAGTTCGATCTCAATCTGTTCTGCAACCAGTTTCGAAGCGCGAATTCCGAGGCGCTTGCGATCGGCTTTTTTCGTGTAAATTTCTGCCTGTCTGGACGTTGCCCAGCCGTATTGAGCCATCAATTCGTGCGATGAAGCGCCTGCATTTGCGGCCAAAGTGGCGGAAAGCTTGCGCAGCCCGTGGGCGCTTTTGTCCACATCGGCCTTCGTGCAGTGTTTGCGAAACCAGTTCCCGAATGATTCGACAGTAAACGGTCGGCCATTCTCGCCGACGATGAAGGCGAGATCACCGGTCTTCGTTTTTTCGATCACCTTCATGAGGCGATCTGGAAACTCCACGGTGATCTCGGCGCCGGTTTTGTGGGTCCGCAGCGTGAAAGTGTTCCCGCTCATGTGTTGGCGACCGGCGCGCACGATGTCTGACCGGCGAAGGCCGGAGCAGAGAAGCAGCTCCATTGCCAGGCGTTGCGGAGTTCCGATCTTCCACTTGATGCAGAACTTATGAACGTCCTCAGATGTCCATGGCTCAAAGCCGTCCGTCTTGTACTGGAGACGGTCGACGCCATGCGTCGGATCGAAGCCGGTTAGGTCGGCTTTGACTGCCCATTCGAAGACGCCGCGCAGCGCCTTCAGGAGTGCATTGGCTTGGCCTGGCGTGCCGGCGCGCGCATCGAGAGCTGCCTCAACGTCCTTTTTGCAGATATCGGCAAAGAAGCTATCGCCAGCATTTTTCAGCATTTGAATAAAGAGATTGCCGCGCGCCTTTCTTGTGGAGGTCGCTAGATCTGCCCACTGGCGACTTTCCATGTATTGGCCGATGAGCCATTTCAGCGTGCGGCTGTCTCCTCGTTGGCGGGGGCGTGCCGGTTGCTCTGCGGCGATCGCGTCGCGATATGACTGCTTGAACTCTTCCGATCCCGGTTCGCCGACGAGGCGCGTGCGGGGGCCTTTGCCGACACGATAATAGAACACGATGGTTCCGTGGCGGTTCTTCTCTCGGATAACGTTCAATGGCAGTTTACGTGGCATATCTTGCATCAAAGCCGAACTCCACCTTTTGGCGCAAGCGGAATTCTATCCACCTGAGCGGGAGATATTGGCGACACGCGAATTGTTCGCCCGCCCTCCACGATCTCAACCGTCACATTCCGCTCGTTGGCGATTGCGGCCATGCGGTCCAGATCGGACTTTTTGACCACGGCTTGTGCTGTCATCGGCCGTCCTCCGCGTTCGAATGGTTTTCGCGCGAAATGTTGCCCTCAAGCTCCACGTGTCCTATTTGGTGCGTTCGGCCAAACACACCATGGCTGACCATAGATGGGGGCTGGCACCATGCAGGCTGGCCTCCATCGCTTCCTTTGGCACTCGTTTGCGGCCGTGCCATCATTGCAATATCGGACTGGCGCTCTACTTCGCTGGTATCGCCGATTTCTCGGCGGCTGGGAGATGCTTGCGCTCTCGCCTCTGTGCGGAGTCCATCATGGAAAGAACTCCCCCCACGCTCAGCGATGAGCGACGGGCTGCTATTGTCGAGGAAGGTCGACAAGCTGCCCTCGACGGACTTAACCCGTTCGCCTGTCCGTACTTTACGGACATGTTCAGCGAGCGCTTCCGAGCTTGGCTGGAAGGCTTCTGGTCGGTCGACCAATCCAAGCACTAAGACGAATTTTCGTGTTTTCTCTCCGACGATTTTTTGTAGAATTGCCGTGTGGCGACGGAGGATCGCACGGAGGCGAGAATGGATGTCGAGGAGCGGCACTACGGAGTAGAGTGGGTAGCGCCGATTTATGTAAGAATTGGGTACGGCTCTTCTGAAGCCGTCCGCGGCCCTGCCGAAGCTTTTCATTATCTGGTCCAGCGATGGCCAATCGACAGAGGGCCGAAATATGACATGGCGTGCATAGTCGTTTCCAATGCTGTAGAGAGGCGCGCTTCGGCAGAGGCCGCCAGAGAGGCCTTCATCGCTGCGGCTATAGAAGCTCACGTTCTGGCCTGATTTAGGCATTGGCCGATCCCCCGGTGGTAGCGAGGGCGCGGATGCGTTCAGCGATCGCCTTCGCGCGACGCTCGTCACCTGCCGTCTGGAACTGTCCATAATAGTCGCCAGTCTCGGCCACCGTGGCGGCTTCCTCTAAAATTGCCGTGCGCAAGGTCGAATGGTAGTGAGGCTTATGGAGAAATGGTTGTTGAGGATCATAGCGACGATGTTCATCCTGGCTGCTGTACTGCAGTGCGTCAGCTACAATTGGTACTTCGTCGATGGCTCTAGCCTTAGCGCCCTCGAGCGAACCTACGGATGGGTGTGGACCGTCATCATCGCTTTTCCCGGCATTATCTTTCTCAGGCTGAGCTTCCGGCTTTGATGCGATCGTGGGCCGGAGCGAATGGTTCTGGGGTGGCTGGATGTTCTCGTTATTGGGGTCATTATTAGGGTCACAAGGGCAACACGTTCCCGACGTTTCTCTGTTTGATCCCCCATTGTTCCCCGCGTGAGGCCTGATGCTTAATGAGGCCGTTAAAATATTATGGTTATCTAGTGACATGCTTGAAGCCGCATCTTCAGACTCTATGTGGTCAATGCCATGTACCGCGTCCGGCAGAAGGCCTGCACCTAGGCGGACCGGTGCGGGCCTTCCCAAATTCGTTTGCGGCGGGGTGCTGATCTCGACCAAAGCCAAGACGCGGCGACGATAATCCGCTTCAATGAATGCCCTTGCATCCTCAAGGGTGCCGAATTTCTCGCTCACGTTCCGCCCATTGATGAGCACAGGGAACTTGCCGTACATCAGCGGCTCGCCCTTGTCGATTTTCGCCGAGAAGCCCAAGGCATAGCACTGTGCCCGCCATACCGGGTAGTTATTGGCCGGGTTGCCCTCTTCCCATGCGAGCGGCTTGATGCTCACCGCCAAATGATTTTCGGGCGGCGGCTCGATTGGCTCTAGCCGTTCGATCTCTCCCCATTCCCCAGCAGAGGCAACCGTTCCGGGCCTGATCCAGTTCGTGGGGGCGATCCAGCGGTCGCCGTTCTCCATCATGCCTATGGCCGCGAGTGACGAGCCGCCAGACTTCCAATAGACCCGGTATAGACCCAGAGGCGCGACGTCTGGGCTACCGAATTGCGCAAGAGGGTGCGCCTTTTCTGGCCTCACATTCGTTTGCGGCGGTGCTGGCTGGGCGTAACGCCATTCGCTGACCTTGCCCCAATCGATATTGTCCGATGCGTCAGTCACGATCCCATCAGGCGTAACCGCATCGACAAACCTGTCTCTAGCGCCTAGAGGCACGTCAAACCGCCCTCGGCATTTGCAGGGCCTCCAATCAAGCTGCATCAGACCACTCCACATAAAAGCCAAAGCAAGGGATTGGGAATACGTACAGACGGCGCTTAGCGCGGTCGTAGAAGGCTCCGATCCAGAGATCGTACCAAGCGAAAATAGGCTTAATCCGCATTGCCAGACCCTCCCACATGCGTTTTGGGTGATGGGGCGGACATGTCGGCTTCGAGCATGCGCTGCCATTGACGGAAGCCGTTCAGCTTCCTGTCGGCCCGCTCCTCATCATATTCTTCGCCGGTAAGCTCGCGCAGCCATTGAACGGCCGCATCGAGGTCTGCGATCTCATCCGAGAGCGCCTTTCGATTTGGCTTTCCGCTCACTGGTTCGCTCTGGTCAAGACCTTGGATAAGGCAGCGGGCGAGGATATTCGCCAGTTCTGAAGCTTCTTCACAAGCTTTGCCGAGCGCCTGATGAATGAGCACGTTCGGCTCTGGTCTCCAAAGGGTGATACTCATCACGCCCTCCCGCTCTGCTGCGGCTGGCCTTCGAAGCGAGCGATGATCTCCTTAAGCGCGACGATGATGTCTTGGCGCTGGCCGTTGGAGACGTAGTTCGTGCGCTGGCCTTCCGGCCGGTCGAGCGGGAAAACCAGAAGGACGAAACCGTTCTTTTTCTTTTTCCCCTTTTCATTGAGGACTTCGTCGAGGGCAGACGCCATGGACTGCATCATGTTCTTCGTGTCGGTCATGCCCGTCCAGCCTCCTTGGCGCGAAGGTGCGATTTCATTTTGACGTATTCGATGAAAGGCAGGTCGCTGTCGTAATTCAGCCAGTCCTGATAGTTCTGCTGGCTGCGGGTGAGCTTCGGCGGCGCTGGGCTGTGCTCGATAGCAGCGAGCTTGCCCAATTCGGTGACGGTGAAATAATCGTCGCCGCCGAACATCTCGACATTGGCAACGCGCGTCATGAAGCCTTGCTCGTGCAGCGCCATGCAATCGGCGTGATCCTTGCTGCCGACGCCTGTAACAAAGCGGTTCCGGTAGAACGAGCCGCGCCCATACTCGTCGAGGCCCAGCGAGTGCTGCAGGATGTGAAGCTGCTTAGCGTCCATCTTACTGGCCCTCCGTGGTGGCGAGCGCAGCGCGAGCAGCTTCTTCCAGCGTCTTGCCGAAGCCGAGCCGATCGGTGGTTTCATGCTTCATGAAGGCGAACGGACCACCGTATGGCTTCATGTCGATGGTGCCGCTCTTGCCGACCAAACGAACCAACCAAGGCGAGGGGCAGCGCGGGTTGTGCTGAATTGCGAATGTCAGATCGCACAGCTCTACCGGTACCAAATGCGTCGAGGGCGGTGTGGTGTCGGCACACAAGGCGTCCATGGCTATGCGCCGAAATAGTGCGGCGCTGTCTTCTGCGGATTTGCCGTCAGAGGTATCGGGATCGGCGATCTTGTTGCGCGCGTCCCAAAGTACCTTCGCAAGCCGCCGCAGTTCGAACTTTGACTGACCCTGCGTCTTATCGGTGTCAGAGTGTGCGGGGGCCGCAGGACGTGGCGTCATCGGCCAGACGGGGCCGAAGTCAACCATGACCGCGCGGCACGTGGATTCGGAGCCGACGTAAACCGGTGGCTGCTGGCCGCCCATGAGGACTGACAGGAAGATCTTTCCGGTGGCATTGATCTCGGCAAGCTCATCGCCTGAGACCGTCCAGCACGAAACGCAGGAGTGGCGCGTTTGAAATACGTGCATGTCCTGGACGTTCTCGGCGCCGGCGGGCGCGCGCATGATCAGGTTGCTGCCGTCGAATTTCGTGGGGTGCGACATATCACTGTGTCTCCATCATCGCCGCGACCTGCATGCTGATACGCGGCAGAGCGAAGCGTTTGCGGCGGGCGACGCCGGACATGGGGTCAGGAATGGACTTCCAGACGATGATACGATCAGGGCGCGACAGATCCGGCGGCGGCAAGCGGTCGCTGGCGAGCACGGCGATATCGTGCCGGCGCATGAAGAGCGAAAGCATGCATTCGGTGATGCCAAAACGCTCGGCGACCTCGTAGGCGCGGGCGCCACTCTCGATCGCGCTACGAACCTGTGCGGGGTCGAGGCTCGCGGATTTGGCCGTAGCTGGCTGACGCAGGTGATTACGAGGCATTGTTCGTATCCCTGAGTTCTTCACGTGCGACCAGCATGTTGCGCAGCGGACGGTCCGTCTCGCTGCAGCCGTCGAGCGTGAGATTGTGAAACAGGGCAGCCTCGACCATAGGGATGGCGTCGCGGATGCCGCGCTGCGGCACGCAGACGCCATCGATCTCGCGATTGATGTGGGTCAGCGCTGCATGCAGGTAGTTCCTTGTGGCGTACAGCTCGTCCATGCGGCGCTGCTCGGCGGCAACGTCTTCAGGGCGTGTATTGTCGAAGGCGAGACGCGGAAAGCGGCGGACCGCGACCGGTAGGCGCAAGATATTTTCCATCAGACAAGCTCCCGCGAAAGATGGGTGTTGAACTCGACGAGACGCTGGCAGGCCATGGCGCCTGCCGCGAAAAAGAGAAGGATGGCGATGACAAGCATCGCGCCAATGAGGCCGCGAGACGGCACGGCGTTGGCGCGGCGCTTGGCCTCGCCTTCGAAATGCATGTGCTCGGCGCCGCGCGGGCCGGGATCATCGGTGGTGACGTGATCTTTGGATTGCATGGACTGGACCTCCATCCGTTTCGAAGGCCGCATGAGGGGTGGCATGCGGCCAGGCGAAGCGGACGTGTCAGGCCGACATTTCCGGAGTGCCCTGATAGGCCGGCAGATCGGTCTCGCGGGCCGCACGCTCCATGTCGCGCATGACCTGCTCGGTCACGTAGACGTCAGGGCGATACATCTGGAATATCCAAACCACCGAACCTTCGCGAACGCGGTAGCGCAGGCGCACCGGCAGGCGGATAGCTTCGCCCATGAAGAACGGTGGCAGCTGGATGATGAAGAGCGACGGCACGATAAGCTTGTCGCCTTTCATGTCGCGGTGGGTTTCTTCCCAGGTCAGTTCGCCTTCGCCGGTTTGCAGCGTGACGTTGTTGGACACGCGGGTTTCGGCGTGAACCTTGAGGCCGATCGACAGCATCTTCAGTTCGTGCGGATATGCGACCTTGCCGCCGAGCTTGTCCTGCCAGAAAGCCACCTCGTCTTCATGCGGCGATGCAAGTTCGCCGATGTGATCTTCGATGAATTCGGCAAAGGCCTGCTGGTTGAGAGGTTGCTTGTCCATCTTCACCCAAGCCTGCCATTCCTCGGACAGCGGGAACTTGTATTCGATGCGGTGTTTGCCGTTCTCCGGCTTGCCGACTTCCTTCCCGATGACCTCGCCTTCGGTGCTCGCGACATCAGTGTTTTTGTGGTGGTAATCGACGACGGTCAGGAGTGACGGTGCCTTCCAGTCGGTCGCGGCGAAGATGGCGGAATTCTCGGTCGCGTGGCGCTTGGTCAGATCGATGAAGCTTTCCAGAGTGGTGATGCGTGCGGTGCCCGACTTGCGGTCCGGCGTGTCGCGCCATGCGTCAAAGAGCGGCTTCAAGCCAGTGGCATTGCCGGTCTTCGGGTCGAGAAGAGCCGGCACCGATGAAGGAATGCCCTTGGCATTCGAAGGGGCGGAAATGGTGAGGACAGTTGCGCCAGCGCTCTTGGCGAGTTCGGCGACGGCATTGACGGCGGTTTCGGACAGCTGGTCCATGGTTCATTCTCCGATTGAGGAAAGGTGAGGGTGTGCTCGCCGATCAGGCGGGACGAGTGAATGGCGACTGGCCGCGCTCGATCTCGCGAGGGCCGCCGATCATGTCGAGCTGCTGCGGGTGCTCGGTGGAAATGCTGCCGTCGTCGACGAGGAAGAACACGCTGGAGCGGCGCGGCAGCTTCGGCATCTTCACGTCAGGAATGTCGGCATCGAACTGGATCATCTCGCCCTTGGCGGTCAGCTTCAGTTCGAGTTTGACGGTCGCGGAAAACGAGCGGGTCGGCTGGGCTTCGGCAAGTTCCTGAAGGCCGCGCTGGGTTTCCTGCAGCGTGGCGGAAAGTTCTTCGTTGAGCTTGCCGCTTTCGAGCATGCCCAACAGGGTTTTGGCATCACGGATGATCTTCATGGGTTTGTTCCCGGTTGAGGCAGTGCCCGACGCTGAATGGCAGCGGCGCGCTTAGCGGTTCAGGCTGCGCCCGCGTCGCGGATCAGCTTGGTCTTGGTGATCTTGATGTCGGGAAATCGCTTGCCGACGTGGCGGGATGCGTCATCTGCGCAGGCCGCTGAAACATCGTGCTTCGTGCCGTCCGCGAGATGAACGCGGAAATGGCTTTGCTTCGGACGGACGGCCTCGATCGGCGGCGGCGTCCGGAAGGTCAGGCTCCTGTCGGGCGTGAAGTCAGCGGCCGGCATCGGATCAGTTCCGGGTTTCGGACTGCTGGCCCGCCAGCTCGGCGGCCTGTTTTCCGTACTGGTCGATCTGGCGGCGCGTGAAGCAACCGATCTGGCAGATCTCGGTATCGGTGGCGCCGGGATGGGCACGCATGACGGACGCGATCTCGACGATGGTATTGCGTGAAGGTTCAGAAACTGTCTCGGGCATTACACACTCCATTCGATGCGATTTGAATGGATGCATAATATGCGCATACGTATAATCGTCAATCAAAAAAATGCGCGAACGTATAATTCGCGCATCTTATGCGTATACGGATTGGGCTGTCCGGTTACAATGTCGGGCTTTTGGCTTGTTCGAGGCGTCGAACAGAACTTTTGGGAAGTGCCGCGAATATCTCGCCGATCCATTCGAGGCTGGCGCCGATGATCGGGTCTGCATTGAAAGAGTGAAGGTCAACGCCTTGGCCGCCCTTCATGATTGTTTTCAGGAAACGACGACCATCGGTCGTTCTGACAGCTGCCTCTATGCCAAAGAAATGGTCGATCGGACGCTTCTGCTCTTTGAAGCAGATTATCACGTGTCCTTCACGATACACTGGGAGCATCGAGTTACCTATTACCTCGAAGGCAACCAGTTCCTCGTCGAGTTCGAACGGTATCCATATCTGTTCCAGGCCTTCCGGCGGGGTCTGTTCGAAGTCTGGTTGAATTTCAGCGCCAGCACCTATTCGGCCCATTACTGCAACCGTGGTGCCGCTCTGTTCTCGCGGGCCGTGGTCGATGAGTTCTTCGTAGGCTGCGTTAATAGCGTCTCGCCTTGGCCCTTCGGGTTCAGAACCAGAGAACCAACGGCTGACTGTGGCCTGCGTCACACCAAAATGTTCTGCGAGCTTTGCCTGCTTCCAGCCAGTCGCGCGCATTATCCGGCGCAATTTTTCATCAATTGTCATCATGGCACGAGCCTATCGGCACGTCAGATGACTGGGAAATGCGAACGCGTATATTTTCAATCTTGCAAAACATACGTATGCGCATATTATACGCATATGAATGCGTTGAAACACATCCGCACTAAGATTTTTGGCCTCACTCAGTCGGAGTTTGCGGCGATCGCAGGCGTGACGCAGGCGTCCGTGTCTCGTTGGGAAGGCGGCGTATCGCCCTCGCTCGATGATATGCGTGCAATCAGAGCGGCTGCTGAGACGCGAGGTGTGAAGTGGGAAGACCGCTTCTTTTTTGACATGCCAGAGGCCGCAGAATGATGCGGCCTTCAAAATTCTCCCCGCGCAACTGCTCCTGTGAGGCAGGCGGTTGCGTGACTGGCCGCCGGAGCGGCGGACCTTCGTGCTCCGGCGGTTCTTTTCTGGTTGGTCTGGCATGCGGGCCTCCTTGATCTGATGGCAGATCTCTAGGCCGCCCTCGCGCGGCAATCACGGAATCCTTTCTCGAAAACCGTACCTTGACGGCAAGGAGCGCTAACGTGCGTCCAGATGGCAGCATACGAACGATTGAAGACGAGGGCGTTATCGCCATCAAAGGCGCGACGGCGGTTTGCCTCAAGCTTGGCGGCGGCCTGACCTCCTTCGCACGATTAACCCGTGTCAGCGGACCGGTGCTTTCGCGCTACATCGATATCCATGATCCCGACAATTTCGAGAAGGTGATCGGGGTCGATGTTGCCGTCGAGGCTGATCGCCGCGCCGGCAGCCCGATGATCATTTCCGAGGCCGCGCGTCAGCTGGGCTATCGTCTTGTGCCAGAAGATGGCCAGCAGCCGCAGGCGCACAAGCTCTCGGACGGCGACGTCATGGACTTCATGAAGGAGGCCATGGACGTGTTCAACGCTCTGCGCGAAGCGCGCGCTGACGGGCGGATCTGCGCCGCCGACAAAAAAGCTATCGAAGAGCAACTCCGCGAGCTTGAGCGTGAAATCGCCGAAGTCCGCGCCAATATGGCGGAGGGCTGATCATGGCCGTGCCACAGAAAAAACCATTCAAGGTTCCCGGCCCGCGTGGTCTGGATATCGTCCGCGTCGCTGTTGCTGCCGGTCGCTTCGAAGATAATGGGCAGGCGGAACGCACCGCAGCGACGAACGTCAACGCGCACGGATATCTCGACCGCGACAAGAAGGCCGCTTCTGTCTGGTACCCGACCGACAAGGCGCGGGAGATGCTGGCATGGCTCGATGCCGGCGTTTCCGGCGGCGAGGTCGTGGCGGCCTCCGCAGAGGCGTCAACCGGTCTCACCGCTCTGGCGGTGCGCAACAGCCAGGCGCGCTTGATGTTTGCCGATGGCGACGTTTTCGCCGCGCGCCAGCTTGCCGAGGGCGTTTATGATCAAGCCAAGGCTGGCGCCAGCTTCTCCGCCCGCTTCAAATTGAAGGAAAGTCTTGCTGCGTGCCATCGCATTCAGGCTGACGCTCTCGACATCGAGGTGAAGGCCAAGATGCGCATTGCCGAGGAATGGGAGAAGGCGGGGCAGGAAGGCAAGACGCTGAAAGGACGGCCAAAAAGCGTTCCCGACGAGAACGCTTTTACGGCGGAAGAGGCGGGGCTGACCCGCAAGGAATTGCATTACGCCAAAAAGCTGCTGGATGCGGATCGGCGGGAGCCGGGTATTGCGGAGCGCGCCATTGCGGCACGCCTCGCGGCCGGACTGGAGCCGACCCGTGCGAGCCTTCGCGCCTCGATTGGCACCAAGACGGCGACGAAGGAAGAGCGCGGAAACAATCTTTACGAAACCGGGCCGGAAGCGATGTTCACGCTGCTGGCGCTGGAGAAATTCGGGTCGCTGGTGTGGGACCCTTCCTGCGGGCGCGGCGCAACCAGCCGTCCGATGGAAGATGCCGGTTATGATGTGCGGATCTCCGACCTCGTCGATTACGGCACGGCGACGGCGCATGGCGAGCTTCAGGAGGTCGCCGATTTCCTCACGACTGAGGCGTTCGAGGATCGCCCGGATATCGTGACCAATCCGCCTTACGGCGCGGTCCTGAACGCGTTCGTGGCGCACGCCCTCAAGGTCCACCGTCCGCGCAAGATGGCGCTGCTGCTGAACGCAAATTTCTGGTTCGGATATGACGATCCGGAACGGAATTTCGTGCTCGACGAAAACCCGCCCGCGCGGAAGCTGTCCTTCTCCCGCCGTCTTCCGATGATGCATCGCGACGGCTGGACCGGGCCGGTTGCCTCCAGCAGCATGAACACGGCGTGGTTCATCTGGGAGCTGCAGCCGGACGGCACGTACGGAAGCCAGACAGTCGATATCCGGGTGAACTGGACCGATTACGTGCCTGTCGAAATGGCCGCTGAGGCCGATGAGGTGGCGGCATGAGCACGCCCCACGACCGTGAGCACGAAAAACAGGTCATCCTGCGGCTTCGTCAGATTACTCAACGCCTTGCTGGCGACACCTGGCATATCGATGCCGATGACGACGGGTATCATATCGTCGCGCATCGCACGACGGGTGAGAAATCCCGGATTCTCACGCTGCATCCTGACGCATCGGCGGACGAGCAGGATCTCGTCGCGGGCGCGCTGGATCACCTGTTCCTGCTGCTTGGCACCATCGGCCGCGCCGTCGACAATGTGCGCGAATTGCGTGGTCAGCTCGCCAACATGCACGACCGTGGCCGTAAGGAAAACTGGGGTTTTACGGCAAAGGCGCTGTGCGACAGCGTGGCTTTCTGGCGCTTCCTGGAGGGCAAGGGACCGGGCGGCGCCATCGCCTCGGCGCAGGCTGCCGATACGCGGATGAAGTTCATCCTGAACATCAAGTCGAAATCGGAACTGAATGACGATCTGGTGGCGCGCCAGCGCTTCCTGAAGCTGCGGACCGATTTTCAGGACTGGCAGAAAGGTTGGGCGGCATGACCGATCGGACCTTTCCGGAAGAGAGCATCTCGGTCGAGGGCAACCCGCTCAAAGCCATGAAGATCAGCTGCGCCCATTGTGGCGCAGTTGCCTATCACCCGTTCCAGACGGGCCACAAGCGCCGGCCGCCTGTCGCGGCACAGCAGTATTTCCAGAACAAGGGATGGTCGGTCGGAAGCTCCGCTCGCAAGGACTTCTGCCCTCTTCACGCCCGCCCAGCCCAGCGAAAGGCGACAAAGAACATGACCAACGCCGTAGCCAGTCCGGCTCCGATGGCGGAGCCGCCGCGCGAATGCACGCGTGAAGACCGCCGCATCATCATGGAAAAACTCGACGAGGTCTATGGCAAGGACGCTTACAAGACGCCCTGGACCGATACCGCCGTTGCCAAGGATCTCGGCGTGCCGCGCGACTGGGTGACGAAGACGCGTGACGAGTTCTTTGGTCCTGCAGGCTCCAATCCTCTGTTCGACGAATATGCGGAAAAGCAGGTTCAGGTGACGGCGGCGATGTCGGAGGTCTCGGACCTCACCAAAAAGGCGGATGCGGCGGCAGCGGCCAGCCGAGAGGCGTTCAACGCTCTCGTGCCGAAGGTTGACGAGTTGCGCTCGCTGGCGCGCCGCATCGAGCGGGAGATCGGTCGATGAGCGGCGGAGAGGGGCGCAAGGATGATGCGGGCAAGCCGCAGATGGAACTTATACCGCCGGAGCTGATGACGGCTGTCGGCGATATCCTCACCTTCGGTGCGGGGAAGTATGGCGTTCGCAACTGGGAGCGCGGCATGGCGTGGAGCCGCGTCTTCGGCGCCCTCATGCGTCATCTGTGGGCATGGTGGGCGGGGCAATCCCGCGATGCTGAAACCGGGCGCTCGCACCTATGGCATGCGGCTTGTTGCATTGCTTTCCTGATTGCCTATGAGGAGCGCCGTACGGGCACGGACGATCGGCCGAATAAGCCGAAGGCTGGTGACGCATGAGCCACAAGGCCACCAATTGGGCCGCCACGGTTCGCGGCGTCTCCTGCGCAGAGGCGCGCGTTCTGTTCCACCTGTCCGACTGCCACAATCCCGTTTTGGGCTGTTTCCCGTCTCAGGAATACCTTGCCGAGGCCTGCGAGATCGACGAGCGCTCTGTGCGCCGTCATCTCGTCTCGCTGCGCGCCAAGGGGCTGGTGAACTGGGTCGAGCAGCGGCAGGGCAAGTTCCGCAAGGAAAACCGCTATTCGCTTTCTTTCGAGGATGGCTTCATCGCGGCGACCGAAAATCTTGAGGCGGACAATTTGTCCGGTTCAAATATTGAGGCTTCAACCGGACAAAATCAGCAGTTTGAACCGGACAAAATCGACGTTTTGAACCGGACAATGGAGTCCGCTAAACCAGTAAGAGAACCTGTAAAGGAACCTGAGAGAGAGGGCGCGAGCGCGATTTCCGGGGAAGACAGGAAAAAGATCGAGCGTGATTTCCTCCGCTGGTGGCCGACCTGGCCGACCTATCCCAACGGCAGTGAGGATGCCACGCGGCGAAACTGGTACGAGCTTACGGCAGACCAGCGTGCTGCCTGCATCGAGAAGACGCCAGCTTTCGTTGCTGCGGTGAAGGCCCGCAAAGGCGGCAGTTTCACATTCCCGGCGGTCTACCTCAAGGAACGTGCCTGGGAGCGTCTGGAAGATCCTCGTTCCGATGTGGCGCCTGCCTCGATGCACAACCCGTTCAGCCGTGCATGGATGGCGCTTCGCCTTTCCGAGCTTCTCAAGCCGATGGCGACGGCATGGCCGGTGATGACGGCTTTCCAGCGCAATCAGGCCAGCCAGAGCGCTGAGGCGGCAAAGGCTGTCGAGATGGAGCGTCGCTCCAAGTACGGCTGGCCGAAGGTGAATACCCTGCATGAACTGGCGGCAAACGCCAAAGGCGCGTCGGTGCTGCCGGAGCTTCTGGTCGTCTCCGAGGGCTTCGAGAAGGTCCACCGCGACAGCGATCTCGCCGCCGAATGGAAGGCGATGCACGATCGTCGCGGATGGCCGTGGCTGCCGGCAACCGGTCATGAATGGCTCTATTTCCCGGCGGGTCAGCCGGAAGATGCGATGGCGGATTTTGAGGCGAAACTCAACGAGGGTAAGGGTTATGATGATGCAGAATAGGATCACCGGAAAGAAGATCAGCTTCCGGCCCATGGTCGAGGCCCAGCTATCGGCGCATGAGCGTGCTCGTCTCTACGAGCGCCAGCAAAAGGCGGAGGCTGCTCGTGCGGCTCGCGGTCATCTTGTTCAGGCTGCGGGCATGGATGCCCCTGGCTTCGACCGGATGGCGCGTTGGGTCGTTGCAACGTGTCGGTCTGGCAGTGAGCAGGTAATCGGCGAAGAACTGGGCGAGAGCCATATTCAGAGCTGGTGCCCGATGGAAAAGTTCAGGACGCGCCCCCGTCGTGGCCTTAAGCCTGTGGATATCTTTCGGCCATTCTTCCGTGGCTATCTGTTCGTTCGCGTGGTTCCGACAGAGGAAGCGTTCGTCGGTGTTCTATCAGCGTCACGCCTCAAGGGCATCATGGGCCAAGACGGAAGGCCGTTTCTGATGCCACCGAAGGTCATGGATGCGCTTATGCTTGGTGTCAAGAAAGGTGAGTGTGTTCAGCCCGATGAGGTGAAGATTCCGGTATCGGTCGGTGAGCATGTAACGATTGCTCGCGGGCCTTTCGCAGACTTTCAGGCAGTGGTGCGCAAGGTGGCATCCGGCCGTTGGCGTGCCGAGGTTGAGATCAATCTTTTCGGCAGCATGAGGCCCGTGGAGCTTGATATTGACTCTCTAGCCGCATGAGGTTTATCGAGTCGGACAAGGCAGCGGCGAGTCTCGCCACTGCCTGCGGGATGACCGGAGCGTCTGATGCTCCCTTAGGGGATTGATGTTCTCCTCCGGCCCCGGCTCTGACAGCCTCGTTTTAGAGGTGCGAAGTCAGGGCAAGTGCTGCTGCATAGGATGATAGGCGACCGAGAGGTCGCCTTTTGTGTTCTTAGAGTATGCCTCCTCGTCTCAAGTCTCTTCCACCTCGGTTGACCTCGATGCCGTCACGGATCGGTCGTGCGCCTGGTGATGAGAAGGCAAGGTTGAATGAGCGCGAGAAGGTGATCCCTTGGCGCAAGTGGTATCACAGTCAGAGATGGAAGGCGCTTCGGATCGAGGTCTTGAAGCGTGATCACTGGACATGCCAGCAGACTGGCGTGATTTGCACCGGCAAGCATCCCGAGCCAAACAGCCCGGTGATCGACCACAAGGAGCCGCATCGCGGTGACGAGCGTCTGTTCTGGGATATCAATAATCTCCAGACGGTGACCAAGGCTTACCACGACAGCGAGAAACAGAAGCAGGAGCGGGCGCGGCTCGGTTGGTGATTAGCCGTTCGGATTGACTGCCTCGATCGCGGGCTGGTCTGAAGTCTCACCGGGTTTCAGTACGAGAACGTAAGCGCCAGCAATGATGAGGCCGAGCACGAAGATCACTGCAACGTAGGTGGTCATTCCGCGACGGGCTTTCTTGTCGGTGTTCATGCGGGCGTCCTTTGATGATCGGCAGGTGAGCCGCATCAACCCATGACGGCGGTATCGGTTCCCGTCTCGAAGGGGGGGGCGGGTCAAAAGTTCAAAAGGGCCGGCGGCCCCGCACCCGCGTCCCTCTCATTCACGGATTTTTTTTCGGCATGGATAATTCTGAGACGGCTTTCGACCTGTTTGGCGATCCCGTGAGGCGCAATGCCGGGAAACGCGGCAGGCCAGAACACGTGCCGACGAAGGAAAACATCAACAAAATCATGCTCCTTTTGGCGCAGGGTTGGACGAACGAGCGGATCGCTGGCGCCGTTGGCATCACGATACCGACTTTGAAGCGGCATTATTTTTCAGTTCTGAAGACGAGGGATGTGGCCCGCGATCGCGTTGAGGCAATCGGCATCCTGACCCTCTGGAATATGGGGCGCGAAGGGAATGTCGCTGCCATGAAGGAATATTTCCGGCGTCACGATGCGGCGGTCGGCGATATCTTTGGAGAGCAGGTCGAGCGGGCGAAAGATCGTGTCGGCAAAAAGGAGCAGGCCCGTATCGAGGCGGACAGTCCGCCGGATGACTGGGAAGGCGCAATCCCGCAGACGATGCAATGATGCTGGATCTTTCCTGCCCTGACTGGTTTGAAAAGCTGAAGGACGGTCGGTCGCCTCTTCCCGACAATCTGCCGATTGACCGTGAAGAGGCAGACGCCGCAGTCGTCGTTTTCAACAAACTACGACTGCCAGACGTTCCCGGTCAGCCGCTCCTGCGCGACGTCGCTGGTCAGTGGGCAAGGGATTTCGTCTCGGCGATCTTTGGCCTGGTGGAAATGAGCGAGGATCGCTCTCTCATCATCAACCGGCCGGTGAAGAAGTTCTTCCAGCTCGTGCCGAAGAAGAATTCTAAGACGACGAACGGCGCCGCGATCATGATGACCGCGCTGCTGAGAAATCGACGGCCAAACGCGGAGTTTCTTCTTGTCGGCCCGACGCAGGCCACGGCTGAACTGGCATATGACCAGGCGAAGGGCATGGTCGATGCTGATCCGTGGCTGAAGAAGCGCTTTCACGCGAAGGACCACGTCAAGACGATCGAGGACCGCAAGAACGGTGCGAAACTCAAGGTCAAATCGTTCGACAGCAAGGTGATGACGGGCGTCAAGCCAGTTGGGGTTCTTGTCGACGAGCTGCACGAGCTCGGCACAATCGCTTACGCAGCCAAGGTGATGTCGCAGATCGACGGCGGTATCCTGGCAAACCCAGAAGGGTTTGTGATCATCATCACGACGCAGTCGGTTGAGCCGCCGGCGGGCGTGTTCAAATCGGAACTTGATCTGGCGCGCGCTGTTCGCGACGGGGAATTTACCGAAGGTGAAACGCTGCCGATGCTCTACGAGTTTCCGGCGGCGATGCAGTCGGATGAGAGCAAGCCTTGGGAAAACCCCAAGCACTGGCCTCTTGTCCTGCCAAATATCAACCGATCAGTGACGATCGGACGCCTTCTGCCAAAATTCAGGGAGGCGAAGGAAAAGGGCGTCGGCGACTTCTCGATCTGGGCGAGCCAGCATCTCAATATTGAGATCGGCATTGCCATCAACGGTACCAGCTGGCGCGGTGCTCACTTTTGGGAAAGCGCCAAGGATGACCGGCTTCAGGATCTGGACGAGTTGATCGAACGATCCGAGGTTGCGGTTGTCGGCGTCGATGGCGGCGGTCTTGACGATCTGCTTGCAGCTGCCGTCATCGGTCGATGCAAGACGACGCGTCGGTGGTTGCACTGGTCGCATGCATGGTGTCAGCGAGATGTCTTGGACCTTCGCAAGGATATCGCTTCTCGCCTGCAGGATATTGCTGATCTCGGTCAATTGACCTTTTGCGACGATACAGTCGCCGACATTCTCGGCGTTGCTGATGTCTGCGAGAGGATCCGTGATGCAGGTTTGCTGCCGAAGGCAGGCGGCATCGGTTTCGACCCGCAGGGCGTTGCGGCGATCATCGACGAATTGGCGTCCAGGGGTATGGGTGACCCGCTCCTGGTGTCAGTCAGTCAGGGTTTTCGGCTGTCCCCGGCGGTGTGGGGGCTGGAGCGAAAGCTGAAAGACGGGACATTTTCCCACGGCGGTCAGGACCTGATGACGTTTTCGGTCGGCAACGCCAAGGTCATCCAGCGCGGAAACGCCGTGGTGGTTGAGAAACAGACATCCGGCAAAGCCAAGATTGACCCGCTGATCGCGACATTTGCGGCGGTCATGCTGATGAGCCGAAATCCTGAAGCAGCTCCTGCATTCGATGCGGAAGCGTGGATAGAGAGTTACGCATGAACCGGTTCGGGCGAATTATGGCGCGCCTCAGTGGCGTGAAGGACATCGAACCGTGGCGTTCGGGCGCTGCTTCGACCGAGAACGGCGATAATTTTACGACCAATCAGGTGACGTTGGCCGATTGGCAAGATGGTCGATATGGACAGGCGAATGCGGCGGTCGGCCTTTCGGCCACGTGGGCTTGTGTCCAGCTTATCGCAGGCACAATCGCTTCTTTGCCTTTGATGATATACCGCACGGAAAACGGCGTTCGTACCGTAGCGAAGGATCATCCGCTGTACTTCGTGCTGCATGACAGCCCTAACTTTGACCAGACGGCGGTGGATTTCTGGGAGGTAATGGCCGCGAGCGTTGAGCTTTACGGCAACGCATACGCTCTGATCGAGCGCCGCGCCGGCGGCATCGTTACGGCCCTCCATCCGATCCGCCCAGACCGGATGAAGGTAACCCGAAAGCCGGACGGCGACCTAGAGTATTCTTGGTCGGATAATGGCCGCAGTTACGTCAGGCGTAGTGCGGATGTTTTGCATATTCGGGGTTCATTGGGCGATGGTGTTTCCGGATCTTCGACGCTCTCAATCTGCAGCAGCGTTTTTTCCGATGCGATGGCCGCAGAAGATGCTGCCGGATCTATGTTCAAGAATGGCGTCAACCCCGGTGGCGTCCTCTCGACAAAGCCTGATCAGCAGCTCTCGAAAGAGCAGCGGCAGGATTTGGAGCGGATCTTGCAAGAGCGGTATGTCGGCGCCATGCGCTCCGGCCGACCGATGTTGCTCGACAACGGGCTGACCTGGCAGCAGCTTTCCATCAAGCCGCAGGATGCGCAGATGCTGGAAAGCCGGAAATTCAGTGGTGAGCAGATCTGCCGGATATTTGGCGTCCCTCCGGCGATGGTCGGCTTCGGGGATAAAGCCTCGAACTGGGGAACCGGCAAGGAGGCCGATGTCCTCGGTTTCCAGAAATTCGCCCTTCGCAAGCGCCTTAAGCGCATGGAGCAGTCTGTCGAGAAGCAGCTTATTCCGCTCTCGGAGCGCCGGTCTCAGGGCATCACGATCGAATTCAATCTGGAAGGCCTGCTCCGGGGCGATACCGCCAGTCGGTATGAGGCTTACGAGAAGGCCATCCGCATGGGCCTTGCCACCCGAAACGAGTGCCGCGCGCTGGAAAACCTGCCGCCAATCGAGGGCGGCGATGTCGTGACGGTGCAGATGCAGGACATTCCGCTCGTAAATGCCATCAACGGAGATCGAAATGGACAAGAAAACGGCTCCGATTCTTGAGATCAAGTCGCTCAAGGATACCGGTGAGTTCGAAGGTTATGGCTCGACGTTTGGCGGTGAGCCGGACGTTTACGGCGATGTTATCGCGGTCGGCGCCTATACCGAGAGCTTGGCCGCCCACAAAGCCAAGGGCACCATGCCCAAGATGTTCTGGCAGCACAATCGTGACGAGCCGATCGGCAAGTGGGTTTCCGCGAAGGAAGACGATCACGGCCTGCTGATGCAGGGAAAGCTGAATATGGAAGTGCAGCGCGGCCGCGAAGCCTATGCACTGCTGAAGGCCGGTGACATCGACGGCCTGTCCATTGGCTACCGGATACAAAAACACAGTGTCGACGACGAGACCGGCATCTGGACGTTGGAAAAGCTCAATCTGATTGAGGTCAGCGTCGTGTCTGTCGGCGCCAATGAAAATGCGGTCGTTCAGAGCGTTAAGGCGGCGAAGGCCGTGCATGAGCTGACCGAAAAGCTGAAGGCCGGGGACCGGCTGACGGAACGTGAATTCGAGACCTGGCTCAAGGGCCTTGAGGTAGGTTTTTCGAATTCTCAGGCGGAGCGCGCCGCGCGTATCTGCTTGAAGGGGCAGGGGGAACCTGTCGACGCGGCCGATGACGGCGTGGAATTTCTTCGCGCCCTTGTGGGCTGAAAGCCCGATTTCAACCGAAAACTGGAGGTTCCCATGTCGGGACGTAAACTCGCCATCCTTGGTGGCGGATCGATTGCCTTTGCCGTGGCGTCCATGGCGGCCATGCCGTTCGGCCCGCGCATCATGTTCGATATGCCGGATCGCTCCGGTGGCAATGGCAGCAAGACGGCTGCGGAGCTGGCTGCCGAGTTCAAGCGCGAATTCGAGACCAAGCACGACAAGGTCAAGGAAATCGCCGAAAAAGCGCTTGCCGAGGCCGAAAAGGGTGCCCCGCTGGCGGCCACTGCCAAGGAATTGGCGGACGAGGCGATCAAGGGCATGAACGATGCCAAGGCTCGCCTTGATGAGCTCGACCAGAAGATGGCGCGGCGCGGCGGCGACGGTGACGAAGCCCGCACGGCCGGCGAACGTTTCGTCGAGGACGAAAACTTCAAGGCATTTGCCGGCCAGACCCGTCCGCGTGGGCGGGTTCTCGTGGAGGTGAAGGATATTACTTCGCTGACGACGGATGCACCCGGCTCTGCCGGCGCGCTGATCCCTTCCGACCGTCGCGGCATGCAGGTTGAGCTGCCACAGCGCCGTATGACCGTTCGCTCGCTCCTGATGCCTGGTGAGACCTCCAGCAGCTCGATCGAATACGAACAGGAGAAGCTATTCACCAATAATGCCGCGCCGGTTGCCGAAGGCGCCCTCAAGCCGCAGTCGGAACTGCAGTTCGAAGACAAGGTCGCAAACGTTCGGACCATCGCCCACTGGATGCGCACTTCGGTGCAAATTCTTGCGGACGCTCCCGGCCTGCGCTCGATCATCGACCAGCGTTTGCGCTACGGCCTGTCCTACGTCGAAGAGCAGCAGCTTCTCAACGGCTCCGGCGTCGGCCAGAACATCCTTGGCTTGGTGACTGCCGCGACGGCTTTCGCCGCTCCGGGCGGTTTGGCTGCAACCACGCAGCTCGATACCATTCGTTTGATCATTCTGCAGGCCGCGCTGGCGGAATATCCGCCGAACGGTATCGTCATGAACCCGATCGACATGGCCGCGATCGAAATGCAGAAGGATGACACCGGTCGTTACATCATCGGTAATCCGCAGGGCACGATCCAGAAGACCCTGTGGGGCCTGCCTGTGGTGGAAACGCAGGCCATGGGCGTCGACAAGGCTCTCGTCGGCGCCTTCAATCTTGCGGCCCAGATCTTCGACCGTCAGGACGCGACTGTCGATGTTTCGACCGAAGATCAGGACAACTTCGTCCGCAACAAGGTCACCATCCGCGCAGAAGAGCGTCTTGCGCTGGCGATCTACCGCCCGCAGGCCATCGTTTATGGCGATCTCGGCCGCGTGACCTGATCTTTTTCGGCTCATACCGACCGGCGCTGCTCTGTGGCGCCGGTTTCATGAACCGAAGGAGGTAGTCATGATCAAGGCAATTCTCATTAAGCCGCTGGACGGCGATCCCGAAGGATCTGAGCGCGAATTCGACAAGGTCGATTTTGACCGTTTGGAAGCGTTGGGAGCGGTCCGCAAGGCCGGCGATGGTGCCGCAAAGGTTGCTCCGCCGGTCAAGAACAAGATGGCGCCGCCTCTCGCGAACAAATCTCTTGATACGTAAGGGCCGATCTATGGGAAACGTCGTCATCAAAGAACTAGGACCGCTTTATACCTTGGAAGAGGTCAAGGCGCATCTTCACGTCGACACAAGCGATGACGACGCGACCATTCAGGCCTACATGGATGCCGCTGAGAAGGCTGTTCTCCAGTATTGCAACGTCACGCTCGTGCCTCTCGGCGCTGAAAGCGTGTTCAAGGTTGCTGCGCTCATGATCGTGAGCGATCTGTTCGAAAATCGTAGTGGTGGTGAAGGTATCCCATCTGCCGCGCAGATGCTCATCAACCCATATCGCTTGTTGCGGGTGTGATTTATGGCACCGAAGCTTCAGGCCGGAGATTTTAAGAACCGTGGGCGTTTCGAGGCGAGAGCGGTCGGCGATGACGGTTATGGGAACCCGGTTTCCGGCGAGTGGGAAGAGAAGTTCAAGGTGTGGGTCGCGCTGCGTCCAGGGGGGCTTTCTGAAGCCGTCGTTGCCGCTCGGCTGGAAGGGACGCAAGTCCTCAACGTTTATGTTCGAGCATCCACACAGACGCGGCAGATCACCTCTGAGTGGCGCATGATCATCACAGATCACGGCGTTGAGCGCGAATACGCGATCAACGCGCAGCCTGACGGTCTGACCATGCCGGGTTTCATCTATTTTCAGGCGAAGAGCGGCGTGGCCGCATAGGAGGCAGCATGGCTCGCGTGCGATTTACGGGCGACTTCGATTATCGTCCGACAGGTGGAAAGACCATCGAGTACAAGGCTGGCATGGAATTGACAGTGCGCCGCGAGTGCGCTGATGAGGCGATTGCCGGCGGCAAAGCTGTCGAGGTGAAAAGCCACAGCCGCGCATCCTCTGATGCTGAAGGCTAAAGTCCAGGGTCGCGCGGCGCTGATGAAACGCTTGAACGCGATCATCCCTGATGCCGACCGATACACTGCCGACGCCAAGCTCGACGCGATGAAGGAACTTGCCGTTCAAGTCCAGCGCAGAGCGCCGACTGGCGAAAGTCTTGATTATCTGGAGAGTATCGAGGGCGACCGCGTTGCGGATCGTCCAGCGACAGAATCGGTAGGGCGCGCGCCGACTAAAGACCCGAGCGCGGCCGGACTGTTCGCCAAGTTCATCTGGCGATTTCTGGAGTTCGGCACAGCGCCCCATAATACCCAGAAGGGCGGAGGCACGGTTCTGGGGCAGATGAAGATGCGTGAGGGTGGCGGTTACCAGCATCCCGGCTCGCGACCATTTCCGCACATCTTCCCGACTTGGCGGGCATACCAGCCCGAGGCGAAGAAGAAGGTTCGGAACGCTCTGAACAAGGCCATCCGGCAGCACAGGAAGAAATAAATGGCAGCGCCAGCACATGAGCTTGTCGGGCTGGCGGCTGCCCGGTTGAGAACCTATGCGCCCTTGACTGATTTGATCGGCGAAGGCCGCGTTTTCCTGAAGCCCGGTGAAGTCAATTCTCCTCCTTATGTCGTCATGGGTGAGGCGGATGTCCGCCGGGCAGACGGCACTGAGCTTCGATCGTCGACTGTAGGCCTCGTCATCCACGCTTTCGCTGAAACCCCGAACGCCCTGCAGGACGTTCGCGCTATCGCATTTCTCATTGGGGAAGCCTTGCATGGTTACCCGCTCGCGCTACCCAGCAATGCGCTGGTGACGCTCGACCACCGTGGCGACCGTGTCTTTTACGATCGCGACAATATCACCGGCCATGCAGTGATCGAACTGCGCGCCGTCATCGAAACGCCCTGAACCATCGGAGATTAAAATGGTACAGCAGATCGGCCGCAAGCTCCTCATCCAAATCGGGGATGGCAACACCACGCCGGGACCGGAAGAATTCAACAATCTTTGCGGCGTCACGACGCGGTCATTCAACATGTCTGCGAACGAGGTCGATACGACCATTCCAGACTGTTTGAACCCTGACGCCACGCCTCAAAAGACGGCGGAGCCGGGTATCAAGAACCGCACCTTCTCAGGGTCGGGCAAGTTCGTGAAAAGCGCTGAGACGACGGCTTTCATTACGCACGTCAACGACGCCACCAAGTTCAACGCCAAGGTCATCGTGCCTGGCCTCGGCACCTACACCGGCCCTTGGTTCGTCTCGGACTTCGAGTTCAGCGGCGAAATGGAAGGCAATATGGATTTCTCGGCGACTTTCGTTGCCGCCGGTCCGCTTGCCTTTGTTGCGGAGGCTTAACCAGTGGCGGAGAAGAAAGAAAAGAAAGCGTTCCCCCTTGAGGTGAACGGCGCGCGCGGCGAAGTCGCTCTTTGGGCAGGTGATGTGCCTTTGGTCATTGCGGCTACGCTCGGCGGCTTGTCAGCTGTTTCCACTCGCCTCGAATGTAAGTCGATGGGCGACCTTTTTCTTCGGCTCTCGGGTGTCGAGGTGTCTGCAACCGTCGCTGCGATCGAATTGCTCACTGTGCGCGGTGAGAAATTCGAGGCCATCAATGCCTTGAAGCTGCAGCATTTCCCGACCATTGCGGATGCATTTTCGGCGGCGCTTTCGCACCACTTCAATGGTGATGAGGGAAACGCCCCAGCCGCCAGCGGAGCGGCCTGAACGATCCGTTCCCTTGGTCTGATTGGATGAAAAGCGCATTTGGGGCGCTTGGTTGGCGGCCAGCGGAGTTTTGGGCGTCCACGGTTACGGAATTCTTCCAGGCAATCGAGGGTTGGAACCTAGCGAACGGTGCGAAGCCAACGGTCTCGCCACCGTCGGAGGATGAGGTCGAAGATTTGGTGCGCCGGTATGGCGGTCAGTCGTAAACGAAACCCGACTTTCGACAAGCATCGATGA
>Ga0075364_10000156_pt1 | contig 29962 bp, 28 predicted proteins | sample EndMetdeltDD1764_FD_71517 | JGI IMG/M metagenome (GOLD analysis project Ga0075364, IMG submission 71517) | Populus endosphere microbial communities from Tennessee, USA - Endosphere MetaG P. deltoides DD176-4 | ecosystem: Host-associated > Plants > Roots > Endosphere | place: USA: Tennessee... | reverse complement strand
CCTGCGCGCGCAGGGCCTGAAGACGGTGCTGGACATCGTCGCCAACCATGGTTCGCCGTCGTACACGATGCCGCAGGTCCAGCCGCAGTTCGGCCAGGTGTTCGACGCTGAAGGGCGGCTCGTCGCCGATCACCAGAACCTGCCGCCGGAGCGGCTCGATCCGGCCGGCAACCCGCTGCACGCGTTCTACAACGCAAAACCCGACCTGGCCCAGCTCGGTGATTTCGATGCCGACAATCCGGCGGTGATGGACTATCTGGTCGGTGCCTACCTGCAGTGGATCGCGCAGGGCGTGGATGCGCTGCGGATCGACACGATCCGGCACCAGCCGCTGGACTTCTGGAAGCGCTTCGCCGACCGGATCCGCGCCGAGCGTCCGGGCATGTTCATGTTCGGCGAGGCCTTCGACTACGAGGCGGCCAACATCGCCGCGTTCACGTTGCCGGAGAACGGTGCGATCAGCGTGCTCGACTTCCCGATGAAGCAGGCGATGGACGAGGTCTTCGGCCACGCCGGCAAGGGATTCGAGCGGCTGGCGCCGGCGCTGCATCTGGTCGATGGTCCGTACGCCAACCCGTACGACCTGGCCACGTTCTACGACAACCACGACATGCCGCGGCTGGCGGCCAGCGATGCCGGCTTCATCGACGCGCACAACTGGCTGTTCACCGCGCGTGGCATTCCGGTGGTCTATTACGGCTCCGAGGTCGGCTTCATGCGCGGCCAGGCCGAGCACGGCGGCAACCGCGCCTACTTCGGCCAGCAGCGGATCGATGCGGCGGGCAGCAGCCCCATCCATGCCGCGCTCAAGCGCATCGCCACGCTGCGCCGCGAATCGCCGGCACTGCAGCGTGGCCTGCAGCTGAACCTGTGGCTGTCCGGCGACCAGGCCGCGTTCTACCGCATCTACCAGGGCGACGACACCACGCAGACCGCGCTGGTGCTGCTCAACAAGGGCGATCGTGCCAGCACGATCCGGTTGTCGCGCGACCTGCAGCCCGGCAACTGGCGCGATGGCTTCAGCGGCGAGCGGATCGACATCGGCCGACGCCTGCGGATCGAGGTGCCGGCGCACGGCGTGCGGGTGCTGTTCTTCGACCAGCCGCTGACCGATGCCGCGTTGCGCGCGAAGCTGACGGACGCAATGCCGCGCACGCACGCGGATTGAGTGCACAGCGCTTCCGGCACAGGCGCCGGGGGACGCTCCAGCGCGGGTGGTGTCGATCCGGACGTCGCAGCTCCGGCTTCCTCTCCCGGATCGCTACGGTGGGAGGCACGCGCCCAGGGGCCCGGGCGTGAGGGCAGGGCGCGAAGACCAGGCGATCTGTCGCCGCCCGATGCGTCGGACGGGATGGCGGCGAGGCTTGCCCGCAGCGCCGGCCTGTCTCGGCGCCCTGCGATACCTCTGGCAACCGGCCGTCGCCGCTGTACCGGTCATGTCGGTCATGCCGGCAGCGGCGAAAGAGATGAGGCGAAACGAAGCGTCCGGACGAAACGTTGGTCGTGCGCTGCTGCCGGGCCCCGTGTCAGGCCCCGGTCGAGGTGCGCAGCACCAGTTTTGCCGGCAGCGCCTGGCTGTCGACCGGCTCGCCCTGGATCAGCCGGATCAGGCTGTCCACCAGCACCTGGCCGGCCTGCTTGGTGTCCTGCTGCACGGTCGACAGCGGCGGATCGACGAAACTGGCCATCGCGATATCGTCGAAACCGGCGACCGCGACGTCCTCGGGCACGCGCAGGCCGTGCTCGCGCAGGGCCTTCAGCGCACCCAGCGCGATCAGGTCGCTGGCCGCGAACACCGCGTCGAACGCCTGGCCCGAGGCCAGCAGCGCGCTGGCGGCCTCGTGGCCGGACTGCTCGGTGGTGATCGCGTCGAACTGCAGCGCCTGGTCGGCGCCGATGCCGGCCGCGGCCAGCGCCCCGGCATGGCCGCGGTAGCGTTCGAGGAACTCGGGGTAATGGTTCGAGGCGTGGCCGAGGAAGGCGATCCGGGTCCGGCCCTGTGCCAGCAGGTGCGCGCTGATGTCGCGCCCGCCCTGGTAGTTGTCGCAGCCGATCGAGACGCCGGGCTGGCCGGGCAGGGCGGCGCCCCAGCGGATGAAGTGCGTGCCCTGGGCGACCAGCTGCTGCAGCTTGGATTCCGCTTCCAGATAGTCGCCGTAGCCGAGCAGGATGATGCCGTCGGCCTTGTGTGCGTCCTCGTAGTCGGCGTGCCAGTCGTTGGACAGCTGCTGGAACGACACCAGCAGGTCGTAGCCGCGCAGCGCACAGGCGCGGGTGATCGAGCCGAGCATCGACAGGAAGAACGGGTTGATCAGCGAGTCGTCCGGGGTCGGATCCTCGAAGAACAGCAGCGCCAGCGTGCCGGACTGGCGGCAGCGCAGGCTGGACGCGTTCTTGTCGACCTTGTAGTTGAGCTCGTCGGCGATCGCCAGGATCCGTCGGCGGGTCTCGGGATTGACCGACGGGCTGCCGCGCAGCGCGCGCGACACGGTCGGCTGCGAGACTCCGGCCAGGTGGGCGATGTCCAGCGATGTGGCCTTGCCCTTGGTCATTCCGGTGGCCCTGGCGGGCGGATGGCGTGTTGCCGACGCCGGCATCATGCCATGGCCGTCCGGCCTGCCGGTGGGCGCAGCGCGGGGCTTGCGCTAGAATCGGCCGCGATGCCGCCGGCACTGGGCCGGCGCGCGAACCAGAACGGACAGGGTGGCCCGTGGCAACGCCGGCCGAGCGTGCGACATGAGCACTACCACCGCCCAACGCTGACCCGCCACCCCGGACCCGGAACGACGGCGCCTGGTGGCGCTTTTTTTTGGTCGCCCGGTTCTGGTTCCCATTCCTTCCCGTTTCCTGCCCGCGGCACCGCCGCCGGCCCTCTCAGAACGCCATCCAGATGATCACGATCACGCTCCCCGACGGCAGCCGCCGCGAATTCGATGCCCCCGTTTCCGTCATGCAGGTCGCCCAGTCGATCGGCGCCGGCCTGGCCAAGGCCACCATCGCCGGTTCGGTCGACGGCGTGCTGGTCGACGCCAGCGACGTCATCGACCATGACGCCAGCCTGCGCATCATCACCGCCAAGGACGAGGAGGGCGTGGAGATCATCCGCCACTCCTGCGTCCACCTGGTCGGCCATGCGGTCAAGCAGCTCTACCCGGACGTGAAGATGGTGATCGGCCCGGTCATCGCCGAGGGCTTCTATTACGACATCTACTCCGAGCGCCCGTTCACCCCGGACGACATGGCCGCCATCCAGGCGCGCATGGCGGAGCTGATCGCCACCGATTACGACGTGATCAAGAAGATGACGCCGCGCGCCGAGGTGGTCGAGATCTTCAAGGCCCGTGGCGAGGACTACAAGCTGCGCCTGATCGAGGACATGCCGGCCGATGTCACCGCCATGGGCATGTACTACCACCAGGAATACGTGGACATGTGCCGCGGTCCGCACGTGCCGAACACCCGCTTCCTCAAGGCCTTCAAGCTGACCCGCATCTCCGGTGCCTACTGGCGTGGCGATGCCAAGAACGAGCAGCTGCAGCGCGTCTACGGCACCGCCTGGGCCGACAAGAAGCAGCTGGATGCCTACATCCAGCGGATCGAGGAGGCCGAGAAGCGCGACCACCGCCGCATCGGCAAGCAGCAGAACCTGTTCCACCTGCAGGAGGAGGCCCCGGGCCTGGTGTTCTGGCACCCGAAGGGCTGGTCGGTGTGGCAGGTGGTCGAGCAGTACATGCGTCGCGTCTACCGGCAGACCGGCTACGGTGAGGTGCGCTGCCCGCAGATCCTGGACGTGTCGCTGTGGCAGAAGTCCGGCCACTGGGACAACTACAAGGACAACATGTTCTTCACCGAGTCGGAGAAGCGCACCTACGCGGTCAAGCCGATGAACTGCCCGGGCCACGTGCAGATCTTCAACCAGGGGCTGCACAGCTACCGCGACCTGCCGATCCGCTACGGCGAGTTCGGTAGCTGCCACCGCAACGAGCCTTCGGGCGCGCTGCACGGCATCCTGCGCGTGCGCGGCTTCACCCAGGACGACGGCCACGTGTTCTGCACGGAAAGCCAGATCGAGGACGAAGTGCGCGCGTTCCACGAGCAGGCGCTGAAGGTCTATACCGACTTCGGCTTCGAGGAGATCCAGATCAAGATCGCCCTGCGCCCCGACTCGCGTCTGGGCGACGACGCCACCTGGGACAAGGCCGAGGACGCGCTGCGTTCGGCGCTGCGCGCCTCGGGCGTGGAGTGGCAGGAACTGCCGGGCGAGGGTGCCTTCTACGGCCCCAAGATCGAGTACCACCTGAAGGATGCGATCGGCCGCACCTGGCAGCTGGGCACGATGCAGGTCGACTTCATGATGCCCGGCCGCCTGGGCGCCGAGTACGTCGACGAGAACAGCCAGAAGAAGCACCCGGTCATGCTGCACCGCGCCATCGTCGGCTCGATGGAGCGCTTCATCGGCATCCTGATCGAGCACCATGCCGGTCAGTTCCCGGCCTGGCTGGCCCCGGTCCAGGCCGTGGTGATGAACATCACCGACGCCCAGGCCGATGCCGTGGCCGAGGCCCGTAAAGTCCTTGCGAATCAAGGCTTCCGGATCGAGGCCGATTTGCGAAACGAGAAGATCGGCTTTAAGATCCGCGAGCATACGCTGCAGCGGGTGCCGTACCTGCTGGTGGTCGGAGACCGCGAGAAGGAAAACGGCGCCGTGGCGGTCCGCACGCGTTCGGGGGAAGATTTGGGCACAATGTCCATCTCCGCCTTCGGCGATCTGCTGCGTTCGCACCAGGCGGCGTGACCCGGCGCACCGACCGGCGCCGTCAGACCCCTCTTTGGAGACTGCAACATCAGCACCCCCGAAAAACAGAATCGCAAGAACAATGAGATCCGCGTGCCGCGTGTGCGCGTGATCGGTTCCGATGGCGAGATGATCGGCGTCCTGTCGCGCGACGAGGCGTTGCGCATGGCCGAGGACGAGGAGCTCGACCTCGTCGAGATCCAGCCGAACGCGGATCCGCCGGTCTGCAAGATCATGGACTTCGGCAAGTTCAAGTTCGAAGCGCAGAAAAAGGCCAACGAGGCCAAGAAGAAGACCAAGCAGGTCGAGATCAAGGAGCTCAAGTTCCGTCCGGTCACGGACGAGGGCGACTACCAGATCAAGCTGCGCAACATGCGCCGCTTCCTGGAAGAGGGCGACAAGGTCAAGGTCAACATCCGTTTCCGTGGCCGCGAGATGAGCCACCAGGAACTCGGCCGCCAGATGGCGGCGCGGATCGAGGGCGACCTGGGCGAGGACATCGTCATCGAATCGCGGCCGCGTCTGGAAGGCCGGCAGATGGTGATGATGATCGCGCCGAAGAAGAAGTGACCGCGGCGGCCTCCGGGCCGCCATGGTGACGGCCCCGGGCCGGACATGCAGGGGCGCCGCGGCGCCCCTGCCGCTTTCCGGGGGCCGGTTTCGCGCCAAGGAACCGGCTGATTTGCAAGGTAAACCCGGGATCGGCATAATGGTCGGCTCCGGTTCGCCGGAACGACTGTACGCAGTCGCAGGACCCGCCCGAGATGCGTTTCCGGTCAAGGGCTTACAGCAGGTAAGGGCAAGGATGGAAAGCGCAGCGCAGCTGCCGCCCGTGCCAGTGACATAGACCATCAAGGACATTTGCAATGCCCAAGATCAAGACCAACCGGGCGGCGGCCAAGCGCTTCCGCAAGACCGCGTCCGGCAAGTACAAGGCTGGCCACGCCAACCGTAGCCACATCCTCACCAAGAAGGCGACCAAGCGGAAGCGCAACCTGCGGCAGACGAACCACGTCCGTGCCGAGGACGCTGGCCGTCTGGACCGCATGCTGCCTTACCTCTGAGGAACTGAACCATGGCACGAGTCAAGCGTGGTGTGCAGGCGCGCCGCCGCCACAAGAAAATCCTGAACCTCGCCAAGGGCTACTACAACGCCCGTCGCAAGGTCTTCCGCGTCGCCAAGCAGGCGGTCATCAAGGCGCAGCAGTACGCCTACATCGGCCGCAAGCAGAAGAAGCGCAATTTCCGCTCGCTGTGGATCACCCGCATCAACGCGGCTGCCCGCAGCAACGGCCTGAGCTACAGCCGTTTCATGAACGGCCTGCTGAAGGCCGGCATCACCCTGGATCGCAAGGTGCTGGCGGACATCGCCGTGCATGACGCGGCCGGCTTTACCGCACTGACGGAAAAGGCGAAGGGCGCTCTGGCGGCATAAGTGCGGGTCCCCTGCATCGTCCCGCGCATCGCTGCGCGGGCTTGCGGAGGAAACAGCGCTGACATGCATGGGGAAGGGCGCAAGTCCTTCCCCATTCTTTTTTGCGTCACACGACATTCCCGCCGCAAGGGTCATCACGGCGCTGCGGCCGCACCGAACCATCAGGTCCGTATCCCGATGAGCGAAATCGAATCGCTGAAGCGCCAGGCGCTGGACGACATCGCCGCCGCGGCAAGCCCCGACGTGCTGGAGGCCCTGCGCGTGGCCCTGCTGGGCAAGCAGGGCAGCGTCACCGGCCAGCTCAAGCAGCTGGGCGCGCTGCCGCCCGAGCAGCGCAAGCAGGCCGGCGAGGCCATCAACCAGGTCCGCGACGCCGTGTCCCAGGCCCTGGCCGCGCGCAAGGACGTGCTCGACGCCGCGGCGCTGGACCTGCGCCTGGCCGGCGAGGGCATCGATGTGACCCTGCCGGGCCGCGACGCCCGTCGCGGCGGCCTGCATCCGGTTTCGCGCACGCTGGAGCGCATCGCCGAGATCTTCGGCCGCCTCGGTTACGAGCTTGCTGACGGCCCGGAGATCGAAGACGACTGGCACAACTTCGAGGCGTTGAACTTCCCGCCGCATCATCCCGCGCGGGCGATGCACGACACCTTCTACTTCGGCGACGGCCGCCTGCTGCGCACGCACACCTCGGGTGTGCAGGTGCGTTACATGGGGCAGCATCAGCCGCCGCTGCGCATGATCGCCGCCGGCAAGGTCTACCGCTCCGACAGCGACCAGACCCACTCGCCGATGTTCCACCAGGTCGAAGGCCTGCTGGTCGACGAGCACGCCACGTTCGCCGACCTCAAGGGTACGCTGGCCGAGTTCGTCCGCGCGTTCTTCGAGCGCGATTTCGAGATGCGCTTCCGTCCCAGCTATTTCCCGTTCGTGGAGCCGGGCGCCGAGGTCGACATCGCCTGGCAGCAGCCCGACGGCAGCACCCGCTGGCTTGAGGTGCTGGGCTGCGGCATGGTCCACCCGAACGTGCTCAAGGCGGTCGGCATCGATCCGGAGCGCTACACCGGCTTCGCCTTCGGCCTGGGCGTGGAGCGTTTCGCGATGCTGCGCTACGGGGTGAACGATCTGCGCGCCTTCTTCGAGAACGACGTGCGCTTCCTGCGCCAGTTCGCCTGACGCCGCCGCACCGCATCCCGGTCATCAACGGCGGGCCATGGCCCGCCCAGCTGGATCCGCACACACCATGAAGTTCTCCGAAAACTGGCTGCGCAGCCACGTGCCCACCCAGGCGAGCCGCGACGAACTGGCCGCCACCCTGACCGCGATCGGCCTGGAGGTCGAAGAGGTCACCGCGCTCGGCGCCGGCCTCGATGGCGTGGTGGTCGCACGCATCCTCAGCGCCGAGAAGCATCCGGAAGCCGACCGCCTGCAGGTCTGCTCGGTCGATGCGGGGCAGGGCGCACCGCTGCAGATCGTCTGCGGTGCGCCGAACGCGCGTGCCGGCCTGGTCGCGCCGCTGGCGATGGTCGGCGCCAATGTGGGGGGCATCGCGATCAAGGCGGCCAAGCTGCGTGGTGTCGAATCCAACGGCATGCTGTGCTCGGCCAAGGAGCTGGGTCTGGATGCGGATGCCTCCGGCCTGCTCGAACTGCCGGCCGACGCGCCGGCCGGCACGCCGCTGGCCGACTATCTGCAGCTGCCCGACGCCAGCATCGAGATCAAGCTGACCCCGAACCGCGCCGACTGCTTCAGCGTGCGCGGCATCGCCTTCGACGTGGCCGCCGCCTGCGCCAGCGACGTCGCACCGCTCGAGGTCGCGCCGGTCGCTGCCGCGTCCAGCCGCGAGCTGGCGGTGCAGCTGCAGGCCGGCGCCGACGCGCCGCGCTACTGCGGTCGCGTGATCGAAGGCCTGGATCCGGCCGCGATCACCCCGGTGTGGATGGCCGAGCGCCTGCGCCGCAGCGGCGTGCGCCCGGTCTCGCTGCTGGTCGACATCACCCAGTACGTGATGCTGGAACTGGGCCAGCCGATGCACGCCTTCGATCTGGACCTGCTGCAGGGCCCGGTGGGCGTGCGCCACGCCCGCGATGGCGAGCGCCTGACCCTGCTCGACGGACGCGAAGTCGCGCTCGATCCCGCGTTCCTGGCGATCACCGATGCCGACCGCGTGGTCGCACTGGCCGGCCTGATGGGCGGCATGGACACCCGCGTCACCGAGGGTACCCGCAGCGTGTTCCTCGAGGCCGCGCATTTCGCCCCGGCTGCGATCATGGGCCGCGGCCGTCGTTTCGGCCTGCATACCGATGCCGGCCATCGTTTCGAGCGCGGCGTCGATCCGCAGCTGCCGCGCACGGCCATCGAGCATGCGACCGCGCTGGTGCTGCAGCTGGCCGGCGGCACGCCCGGCCCGGTGACCGAGGCGGTGCTGCCCGAGCACCTGCCGGCACCGGCGACGATCGTGCTGCGTCGCGCGCGTATCCAGCGCGTGCTCGGCATCGCCATCGACGATGCCGAAGTCGAGCGCATCCTGCGTGCGCTGGGCATGGATGTCGCCGCCTCCGGCGAGGGCTGGACCGTGACCGCGCCGACGCGCCGCTTCGATGTTGCGATCGAGGAAGACCTGATCGAGGAACTGGCGCGCATCCACGGCTACGACCGGATCCCGACCACGGTGCCCGGTGGCGCCGCGCGCATCGTCGCGTCCAGCGAAACCCGGGTCGAAGAAGGCGACCTGCGCCGTCAGCTGGTCGCGCGCCACTATCAGGAGGCAATCAGCTTCGCCTTCGTCGAGGAGGCGCTGCTGCAACACTGGCAGTGCACCGACGGCACCGTCACGCTGGCCAATCCGCTCAGCGCCGAACTGGCGGTGATGCGTCCGCGCCTACTGCCGGGTCTGGTCGATGCGCTGGGCCGCAACGCCGCGCGCCAGGCCGGGCGCGTGCGTCTGTTCGAGCTGGGGCGTGTGTTCGCCGCACCGGCACAGGCGGGCGACGCGCCGCTGGAAACGCGCCGCATCGCTGCCGTCGCCTGTGGTGCGGCTGGCGCCGAGCAGTGGGGCGTGGCCACGCGCCGCGTCGATTTCCACGACATCAAGGGCGACCTGGAGTCGCTGGCCGCCGCATCGGGGGCGCAGCTCGTCTTCCGTGCCTCGACCCAGCCTTTCGGCCACCCGGGCCGCAGCGCCGACGTGTACCGCGTCGACGGTGCGGGCCCGGCGCGGCATGTGGGCTGGATCGGCCAGCTGCATCCGCGCCTGCAGGGCGCGCTGGATCTGGATCAGGACGTGTACGCGTTCGAGCTGGATCTGGAACCGCTGCAGCAGCGTGCGCTGCCGCGCGCAGAGGCACTGTCGCGCTTCCCCGCGGTGCGCCGCGACCTGGCCTTCCTGGTCGCCGAGCAGGTGAGCTGGGCGGCACTGGAAGCCAGCATCCGCGCCGCGGCTGGCCCGGTGCTGCGCGACCTCGTGCTGTTCGATCGCTACCAGGGACAGGGTGTGGAAACAGGGTCCAAGAGTCTGGCTATGGGCTTGATTTTGCAGGACAACGCGCGCACTCTCACGGATCGCGACGCGGACGCCGTGACCGATCAGGTCATCGCTGCACTGGCCAGCGAACACGGTGCCCGCATCCGCGGCTGAGACGAGGGGAACACGATGGCTTTGACCAAGGCGGAAATGTCCGAGCGCCTGTTCGACGAGGTCGGTCTGAACAAGCGTGAGGCAAAGGAATTCGTCGATGCGTTCTTCGATGCGCTGCGCGAGGCGCTGCAGGATGGCCGGCAGGTGAAGCTGTCGGGTTTCGGCAATTTCGACCTGCGGCGCAAGAACCAGCGCCCGGGCCGCAATCCGAAGACCGGCGAGGAGATTCCGATTTCGGCGCGTACCGTGGTCACCTTCCGCCCCGGGCAGAAACTGAAGGAGCGGGTCGAGGCATTCACCGGAGCCGAGCCGCATGCTTGATCCCGGCAGCAACCGCGAACTCCCGCCGATCCCGGCCAAGCGCTACTTCACCATCGGCGAGGTCGCCGAACTGTGCGACGTCAAGCCGCACGTGCTGCGCTACTGGGAGACCGAGTTCCCGAGCCTGGAACCGGTCAAGCGGCGTGGCAACCGCCGCTACTACCAGCGCCACGACGTGCTGATGGTGCGGCAGATCCGCGGCCTGCTGTACGAGCAGGGCTACACCATCGGCGGCGCCCGCCTGCGCCTGGAGGGCGAGGGGGCAAAGCAGGAGTCGGCGTTGAGTCACCAGATCGTCCGCCAGGTGCGGATGGAGCTGGAGGAAGTGCTGCAGCTGCTGCGGCGCTGAGTGGGGATGCGCTATCAATGGCGCATGCGATCCCGCTATAATCGCCAGCCCGCTTCGGCGGGACAGCTTTCCGGGGTATAGCGCAGCCTGGTAGCGCACTTGTCTGGGGGACAAGTGGTCGTCGGTTCGAATCCGGCTACCCCGACCAAACAGTTTCACGATCAAGCCCGCCGCGTGCGGGCTTTTTCGTGGGCGTCCGCAGCGTGAACAGTGCGCCGGGCTAGGCCAAAGGGCATGTGTATTCATGCCGCGCGCCGCCTATGCTCGCGCCTTCATTGGATCTTCACGGGGACGACATGCGGCGCATCGCACTGGTGGTGGGGCTGTGCCTTTCGACGGGACTGGCGCACGCGCAGGAGGCGGCCCCGGTTCCGGTGGAGGGGCCACCGATCGTCGATGTCGAAGCCGTGCTCGTGACCGGTGTTCAACCCGGTCCCGGTCTGTGGCGCGTCTACAACGGCGAGAACACGCTCTACATCCTCGGCACCCAGTCGCCGCTGCCTCGCGACATGACCTGGGATTCGCGCGAGGTGCGCCAGGTGCTGGCCGAGGCCGGGGTCGTGCTCTATGCACCCGGCGTCACCATCGATGCCGACGTGGGCTTCTTCCGTGGCATGACCATGCTGCCCTCGGCCCTGAAAGCGGCCAGGAATCCCGATGGCAGGACCCTGGACGAGGTACTGCCGGCCGACCTGTACCAGCACTGGAGCAGGCTGAAACAGCGCTATGCCCCGCGTGATCGCGGCATGGAAAAGAAGCGGCCCCTGATCGCCGTGTACGAGCTCTACAAGGAGGCGCTGGAGCGCAATGGCCCGCGCCAGGGCGGCGTGGTCGGGCCGGTGATCGAAGCGGCGCTCAAGCAGCGCGACATGAAGAGCACGCCGACGACCTTCAAGATCAGGATCGACGACCCGCGCGCGGCGCTCGCCGAGTTCCGTCAGGAAACGCTGAAGCCCGAGGACCTGGCCTGCTTCCGCGACACGCTGGACATCATCGAGCAGCAGTTGCCGGCGATTGCGGCCCGCGCCAACGCGTGGGCCACCGGCGACATCGAGGCGCTGCGGGCGATGCCCGATGCGCGCAGCCAGACCATGGCCTGCCTGTCGGCGTGGACCGAAACCGAGGTGGCGCGCCGTCGCGGGCTGATCGACGTCGACACGAAGGTACGCGCGGCCTGGCTGCAGGCGGCCGATGCGGCGCTGAAGGAGCACCGCGTCGGATTCGCGCTGCTGCCGATCAGCGATCTGCTCGGCGGTGGTGGCTACCTCGCGCAGCTGCAGGCGAAGGGATACGAGGTCGAGTCGCCCTGAGCCGCGCTCAGGCCGAGACGCAGTCGCGCCCGCTGCCCTTGGCCCGGTACAGTGCGGCATCAGCCGCATCGATCCAGTGCGCCGGTTCCAGATGGTCCGGCGCGACCACGGCCAGCCCGATGCTGATCGTGCAGGTGCCGCCGCCCGGGCCGGAGCGCGCCGAGCGCCGGACCTCGTCCAGCACCGACTCGGCCCATGCCTGCGCCTGGACAAGATCGGCGCCAGCCAGCACCACGCCGAACTCGTCGCCGCCATAGCGGCCTGCCGCATCGCCCGCGCGCAGGTGCGAGCGCACGATCAGCGCGACCTGCTGCAGCAGCGTGTCGCCGGTGGAGTGGCCATGGCGATCGTTGGTGGCCTTGAAGTGGTCGATGTCCAGCATCAGCAGCGTCGCGGGCGTTCCCTCGGCCTGGTGCCTGCGCAGCGCGGCGGCGACGTTGTGCTGCCAGTGCCGGCGCGCATCCAGGCCGGTCAAGCCATCGATCCTGCTGAGCGCATCGAGCTGCCGGTTCTTCTCGCGGATGCGCTGGACCAGGCGACTGCTGCCCAGGCTCACCGCGAGGGTGTGGATCAGCAGCATCGGCAGGCTGGCGAGCACCACCGTCATGCTGCTCTCCGGTTCGAACGCGAACCCGGTCGACAGCCCGCCCAGCAGCACGCCGGCCGCGACCGCTGGCATGGACCACAGCCACAGCCGTGGCACGCCGGTACTGATCTTGTCGACGGTGACCAGGGTCAGCAGCAACACGCTGGGCAGCAGATTGAAGTGCAGCAGCGACACCCACAGCCCGGCCTGCGCCGAATCCAGCAGCAGGTTACGCAGTTCGGCCCGGAACGGGTCGGCGTTGCGGCGTGCCAGCCACCATGCCAGATGCGGCCACAGCAGACAGGTGAATACGGCCGCTGCCCAGTGCGCGGTGGAGGCCTGCTGTTCGTACAGGACCGCGGCGATGCACAGCCCGCCCAGGCCCATGCCGAGCATGCGATAGCGGTAGATGCGGTCGGGGAAACGGCGCGCGTCGCCAGCCGTCCATCCGCCGGTGGGTGTGGCCTGGTCGGTGCTGTCCCTGGATGTGCTCACGCCGCCCTCCCGCGGTGCGCGGCGTCATCATACTGTGCGCCGGATACCGCGGAGGTGGCGACGCTCAGCTGGCGGCGGAGCGGATCCCGGCAGTCGACAGTGCCGGCCAGCGGCGGAGCACCGCTGCACGGATGCCGGCGGCGTCGATACCGGCCTCCGCCAGCAGGTCCTCGCGGCTGGCGTGATGCTGGAACGCGTCCGGCAGCCCCAGGTGCAGGACTGCGCGCAGCACCTGCTCGGCCTGCAGCAGTTCGGCCACGGCCGAGCCGGCGCCACCGGCCACCACGTTGTCCTCGATCGTCACGAAGCCGTCGTGGGTCGCGGCCAGTTCCATCAGCAGCGCGCGGTCCAGCGGTTTGATGAAGCGCATGTTGACCACGGTCAGGCCCAGCTCGCGGCCGACCTGTTCGGCCGCTGCGACCGTGGCGCCGAACGCCAGCAGCGCGATGCGCGCGCCGTCGATGCGCAGCTCGGCCTTGCCGATCGGCAGCGTCTCCAGCACCTGGTCGATGGCCACGCCGGGGCCGGTGCCGCGCGGATAGCGCACCGCGGCCGGACCTTCATGGCGCAGGCCGGTGGTGAGCATCCGGCGGCATTCGTTCTCGTCGGCCGGGGCCATCACCACCATGTGCGGCACGCAGCGCAGGTAGCTCAGGTCCAGGTTGCCGGCATGGGTGGCGCCGTCCGGTCCGACCACGCCGCCGCGGTCGATCGCGAACAGCACGTCGAGCTTCTGCGTGGCCACGTCGTGGACCAGCTGGTCGTAGCCGCGCTGCAGGAAGGTGGAATAGATCGCCACCACGGGCTTGGCGCCCTGGGTGGCCATGCCGGCGGCCAGGGTCACCGCATGCTGTTCGGCGATGGCCACGTCGAAATAGCGGTCCGGGTATTCCTTCGAGTAGCGGACCAGGCCGGAGCCTTCCCGCATCGCCGGGGTGATCGCCAGCAGCTTCGGTTCGACGGCGGCCATGTCGCACAGCCAGTCGCCGAACACGTCGGTGTAGGTCGGCTTCTTCGCGCCGCCCTTGGCGATCAGGCCCTTGGCCGGGTCGAACGGACCCACCGCGTGGTAGCCGATCTGGTCGCCCTCGGCCAGCTCGTAGCCCTTGCCCTTGGTGGTCATCACGTGCAGCAGCTGTGGACCCTTCAGTGTCTTCAGGGTCTTCATCGCTGCGAGCAGGGCGGGGACGTCGTGTCCGTCGATCGGGCCGGTGTAGTGGAAGCCCATCTCCTCGAACAGGGTGGACGGCACGAACATGCCCTTCCAGTGCTCCTCCCAGCGCTTGACGAACCGCGCCGGCGGCTTGTTCTTGTCGCCGAGCAGCTTCTTGCCGCTCTCGCGCAGCGCGTTGAGCGTCTGGCTGCCGGTCATGCGGCCGAGCATGCGGGTCAGGCCGCCGACCGCCTCGCTGATCGACATCTGGTTGTCGTTGAGTACCACCAGCAGGTTGGGCTCGGACTCCATGCCGCCGGCGTGGTTGAGCGCCTCGTAGGCCATGCCCGCGGTCATCGCGCCATCGCCGATCACGGCGACCACGCGCCGCGGATCGCCGGCCTGCTGCAGGGCGATGGCCATGCCCAGCGCGGCCGAGATCGAGGTCGAGGAGTGGCCGACCCCGAAGGTGTCGTACGCGCTCTCCTCACGCTTGGGGAACGGTGCCACGCCATCCTTCTGCTTGACCGTATGGATGCGGTCGCGGCGGCCGGTCAGGATCTTGTGCGGATAGGTCTGGTGGCCGACGTCCCAGACCAGCTGGTCGACGGGCGTCTCGTACAGATAGTGAAGGGCGACGGTCAGCTCGATCACGCCCAGGCCTGCACCGAAATGACCGCCGCTCCTGCCGACCGACTCGATCAGATACCCGCGCAGTTCATCGGCGATGGCCGGCAGTTCGGATTCGTCGAAGCGGCGCAGGTCGGCCGGCGAGTCGATGCGCGACAGGCGCGGATAGCGGACGGAATCGATCATTGCGGCATTCGACATGAGGTCGCCCATTGTCCTCCTCGACAGCGTGCAGCGGCAAGCAAGGCGTTCAGCTGCCGCTGACGGGATGCTGCCTGCGCGTGCGGGATCCGCGCGTGAATGGAGGGGGCGCTGCTGCATGCCGCGGCCCTCACCACGCGCGCCCCCATGCCGGGCGCGGCGATGGGGGCAGGGCGCCGGATGCGCTTCTGGCTCGTGGGGTCCCGTGCGTGGGTTCATGCGGAAGGAGGAGCCTTGGCTGCGCGGCGGCGATCGGGAAGGCCGCCGCAGGCCCTGCCAATGGGCGCCGGACGCGGGCCCACCCGCTGGCATGCCGACGACGTTGCCCGATGTCCGCCGCCTGGCGGCCGGCGATGCTCCGATGCGACGGTCAGTCGAAACGCTGCAGGACCTTGCGTGGGAGCTGGGCCTTCAGGAACGTCATCTGGTCGGTCAGGATGTTGCGGTTGGACAGGATCAGGTGCTCGATCCAGCTGGGCCGGTATGGCACCGCCAGCAACGGCATGTTGGCCTGCTGCGGCGTGCGGCTGCCCTTGCGCGAGTTGCAGTGGAAGCAGGCGCTGACCACGTTTTCCCAGACGTCGCGTCCACCGCGGGACACCGGCAGGACGTGGTCGCGGGTCAATTGTGGTCGTGCGAAATGCTGGCCGCAGTACAGGCACAGGTGCGCGTCGCGGGCGAACAGCGCGGGGTTGGTCAGGCCGGGGGTCGGATCGATCGCCCGCGGGTGTGCATGGCCGCGCGTGGCCACGATCGGGTGAAGTTCGATCGTGCTGGTATGGCCGGTGTCGCGGTTGATGCCGCCGCGGATGCGCAGGCAGGGATCGCCGAGAGTCCAGGCGACTGCATCGCGTGCGTAGAGGCAGGTCGCATCCTGCCAGTTGATCCATCCCAGGGCGCGGCCCTGGGCATCGAGCGAGAGCAGGCGGACGGCGGGTCCGCATGTCGACGGCGAAGACGGTGCCGTCGCCGGTGGAGGTTCACCGGCGTAGATCAGACCGAGCGTTGCTGTGTCTGTCTCCATCGGGAAAACAGCTTATACCCGATCGGTGACGGTTTGGGTACCGCCGCCGCTCCAGCCGCGCAGCCCTCAGCGCAGCACGCCGTCCAGTCCGGGCGCCGGCGCCAGCGCGCTGCGGTTGTCGACGTCGAAACTGCGCTGCTTGGCGTCTTCCGGCGTCGCGTCGACGGCGCCTTCCAGCCGGTAGCCGATGCTGCGCCGCCCGGCCAGGGCATCGGCAACGGCCATGCGCGCGATCGCCTCAGGCTTGAGTGTCAGGGTCACGACATCGGCCGAGGTCGGCCCGATCGACAGGCCCGGCGCGCCCTGCAGGGTGCCGGCCGGATGCTCGTCGACGCTGATCTGGATGCGCACGTTGTCGAAGCGCATCGGGATGCTGCTGTAATTGTTCAGCCGAAGCTGGACCTCCCAGCTCCCGTCGGCCTGCACGGCCAGCTGCTGGATCGCCGCGGCGGGCGGGGACACGCGGCGGACCTTGCCGCTGTTGCAGGCGACCAGGGCGAGCAGGCCGAAACCCAGGACGAGGAACTTCAGGGAACGCTTCATGCCGGCTCCGGAACGTGGTCGAGCGGCAGGATACTACGCAGGTTCCGCGCCGAGACAGCTCGCCCTGCTGCCCCGCTCAGCGCAACGGTGCGGCGATCACCAGCGGTTCGAGGTCGTACCCCATCGCCTCGGCCTGCGCCTTGATGTCCTCGAACCGTTCGCGCTGCATGTCCGGCGCGCGCGACAGGATCCACAGATACTTGCGGTCCGGTTCGCCGATCAGTGCCCACTGGTAGTCCGGGTCCAGCGCGAGGATCCAGTAATCGGCCCAGACCAGCGGAACCCATGACAACCAGTCCGGAGCGAACCGCACCTGCAGGCGGCCGGGATGCCCCTCGACTGCACGGGCGACCCCCTCGGCGACGGCGGTGTCGCCCTCATGCGTACGGCAGGCGTTGCGGACGTCGATCCGGCCGTCTTCGCGCAGCGCGTAGGCAGCGGTGATGTCGCCGGCGCACTTGCGCTGGAACGACACCGGCAGGTGCGCGATTTCGTGCCACTGGCCCGCGTATCGGGTGATGTCGAGCGTTTCGACCGAGCGCACCGGCCCGGAGGCGATGGCGGCGGGAGACAGCAGGGACAACAGGAGCAGGGCGGTCGGTCGCATGGCGGTCTCGCGGTCTCGGCAATGCCGGCCCGATGCTAGCACTGCGGGCCGTTGCCAGATGCGATGCGCTCAGCCGTACCGCGCCACGTGTTCGCGTGTCCCGCCTGGATGCAGAAGTTCGACATCCGTGCTGGTGCCATCGCGGAGATTGCGTGCCTCCGCCAGCAGCCGTGCCAGCGCCAGCGCCTGCGCCGTATCGGCGTACCAGGCAAGTGGACGCCCGTCATACAGCAAGGTGCAGCCGCGGTAGTCGCGCTGCACGGTGATCAGGCAGGACGCCATGGCGTATCTCCGGTGACGGGAGGCGCGGCAGGAACTCCACTGTGCGTGCAGCGACTGCTGCGCGGCCATCGGAACACGGGCAGGATCTTCGTAGGAAAACGTAGCGCTGGTCGAATCGGTCCCGCTGTTTCTGGAGGCGCGACGCGTAGACCGGCTGCGTGATGTCGCGTGCGACCAGTCCCAGTTGCGCGTCGGCGCGATCTAAAGCGGAGCACGGCTTCGTCGGGGGTGCGCATCGCCAGGCGGCGAACTCGGGCCGTCTGCCTGCGGCGTGAGGTGACGGGCGTGTCCCGAGGAACCGATATGCCCTGTAAGTGCTTCGGAAGAGCGACGCGGCCCCTATGCTTCAGTCGCCGCCCCAAGCGGCGACGCGAGGGCTATCCAGGCGTCGCTGCGGTCAGATGCTGATGACCGCCGGGAGCAGGATCGCAAGTCCTGCTCCGGTGACCAGTGCGACGGTGCCAATCACCAGACGTCCCCAGCCGTCAGGCCCCTGACGCTGCCACGTTGGCGGAACCGGTCCGGTCGCGTGACGCCGTTGGGCGGATGTGCGGGGGAGGGCCTGCCGCCGACGAAGGTGCAGACCTGCCCGGCGTGTGCGGGGGTGATGTGCATGCCGTCTGTCCATGGGGGCATGGTGCCGCCGCATCCGTCACCGGCGGGTGCATCGGACGTGAGGATCGTGTGGTCGCTCGCGCCGGGAATCGCAGAGACGCAGGTCGCCGTAGCGATGTGAGTCCGTGCGTGATGGTCAAACCAGATTGATCTGCAGTAGGGCAAATCCCACCCATGGCCGGGCACTCGTCCGATGCCGTAAGGCCTTGCCGGAATCCACGCTTCAGTTGCCAGCACCGCGGGCGGCCGCCCAAGCCGATCCCTTTCACCGCGGGCCCCGTGTATCCCCCGCGGGGCGGCTGGCGCCTACCGATCAACGACATGGAGACGACGCATGAAAGCGAGGTTTGCAAAGATGGCAGGTGTCCTGCTCGTGGGGCTGACGCTGACATTCGGCACTGCGGTCGCGCAGAGCTATCCGACGCCGCCTGCCAGCGAATGCACGGCCAACGGTGATCTGGGCATGGTGGAATTACGGGACGGACAGCGGCACTTCCTGTGTTGGGACGGCCAGTGGCAGTTCCTGTACGAGCGCACCTACTCGGGCAACTCCTGCGTGATTCATTGAGGCGTGGCCCGCGCGACATTGCGTGTGTCCCACTTTGACGTCATCTGATCCCTGCCGAAGCCCTGCCTGCCGGGGCTTCCTATCAATCACCAAGGAAACCGCCGTGATCAGGAACATGTGTGCTGCGCTGATCCTGGGCATCTCCTGTGCCTCCAGCGCCTTTGCGTTTCCCCCGCAGACCCCATGCAAATTCGATGGGTAGATCGAGGTCCTGCCCAACCAGGATGGCTGGCTTGAACTCTATCGTTGCGAAGCGGGAGAGTGGGTCTTCGTGACGTACTGCGTGCCGGGAGAGCCCTGCGGTTGAGCGCGGCGCGCATCGGCTTCGTCGGGAATCTCCTACAAAGTGACGTGGTACCTGCTGATGGCGTCTTCGGGCGTCAACGTCACACTTTGGTCGCCGGCAACGCGTGCACTGGTCAGGACGACCCCGCAGAAGTGCCCGGGCCCCTCGACCAGCAGGAGAGGGCGTTTTCTTCGATGAGAGTCTCCATGCCGCGATCCACAGGAATCGAGAAGGTGGTCGAACGCGTCATCGCACGCCTGGGCGAGATCGAGCAGATTTACGGCGCTGGCGTGCGCGAGCAGCAGAGCCGCGTGTTCCTTGCGGAACTTCAAGCCGAATGCGATGGCCCCGCCATCCATATGGAAGTGTGCTTCCAGACCGCGTATCGCGCACGTTTCGGCGATTGACGTCCTTGGCCGGCATGGCGGCCAAGGGCTCCTGGCGGCATATGGACTGCCCGCTGCATGCCAGCGTCAAGGCGCGACGGCTCGCGGCCGCTACGTCGGTGTGAGGGTGCCGTCGTCGTCGCAGCCGATGCGGACTGGACGATCGCGAGGTCGGCCCCATCGAACCAGCAGCTGATTCCGGACGCATGACAGATGGTCGGGCCGGCGCGCGAGGTCCCGACTCTCTCGCGCAGCCGGCTTCGCCGGGCGCACGGCTTCGACGTCGGCAGCGGCCAGACGCCTGCGGCAGCGCACCCCATGCCTCATCCTCACGGGCGCAGATGGCGTTGGGAGACCAGCGGATGCCTGCATGTACGGACGCCCACGCCGCGTCGAACATCGTCGACGTCTGCGCCGTCCGGCCGAGATGTCAGGTGTGCGCAAGCATCTGCTTGGAGACACCGTAGGGCTCGCCCTCCAGCGTCCGGACGGCACACGCACTGTCGCGCATGGGAACTCCGTTCGGCAGCTCGGGTAGGGCCCGAACGGGGCAGCAGAGAACATGCATACGGACGGCACGCTATGCCATCCAGGGGCAGCTGCGCGCTTGGTGGCGCTCCTGCAGGCGCGAGCACGAGCGCTTCGTGTTCATGCGAAGCGTCAATGATCGGTGGGCTGCAGTGGTGGTCCGGGAGCATCTGACGACGCGCAGGTGCCCGCGCGGCACGGGGCAGGAGATCCCGAGGTTCGTCTACGCCGTGGCGCTCAATCTGCGGCGCGCACCGAATGGGTGCCCATCAGGCAGCGGCCCGAACGACGGAAAAAAGAAAAGGGCCTGCATTTCTGCAGGCCCTTCAATTACATGGTGGCCGGGGAGGGAATCGAACCCCCGACACGGGGATTTTCAATCCCCTGCTCTACCAACTGAGCTACCCGGCCATGTCGCTTCCGGCTGGGCCGTTGCGAAGGACGCGAACTATACCGGGGCTTTTCGGATCCGGCAAGCGTGCCGTGCGCTGAATGTGCGATCGGCCGACGCGTCCGGTCCGGGATGTGGCGCGCATGATGGTCGGCATACGGGCTTTCGGTGGAGGTGGTGCGATGGTCAGGGTCTTGTGGGTGACGGCGATGGCGCTGGCGATGACGGCGTGCGCGAGTGTGCCGCGGCAGTCCGATGCGCAACGGCTCGCCCTGTACGAGGCGCATGCCGGGCAGCCGGTCGGCAATTTCAGGTTCTTCGGCAGGCTCAACGGCTGGACGCCGCTGGGAGACTCGGCGCTGGCGGTCTGGACGCGGCCGGGCGAGGCCTGGCTGCTCGACCTGTCGGGGCCGTGCCAGGATCTGGCGTATGCCAGCGCGATCAGCCTCACCAGCCACATGAGCCAGGTGTCGGCGCGGTTCGACGATGTCGTGCCGCTGGGCGGCGGCACCGCGTCGCTGCGGATCCCGTGCCGCATCGCGCAGATCCGGCCGCTGGACACCAAAGCGCTGAAGGAGAGCGAGCGGCAACTGCGCGAGGCGGCTACCGAGCAGCGCCAGGAGCCGGCGCAGGAGCCGTTGCGATAGCGCGTGCGTGGGGTGCCGGATCGCTATGCCGGGCCTGCACGAGCAGGCCCGTCCTGGTCGCGGTCAAGGTCCAGTGCGCGCGGATCTGCGTTCACTGGCCGCCGTAAAGCCGGACGCCGCTGGTGCGCGCCAGCGCCATGCCCACGATGCCGGCGTGGATCAGTCCTGCGGCGGGACGTAGCCGGCGACCTTGAGCACGTCGCCGCCGAACAGGAACTTCTCCATCTGTTCTTCCAGGAAGGCGCGATGCTTGGGGTCGCGTGGCGACAGCCGGTTCTCGTTGATCAGCATGGTCTGATGGGCCAGCCACTTGCTCCAGGCTGGCTTGCCGATGCTGTCGTAGACGCGTTTGCCGGCATCGCCGGGCAGCGGGGCGAAATCGAGGCCCTCGGTCTCGATCTGGTCGTACTGGCAGAAAACCGTGCGTGGCATTGCGGGTGTCCATGGTGGCCGCCAGGGGGCGGCGTCAGAGCGAGTCGAGCAGTCTGCGGATCGGCGCAGGCAGGCCCAGCGTGGCCAGTTCGGCGCGCGCGACCCAGCGCAGGTCGTCATTGTCGCGCACTGCGTCATGCAGGGCGACCCTGGCCAGCCGCAGCGGCTGCAGGTGCAGGCGGTAGTGGCTGAAGGTGTGGGCGATCGATGCCAGCGGCTCGGCGCTGTCGTAGTCGCCGCACAGGTGGGTATCGAACCACAGCCGCATCGCGGCATCGGTCTCGGCCTGCGGCAGGGTCCACAGCGAGGCCCAGATGCCGCTGGGCGGGCGTCGCTGCAGAAGAATGCGCTTCTCCCCGTCGAGCAGCAGCAATGCGGTGGCCTCGCGTTCCGGCAGTGCCTTGCCCGGCTTGGGCGTGGGCAGCGCGTCCACGAGGCCCTCGCGGCGAGCCACGCAGTCGTCCTGCAGCGGGCACAGCACGCAGGCCGGACTGGCACGGGTGCACAGGGTGGCGCCGAAATCCATCTGCGCCTGGGTGTAATCAGCCAGCCGGCCCGCGGGCGGTTCGGCGACATGCTGCTGCGCCAGCGCCCACAACTGTTTTTCCACCGCCGGCAGTCCGGGCCAGCCGGCGATGCCGTGATAGCGGGACAACACCCGCTTGACGTTGCCGTCCATGATCGGGAAGCGGTCGTTCCAGGCCTGCGACAGGATCGCACCGGCGGTGCTGCGGCCGATGCCCGGCAGGGCGATCAATGCATCCAGATCGCGCGGCAGGTCGCCGGCGTGCAACTCGACGCAGCGCTTCGCTGCAGCGTGCAGGTTGCGGGCGCGGGCGTAGTAGCCCAGGCCGGCCCAATGCGCCATCACCGCGTCGGTATCGGCGGCGGCCAGGTCGGGTAGGGTCGGGAAGCGCTCGATGAAGCGCAGGAAGTACGGGATGACCACCGCCACCTGGGTCTGCTGCAGCATGATTTCCGACAGCCACACCCGATAAGGCGTGCGCGGATGCTGCCAGGGCAGGTCGTGGCGGCCGTTGCGGTCGAACCAGGCCAGCAGGCGGGTGGCGAAACGGTCGGACATGGGGCGGTCTGGGCTGGCTGGCGTGTGGCTGGCGGGCGGGGGACGTCGGTGGAGCCCCGGCTGCGCGGGCATCGGGGGAGCTGGCCTGGTCAGGGGCGTGCGTCGGCGAGGGTGGCAACGGCGCCATCGCGCGGCTGGCCTGCCCTGGGCGGTGCTGGGTTTCGGGTCAGGGCAGGACTGCGAATCACGGCGCGCGGACCGGATGACCCACATGACGCGGTCGCCGGCCGCCGAACGGTCATCGCTCTCCCGGTCGCCGACCGGGCGCGACGCGAGCGGCCGGGCGACCTCACGCGCCGCGCGTCTCAGCTGCCGCCCAGCGCTTCGGGCAGCAGCGCATCGACGAAGGCCTCCGCATCGAACACGCGCAGGTCCTCGGGGCGCTCACCGATGCCGGCGAAGCGGATCGGAATGCCGAACTCGCGGGCCAGTGCGAACACCACGCCGCCCTTGGCGGTGCCGTCCAGCTTGGTCACGACCAGGCCGGTGACGCCGACCGCCGCGTGGAACTGGCGGAGCTGCGACAGCGCGTTCTGGCCGGTGGTGCCGTCGATCACCATCAGCACCTCGTGCGGAGCGGCCGGGTCGAGCTTGTGCAGCACGCGCTTGATCTTGCCCAGCTCGTTCATCAGGCCGGTCTGGGTGTGCAGCCGGCCGGCGGTGTCGGCGATCAGGATCTCGGTGCCGCGCGCCTTCGCCGCCTGCAGCGCGTCGAACGCGACCGAGGCGGGGTCGGCGTTCTGACCCTGGGCGACCACGGCCACGCCGTTGCGTTCGCCCCAGGCCTGGAGCTGGGCCACGGCGGCGGCGCGGAAGGTGTCGCCTGCGGCCAGCATCAGGCCGCGGCCCTCGTCCTTGAAGCGCCTGGCCAGCTTGCCGATGGTCGTGGTCTTGCCGACGCCGTTGACGCCGACGGTCAGCAGCACGAACGGGCGCACGCCACGGTCGATCTGCAGCGGCACCGCGACCGGCTTCAGCAGGGCGATCAGGTCGGCGCGCAGCGCGGCCAGCAAGGCGTTGGCGTCGCTGAACTCGCGCCCCTTCATGCGCTTGCGCAGGCTGTCGACCAGCGACGTGGTCGCGGCGACGCCGACGTCGGCGGTCAGCAGCGCCGTCTCGATCTCGTCCAGCAGGTCGTCGTCCAGGCGCGGGTTGCGCGAGAACAGGCCGCCGAAGCTGCGGGCGAAGCTGCTGTTGCGCAGGCGCTCGCGCCAGCCCGGTTTGCCCGGTGCCGCCGCGGGCGCGACCATGTCCTGGGTGATCGCCGCATCGGCGGGCGGATCGGCCGTGATCACCGCGGCCGGCGCGACGACCTCGACAGCCACGACCTCCTGCGTCACCACCTCGGCGGTCACCGCGGTGGCGATCGGCGCGATGACCGCGCCGTCGACCGCCTCGACCGGCACCTGTCCGGCGACCGGCGCGGGTTCGGGCGCGGGCGGTTCGACGGGCGCCGGAGGCGGTGCCGATGGCGCATTGGGGAACGCCGCGGCCAGGTCTTCGGCACTGAATCGGCTGCCGGCGTTGCCGGTGGCGGGGTCGGGTTGCGGCTTCTTGCGGCGGAAAAAACTGACCATCGGGCACGGATATCGGAGAATGCGCACATGCTAGCACCGCCCCCCTCACGCCTTCGTCGTCGTCCCGTGTCGCGGAGGCGACGATGAACCATCGGCCTCGCCGCGGCGTGCCGGGCCCTGCGGTGGCGCCGGGTGCGGTGCGCATCGTCGGTGGACGCTGGCGTGGCACCCGTCTGGCCGTGACCGGCGCACCCGGGCTGCGCCCGACCTCCGACCGGGTCCGCGAGACCCTGTTCAACTGGCTGATGCCGGCGCTGCCCGGCGCGCGCGTGCTCGACCTGTTCGCGGGCAGTGGCGCGCTCGGGTTCGAGGCCGTATCGCGGGGAGCTGCCTCGGCGGTGCTGGTCGAGCAGCATCCGACCGCCGCCGCCGCGTTGCGCGAGACGGTCACCCGGCTGGGCGCGCAGGAGCGGATCGAGGTGGTCCAGGGCGACGCGCTGCGCTGGCTGGCGGCCCAGCCCCCGGCCGCGTTCGACATCGCCTTCGTCGATCCGCCGTTCGCCGACGGCCTGTGGCAGGACGCACTGACCGGCCTGCTGCCGCGCCTGGCCGGCGATGCCTGGCTGTATCTGGAAAGCCCACCGGCGCAGGCGCCCGTGCTGCCGCCGGACTGGCCGCTGCATCGTGAGCTGGTGACCGCGCAGGCGCGGGCGGCGCTGCATCGTGGCCCCGGGCGACGGGGCGCTGATACACTGGCCGACGCCGATCCGGCGCCCTGAATACGCACAGCCGTGGCCAACAGCCGCACCGCCATCTATCCCGGAACCTTCGACCCGATCACCAACGGTCACATCGACCTGGTGGCACGGGCCGCGCCGCTGTTCGAGCGCGTGATCGTGGGCGTGGCCGAGAGCCAGGTCAAAGGACCGACGTTGCCGCTGCAACTGCGCGTCGACCTGGCCCGGCAGGCGCTGGCGGCGCATCCGAACGTGGAAGTGTGCGGCTTCGACTCGCTGCTGGCCCACTTCGTGCGCGATGTCGGTGCCGGCGTGCTGCTGCGCGGGCTGCGCGCGGTGTCGGATTTCGAATACGAGTTCCAGATGGCGAGCATGAACCGCCATCTGATCCCGGAGGTCGAGACCCTGTTCCTGACCCCGGCCGAGCAGTACAGCTTCATCTCATCCTCGCTGGTGCGCGAGATCGCCCGACTGGGAGGCGACATCTCGGGCTTCGTGACACCGGCGGTGGCCGCCGCCCTGCAGGCTGCACGGCAGGGCGACGCTGTTTCCAACAATTAGATCAATCGATGACGGGAGGTTCCTGATGAACAAGTCCACTCGGCTGCTGCTGGCCGCTTGCCTGATCGCCCCGCTGGCCCTGGCCGGCTGCAAGAAGGAAGAGGCGGTGAGCAACGAAGCCACCGAAGCCAAGGTCCTGGCCGCCCCCGGCAAGGACGACGACGCAGGCTGGAAGACCTACCTGCCGGCGGTCGTGCAGGAGAACATGGGCACGATCAGCAACAACCCGTTCCTGTACTACCTGCCGCCGGAGTCCGACCCGGAGTTCCAGGCCAAGTACGAGCGCCAGGTCGAGTCGGCCACCACGGCGATGCAGCGCGGCATCCAGAAGGGCAACCTGCTGGCCTTCGGTTCGCCGGCCTCGGCCAAGATGGCCGAGCTGATCGAAGTGGCGTTCAAGGATGTGCCGGCCGACACGCTGAAGGGCGTGCGCGTGCTGTTCATCGGCGATGCGGCCGACAACGCGCGTGCCCAGGCGGCGATCGCGCCGACCGGCGCCGAGTACGTGTTCGTCGAAGCCAAGTAAGCCAGCGTGCCCGGTCGCTGCGGCGGCCGGGCGCCGGCGGATCCGGTCCCCGCACTGGCGGGGATCGGCACCTTCGGGTGGAGCCGCACCCTCGGGGAGCAGCAGCCACGACCCGAGCAGCACCATGTCCCTGAAGATCAACGAAACCTGCGTCAACTGCGATGTGTGCGAGCCGGCCTGTCCGAACCGCGCCATCTCGATGGGTGAAACCATCTACGTGATCGATCCGGCCCGCTGCACCGAATGCGTCGGCCACTTCGACGAACCGCAGTGCGTGGTCGTCTGTCCGGTCGAATGCATCGACCCGGACCCTGCCTTCCCCGAGAGCCAGGACGCGCTGCTGCTCAAGCTGCGACGGCTCGAGCAGGAACACCCCGAGTTCTATACCCACGAGGATCCCCCATGAGCCTGGTGCTTCGCGCGTGCGCGCTGTTCGCCCTTCTCGTCGTCGTGCCGGCCTCCGCCGCCGACCGAGCGCAGCCACCCGCGAAGCCCGGAGCCGCGGCCATCGCCAGCGCCCACGCGCTGGCGACCGAGGCCGGGTTCGAGATCCTGGACCAGGGCGGCAACGCCTTCGATGCGGCGGTCGCGGTGTCGGCCGCCCTGTCGGTGGTCGAACCGATCAGCTCCGGCCTGGGCGGCGGCGGGTTCTTCCTGCTGCACGACGCCGGCACCGGCCGCGACGTGTTCATCGACGCGCGCGAGACCTCGCCGGCCTCGGCCACCCAGGACCGCTACCGCGACGCGCAGGGGCGGCTGGACAAGGACCGCGCGCAGAACGGCGCCTGGGCCGCGGGCATTCCGGGGCTGCCTGCCGCGCTGGTGCACGTGGCCGAGCGCTACGGCCGGCTGCCGCTGTCGACCAGCCTGGCGCCTGCCGTGCGCCTGGCCCGCGACGGATTTCCGGTCTATGCCCGGCTCGAGCGCGGCTACGCGGCGCGCAGCAAGGTGATGGAGCGGTATGCCGGCACCCGCGGCGTGTTCCTGCGCGACGGCAAGCCGCCGGTGCAGGGCCAGATCCTGAAGCAGGCCGATCTGGCCCGCACCCTCGAGGCGCTGGGCGCACAGGGCTTCGACGGCTTCTACCGCGGCCCGGTGGCGAAGAAGCTGCTGGCCGGCGTGCGCGCCGAGGGCGGGCGCTGGACCGCCGAGGAACTGGCCGGTTACACCGTCAGGGAGCGCGAGCCGCTGCGCTTCGACTACCGCGGTTGGGAGATCGTGACCGCGCCGCCGCCGTCCTCGGGTGGCATCGCGCTGGCGCAGATGCTGCAGATCCTGGGCGGCTGGAACCTGTCGGCGCTGGAGCCGGCGCAGCGGGCGCACCTGACCATCGAGTCGATGCGCCGCGCGTTCCGCGACCGCACCTTCTATCTGGGCGATCCGGATTTCGTGCACGTGCCGGTCGACGTGCTGAGCAGCCGCTATTACGCGGCCGGCCTGCGCGCGACGATCAACCCCGACAAGGCGACGCCCAGCGACGTGTTCTCCGGCCTGCCCACGCCGCTGGAGGACGAAGAGACCACCCACTTCTCGATCATCGACGCCGACGGCAACCGCGTCGCGGGGACGCAGACGGTGAATTTGCTGTTCGGCTCCGGGCTGGTGCCGCCGGGCACCGGCGTGCTGCTGAACAACGAGATGGACGACTTCGCGCTGCTGCCGGGCCAGCCCAACGCCTTCGGCGTGATGGGCTACGAGGCCAACGCGCCCGAGCCGGGCAAGCGCCCGCTCAGCTCGATGACGCCCACCTTCATGGTCTCGCCGGACAAGGTCGCCGTGCTCGGTACCCCGGGCGGCAGCCGCATCATCACGATGGTGCTGCTGGGCGTGCTCGGTTATGCCGACGGGCTGAGCCCGCAGGAAGTCGCCGCGGTGCACCGCTACCACCACCAGTGGATGCCGGACGTGGTCCAGGCCGAGAGCGGCACCTTCGCGCCCGAGGTGGCGTCCGCGCTGCGGGCGAAGGGCCACACCCTGGACCTGCCCGAGGACCGGGTGCAGGGCAGTGCCTCGAGTCATGTCTGGGGCAACCTGCAGACCGTGCAGTGGGACCTGCGCGACAACACGCTCAGCGGCGGCAGCGACCCGCGCAACGACGTCGGCCGTGCCGAGGTGCGCGCCCCGAAGGCGCGCGCGCCGGCCTCTCCCTGAGCGATCGACGACCGCCAGGGCCCGTGTCGGCCCTGGCAGCTGTCGCGGGTACCGGCGGCGCGGGCGACTTGCGGATTCTTAACCCGCACGCCGCTAGCATCCGCGCATGAAACTCTGGTCACTCCGCGGCAATTCGCAGAAGCTCGACGGCGGCTCCATGTTCGGCAATGCGCCCAAGGCGATGTGGGAGCGCTGGGCGCCGCCCGATCCGCAGAACCGCATCGACCTGGCCTGCCGCGCGCTGCTGGCCAGTCCGCTCAACGGCAAGACCGTGCTGTTCGAGACCGGCATCGGCGCGTTCTTCGAGCCGAAGCTGCGCGAGCGCTACGGGGTGCAGGAAGACCGCCACGTGCTGGTGGAATCGCTGCGTACCGCCGGCTTCGAGCACGAGGACGTCGACGTGGTGGTGCTCAGCCACCTGCATTTCGACCATGCCGGCGGCCTGCTCGCGCCCTGGGCCGAGGGGCGCGCGCCTGAGCTGCTGTTTCCGAATGCGACCTATCTGGTCGGTGCCGCGCACTGGGAGCGCGCGCGCCATCCGCATCCGCGCGACCGGGCCAGCTTCATCCCCGAACTGCCCGGGCTGCTCGAAGCCAGTGGCCGGCTCGAGATCGTCGACGGTCCGCAGTCGACCGCGCTCGGCGACGCGGTGCGTTTCAGCTTCAGCGACGGGCATACGCCGGGACTGATGCTGGCCGAGATCGTCGGCCCCGAACTGGTGGACGGGCAGCCGCACGGCGGCGTGGTGTTCTGTGCGGACCTGATTCCCGGACGCTCCTGGGTGCACCTGCCGATCACGATGGGCTACGACCGCAACGCCGAGCTGCTGATCGACGAGAAGCGTGCCTTCCTCGAGGACAAGCTCGCGCGCAACGTGCACCTGTTCTTCACCCACGACCCCGACTGCGCCCTGGCCCAGGTGGTGCGCGACGAGAAGGGGCGTTTCGGCACCGGGCACGAAGTGTCCGAGCTCCAGGCCCGGGCGCTGGCAGCCTGACGACGCGTCGGGCGATGATCATGCATCGGCACCATCCCGATGCCAGGAGCCCTGCATGCGTTCGTCATTCCACCACCGCCGTTCCAGCCGCGCCTGCCTGGCACTGCCGCTGCTGATGCTGGCCGGCTGCTCGCAGGGCGGTCCTCACGCGCCGGCCAGCGCCCCGGCCAGCGCCGAGCCGGTGCGGGCGATCGAGGACGGCGGCATCAGTGGCCCGATCCGGCTGAACCAGCTCGGGTTCCTGCCCGGCGCGCACAAGCTCGCGCTGGTGGAGGGCGCTGGGGAGGGCGCGCGTTTCGAGGTGGTCGACGACGCGGCAGGCGGGAAGGTGGTGCTGCGCGGCGCGCTGGCGCAGGCAGCGTCGTGGCCGCCGGCGGGACGCACGGCGGCGCTGGCCGATCTGGATGCGCTGCGCGCGCCCGGTCGGTACCGGATCCGCGTCGACGGGCTGGCGCCGTCCGATCCGTTCCCGGTCGCGACCGACGCGTATGCCGCGCTCGGCGATGCGGCGCTGAAGGCGTTCTACTTCAATCGCGCCAGCACCGCGCTGCCGCAGTCCCTGGCCGGTGCGCATGCGCGCGCGGCCGGCCACCCGGACACCGATGTGCGGATCCATCCGTCGGCCGCTTCGCCGGGGCGTCCTGCAGGCGGCAGGATCAGTGCGCCGAAGGGCTGGTACGACGCAGGCGACTACAACAAGTACGTGGTCAATTCCGGCATCGCGACCTACACGCTGCTGGCCGCCTACGAGCATTTCCCGGACTGGTTCGCGCACCGCAGTACCGGCATTCCCGAGAGCGGCAATGCCGCGCCCGACATCCTCGACGAAGCCTGGTGGAATCTGGAATGGCTGCTGGCCATGCAGGACCCGGGCGATGGCGGCGTGTACCACAAGCTCACCGGCAAGCAGTTCGATGGCAGCGTGATGCCGGCGCAGGCGCGCGGCGTGCGCTACGTGGTGCAGAAGAGCACCGCGGCGACGCTGGATTTCGCCGCCCTGATGGCGGTCGCCAGCCGGATCTATGCCGGACAGGAGGCGCAGTTTCCCGGTGCGGCGGCGCGCATGCGCGCCGCCGCGGAGTCCGCCTGGCGCTGGGCGCGGGCCAATCCCGACGTGCTTTACCGGCAGCCGGCCGACGTGCTCACCGGCGAGTACGGCGACGCGCATCTG
>Ga0075364_10000155_pt1 | contig 30289 bp, 29 predicted proteins | sample EndMetdeltDD1764_FD_71517 | JGI IMG/M metagenome (GOLD analysis project Ga0075364, IMG submission 71517) | Populus endosphere microbial communities from Tennessee, USA - Endosphere MetaG P. deltoides DD176-4 | ecosystem: Host-associated > Plants > Roots > Endosphere | place: USA: Tennessee... | reverse complement strand
AGCAGTGATCACTCACAGTGATTAATGGAGCAGCTTTCGTGAAACGTCCGGGACATGCGACACGCAAATCGGTGGAGCTCAGGCATCTGCGCTACTTCGTGGCGGTTGCCGAGGAGCTGCATTTTGGTCGTGCAGCGACGCGCTTGAATATCGTGCAACCTGCTCTGAGTGCCCAAATCAAGGCTCTCGAAGCCATACTTGATGTGGAACTGTTGCAGAGGTCGAAACGGCGCGTCGAACTGACCGAGGCGGGCCGCGAGTTTTTGAAGGAAAGCTATGCGGCTATCGCTCAGGTCGAGACCGCCGTCGACAATGCCGTCGACATCGGACGCGGCTCCAGCGGATCGGTGCGGATCGGCTACGGCGCAAATGCAGCGATCACCGGCCTGATCTCGACCTCGATCAGGCGCTTCAAGACGGAGCGTCCAGGGGTAAATTTCATTCTGAAGGAAATGCCGAGCAGCAGCGTGCAGGACGCGATCCTGACGGGCGGAGTTGATGTGGGTTACGCAGTAGCGACGGAGATCCGCATCAAGGGTGTGCTTTCAAAAAAAATCGGAGAATGGCCGTGGATGCTGGCGCTTGCAGATGATCATCGGCTGGCAAACCAAGAAGAAGTCAGTGTCGCCCAGATCCTCAATGAAAGTTTTGCGGTCTATGCGGAGGCTGACGGCATTTCCAGCACGGTCGGCGTCATGAGCTCAATCCCCGAACTGATGCCCAAGCATGTCCACCGCACCAGCCATGTGACGGGCATCATGGCTTACGTTGCGGCAGGACTCGGCGTCTCGTTCATCCCGACCTCAATGAGCGTCATGAATTATCCAGGCGTGGTGTTCAAGCCGCTGGCTGAACAATTGCCGCCAATGCAGATGCATGTGCTCTGGAGACAGGATATCGGCATCGCGGTGAGTGCCTATGTCGCTTCGCTAGATGAGGCCTGAACCAACATTTCATATGGCGAATGGATGACGGCATCTCGAAAATGCTTCTGGGTCACGTGTAACCTAAATAGATGTGACTTCCGTGACTTAGTCAATTTTCGATAAGAACTATTATGGAACAATTAAACGCTCAGTCAGCGGTCCACTTAGCAAGCTAGCCATCAACATCAAGTTTAAGAACTGAACGCAACGGCAGAGTGTGTACGACTGTGCCGTCGCCCGTTGTCACCTCGAACTCATCCCCATCGACTACCTCGCCATGTCGTACCTTGGCTGCCAGGAGTTCGCGTGCAGCAACACGAGCCTCGTAAAGCGCGCTCTCGTCAGACGGAAGATCAGCACCCTCCGGGTCCTTTTCCAAAACGCCGTTGATCCGATAGTTGAAGAAGTATTTCGGCATTGCAACTCCTGTCGATGTGACTCCATAATTCCGGAACATCGCGTAGGTTCCATGGCTCAAAACCGCACCTGCGACAGGCCTGAGATTTCGTCCGCGGGAACCCCAAGGCCGCCAAGACATTGAACATCCATGAAAAAGATGCTTATCCTTGCACTTACCCTGACGACTGCACTTTCCCGCGCTGCTTATGCAGACACGTTGTCGGTCGAAACCATCAACACCACACCCATCGTCGGCATTCCTGCGGACAGGCCTGCCGAACCACCAGAGTTGCCAGACCCAGCCATCATCCGTCTGCAGGTTCTCCTCGACCGAGCTGGAGCTTCACCCGGTGTGATCGACGGCAAGTATGGTGCAAATGTCAGCAAGGCAATTGCCGCATTCGAAGCCATGAGCGGTCTACCGGTCGATGGCAAATTGGATGACGGCGTCTTCGGGCAACTCGAGGATGGCAGCCCGGTTGTCGGGAATTACGAGATTTCGAAGGAAGACACTGAAGGTTTGGTGGACGCGATCCCGAAGGACTATGCAGACCAGGCATCAATGGAGCATCTGGGTTTCACAAGTGTCGCCGAGCGTCTATCGGAGCGTTTTCATATGGACCCAAAGCTGCTGAAAGCTATGAACACCAATTCGATGTTTCGTGCCGGTGAAACGGTGGTGGTAACCGCTCCCGACAAGCCGAAGACCGGCAATGTCACGCGCATTGAAGCACACCGACGCACAGGCCAAGTTGTTGCTTACGCGGAGGATCGGAGCATCCTGACGATCTATCCGGCCACCATCGGTAGCGAGGACAATCCAACGCCTTCCGGGTCCCATAAGGTGGAAGGTGTCGCCCGGATGCCGGACTACACCTACAACCCCAAAATCAATTTCCAGCAGGGTAACAACAAAAAGGTGATGAAGCTTCCAAGCGGCCCGAACAATCCGGTCGGCACTGTCTGGATCGATCTTTCCGAGCCCACCTATGGAATTCATGGAACGCCGGAGCCGACACTCATCGACAAGGCCGGATCACACGGGTGTATTCGGCTGACGAACTGGGATGTCGAGGAACTGGCAGCCATGGTGAAGCCAGGTGTGATGGTCAATATCGTCGAATAGTCACGATATTCTGGAGGACTTGGGAGAAATCATGCAAAATCTTCGCGACATGATCACGATTTTTGCTGCCACGTCGTCGCTGGCGGGATGTTCGACTGTCGAGACCAGCCATTCGTCAACAGCGGCTCAGCCGACCCCAACGGCCAATCGGCCAATGGATGAGGTTCCTGCGCAGAAAACCTTGGGCAACGGCGACCGGCAGTACACCTTCAAAAATCGCTGTTTGATCGTGCTGGAACCAAAACGCGCAGTGGTCAGGTCGGAGAGGGTCGGCTGCCAGTCTCATCACCGCGATATCGCCCTGCTTTATGCGTCAGGCGACTAAAAGCTTTACGCGGTTCCGGCACGCTAACTGACGCGGTTGGCGAAGCTCGATAAAATCGCCGAGCCAACTGAATTACGGGCCTGTCCCTCCAGATCTTGAGATTGTTTCGTTGACTTCGCCTAGCATGGACGGCCCACGCGACGAAAAAACTGAGGGTTATTCGTAACAAATACGGTCTCCATGCGTTGTCAGCCGCACGGGAGAAATACGGATGACTGATGCCGCCAGGTCGAAACATGCAGCTGGATGCTTACCGGAGACCGGACCAGAACAGGTTGTCGGGTTTCGAGATCCTCTCTTGGAAGAAAAACGGGCGCTCTGGAGCATTGAGAGAGGCTCGTCACCTGTTATTGCCACAGCCATCCACGAAGGACATTGCGTTCGCGCAGACCTGGTAGATCACTTCGCCCTGACCTCTGACGAGAGATTGCGCGAAGAGGATCCGTACACTGCTTACATTATCAGAGACGTCGCCAATCGAGTGGTCTTTCATCGCTCTAGGTTCGAAGTGGACCTTAACCGCGACCGCGATGGTGCAATTTACCTCTCGCCCGAGCAGGCTTGGGGGCTGAAGGTGTGGTCAGGGCCGTTGCCGCCTGAAATCCTCGACGCCTCATTGCAAATCCACGATGCGTATTACCAGACGCTCCAAGCGAGCCTAAGAGGCATCGAGCGAGAGTTCGGTTGCTTCGTGATGCTGGACATACACAGCTACAATCATCGTCGCGACGGCCCAGAAGCGGCACCGACACAACAGGCGTCCGCCCCCGACATCAATATCGGAACCTTATCCATGGACAGGGAGCGTTGGGGACCAATCGTCGATGCGTTAATCACACATTTCAGTTCGATTGAGATCAACGGTCGCCCGCTCGATGTGAGAGAAAATATCGCGTTTCAGGGAAAAGGTGAACAGACCCGGTTCGTACATGAGCATTTCCCGAATTCCGGCTGCGCAATCGCGGTTGAGTTCAAGAAATTTTTCATGGATGAGTGGACAGGCAAACCTAATACCCAAATTCTCAACGGGCTTCGCAACGCCGTCGCGACTGCTGTCCCCGTGCTCGAAAACGTCCTGGAAGCGCGGTCATGAGCGGTGCTCAGGTTGCAGACGTGGATGCCGATAGTCAATGGCTGGACGAGATCATCTCTTGCCTCGAAAAGGCGAAGTCGGTGCGGCGCGAGCTGCCTGGAGGCGGTCGCCTTCACATTGACCGACCGCTACCGTTCATCTGCGTCCATATCGCCGAAGAGGGCGCTGAGCCGGTTGCGCGTGACATCGCGCAGGCCCATGCATCCTACCTGATCACACCGCATGCTGCGGCCGCCCTCGGGGTGATCGACGCCGTCGCCGGCGCCATGCGAAAACGTTTTGGATCATTTGTGCTTTTCGATATCGGCGAGCTGACGCAGGATCGCTTCCTCACAGAAGACGCACCTTTCCTGCCGCCTTTTGAAATCGCAATCTGGTCGAGCGATGATATGGCAAATGCCGCAGAATGCTTTTCTTCGGCGATCAGCGATAGTGAAGCTCGCTTCCGCACGCCGAAGGTCGAACGGGTGGCGACACCGCCATCTCGTGAGGACGTGGCGCTGGGGCGCGTGTTGCATATCTCCACCCTGGCTGTCCGGTTCGCGCCCGTTTACCGACAGGCGGGCACGCAGGACATCTTTCCGGAGCTGCGAGAACAGCTTGTCGCCATGCTTTTTGATGCCAGCCTGAGGGCTGTGGCCTCCTTCGTGGAATCAGAAAAAATCTTTCGGCCGAAGACCCACCGGGCGCTCGGGCGCAAAGCTTTTGTTGACGCCGTTACGCGCGTCGACCGAAGCATTGATGAGGTCGCTTCGGCATTCGATTTCCTGCTGGCAGTGACGCCCATCAACGCAGAAGCTGCGTACGAGACATTCAGGGCAAGTGGCGAGGGCCCCGCCTTTCTTTATCGCCCGCTGACGGTCCAGATCGAAGCAGCGAAACGGAAGCTCTATTCGATCTCCTTCGATCACCTCGAAGATCCGGTCCTCTACCAGCTATATCGCGAAAAGCGGCAGGAACTCGACCTGCAGCTGTCCCTTCTGGCATTTCGCCAGAAGCGGCAGTTTGTCGAGTTTGGACGTGCCCTCTATGGGCCCGTGGAACCATCTCTTCTCAGTGAAGCCAGGAGTATTCTGGAGCACCTCGCCAATACCGAAACCGGCGACGGTGATGACGTGAACACCGAGGGCGACATCGCCGATAGCGGGGACATAGAAACACGCGCATTGGAAATGATCTCAGCATATCGAGCACAATTCGACGATTTCGATGTGTCTGTCGAACTTCGCGACGACCTGCCATCGGGCCTGATGGTTTCAGGGCATCGCTTGCTGATCTCGCGCGCGACCCTGATGGACAAGCCACGGGTCGATCCTTTGCTGTCACATGAGATCGGCGTTCACCTGCTCACCTATTTCAACGGGTCCGCTCAAGGTCTGCGGCTTTTCCGCACCGGACTTGCAGGTTATGAGGGCATGCAGGAGGGACTTGCGGTTTTTGCCGAATATCTGTCGGGCGGGATGACCTCTGCGCGATTGAAACTGATCGCCGCGCGTGTTGTCGGGTGCGCTTCCATGCTGAACGGCGCGACGTTTTCACAAACCTATTCGCTCCTGAAGAATGAGTACGGGTTTTCATCCCCTGCCGCATTCAACCTCGTGCTGAGGCTCTATCGGGGCGGTGGTCTCGCCAAGGATGCAATCTATCTTCGCGGGCTACTCGCCTTACTCGACCACCTGAAGGCAGGTGGCGCTCTGGAGCCGTTCTGGATGGGCAAGATCGCCGCATCGCACTTCACCGTCATGCAGGAACTGGCTGAACGCGGACTGTTGCGACTGCCGGCGGTTCATCCGCTCTTTCTTGAAACCGAACACGGACGCGCGCGGCTGGCTGTGGCCAGGACAGGTATGCGCGCCATCGACATGATACAGACACAGGAGATGTGATGCGCATCGCTTTTTTCGTGAATTCGATTGCCGATGAGGCGAGTTTCTACACCACGACGGCGTTGGCTTTGTCTGCCCTCGCCCGCGGCCATGACGTTTGCTACCTCACCCCCGGCGACTTTGTTTTGCGCCCGGATGATAGCCTGATGGTTCGAGCCACCACGGTCAAAGGTGCTAAGTCGAAAAAGGCTGATACGTTCATCTCCGCACTCCAGGGTGATCAGGCGAAGGTCGAGACAATCCCGGTCGAAGAGATCGACGTACTATTCCTGCGCAACGATCCCTCGCAGGATGCCGACGAACGTCCCTGGGCTGCCCATGCCGGGATCCTTTTCGGCCGGCTTGCCGCCGATCGTGGCGTCCTGACCGTCAATGATCCAGATGGTCTCTCTCGCGCTCAAAATAAGCTCTACTTCCAAGAATTCCCGGAAAAAGTCCGGCCAAAAACCCTGATTTCCAAAAGCATCGAGGAGATCAGGGCATTCATCGATGAACAAAAACAGGGCGCCATCCTGAAGCCTCTTCAGGGATCCGGCGGCAAGAACGTCTTCAAGATCAGCTCGAGCAACGAAGCCAATCTGAACCAGATTTTCGAGGCGGTCAGCGGCGAGGGATATCTTATTGCACAGGGCTACCTTTCCGATGCGACCGCCGGCGACATAAGGTTATTTCTGATGAACGGTCGCCCGCTGCAAAGAGACGGCGCCTATGCTGCCCTGCGTCGCGTCCCGGCAAAGGGCGAAGTTCGTTCAAACATGCACGCGGCAGGAACGGCGGCTCCGGCTGAAATCACTCCGAAAATTCTCGAGATCGCGGAAATGGTCCGTCCTAAGCTGATTTGCGACGGCATGTTTCTGGTCGGGTTGGACATTGTCGGCGACAAGATCCTGGAGATCAACGTGTTCACCCCAGGCGGACTGCCGGATATTGCTGAATTGCACGGAGTGGATCTTTCCGTTGAGGTTATCATCGCACTTGAGCAGAAAGTCGAAACGCGCAGGAACTATGCCGGCAAGATCGACAACAGGGCGCTATCGACGTTGTGAAAGACATCTGTCGCGGCTCAATTGCAATAGTTTGTCGCTGCAATCGCGGCTTTTGGAGGGAATGCCGTGGTACCTATTCTGCCTTGAAGCTGCAGAGCGGTCGGGCTCGCGGCGGTACGCAGCGCCCGGCGCACCGGCGCAAATGTACTTCTCATCGATAATCGCTTCGTTTGGCCGATTTGCGCGTAGGTCGACAGAACTTCCAATAGCAGCGGCAAATATAGTGCCAGCAATGCTGGTTCGTCGCGGTTCGAGATAAATCTAGGCAAAGTAGAACACGACGCATAGCTAGCTGTCGGCGAAGAAGCTGAGCCGATCGTCTTATGGCAACGCGGCAGTCTTGGCGATTTCAAATGACGAGATTAACGGTCCACGTGAGTAGGCGTCGATTGCTGAGCCGCGTTTGAAGGTGTCTGGGAACTTTTGTTGCGAAATCGAATTCTCCCTAATCTTTAGGGGATTTTGCGCAAAAACATGGACCAGCACATCTTCAGGATCGGTAATAACGTATCAACAACAGCAAAAGCCGAAAGCGTTTCATTCCTGATCGATGCAGCCGACTATTACTCGGAATTGGCCTGTTCGATACGTTCCGCAAGGAAGCAGATCTGGATCGTCGGCTGGGATTTTCATGCGCATCTTGCGCTCACACCTGATCAAGACGATCCAACATGGCTCGATGCGCTTCTGCTCGCGCAACTTGAGGCATCGGAAGAACTCGTCATCCGCATTCTGGTCTGGGGTGTGGGACCGGTCTATTCTGGGAAGTCTCTGAAAATTTTCCGCAGAAACGGCCTTCTGAGCCATCCTCGCGTAAAGATCTGTTTTGACTTCAAGCATCCGTTTTTGGCGTCTCATCACCAGAAGATCGTTTCGATCGATAGCCAGATCGCCTTCATGGGTGGCATCGACCTCACCGAGGGGCGTTGGGACGACAGCCGTCACCTCGCACGCAATCCACTGCGGGTAAAGAGAGACGGGATACAATACGAGCCGGTCCACGATGTTCAGGTACGGGTGACGGGCGCAGCCGCAACAGCCGTTCAGGATGTCGCACGTAAGCGATGGCTGCGAGCAACCCGCGAGAAGGTTGCGAATGCAGCTCGTGAAGCTGGAGCCTCGCCGCCGCCTGTGAGCCGACCCGCCGATCTGTTCGATACGACGATTGCCCTTTCCTTGACCGATCCCCAATCGAAAGGTGGCAAATTCCAGTCACTGGCACTTGCGCTAGACGCCATTGCCGCAGCGAAATCACATATCTACATCGAGGCGCAGTACCTTGCGTCGTTTCGGGTAGCCCGGGCTCTTGCAGCCCGGTTGCGGAGCATGGACGCGCCCGAGATCGTCGTGATCGTCACCCGCATATCGCATGGCTTTATCGAACGGCAGATTATGGGGCGTAACCGGACCCGGATCATCCGTAAGCTCAAGCGGCAGGACCTCTATGATCGTCTCTGGGTGATGTATGCCGTTGTTCCGGATGAGGACAGCGCCAACAGCCAGGACATCCTCATCCATTCGAAGCTTATGATTGTCGACGACATGTTTTTGCGGATCGGCTCTTCGAACCTGAACAACCGGTCAGAACGTTTTGACACGGAAGCCGACCTGTCCCTCGTCGCAAACAATGCCTCGGACAGGAAAGCTATAGCCGGACTGCGCAACAGGCTAATGGCCGAGCATCTTGGCAGCTCTCCTGAAGTGATTTCCGCAACGTTTGGGCAGACAGGCTCGTTGCAGGCGGTCATCCGCGCAAACAACAACTTGTCACGCGGCCTTCGGCATTTCGATGTCGATCTCCAGCAAGGCTCGGTTTCGCCAGCCCTTGCAACACCCGTTGTCGACCCTTCGGAAAGGTCTCTGTCTCGCAGTCTGTTGCAGGGCATCTGGCGAAAGACATTAGCCCGCGGACGTTACGTCTTTCGCTTTTTGAGCCGGGATCGCAATCTCGCTTGCCGCAAGAAGGAGAAGGCCTCCCGCTAGCGGCAGGAAATAATAAACGACACGAAACGCGATAACTGCGGCGACTGCGTGGACACCCGGCATGACTGCAGCCACCGTGGCTTCCAGAACGCCCACTCCTCCCGGAACATGGCTGATGATTGCCGCAACGTTTGCGATGATGGATACGGCCGCAACCTTAAGATAATTTGCATCGGAGAAAGCCGACAGCATCTGATGCAGGCTGGCAGCAACAAGTGCGAAGTTGATCGTACCCACGAGGAGCTGCATGAGAGCGAGTTTCAGATTGGGCAATTTGAGAACCTGCCCACGAATGGTGATGGAGCGACGCGAAAAAGCGGCGGCAAAAAGATAAGCAATCGGCAACAGAGCGCCGGCACAAGCCAGTGCCATTATTCCGTTATGCCCGAGACCGGTAAGCTCTGAGGCTTCCTGTGTTCTCAAGAACAACGAAGCACTGCCCAGGGTCGACAAGCCCAACGCGACCGTCACGCCGCAAAACGTAATCACAAGCCCGACCTCGGCCGCGCTAAGCCCCCAGCGTGAATAATAACGGTAGCGGATCGCGCCGCTGCTCAGTGCAGCCACCCCGATATTGTGTCCCAAGGACAAGGCAACAAATGATGTCAATGTCGTCTGCCAGAGCGGCAGCACTTTGCCGATATAGCGAATGGCCAGAGCGTCAAACAGTGAAAGGCAGAGATAAGAAGCCAAGGCGAAAGCAAGCCCGAGCGCAAGATGATCGCCGGGGATCTGCAATATCGTTCGATAGATCTCGTCGAAAGAATATTGGCTGAGCGTCTTCCATAGAAGATAACACGCACCGGCTATCGCCAGGATTATCAGTATCTTGAACAGGTATCTCAGGATCATCTGCCAGTTCTCATTTCAACGTGCTGGAACGAAAACCCATGCGATCGGGTTCCCCCGCCATGATTGAAAAGCACGAGAAAGAATTTTCGGTCCTGACATACAATGTCCATGGATGCGTCGGAACGGACCGCAAGCTTGATATCGACCGCGTTGCCACGGTCATCAAGGCCACCGACGCGGATATAGTCATGCTGCAGGAGCTCGACGTTGGCCGCAGGCGCTCCGGGGGGGCAGACCAGGCCCATGAATTGGCCGCACGACTGGAGATGGCCTATCATTTCCACGCCGCCCTCCATATCGAGAGCGAACAGTATGGCGACGCAATTCTCACTCGCCATCCGCTGCACCTTGTCCGCTCCGGCCATCTGCCATCGGTCGGCGAAACGCGCGGCGCAATCTGGGTCGAAGTGACAATTAATGATCGAAAACTCAACGTGATCAATACGCATCTGGGATTACGGCGTAGCGAGCGGCTGGTGCAGATCCGTGAACTAAATGGACCAGATTGGCTGGGCAGCGATCGTTGTCGGCAAAAACCGACCATTTTCGGCGGAGACCTGAACGCGGTGCCGTCGTCGCAGGCATTCAGGAACGTGACGCTGCAGACGCAGATGTGTTCGAAATCTCGGTGGCGCCGTTACAGCCCAACCTTTCCTTCGCGATATCCCATTCTGCGACTGGACCACATCTTCCATTCGCAGGATCTGGAAATGACCGCAATTTCGGCGATTGAAACCGCAAATGCGAAGACGGCCTCGGATCATCTGCCGTTATCGGCGCGGTTTCGTTGGCGGGCAAAAGGCGACGTGCACTGAGGATCGCGCGACGTCCCCAAGAGTTACGTTGGAGATCGGACAATCCTTCGTGCATGTCGCCTTTTGCGATCCAGCTTCGGCACTCTCATGACACTGCAAGCAACGTCAAACCCCACTTGGCATGACTTTCTACACATCGACGATCAGTTCATACCGCTCTGTACTATCGACATCGACCAGCGCAGATGCCCTTCGGCGCGATGCAAACGATATCGCGCGAATGAATAGGGACGCGATTCAGCACCAGCTTCAACATCTGACGAGGGACATCGAGTTCCTCGAGGTCGATATCCAACTGCTGTTTAACACGATCTGTGGCACAGATCGTTGATCATGGCTCCTGCTGATCGATTAAACCTATTTCTTCAGATTAACGTTCTGATCGTCTGATCAGATCACCGCCAAGACAAATGATCCATTCGCTACAGTGCCGTCGATGGTTTCAGGACACTGAAGCTATTGTCGTCATGAACGGAGATCGTCCCTTCGTACTCCAGAGTATAAAGAGCATTTAACAGGTCTTTTCTCGAAAACGCGGCCGTTGTCGGCACGTTAGCAATTGTCCGAAATTGGATTTGAGATGGAGGCCGCACGTCGAGCCTCTTCAACAGGCTCGTCACAGCCTCGACAACTTCGAGACGTCTTCCCAAGGTTCACGTTCCGTCAGCTTTGTCGGTGGGACGGGTATTCGGGCTAGAAAGCTCTTCAATCAACGACTGCCGGGTAACTTTGATCCATTTCAGATCTGTGACATTCATCTAGTGTCGGACGTTCTGTCGCAACCTCGGAACGCGTTGCACCGAAACTCGCCTTGTTGTCATCGGATGGAACATCTTCCGCGGTTTTTCCGTTCAGCCTTTAACTTCCCCTAGAGAGGCTGAATATGAGCGTTATCAACGAGTTCAAAGCATTCATCGCGCGCGGCAACGTCATGGATCTCGCAGTCGGCGTAATTATCGGCAGCGCCTTCGGCGGCATCGTCAAGTCACTGACCGACGATATCATCATGCCAGTCGTTGGAGCACTGTTCGGCGGCTTCGACTTCTCGAATTACTTTCTGCCGCTGTCTTCCGCCGTGAATGCCCCTACCCTCGCCGCAGCGCGCGAACAGGGTGCGGTGTTTGCCTATGGCAATTTCATAACCGTACTCATCAACTTCATGATTCTTGCCTGGATCATCTTCCTGATGGTGAAGGGCGTAAACTTCCTGCGACATCAGGTCGAGCACCACGAGAAGACCGGCGAAACTCCACCAGCTCCGCCGCCGGCTGACGTCCGTCTTCTCACAGAAATCCGGGACCTTCTGGCACGGAAAGACGCAGAGCCGACCTACCCTACCGCTAAGCTTTAACGCCTACAGACGCCGTGGCGCTTGTAGCCAAATGAGTGCCACGGCGGTTCTAAACGCTTCATTCGATTAAAGCTCTCGATCACTTCTTCATCGCCTCGGAAGGTCGGAACCATCTTTCGGTTCGGGAGTTCAGACGATGGGCGGACTACGGGACGAATGAATGAACCAGCGAATTTTGATCGTTGAGGACCAGTTCCTCATCGCTATTGCGATCGAGGATGCCATCCTCGCTCTTGGACATCATGTTACCGGGATCGCGGCAACATGCCCTGATGCCATCAAGCACAGCGAAATGGCAGACATTGCTCTCGTAGATATCAATTTGGCGGATGGTCCGACCGGGCCAGCTATTGGTCGCGAGCTTGCCAAGAAGGGATGCACCGTCATCTTCATGACAGCGAACCCTGAAGCCGTCGCTGGAGGGATCGACGGCGTAATTGGGGTGATATCGAAGCCCGTGCGGGATTTGGACCTTGTGGGTGTCATTCAGTACGCCAGCGCCCTTCGGCAGGGCGAAATCCTCCCGGCTCCGACGAGCCTGAAACTCTTCGCCTAAATCATTTCCATTGGCATCGTGAATGTAAAACGCGTCTCGTGCTGATCCGAGCGCACGCCGAGCTGCCCGCCATGAGCGCTGGCGATCTGTGAGGCGATGTACAGGCCAAGCCCAAGACCTTGCACTCCGGACTTCGCTTCCCCTCGCCGGAAAGGCATGAAAAGGTTGCCGATGCGATCCGGTGGAATAGGTTCACCGCCGTTGCTCACGCTGATCTCAAGCACACCTTCGCGAGCGTGGCCTGCGATCTTGATGTCAAGCTCCGGGTCGCCGTGCGTCACTGAATTAGACAGAAGATTGGAGATCATCTGAGCTATCCGCAAATGGTCAAGAGTGATGTTGGCAGGGAGTTCGAACAGAGACGATATCTTCCGCTCCGGATTGGCCACCTTCAGCTCATCGACCACATGACCAAGAGTTAGGGAGAGATCGCCGTCTGCTGCCGCGAGCACTATCCCGCCACCCATTCTCGCCCGCGCGAGATCCATCACGTTCTCAACAAGCCCCGACATCCGCAAAATGCTCGACTTCATAAGGTTGAGTATAAGCGGGCTTCTGTCAGTCCACCCCTCTTTCAAAAGACGACTTGTTCCGGCATCAATCGCAGCGATCGGATTGCGGAGATCGTGTCCCAGTACCGCGATGAACTGCTCTCGCAATTCAGCCATTTCTCTTTCCTCATCGAGGATCTCCGAGGTTTTCACCAACCGGGTTTCAGCATCGAGATGGTGAGCAATTAGCTCCGCGAATAGCTTGAAGGCACCCAAAACTTCGGGGTTTTTCACCTTCGCAGGGTTCGGATCGATAGCGCACAATGTGCCCCAGAAGGCGCCGTTCGACAGAATGATTGGCTCCGAAATATAGCTCCGCAGACCGTAGATCCGCGGCGTGTGATGATCGCAATACTGCGGATCCTCGGCAGCATCGTCGAAAACGATGGTCTGCCGATGGCCTCGGATCTCATTGCAGAGCGTGCTGTCAAGCGGCAGCTCGTCGCCGGGACTAAGTCCAAATCGAACCGGATCCAGAACTTGGCACGCGACCCATCTTGTATCAGTGACGCGCGCGACTGCAGCGAACCCCATGCCCGTCATTCGCAAGACAACATCAAGAATCGTCGGGACAGCAGCGATTCCGGCGACGCGAGCAATGTCCGCCGCAAATTCCGATGATGTCTTTTCATTGGGCAGATCAGGAGCGATGAACTCTTTAGGAGCGGAAAGTGCCTCTACGACCTCGATATTCTTCATCGCAGTGGCGGCGGCTTCCGCAAGCGCCTCAAGTGTTTCAACTTCCCAGGTGGCAGGCATGTAGGGCTGCGACCAATACGCGCCGATTGCTGCGACAGGTTCCTCTACATTCACAGGGGCCATTGCCATCGCGCGAACAAAGGTGGTCGCGTAAAGCTCTTTTGGGACACGCTCATCGACGGACACATCCGGAATGACTGCTGTTTCTCTCGCAATCATTGCCCACCCACTAACGCAGGCAGACATCGGAAACCGATGTCCTTTCCACAATGGTCCGATCGCGTCTTCCTCGACGACAGCGATGCCTTGGCATCCGATCAAGGCACGAGCCGTAGAGCGGATGGTCGCGACCACCTCGTCGCGGCTCCTCGCCCGGGATACCGTGGCAAGTGCCTTGGTCAGAGTAGCAAGAGGCGTAGATGGTATGGTCCGCTGATCCATGGATCATCGTTCCTCTCCGGCGAAGGCCGTTTCAACGGCGGCAACATCGCATATTCGGGAGCCATATCAAAGCAATGTTACGTGACACGAACCGTCGATCCAGATCGTCACGTGATGTAAGGCCGCGGCGAACAGGTAAAGGTGCTCGCCTGGCTATTCGTTGCCCGCAGCGAGAAATCGGGAAAACCGCTGCGTTCACCATCTCCGTCACGCCCGATTGGCACGCCACGGCCTCGCAGGTCTAACACTCTTTCGGACAGTGGGTTCCAGTAGAGACTGCGGGCTTTTCAACGACGAGCGACCAAGGTGATCGATGCCAGACACGGCAGCGGGTTGGAAAAGCTCATCCGGCACCTAATTGCCCCTGATACGAACGCACAGACGCAGATGAAGGAAGAGCCGATGAAGTCCAATGTCGCCGATGTCCTGACCGAAGTTCTCCATTCCGCCGGCGTCGAGCGAATATACGGCGTGGTCGGTGACAGCCTTAACGGCCTGACGGAGTCTCTGCGGAAACGTGGTGATATCGAGTGGGTCCATACGCGCCACGAAGAAACGGCTGCCTTTGCCGCAGGTGCGGAAGCGCATCTCACCGGAAGGCTTGCTGTATGCGCCGGCAGCTGCGGACCGGGCAACCTTCACCTCATCAACGGCCTGTTCGACTGCCATCGATCTGGAGTGCCGGTCCTAGCGATTGCGGCACAGATCCCTTCGTCCGAGATCGGCAGGGGCTATTTTCAGGAAACGCACCCTGACCAGCTTTTCCGTGAATGCAGCCATTTCTGTGAACTGGTGACGCAACCGGAACAGCTTCCCGGCGTGTTGGAAGCTGCGATCCGCGCGGCCGTTGGAAAAGGCGGTGTCGCGGTCGTCGTTATTCCAGGCGATGTGGCGCTCAGCGATTATTCCGCCAAAATATCCGCGAACACCTCGCTTCGCCTGCGCAAGCCACACGTTGTTCCCCCTGATGAGCAGATAGTCGAACTGGCCGAGCTTCTGAACGCAAATTCGAAAGTCACACTTCTATGCGGTCGCGGTTGCGAGGGTGCCCACGACGCGCTTGTCGAATTTGCCGGACGGCTAAAGGCGCCCATTGTCCACGCGCTCGGCGGCAAGGAACACGTTGAATGGGACAACCCCTATGACGTCGGAATGACCGGGCTCATCGGGTTTTCGTCCGGCTACAAGGCGATGCTCGAATGCGATACGCTAGTCATGCTTGGCACTGACTTTCCCTATCGGCAATTTTATCCGACCGACGCCAAAGTCATACAAATCGACATTCGACCCGAAAACCTCGGGCGCAGGACCCCGCTCGATCTTGCGATCGTTGGCGATGTGAAATCCACCGTCCGCGCGGTTCTCCAGCATCTCGAAGACAAAACGGAAACCAAGCATCTTGACCGCTGCCTTGCCGCTTATGAAAAGGCAAGGCAGGGCCTCGACGACCTCGCCCATGGCAAGGAAGGTGGGCCTATCCATCCCCAGCATGTCGCGCGTCTCTTGAGCGAGCAGGCGGATGATGACGCGGTCTTCACCTTCGATGTCGGCACACCGACGGTATGGGCAGCGCGGTATCTGACCATGAACGGCAGGCGGCGAATGATCGGTTCGCTGGTCCACGGCTCGATGGCGAATGCATTGCCGCAGGCGATCGGAGCGCAGGCGGCTTTCCCGGACCGTCAGGTGATCAGCATGTCCGGCGATGGCGGCTTCACCATGTTGATGGGGGATTTTCTCACGCTCTCGCAACAGGATCTTCCAGTCAAGGTGATCGTCTTCAACAATTCATCGCTGGGTTTTGTGGCCATGGAAATTAAGGCCGCCGGTTATCTGGAGACTGGCACCGATCTCAAGAACCCGGATTTTTCGGCCCTTGCTCGCGCCGCAGGCATCTACGGTATCCGCGTCGAGGATCCGGTCGAGCTCGAACGTGGTATCGAGGCCATCCTGCGACACCCCGGCCCTGCCCTGTTGGACGTCGTCACCAACCCGCAAGAGCTTTCCATCCCGCCGAAGATCGAGGCCGCTCAGGTCATGGGCATGAGCTTGTGGGCAGCGAAAGCCGTGATGAATGGCCGAGGTGACGAACTCATCGACGTCACCGTCTCGAATTTCTTTTCGCGACGACGGTGACAGACGCGGTATGCAGACCAGGCAATCTCACCTTCTGGCCCCTCACCGATTACGGCCTTGAAACTATTTGCCGTCGCTTCCGTTTTCTTCACAAGTCCAAGCCGTAGTAATAGCGGAGAGCGATATGGGCCGAATACTGACCAGCGTGTCCGACACACTCGTCTGCGGCTTGATCGACGGATTGTGCGATCATGAGCTCTATGATTTCGTCACCAGCCGATGCGATAGTTTTTCGGACAAGAGAATCTGCCGGGCATCGATAAAGGCTATGTCTGACGATCGCGTCAGCGACCCTGACGCGCTGGAGCGGATCTGTTCCATCGCCGCCGACCACCGCTTGAGATGTGCGGGGTGAGCCCGGCAGGTCAGCAGGTTCAATCCGGCGCGACCATCGATGGCGGACGGATGTTTGCGGCATTGTCCGGCTCGTCACTCTCGTTTGCAAACTCGTCGTCGGCCTTTTGATTGACCTTCGTGACATCGTCGCTTTCCTGGTCGGCCAGATCATCGGGGCGTTCCGCGCGCTGCCAGTGTTCGGCATGTGCTCCGTCTGGACGACCTTCGTCCTCCCAGATTTTATAGGCACGTCCGCGTTGCTGCTGTTCCTTGTCGGCCATTGCACGTTCCTCCCTGTAAAAAGGAATAACCGGGCCGTGACAACACGGTTCCTTGCGCACCCAAACGTGATGAATGTCGCAGGAGCATGACCTTTCGTCTGTGAACACCCGAGCTGTCGTCCCGTTGCCACTCGGGAGGATCATTCCATGCGGAGACATGACATGCAGAGATTTGAAGACAAGGTCGTTATCGTTACGGGCTCCGGCTCCGGTATCGGCGAAGCCACCGCATTGCGGTTCCTCGATGAAGGCGCTTGCGTCGTATTCGTCGGCCGGGAAAAATCAAAGCTCGACAAAGCCGCCAGCGGATTTCCGCAGGATTGCACATTGACCGTCGAAGCGGACGCCTCGATTGAAAGTGATGCGGAAAAGATCGTCAGTGAAACGGTTGGCCGTTTCGGAAGGCTCGATACGCTGGTCAACAACGCGGGTGTTCATGCGGAGGGCAAAGTTGATGAGCTTTCAACCGATGCCTGGCGTAAAGTGATGGCAACCGACCTAGATGGCGTGTTCTTCATGAGCCGCGCCGCCCTGCCGCTCCTGAAAAAGGTCGGCGGCTCCATCGTTAATACGGCATCGGTTTCCGGGACGGGTGGCGACTGGTCGATGGCCGCTTATAACGCCGCCAAGGGTGGCGTGGTCAATCTGACACGCGCGATGGCGATGGATCACGGCAAGGAAGGCGTGCGTGTCAACGCCGTTTGCCCGAGCGTCACCCGTACCGACATGACCGAAAACATGATGGGCGACGAAAAACTGCTCGAGAAATTCAATGAACGGATTGCCCTGAAGGGACCGGGCCAGCCCGAGGACGTTGCCTCCGTTATTGCCTTCCTTGCCAGCGAGGATGCCCGTTTCGTGACCGGTGCAAACCTGCCGGTCGATGGCGGTATCTCCGCTTCGAACGGTCAGCCCCCTCAATAACGGGAAACGGCGCTCCAATCGGAATTGGAGCGCCGCACAATCGTAGCATCAACCAAATCTGCTTGGTTAGTTGGTGCCGGGAAACGGATTGTTTTTCAAAAGCTGCGCTACGTGCAAACTATTCGTGGCCAGCATATCGATCGTCGAGGTCACCACCTCCGGTATCTTTTCCAGATCGACGAAATTCGTGCTGCCCATCGCCTCGCCGACCCAATAGGCCACCGCGTTGGGTGCGATGCTGAATCCAACATCGTTGAGGGCCTGGTAGAGTTCGGCGCTGACATGGTGTGCGCCGTCTTCGTTACCGACGACGGCGACAGCTGCGACCTTGCCGTAGGAAACCATGCGTCCCTGCTCATCTGTCTCTTCCAGGAAAGCATCCATCCGCTCAAGCGCCCGTTTCACCACACTGGAAGTCTGTCCCATCCAGATTGGGGTGCCGATGACGAGAATATCCGCCGCTATGATCTTTGCCCGAATGGCCGGCCAGGCATCGCCCTCTCCTTCGTCGGAGGTGACGCCCGGCTTGATGTCGTGATCGACAAGACGAATGATTTCCGTTTCCACGCCATCCCTTTTCATACGGTCGGCGATCAGTCCGAGCATGCGGTCGGTCGATGACGGCTCACCGCCAGATGGTTTCAGGCTTGCATTGAATGCGAGCGCTTTCAGGGTCATGACAGGACTCCCGAAACAGCTGCGGTCCTTTGACCGGAGACATGGCGCTGCAGGAACTGGTGTACGGCAGCCGCAACCTCTTCCCAGCCGGGTTCATTGGCGATGAAGTGGCTGCGACCGGCAAAGCGCTGGAATTCGGTGACGCTGCCGACATCCTTGTAGGCATTGAAATTCTTCTCGTTGAGATCGGCCGGGATAATCTGGTCTTCCTCACCACCGATCAGCAGGAGTGGCGCATGCGGGCGATCAAGGTCGATCTTGCCAGAGGAGCCCATACAATCACGCAGAACGTTGCGTCCGTCATGTGTCGCAGTTTCCTCAAAAGCGAGCTCGGCATCCGCTTCGGAAAGCGTATTGGCGAAGGAGCCGTGGAATGTCTTGGCGTCCATGAGGATCGGCTCGTCGCCTTTCAGCGGATTGGCGATGATTGCCGAATTCTTGATAAAACCCCAATCGAAATCGAGCATGCCGTTTGGCGCGACTGAAGAAAGCGCAACCGCCGCCGACAGTCGTCCTTTGGCCAACAGCAGCTGGGCGATCAATCCGCCTACCGAGTGCCCGATGAGTACCGGCCTGTCATAGCTTGTAACCACCTCTTCGATACTGCTCACAACTTCGTCGAGGCCGAGTTCTCCGAGACCGGCAGGAGGGTTTTGCCGGAGGTCTGCCGGCTCGCCGGCATGCAATGGCCAGGCGGGCGCGACACATTCGTAGCCGAGCGCCGAGAAATGATCGATCCAACTGGACCAGCTCTCGGGATTCTGAAACATGCCATGTACGAAAACGATCGTGGTCATCTGAAGTCCTCGGGTTGATTGATAACACTGGTAGACCGATGCCCACCTGCCTGCGACGACGCGGAGAGATGGGCAGTGTGATGTGTCAGCCGTGCGGCTTGATCACGACCTTCACACAGCCGTCGGTCTTGTCGCAGAATGTCTTGTAAGCTTCGGGACCGTCCTCCAGCCCGATGCGATGCGTGATGATGAAGGACGGATCGATCCGACCCTCAGCAATCATTGCCATCAACGGCTCCAGGTAACGCTGAACATGCGTCTGCCCGGTCTTCAGCGTCAGCCCCTTGCCGACGAAGGCGCCGAGCGGTGCCGGCACGGCAGAGCCGACGAAAACGCCCGGTATGGAGACGATACCGCCGGGCCGGCAGGCAAGGATCGCCTGTTGCAGGGCATAGGGACGTTCCGTTGCGGATAGTTTCGTCTGAAGCGTCTCCATGACGCCACCAGTGCCATGGCTTTCCATGCCCACGGCTTCGATGACCGCGTCCGGTCCCTGCCCGCCCGTCATGGCGATAATCCTTTGCTGCAGGTCTTCCTCTGCATAATCGAGCGTTTCGGCACCGGACGCACGCGCCAGAGCAAGGCGTTCCGGAACGGTGTCGATCGCGATCACCCGCTCAGCGCCGAGAAGGAAGGCAGACTTGATCGCGAAGAGACCGACAGGACCGCAACCGAAGACTGCGACCGTCTGCCCGGGCTGGATGTCGCAGTTTTCCGCCGCCATGTAGCCGGTGGGGAAAATGTCGGAGAGGAACAGGACCTGCTCATCGGTCAGGCCGTCCGGAACCTTGATCGGACCGACATCTGCATACGGAATCCGCAAGTATTCCGCCTGTCCACCGGCGAACTGACCGTAGGTTGCGGAATATCCGAACAGCCCGGCGGTGGGGTAACCGATCTGCTTTGCCTGCTCCGCACCGTTGGGATTTGAGCGTTCGCACAGAGCAAACAGGTTCCATTTGCACATACGGCATTCGCCGCAGGAGATCGTGAACGGAACGACGACACGATCGCCGACCTTGAGTTTGGAATTGCCGCGGCCGACCTCAACGACTTCGCCCATCGTCTCATGGCCCATGACGTCACCCGAATGCATGCCGGGTACGAAACCGCCGTAGAGGTGAAGATCGGAGCCGCAGATCGCGCAGCTCGTGACCTTGATGATGGCGTCACGATCATCCTGAATGATCGGGTCGTCTACCTGTTCGCAGCGAATATCGCCGCTTCCATGCCATGTCAGCGCCTTCATGTCCTATTCTCCGTCATCGATTGCGGCTTGGGTGATCTAGATCTCAAGGTTGTCCACTGCCGCCGGCGGAGCCATAGACTTGCCCCGTCGCGAAGCTCGCACCGTTGTCGGCAAGCTGGACGTAGATCGACGCGAGTTCTGCCGGCTGGCCTGGGCGACCAAGTGGCGTCTTCGCTCCGAATTGCTGCAGCTTTTCCATCGTCGCACCGCCGGCTACTTGCAACGGGGTCCAGATCGGACCGGGTGCAACACCGTTGACACGGATGCCCTTTGGGCCGAGCTGTTTCGCGAGCGACTTCGTAAAGCTCATGCCCGCGGCCTTGGTCATGGCATAGTCGACCAGATCTTCGGAGGGATCATAAGCCTGTTCTGACGTTGTCTGGATGATGGACGAACCTGGGCCCAGGTGTTTCAGCGCCGCTTTGGTCAACCAGAACATCGCGTAAATATTGGTTTTCATCGTCGCATCGAAATCGTCGCTGCTGATATCAGACAGGGACGCGGCCTGTTGCTGGCGGCCTGCGTTGTTGACGAGAATATCGAGACCGCCGAGCGCTCTGACCGTATTTTCGATGAGTGTCTCGCAAAACTTTTCGTCGCGAAGGTCTCCTGGCAGAGCAACGCCGGAGCTGCCCTCGGCTTCGATCAGCGCGATGACCTCTTTTGCGTCCGGCTCTTCATCAGGCAGGTAGTTGATAGCGACATCTGACCCTTCCCGAGCGTACGCGATCGCCGCTGCTCGCCCCATACCGGAATCGCCGCCTGTGATCAGCGCCTTGCGACCCTTCAGCCGACCGGAGCCTTTATAGGACGTTTCGCCGTGATCCGGCTTAGGGTTCATCCTGGCGGCTAGTCCGGGAAATGGCTGCGATTGCTTTTCGAAATCGGGCTGAGGGTATTTTTTGGTAGGGTTTTCCATGATGTGCCTTTCTGAGTAGACACACGCCTGAGCCACGCCGAGAATTCGTATCTGCCATTGCGGCCCAGCATGGCTCGAACATGCGAAGCCTAAGGTTTGCAACGAAGCGCTAAACGGGTGGTTCCATTTGCGCAGCCTTGTCCAGCCGACTGTACGGGATCGTACAGTCTTCCGTATGTCTCCTCGGAATGCCGCTGCTTAGGCTCGTGGATATCTGTCAAGTCTGGCGGGATCCCTGTCGATTTACTGATGCGGAGCAATATTGTCCCGACCGATCAGGAAGGTGGCGAAAGCCAGCGCAGCGACACCGCCATGGACCCAATAGGCAAGAGCATACCCACCGAAGTCGGTCAGCGAGCCTGCGACGATATTGCTGAACGATGCGCCTACTCCTTGCACGGTCATGACGGCGGCGAGACCGACATTGAACCGCCCTGTACCGGCGAGTATGCGCTCAACCGCGATCGGGGTTGTGATGCCGATGAGCCCAGCACCGATACCGTCAAGAATTTGTACTGGGAAGATTACGGAAAATTCCGTGAATGAACCTGCGATAACGCCCCGGATCGGCAGGGCCAACAATCCGATCGTGAAGACGGTTGCCAGACCAAAACGGCGGATGAGAGATGGTGCTGTAAGAGCGACACCAATCATCGCGAGTTGCGAGATGCCTGTGATCAGAGCCGTGGTGCGGAATGGTGTGCCCAGTTGTATGGAAAAATCCTGGGCGATTAGGCGACTGATCGGCGCATTGCCGAAGTGGAAAATCATCAGCGTCACGGCCAGCAGGATAAGACCCTTGTTGCCGAGAAGGACGGAATAGCCTGAGGGGCCAAGCGATCCATCGTCATGCGCCAGGCCGCGCGCCACATCGTGGTTGATCCTCTTCGGGTCGATTGCGAGCGCAGCTAGAACGGCCGCGATCGCGGTTAAGATCATGAGCCAAATCACACCGTTCATGCCAAAAGAAACAGTGGCTGCATATATGGCAGCGAGCGAAACCACATTCCCAAGATGGTTCCAGAATTCGTTTCTGGCCACCTGATGAGAAAACCGCTTCTCGCCGACAAGGCCTAATGTTAGCCCCATCAGCGCCGGACCGACAATTGCGCCCACGATTGCAGTGACCGACTGCCCGCCGAAAACTGATGCGTTGCCGGGACTAGCAAGCGTCCACAGGGCCGCTGCAGTGACCAGGATGACTGGAGTTATTATCAGCATGCGTTTGCGGTGGGATGCATCGACCCAAGCCCCGAAAAGCGGTGTTGCGATCATTCCCAGCACGCCGCCGAGTGTGGCAATGATACCGAGCGTCATTGGCGACCAACCGTTGGTCGCCAGAAAACCGTCGAGAAACGGGCCGAGGCCGTCGCGCGCATCGGCAAGGAAAAAGTTCAAAAACGCAAGCGCCACCAACGATCGGTCGGTCAGGCCTGTCCGCGTGATCTGCATGCCCGTCCCTCTTGTTCATGTTGCTTGCTGGGGTGATCGCCGCCGGTAACGGGCGACGGATCGCATAGTTCCAGACGGCGGTTTTTTGCTATTGGAACCGTCGTCCCTCACGACTTACCGTGAGGAAGCTGGTCTCCCAGTAGACCGTGCGGCGACGGCCCGCCGAAAGGTCCGGTCAAAGAGGACAAGGGCGACATTGAGGCAAGCAGATAAGGCAGCGCGGCCTGATGGTTCCGCAAGAAGTGCGGAAGATGGCGAGCGAAAAAGTTGTCCGATTGACTGTAGGCCGAAGCTCGATCTTAGGTCGAAAACTTCGATATTTTGAACGACCCTGCTCAAAATCGCTGAAGCGTTCTCGGAAGCAAATCGACCGATCGTGCCCGAGATCCAGCCCCATCCCAAGGACCTGTTCGGGCCCAGTCAGCGCAATACGCCCTGCAGTACGAACTCGCAAACAAGTATTCAAAACTGAGCCACAGCCACAGGCAAATGAGATACCACCAGCGCTCAATACGATGCGGGATAACAGCGGTTCGCCGTCAATTGATCCTGTCATTGAGCCCAAGCCCCGAAGCGGAAGCCTGCCTACAACTGAAAATCCTTTCCGCCAAAAAAGCCATACCCACCGATTTATTAGATGAGGAAATCGCTCTCGCTAAAAGAAGCACCAAGTTCGGTCAACGAAACCGATTGGAAGAATTTAAGAAAACAGTGGTTCTCGATTCACTCTAGGAATTTCCGCGCAGTCTGTGGGAGCCGATGGTTGATTTTCGTGGGGAACGATTTCGATCCCACCATGTTGGGTCAATGCATCAGAAAGACAAAAAAGAGGAATCTCCGATGATCAAGCTCCTAACTGTAGCCGCTCTTTCCCTCGGTCTTGCTACTTCAGCTATGGCGCAGGGTGCTGGAAGCGGCGGCACCAATTCCGGTACAGAAGGCAGCGGCACCGCGGGTTCGGCTGCTGGCTCAAGCGGTTCCGCCACTGGTGGCACTACCGGCACTGATGGTAACACCCAAGGCAACACCAGCAACTGCGGGACCAATGGTACACCCAAGTCTGGTGAAACCACCGCTCCGACAAATGGCACTGCTGCTGGCTCCACCAACTCCACTACTGGATCCGGCTCGGACAACAGCGCATCTTGCTAAACTGCTGACTTACCACCGCCCTTCGCTTTCGAGCGGAGGGCGTTTTGCTGTTGGCTGGTAAAACGGGATCTGCTTGCCTATGGCGGACAGACTCCAGAGGAACGAGGCCAATGATAAGGCTGCTTTATAGCACCTCGTCGTCCCCGATGTGTTCCTTCGCATCATCATTTTCGTAAGCCATTCTCCAGCACGGCTCATATCGCTCGCCTGTACGGTACCGGACAGCGTGGGAACCTAAGCGCGGCGCACCAGTTTGTTGGCGCACAAGCGTAGTAGGAGTTACTAATGTTCGATTTCTTGACGACTTTGATGTTTGCTTGCATCTTCATATTTTTCATCGTCTCCGTCGGAATATGGATGCACGAATAGCAATGCCACATCTTGAGCCCCGAATACGCCGAGGCTGCGCTGCATTAGTCGAAGGAAATTCCTAGTCAGTCTATTTTTGGTGCCGTGTACCGCGTGACGACGTTTTCAATCGTCAGGGCGAAATCTCTGATTTGTCGTCGTGACCCCCGCTACTGTTCACCTGGTCCTCTCTCAGTATATGCTGAGTTCTCACCGACATTTGTGCAACTGTCAGCTGGCCGTCGCGTCGATCTCGACGCATAGCCGCTAAGCAGAGCTTGCAAGCTTCGATAGCGGTTTGGATCGTTAATCGAATGTCTTGGGGTTCTCACGATCATTCACGATATCTTCGTCGCCAGCTTGCATGTGCAGCTGCACTATGAGCGTGTGTTGAAGTCAGCGTTTTCAAAGGGGAATGCCGCGGCGTTTGCGGTGCCTAACGAAGGGAGGCCCGTAAAAACAGTCCGACTTACTCGCCAGCCGGTAGTACAGGAGGCAAGTAAGCATCAGTGACAAAAGCGACGTAAGCGAAACCCTGCCAGGTCGCCACAAATACCGTGTCAGCTTTCTGTGGCAATCAACGCCCAGTGGTATGCGTAGGGCGCGAATGTAGCAGCAAGCAGGCCTTTTCCGCCAGTCTGCAGATCACCACTACCTAGCAAAACTGATGGCGCGGGCAAATCAGGATTGAGCTGAATATTGGCTGCCTGTTGGTCGGAAGACAAATTAAAGCTGCAAAGAACAATATCACCTGCATAATCTCGAATAAAAGAAATCACGGATTCATTGTTGGTCTCCAGAATACGGCAGGTGCCTCTCCCGAAGCAGTCATGTTCAGACCGCACGGCAAGAGCGTGTCGAACCCAGTTGAGCAGCGACCCCGCATCATCTAGCTGCGACGCGACATTCACCCGCCGAAAACCGTAGGCACCGTCACTGATTACCGGTAGTGTCAGGTCATCTTCTGCATTCGAAGAAAAGCCACCGTTAGCTTCATCCGTCCATTGCATGGGCGTGCGAACGCCATGCCGGTCCGCCAGCGCAATATTGTCACCCATACCGATCTCGTCGCCATAATAGAGAACGGGACTACCCGGCAACGATAATAGAAGCGCGTGCATCAATTCAATACGCTGACGGTCATTGTCCATAAGCGGTGCAAGGCGGCGGCGGATCCCGAGGTTGATGCGGGCTTCTTCCTCAGGAGCATATGCAGACCACAGATACTGACGATCTTTGTCGGAGACCATTTCCAGACTAAGTTCATCATGGTTTCTTAGGAAAATCGCCCACTGACAGCTGTCGGGAATATCCAGCGTTCGCGTTACGGCCGATATGATCGGCTGCCCTTTCCCCTTCGCTATAGCCATAAAAATTTGCGGCATGAGAGGGAAATGAAACGCCATGTGGCATTCATCGCCGTCGCCGAAATACTCCATAACTTTTTCAGTTGGCTGGTTTGCTTCCGCAATAAGGACGATATCGGGGTTGCGTTCGCAGACGCTTTTCCGAATGCGTTTCAGTATGCGATGAGTTTCTGCGAGGCTTTCGCTAGACGTTCCTTCGCGCTCTATCAAATATGGTACAGCGTCGAGCCTGAAACCATCGATATCTTGATCTATCCAGTATTGCATGACTTCGATCATCGACTGAACAACGGCTGGATTGTTGTAATTGAGATCTGGTTGATGTTCGTAGAACCGGTGCCAATAGTGGGCATTCGCGATCGGATCCCACGTCCAGTTCGAATTCTCGACATCGGTGAAAATTACGCGCGCTTGCGAGAATTTATCGTCATTCTTCGACCAGACATAATAATCGCGATCGGTAGATCCGATCTCGGAGCGCCTGGCCCGCTGGAACCACGGGTGATCATCCGACGTGTGGTTAAGGACTAGTTCGATGATGACCCGGAGACCACGCGCATGTGCCGCTGACACGAAATTGCGGAAATCGTTCAGATTTCCATACCGTGGATCGACTGCCCTGTAATCGGTAACGTCGTATCCATCATCGTCTCCCGGTGAGCGGAAGAAAGGCATGATCCAAACGGTATTTGCTCCCAACTCGAGAATATAATCAAGCTTTTGGATCAGGCCTTGGAAATCACCAGTACCGTTCCCGTCTGAATCAAAAAATGTTCTGACATGAAGTTGGTAGATGACGGCATCCTTGTACCAAAGTGACTGTTCTTGTCCCGTGCGTCTCGTCTTCAACTCGTCCCTCAACCTGTCTCGCGATCGGCGTGGCGCTCTATGCCAAGGCGCAAATCCTTCGTCATTTCCGTCCAGATCGCATCTTCTGCTGCGACGATTTTGAAATGGAGCCATGGAGATTAACGTCAGACCTCACACAGGCGCCGCCTTATCGAAAGTCGTGAGGAGAATGAAAGTTCCGTTTCCAGCAACGAACCATCAGCAGAAACAGAAAGAGCCTTAACATCCACGAAGGCCGTGATTCGAATGTGGGTGAGCTGGCACTGAAGTTTCATCCGGGTGGGATTAGCGAGCCGGCGATAGTGCGCCTACCTACATGTCTGCGGACCCACTTACCTTGCCCGGCGCCTGTCCGATCGCTAATGTTCCCAGCTCTTCCAATCAAAGAGGATAAATATGGCAACTGGTACCGTAAAGTTTTTCGCTCAGGACAAGGGCTTCGGCTTCATCACTCCGGACAATGGTGGACCAGATGTATTCGTCCACATCTCGGCCGTCGGCTTTGGCGCTTCCTTGGCTGAGGGCCAGAAGGTCAGCTATGACGTGGGTCAAGACAGGAAGACGGGAAAGTCGAAAGCCGAGAACGTTAGCGTCCTCTGAAATCAAATCTCCGGTCTCGTCGATAAGGCGAGATCGGGGCCGGTTTGTGGAACATCCTACAACAACGAACAGCAGGATTATAAAGCGAAGGTGCACCCTTTATGTGCTGCTTCCGCGGCTAAACTGATCCTGGTATGCCTTTGGGCTGAGACCTATCCGTTTTCTAAAATGATGCCGAAGCGTATCGGCAGATCCAATCCCAACGGCCGCCGCAATCTCATCTATGCTATCTCGCCGCGCGATTAGGAAAGTTTTAGCCGCCTCGATGCGTTCGCCGACAAGCCATTCGCCAGGCGAGGCGCCGGTTGCTTCTGTGAAACGGCGGACGAACGTCCGAAGACTCATGCCGCATTCTGATGCCATTCGTTCCAACGTCCAGGACGCTGTAAGGTGAGAGCGCATTCTGTCGAGAAGTGGCGCGATGGCTGACTGGTGTGCGTCTGGAACAGGGCGCTCCAGAAACTGAGCCTGACCGCCGTTTCGATGCGCGGGCATAACGAGACGCCGCGCCACCGAGTTTGCTGCCTCCGTGCCAAAGTCCCGACGGACAATCTCGATCAAAAGATCAATTCCGGCTGCGCTACCGGCCGAGGTGTAGATGCGCTCGTGCGTGCGGTAGAGGGAGGCGTCGTCCACCAAGATATTTGCGTGTCGGGACCTGAGAGCATCGGCAAAGCGCCAATGTGTCGTCGCGGTTACCCCATCCAAAAGGCCTGTGGCTGCCAGCACGAACGCCCCAGAGCAGATCGATGCCAATCTCGCGCCTCGCTCATGCGCCTTGTGGAGCAGATCGATAAGACCCTGTGGAACAGGCTCGTCAATGCCTCTCCATCCAGGCACGATGATAATGTCAGCCTCTTCGATCAGCTCCGGTCCATAGTTAGGAGTCACCAGGAACCCGCCATGTGCACGAAGCGGTCCCTCCTCGACTGCGCAGCTTGCAAATCTATACCAGTTCTCTCCCATCTCAGGCCGTGGAAGCCCGAAAATTTCGGCGACGATCCCGAACTCAAAGGTGCAGAGACCATCGTATAGGAGAGCGACAACAAGGGGTCCGTTCAAGTTTGGCATAATATGCCCGTACTATGTCATCCATGCCAATTGCAAGCACAGACACCGTTAAGCGAAAAGAAGGCTGAACTTTCAAGGAGCCCACAATGTCTAACGCTGTCACTTCAACCTCTGCCGCCCCGAGCGACATCGCTCGCGAGCATTTTGCCGCCGAATTCACATTCGAAACGGATTGCTGGGACGTTCACGCGGCACTCGCAGGAGAGCCAGGTTTCGTTCTTCTGGACGTTCGTGGACCGACAATGTTTGCCGAGGGCCATGTCCCTGGAGCGGTGCATCTACCCCATGGCAAGATGACACGTTCGAAGATGGATCGGTGGCCGGCTGACACCCTTTTCGTGACCTATTGCGCAGGCCCTCATTGTAACGGAGCAGCGCGGGGAGCACTTCGCCTTGCAGAGCTGGGACGAGCGGTGAAAATCATGGCTGGCGGTGTCACCGGCTGGATTGATGAGGGCTTCGAACTCGCCAAGGGCATGGACACGTGAAATTCGTGATACGACGGCCAGAGCTATCCGACACTTCGGGTCTATTCCGGTTGATCCGAGAGCACGCAGCATTCGAAAAAAGCGTTGCATCCCTGACAGAGATTGATCTCGGCTTACTGCAGCGTCGGCGGGATGCCATTCGGTTTCTCGTCGCGGCCGAGGAGCAAACGCTCCTCGGTTATGCAGCGGAAACGTTCGACTGGTCAGTCTGGCGAGCAAAACGGTATGCTCACCTGGATTGTCTGTTCGTCTCCGCGGTCCATCGCAGTGAAGGTATCGGTAGGCAACTGTTGGCTGAAGCTAAGACAGTCGCTGTGCTGGAAGGGGCCGACTGGATGGAGTGGCAAACTCGAGTCTGGAACGAGCAAGCTATTCGTTTCTTCCAACGTGAGGGGGCAAGTAGCCAGGACAAGTCGCGGTTCGTCATGACGCTTACATAGGGATCTTAGGCAGGTGTTGGTCCGCCACCATCTCGTGCGGCGAGCTTCAAGGTGACAACTTTCAACCTGAAATAAATGGAAGACGCGGACGTTGTTTAGGTCTTGATGGGATCATAACCGGTAACCCAAAAATTCTCAAAAGAAAGCCATTGAAATCTTTGAGCCGCCACCGGTGACCGAGCGCCGAACTTTGCCGGACGTGATCACGTTTATTTCGAGAGTTTCGGCAGACCTGCCTGGGATGCGGTACGTCCACTGATAGCCCCGCTCAAAGGTCAGAATTTCGACAAAGTTACCCTTAAGGCAAGTGACACGGAATAGCGCCGGACGTCTGCGGGCGCAGGCGACAGTCTTAACCAGGATCCGCCGATGTTCGTCGATTTTCTCCGTCCGCCGTCAGTAAGGCCAGAAGAAAATGGGGCATGTGCAACCTACAAGTCGATCCCGCAAAGTCGTGAGGACAGTGTTCGTTATCGATTTAACGAGATCTACCGGTTGATCGCCTCTGCATCGCGCAGCCGCAGTTTGATCCCGCTATCCGCGACGATGCGTAGCGTCCTTATCATCTCCGCGGCCTCAAGGAGTGCCGATCGAAGTTCATCTTCTGGAAGCGTATCGGCTTTATTTGCCGTTTCGAGAAGATCGATGATCGCGTCGCGTTTGGTCCCACTGCCTGGTATTCCGACTGCAGTGCGCATGTCGCTAATAGTGATGATGCTTGAATATAGATGATCCCGCACCTCACCGCCGCTGAGATGGCTCACCCGGTTGGCTGCAAGTATCAGGTCGGCCGGGGTGGTCTTTGCAGGCATGTAATTCCTGGAAAACAATCTGACTCGGTGGTGGCCAGCTTTTCTGTCCTCGCGATCAATTGCAATAGAAGACCGCGAAAGTCGTTGCGACGACGGTTTCGCGCAGTTTGGAACTATGCCACCCGAATTTCACGGAGTGAGTTCCACTGGCTATAGGATCCCATCTCAACCATCATGTTCAGAACGCATCTCAGATCATACGGCTTCGCTATGAAACGTGCGTTTCCCATCAGGTCGCCATCATCGATCACATGTCCGCCTGACGTCACGATGACGGGAACGTTCTTTCTGCACGACGCGACATAGCGAGCGACATCGAGGCCGTTAAGTCCACCGGGCAT
>Ga0075364_10000154_pt1 | contig 30424 bp, 15 predicted proteins | sample EndMetdeltDD1764_FD_71517 | JGI IMG/M metagenome (GOLD analysis project Ga0075364, IMG submission 71517) | Populus endosphere microbial communities from Tennessee, USA - Endosphere MetaG P. deltoides DD176-4 | ecosystem: Host-associated > Plants > Roots > Endosphere | place: USA: Tennessee... | reverse complement strand
CAACTTCTCATTCCGCATGAAACGATCGAAAGGATGGGTATCGCCATCGAGTCATCTAGTATCTGCTAATTCCATGAAAAGTGGAAAGTCTTCGACTGAACCAAGAATCACTTCATCTTTTTCTCTAGTGCTTGGAATTAGGATGTAACCCTCTAACCGCTAAGCTCTATTCGACTTCCCATCTATCTTATTTTTTTTTCTGCTTTGTCTCTCGTTTTTTCTTCTTTCTTCCGAGCATCTCAATCAGCTCTCGAAACCAAAGGAATTTGAATCTAATTAATGAGGGAACTACTGAATACCATGGAAGAAACTACATTTATAACCTTCCCCCGCTCTTGAGCACATCGCTTCTACGGTCCACGGCTAAAGGAAGAATCGAGAGCTGGTGCCCGGTTCCTCGGAGCTTCAGAACTGCCATAAACCGTTCGCTATCAGCTTGTCTGAGCAACGCGTTGAGCATGAGGTTGGTGAGACCACGAGACGGTTTCTTTCTTTGTCCCTAGAAAAGGAGATCCCAATTGGTACCGGTTAGGTAGTCTCACGGCACGGCTCCCAGGAAGAGAAAGTTCAGACAAATTCCCCTTCTCCGTTCTGTCACAACCAATTGGTTGATCCATAGTAGTCAATTCCCAAGTATTCTTGTCTGGGAAAGGCAGGTCATCGAAGCTATCAAGGGCGGCTGTGGCGGGTATAGCTGAGAGCCAGCCTGGTTCAGCTAGAATAACGTTAGTAGGTAAGATTTGAGTATACAACTATCAATAGATAGGGGAAACAGCCCAAGAGGGTGTATCAAAAAGGACAGCACCGAGGGAGTCTAGCTTGCATCTCTTTGTAGTGAATTCCTCTTTTGATTCAAGGAGAGCAGCATGCTTCAAAGCCCATCTAGAGCAGTCAGAGAACTAGGTCAAGATCTCAACTTTTGCTTAAGAGAACTCGGCCAGGTCAAAAAAGACATCTTGAGCCCTATCTATACCATACCCCGGAGGGTTCGGGAGAGACTATGAAAAGCTTCCATTTGGTGGGCATCTTCCTATTCATAAATTGCTCGTTTCAAACCCGGTCGGGTTCATCCAAGTCAATCTGCGTTAGTTTTCCTGGTCAGACACCGGTCATACAGAGACAAATCCTTTTGAGAAAGTATTCCCGCGACCCAACTCCCAAGTGTGGGAAATCCCTCTTGGTGAAGCCTCTGCTTCAGCTTATACTTTCGTCGAGTTAGGATCTCAGACAGATGAGACTGGAAGCTTAGTGAGTTAGGCCGGCAAACACCAAAACCTCATGGCCTTTGCCAGAAAAATGACTAAAGGTGCCAATCACTAAAGAGGAATACCCCGAACCGAAAAGGGGATGTTTTCATGAACAAATCTCTCCAGATCTTGCCCACACCGCTGAACGCTCCGCTCATACGGATAAAGCCCACTCAAAGCCGCCCGGGGAGAAAACCCGGACGAAGCGCTTCGCCTTTAAGCCCTAAAAAGAAAGGTGCTACACTAATTATAGTAACCAGAACAGGGCCTTGGCCCCAGATGCTATCTCCGACCGAGCAAAGGGCCTTGTTAATAAATACCTAAATAGGCGTGGTTCGGGTTCTTAGTCTAGCCAAAACTGCCCCTTTCCTGTCCTGTCCTTCAAGTTGCGCTAAGGTGCCCCCTTAAGATTGAGAGGGCTAACTCGGATAGGGCGGATAGTCAAGAAAGAGCGGATAGGTCCAGCAGAGGGATCGGGGGAACTTCACGCTGCTATTGACGTTTTTCTTAATACTTACTAATAGCTAGACGGAGAGCTTCCTACTAGCAACTCGGATAGGACTAATAGCAGCTAGGAAACAAGAGAGAAGATCTAGCTACCTTCTTAGGATTGGATAGGTCGGACCTTAGCCCATTCCTGTCTTGAATATGGATGGGGCCGGGCTTTAATAATTCCTTCTTAGGCGTGTGAGTGCACTCAAGGAGTTTGTTACTATTAAGGCAGGTATTTCATATTGTTAAATGGCCGTAGCTGCACGGTCTGCCTCTTCGCCTGCAATCGAGGATGTAGGACTTTTGACGAACTACTCGTAAGAAAAGAGTTGAGTTAATCCTACTTAGTTGAGTTCCGTAATAAACGAAGGGAGAGCAAGGAAGGCAACCCCCTTCCCCAGTACGCACAGTCCCAGTCCGCTTCCGTAGTAGCTTACGAGTAGAACTACTAGATAGAAAGTACTACTTCTCATTGATATACGATATCGCCATGGAGACGTTGACCTAGTCCATTGTAACAAGAAAGAAATAATATTACATAAACAAGGCATTACTTACGATCCAGTGATTAGGATAAGGTAGGTGGACAGACACAGAGTGAGTTCGGTCACGCCAGAGAATGCCAGTCGATGGGGAGTGGAGGTGGAGTGGCACCGGTTAGTAATCGATTGATTCCCCACATACGATACAAAGGAGTGGTCCAGGAAGTACTGGTTAGTGACTGATTGATTTCACACATATCGGGAGAGAGGACTAATCCACAAGACCTAGAGGAGAAAGGAGTATTCAGCAGTTAGTACAATGTAGAGCTGTTCTAATTGAAGACACCATATAGGTAACGAGGATGAGGCTTACACGTAGAGCTACACATAGTGTGCTACAGGGGCCCCTAATCAAAGGAGCCTAATTCACAGGGAGGACACATAAGTAAGTTCCCAGGAGATCATTGCAGCTAGCCGGCCGTCATCCAGCCAGTGTCTCATCCACATCGGTTGAGGGTCCTTGCCATACAGCCGATACTCGTCTCTCTTTGGAATAGAAAATCCCTCCATGTTAGTTTGGGACAGATTTAAAAAACCTCCTCATTGCACATTTTTCCATGGTCAAAACCTCATTTGGATGGGTTCGCTGAATCCCCTCTCTCTCCTAATCGGGGCACATAGAGGACGGAGATGAGAAATCCATCTCAAGATGCTGAATCATTGGAGCCATGCCATAGCAGCAGAGACTGCTAGCTCAACAGGTCTTCACAACGGCACTACCCATGACCCTTTCACAGGAGGTTTGAGTTCAAATACGTGACCCTTCCTTATGTTGGGATCTATACAAAGGTCCAATCCATCGGATTTCACTTCATGAAATGTTTTTCTTTTTAGAAACCGGGGTTGTATGACTAGCTTCTCCTTCTCGGGGACATTAAAGGGATTGTATTAGTGAATAATAATGTTATTTCCAGAAGTTTCTCTATGGAGAGGTGGTATGCCAATCCCAATGGGTTTACTTTACTACTCCTACAGTGCCAATGCATCAACAAGGGGAATAATCCCACATACGATCTCGCATATCTACGGCACCCAAACAACCAGTTGAATCCATCTTAGTTGGTTGGTTAGTGTGATAGATACTCTCTCTATCCATTCGATATACATATGATACTCGCATCGAGACGTCCTTGCCATAGAATTTGGAACCTATGTCCTAACCCCTTTCACTGGCCTTTATGATAAGCCAGTCCGGAAGGTTTTCACCCCTAAAGGAAGAAAGAAAGGAGATGGACCCCAAGTTACCACCAAATGAGATTGATTGAGCTATGGATGCACTACCTGGGTCGGAGCAAGCAATAAGGTCGCTTGGATCGGACCTATTAAATGGATTTTATATCGAATGAAACATACCCTTTCTGATAGGTTCTCTATGATTGCCGGGTGGTGATTCAATAGATCCAGGTAGGTTTAGACCGCTGAACATCATTTGGACGGGCCGAGTCTATATGGGCTTAGGCCTATTTCGTAAGTGAGCAGTCTTTGGCAGGCCTGGAGATTTAGTTAAGGGGAGTAGAGGTCTAAAGCCCATGTTACACGGGTCGTGCACACTGGCACCGGGCCCGTTTCGTGAGGGCCACGCCCAAAGGCCCATTTTCTCAACATTTTCTTTTCCTTCTTCTTTTTTTGTTAACAAAATGAAGAGAACACATCAGGTTTGGTCTTGGAACGCCATGCTAACACCATGCTTAGCAAACCATGTTAGGACCGATCTTAAAACATCATGCCATGGGTGCGGTCACGGCTTCAAAGCCGGCTACATTCTTTCTCCGAGAAGGCAATTATAGAGCATAGCCAAACCTCGCGAGGGAAGGGGGTCGGGGACGACGTTTCAAAGCTGTCAAGCAAAGAACCTTTGCTGCAGGAAGACGGTGATGGATGCCTTGTTCGGTATCAGGCTTGGTGATGTTTCGGAAGTGGATGGCAGAGTAGTAGAGATTCAACTCAAAGCATGACTCTCCCATCTCCATCATGATCGAAAATGGACCGCATGAGTGACAAAAGATTGGTCCTTGTGGTGAAATGTCAGACCGTGGTGGGTGCTTCTCGGGTGCTGCAATCACACAACAGCAAGAGTCCCTGCCATAAGCCCTGCTACGGTTGCATCTGATGGGAAAATCCACCATGAGCATTAGCCTTAACGAGCCGCTTGGAAAACCTCAGCAAAGAAAGGTAGGAGCAACGCGCAGACGAAAAGTTGTGTTCTCCACGGATGAAACCTCATGAAAGCCAAGAGAAGAGGAGCAGCGGCCATCCTCATCATTTCACAGTCATGCTGATGACGGTGTGCAGCCTCCTCTTCGGCAGACAAGTTGCAGCAGCGGTGTGAACCCGGCAGCAATGGAGGCCGACTCCCAGCAGCCGTTCCTTGCGGTTGTGAAGATCATCTCCCTTCGCGCTTTTCTTTCTTCTGTCAGTCGTTCCAACCGGTCCCTTTACTAGTAAGCCTCTATAGGGATCAAGCATTAAGGTTTGGCTGGAAAAATGGGTCCTTGATCAACTTCTCATAAACGTTGTTCATGGGGCATCGATTTGCAAGAAAGGGTGGACAAGACCTTACAACTAAATTGTTGTTTTCTACTGGCTGGCGTCCTTAGGAGGTCTTCTTCGAGATGTAATTTACTGCTAAACCTCCTACTTGACTGGCCCCAGAGGTCTCTCTCCCTTCACTCTCTCGATTGCACTATCATGGGCAGTTGATCTAATCAAGTCCTCTCTCAAGGCAGGACAAGAAGGCCGACCTGTCTCAACCTCGCTACTTCAATCACACTTGATTTCGTTCCGTAAAGCAGACAGTCGAGAAGATAGCCACTGAACATTTACCCCATCTGGAGTGAATTAAAAACTGTAACTTGAGAATCTTTTTAACTGCTTCTAGCTCGGGGAAAGAACCGTAACTATACTTACTCTTTTTAGATCAACAACAGCTTGTAACATTAAGAGAAAACTGAAAGCTGCTTTAACAAGAAGCACTAGCAGCAAGAAGAAATTGAGGTTTGTCGCGGGCCTCTTCAACTACACGAGATGGACATAGGCTTGCATTCAACTTCATACTGAACGAGAACTTCCGGTGCTGCTAGCATCCATGCTCTTCCCTCTCGATTTCGTTCACATGTGAGACTTGATTGATCTTGTGTTTGTGTTCAGTCAATGGTACCGACTTTGTGCTATAAGTTTCGTATGCCGCACTTTAAGATTTTTATGGATAACTTTCTCCCGAATAAAGTGGTAGTCCACCTCTATTTGTTTCGTGCGAGCATGGAACACAGGATTAGAGGCGAGGGAGATGGCTGAAATATATTATCACACCAAATGGTTGGCACATGAAACAAAGGAATCTGTAAGTCTTTGAAGAGCATGCGAAGCCACGATAATTCAGCGGCAGTATGAGCTAAGCATCTATACTCAGATTCGGTTGAAGATCTGGCAACTGTGGCCTGCTTCTTAGCACACCAGGCAATGGGATTATTACCCATAAAAAGACAATAGCCACTAACCGACCGACGATCACAAGTATCACCTGCCCAATCAGCGTCTGAATAGGCAGTAAGAGTGAAAGGTCCTCTAGTGAACTGAATACCAAGTTGTAACAGTCCCTTTGAGATAAGGCAAGATACGTTTTACTGCAGTAAAGTGGTCATCTGTAGGAGATTGCATGTGTTGACAAACAGAGTTAACAGCAAAGGCCAAATCAGGTCTTGTAATATACTGCAGGGCTCCAACGATGCTTCTGTACAGAGATGGATTATGAAATGGAGTAGAAGAGACTGCAGCAGAGGACTGATTTTAAAGTTAATTGGAGAAGAGCAGGGCTTACAATTCAGCATAGCAGCTCTCTGGAGGAGATCCAACGCATATTTTTGCTGTGTTAAAAAAAGTCCACGATCATTCTTGTCTTGAGTACCTCAATGCCAAGAAAATAGTTCAAGTTCCCGAGGTTCTTTATAGCAAACTGAGCACTTAATTCAGTGATTAGAGTGGAGATATAAGAGGTATCACTGCCAGTTATAATAATATCATCCACATAAACCGCAAGAATTGTAGTTCGCAAACTGTTAGTTTGAATAAATAACGAGGAATCACTACGGCTCATAAGAAAGCCTTTACTGATTAAAAAAAACTTATCATACCAAGCGCGTGATGCCTGTTTAAGACCATACAATGCTTTCTGCAACTTGCAAACATAACCAGGCAGTGAGGGATCTTCATACCCAGGCGGTGAGGAATCTTAAGGGGAGGGGTTGGTAGTGAAGGGAAGTCCAGGGCTGTGTCTGATCAGCTTACTGGGAGAATTCCAGGCGAGGGAGTATTGGTAAGGTTATGGAGGAAAGAGGAAATAGGATTTTGGGCATCTCTCGTTGCTTCGGATGTTTATGAGAAAGAAGCTTCTCACAGATATTGACTTTTAGATAGATACCAGCATAGTATCTTAATTAGCAGTTTCTTGAACTTGGTTGCACTCGTAAAGCAGCTTAAGAGAGCAACGAAAGACGGAGCGGTGATATTTCCTGACTAGCAAGTGGAGGATCATTCCAGGCTCTAATTCAGTCTCTGATGGCGTAGCTGATGTGTCATGCTAGGAAGCTGAGCTAGGGCATTTCTTCTTTCGGTTTAAGTGTTCTAAGAAGTGAAAACCCTCCTCTCCGCTTCTGGCAGCATAGAAGGAAGCTTGGGGGAAAGGTCTAAGTGCAAGCATTGAGTCAAACTGATTCAGGTATAGCAATGTAGTTCTTGTCTCCCTTTCCTACCTAGCGCACTAGAATAGGTAGCATGGGTCAGTAATTAAGTAGTATAGCTAGGTCTTTGAGAGCTGGGTTCGTTTGTCAGTCAGTCTCGGTAGTTCAGTCAGAGCGACATCCGTGGCATAGCTCAGTTCCTTGATGGATAGATGCTAGTGTCGCTAGATCAGTCTAGTTCGATCAGTTGACAGTGGAGTAGTTCCGTCATAGCATGGGTAGCTCAATCATTCAGTACAGAGATGAGAACGCTACAGACATTCCTTGAAGACGAAAAGAGGGTCATGGGCTTTTATTTGTATGCCTGGTCAGGACGAAGGGAAATAAACTAGCCTAAAGTTGCTGATCGAATGTGAAGTACGAAGCGATCAAGTGGAAGTAGTGCCAGCGATAACCCCTCGACCAGCCACTATGTATCCATGGCCATTAGAGATGAGAAAGGGGCTACGGCAGTTCGTTATTCATACTCATCATTTATATGGTTACAGATAGTCACATCACAGGGTTGCTTGGAAATGGAGAAGCAAAACAACAGCTTTTCTGTTGCCCAAAATGGTGATCCCTAACTTCTTTTCCCGGGAAAGGGTGTCAGATCTATATAAAAAAAAATAGCCCTTCCTTGGTCAAGGTGACAGGATTCGAACCTATGGCCCTCTGTACCCAAAACAGATGCGCTGACCAGACTGCGCTACACCTCGTCTCACCCCCCCGGAGCATATAGATCCACCCGATCGATGAAGACTTGAACCGAACTCGCCCATCCTTTTGGACACAGGGAGGCGAGAACCAATCCGAGTAATCAACCGCTTTTTTTAGAAAATCTGCCTCCAGCAAGATATGGCGACGCCAAAAAGCCGTAGAGTGCAGGAGCGAGATTTTTTGGCTTTTTCTTTCACTTGAATTTCCAAATTCGGCTCGCTCCCGGCTACGTGTCCTCATGACCCTTCGCCCGCTTAGAAGTGGATTCGAACCACTGACACAAGGATTTTCAGTCCTTTGCTCTAACCTGCTGAGCTACCTGAACCACTTTCCTAAAGTCTGTGTTTTATTCATCGAAGAGCGCCCTACCTTACCACTTGACTAGTAAGGGAAAAGTAAAAAAAAAAGAGATATAGGGCTTTTTTCGCTTGTTCGTCAAGCTTTCGAGCAACTCTTTCAACTGCCGCCTAATCTAATCTCCCACCATGCTCAAGAACCGAGAGCCGTCCAGGGACTGGACGGCCGGAGGGAGCTTGCTTATAGAAAGAAGATAGACCGGTCAAACAAAAAAAAAAAACGCGAAACAGGCTCTCCGCTCCTAGTCACTAAGTAGTGCTATTTTGGGAACTCCGCCAAGAGGTTCTTTCTCTCACGCCCGCCCGTTCTGCCGGAGGAAATGGGATTCGAACCCATGATACAAGAAGATTGTATGTCGATTTAGCAAACCAATGCCTTAAGCCACTCAGCCATCCCTCCATGATCGGAATTGGATGTGCGGTTGGTTGCCCGAAGGGCTATCTGATCCGATGCCCGTAGCGCGCGTACTCTTCCTCTATCTATGAGCGAGACTCTATCCGGATCTGCCCAGCATCCAAGTCATCCCAATCTGCCAGGCGAGGCTCCCCACCACACTGAATGATGAACTTTGCGCCTCCAGGAGGGTCAAGCCAAGCCTGAACTGAATGGAATTCATATCTCCTTCGTCTAGTCGAGAAGGGGCTGTGACTCTTCTATTACATTACGGAGAAGTCCATTCTCGTCATGATCGATCTACGTCCTACCGTAGTGCCCCGAGAACCTTAGAAACCAAAGATAGCTTACTTTACTAAAGCGAAGGACGTGTTTTGAGATTGCACGAGCTAGCCAGCCGTTTTCTTGCTTCCACCCGCCTATCTGATCTTTTGAACAGGCCTTCAGCTTCAATCAAATAGGCCATAGATAGATATATATCGAGATTCACTCATAAGACAAGCGACTACAAAAATGGTGTATATAAGGTTTGTAGCACTGCAACCAGCCTCTATACCCGTCGAAGAGATGGATCCTCTGGACACCGAAGTTCGGGGCATCCCTGATGACTCAGAAGAGATAGAGCGGGGGTTGGTAGCTGTCAATAGCCCAGATGGAGATATAATGTGGGGAGACCCCGATCTCCATGAGGATGACGATTGGGAAGTGGTTACCCCAAAGCAAGAATTCGACGGTTCCGGTCACCCGTCGCGGACCACCTGAAATCAAAGAGAACAACAAAACCATTCCTCAGATGAAGACCAAGAGATTGCATCATGCATGATAGCGGTGGGCCCTGCTTTGGCAAAGAAAGAAGAAAGGCTAACTTCCCTTCTTCCTGTTCTAGAGCCGAGAGAAGAATGCACACTGCCTACCCTAATCGAGTTGCTTGAAGATTTCGAGAGAAGCCTTCCCCTTATCTCTACTCATTTGAGTGTGTGAAGCCCCCCCTTGTTCAGCCCGAAAAACCTTTTTTCCGGTCCCTCGGGAGTGATACGAGCGAATTAGGATACGCTCGTAAACTTTTTGAGTCAAAAATCCTTAACTTGCTAAACAATCCATTTTGGTCCGTTATCGGTGACTAAAATCGTCGGGTACTTCGAATCGAGCGATGATATTCTCGGGCTTCTCCCTGAAGCTAGGAAAGAGAGCTACTAGGAAGCAAGTATTCAAACCTCGGTTGAGGTATAAGTATGACCGGTTCTGGAAGATCTATCTTTCAATGAAGAGAAAGCCTTATGCTTAACACATGCAAGTCGGAAGCGAGCTACTATCTTATTATAAGACAGACTGGTTTGCATTGGTAGCTATGCTTAGCGTCGACATACTTTTTTTTTATCTTTCTTTCGCCAAACCCTAACCTAACTTCGAAGAAAGCCGGTAACCTCCCGCCTCGTGATCTAAAGAAGAAGCTTTCATCTCCGGCACCCTGGAACCATTTGAGTCTCGTACCAAAGCTCCTATCCCTGCCGCTTTAATCGGGCAAGCATCTTCTCTCTCTTCTGATTCTGATATGAGAGGAGGAGGACCACAGGATCCGCTGCAACTAGAAGTCGATCATCTTGTCCCCGCTCCCTTTTTCTTTACTCGATCTGGGTATGCCCCTTCTCTTTAGTTAGCTTCGTGGGAATCCCGGATCTCTTTCTTAAGCTTCCCGCCCTGCTCCTGATTCCGTTCCCGTGGCACCTTTCTCCGGCCTGACGCCCTCTTCAAGCTTGCCTGCCCTCAGTCTCCACTCCAGCTTTAGTTCTTTCCTTTATTTTCATTTTCTTTCCTTGGGATGTCTTGCCCTAGGGAAGGTACTTTTTAGTTAGATTGATCCTATCCTATCTGCTTCTTAGCTTAGTCGAAAGCTAGAGATTGATTGCCTTTCACTCGAAGTCAAGCAAGTTTCCTCGGTCAAGCTTATCCCCCCTTTCCCACATTAAAGAAGTTAATAGACGAGGGGTGACGTGGCTTAGCTGGTAAAGAGGTAGACGGAGAGGACTGAGTGTCAGGGTTCTTCCCCGGGCATTTCCCGTTCCCCTACAAAGGAAGGGAGATGTCGCTACAGCTACTACTAATATGAGAGTAAGACTTGGCCCGGATCGAAGGATATGAGGGAGGAGACTTTCGGAAGAGGTGAAGCTTACTCGAATGAAAAGAGAAAGCTTTGTCTTTCCTCGTGGGGTGGAGGACCAGGAGTCCTAAAGTCTTTCTTTTTTCGATTTCAGGCTTTTTGGGGACTGAGTCTCCGGGTCTAGAACCATTGCCATAGAATTTCTTGGTGTAAGCCTTGTAAGCTTTCCATTCCAACTCTCTCCTAGTCTTTCCCGTGTGTGTAAGGGGCTCTTGTAGGTCGATTGTTGTTTTCGATGTATTCGAGTTGGAAGTAGGGAATGCGGTTGTGGTTGCAGGTGGAGGTGACGAGCCCCGCCTTCCATTCGTTCGAAGCTCTCTCTCTACTCAGCCTCGCAGCTACGCTAGTAATCTGCTCAGGACCACCTCTGTCACCAAAGTAGCGTAGCCCACGGTGAAACCGTAGCGGCCTATAGTCGGAGCATGCAAACATCTCCTCACCCACGTCCTCTGGATCTATGACCTCTAGACTGTCCCAGTCAACCACAACTACCAGTCTAGCAGCCAGCCGAGTCATGAGCGAACCGAAAGGGTAAGAGCGTAACCTCTTGGTAGCCCAGACGCGGATAATAATCGTGTCCATCACAAACCCTGCTATGTCCAACTGTCTCCCCGAAGCTAGAATAAACAAAGCAAAGAAAGGTAGGGAAGGGACATCGTACCACTGAGTCGGTCGCGGGTACAGTATCCTGCACAATACCCTATGCCACACCCTGTACTAGGGAGGATTCGATAGCACTTGCAAGAGACTGGAGACTGAACGAAGGCACACTGAACCTTGAAAGCGGATTGGTACTGGACAACTAGGACATCTAATGCACTGATAGTAAGCATTCCATCTAAACTCTGAACTTTCTTTCTGTCCTTAACCGACTCAAAAGGATACGGGAAAGCCTAGGAATGGCTGAACTTAACCCAATCTTCGCAAGAAGAGGCAATGTCAATTGTATCTGTGCTCCATTAGGCTGGATTCGCTTGCCTTGCCTTACTAGCAAATGTATCTAGCCTTTGTAGGTACATAAACAAAGAACGAAAGAAGGAAAGCACCATGTGCAGATCTCTCTTTAGATGCCAAAGCCTACAGCTTTCTTATCTTACCCTAATCGAATAGCTTGTTGAACTTCAGGAAAGGATTTCTCCTCAAAGACGGTTGATTCCAAGGGCGGGGAAGGTGTGCTCGCTGGAAAGGCGCGCTGCAAGCGCAACCCTAGCTTTGTTTGCTTTTCGGTATTGCTTTCTTAGCCGTGCTGTGTTCTCTTTCTTGCTGAGTTCTTTCTAGAACTGTGCTAATAAAGCACAGGGCTTCTTTTTTCTATTAAGATTTTGAATCAAAAACTTTCCTCCCTAAGCTAATGATGAAAGTCATTCTCATTCTGCTTGAAGATGGGGGATTTTTATATATTTAAAGCGAATAGTGCTTGCAAAGGAAGTAAGTGAGTTCCAGGCTGTCATTCGTCCAACCAAAAAAATCTTCCTGTTCCGCATGTTCCTCCTCCGAAAAGGCCTGGCTTCAATTGACATTACCTTTCCTTGCTTTTTACCTTTCGTATTCGGAACCGACAATCGGAAGAACAACAGGAACAGGTCTCTTGTCACTCTCCCCTCGCGCCACTAGTATTGAATGGTCCACTGTTAACTTGTTAACTAAAGGCATAAGCAACTGGATCCCATCGCTCCCTTCGGTGAAAGAAGCCTATTGTCGCACAATCGACCTCTAATGCATGATAATAGTCTAACTTTTAAGGCTTCTTATAAGCCTTATACTGATTGTTACAATAATAAGTGCTAAACCTTTCTTCAGACTTATATAATCTTAGGTTTCTCACCGAACGAGGTCCCCTTCCAGCTCTGATTGACCACTTCCAGTATAGGGCTTGTTTTCCTTCGCTACCATTCCTGGCTAAGCGAGGCTTAACCGAAGGAGAAGACATGGCTTCGCCACTTTTGACTCGTTAGGGAAGCTTTCTCCCCGGCAAGCAAGTCTCCCCTTGAAGGGTAAGACCTCTCAATGATAGCCCCTTCAACACAAGCTTAATTCCCTTTCTATGCCCATGGATGTGTACAGAAAAGATGAGTTTTTGAACGATAGCAGGTACCTTTAGCAGAAGTAGACCGGCACGAACCAAGCAAGAAGGAATGAAGTCAGGGAAAACCCTTTCTTTTCACCAAGCAAGGAGCTAACTCGCAAAGTAGGTATCCTCTGAAGTGGAATAAGTAGGTGCTGCTCGAAGAGGAAAGAAAGAGAAGTTGTTATGCCGATTGTAGGACGAGATCGAGAACGACGGATCGAGACACCTATCTGAAAGCGGGGAATGGTTTCTTCCGGCCTCGTGCCATCTCATAGACAGGAACCAAGGGGCCAGAGATAGCTATCCAGCAATGGACAGTCTCTTTCCGAAATTAGCTTACTTCTAGTGATTCTTACCTGGGGGCTACATCCTTTTATCATTATAAAAATAAGAAAGTTCGATCCATTAGGTTCTTCGATTTGTCTTATACCTTTGGCACCCTTGGTTAAAAGGGGCAGATAAATAGTTTAGGCGAAATAGAATCAAGTCTCCTTACTAGGTGAAGCTACAACAGATAAATTAGAGGAAATCCATTCCATTCAAAAGAAGGGGAGCAAGACGGGCACTTGGTTGCCACCTTATTCGATTTGCCTGGAAAGGCTTTTCCATTTCTTTCCCAGCTGGATAACCTGAATATGAGTTACCCATATGCCCACCTGTTCTTTAAGTGCCTTCCTCTCATCTGCCTGTAACGAGAGCGTAAGCCGCAATTGAAGTTCGTACTTATTTAATTTAGGACGAGAAAGACATATTACTAGCTTTTGACCTAGAAGCTGACAGATGGATTGGCCTTGCCTACTTCAATGACAATGCCTGGTAAACATGTAGAAAAGACAGTTTAGAAGGCCTTTAGGGGCGTCATCCAACTCGAAATCTCGTAAGAGAAGAAAAAGACGCCCAAAAGTCCCATGTCTTTCTTGGTTGGACCAAGCGATTTCCGACATCTTCATTTTTAGAGCAAGAAGCGGAACTACAAGAAAGCTTTCTTTATCTTTATTTATGGATAACCAATCTTTTTTCAAATATAGTTGGGAGACTCTCCCCAAGAAATGGGTCAAAAAAATGGAAAGATCGGAACATGGTAATAGATCTGATACCAATTCGGATTACCTATTTCAATTGTTGTGCTTTCTTAAATTTCATACCTATACAAGGGTTCAAGTTTTGATCGATATTTGCGGAGTTGATTATCCCTCTCGAAAACGAAGATTTGAAGTGGTCTATAATTTACTTAGTACTCGGTATAACTCACGCATTCGTGTACAAACCAGTGCAGACGAAGTAACACGAATATTTCCGGTAGTCAGTCTATTTCCATCAGCCGGCCGGTGGGAGCGAGAAGTTTGGGATATGTTTGGTGTTTCTTTCATCAATCATCCGGATCTACGCCGTATATTAACAGATTATGGTTTCGAGGGTCATCCATTACGAAAAGACCTTCCTCTGAGTGGATATGTGGAAGTACGCTATGATGATCCAGAGAAACGTGTAGTTTCTGAACCCATTGAGATGACCCAAGAATTTCGCTATTTCGATTTTGCTAGTCCTTGGGAACAGCGTAGCGACGGATAATTCAGAATCTGAATAGGTCCAGTCCAGTGTCGGACAAATCAATAGGAAATGCTATTTGCTTTGTAAGAATTAACTTCACTTCATTGAAAGAGTTTCACGGGAGTCTGATATCATTGATAAATTGGAAGAAGTGTTATCGAACGATTTCCTGCAATTATTCCCAGTATGGAATGAGTAAAGAATCAAGCTACAAGTCTCGATCTATACAAAAGGGTTTTTGTCTTTCTTTTTTTTTTTTTGTTTCATTGATAGCAGAAGAGCCTTACTCTATAGGGGCGCTAGCGCTTTACTAATAGAATATCAAGTAAAGGGGCCTGAAAAACGTAAGATAAGAGGCTGCTACTCTAGGCTCGCTTCGCTTCTTCGACGCTCCGCCCCTTAGACTAAAGCGCTAACGCGCCTTATATTTTCTAGTAAAGCAACCTTTCGCGCTAGGCGCTCACGTTTTTTGTCTGGGTGGAAGCTGGCGGTATTTTCCATTAAGTAAGCTTGCCGCATACACAGAATTGGGATCTCTCTCGCATGCAACTATTTCTAGCGGGAATGGGCGGAACCGAGCGGGCTGATTATTTCTAAATTAAATAACCCTTTTTTTTTTCTCATATCTCATATAAGTAAGCGTTGGTTGGTAGGAGCGGCGGGATGATGATGAGTATATAAACAAAAAAGACCAAAAAGAAGAAATGGCAAGAGACATTTTATTTCGATAGAGGAAATAACCATGTGGAAAACAGGGCAGGTATTCTCTACAATGACACCCGTAGACCAATTGAAAGGGATGTAGCGCAGCTTGGCCCTTGTTTTGGGTACAAAATGTCACGGGTTCCAATCCCGTCATCCCTACCCTTCTCCTCTGGGCAGTAACGAGGAATCCATTAAGATCAATTCAAATTGGACATAAAAAATCTTTTATTTAATGAGACTATATGCATACAAATTTTGGGTAAGTAAGAAAATCATCCTTTTTTCTTTACAGTCGTATCTACTGTGATGTGATAAGAAAACGCTCTTAGTTCAGTTCGGTAGAACGTGGGTCTCCAAAACCCGATGTCGTAGGTTCAAATCCTACAGAGCGTGATTCCGAATCAGCAGACCCCATTACCGAGATATGACAACTCTTTTTTAAAGAAATAGTCAAAAAAATGAATCCATTTTCTATTTTGGAAGAACAACGACCAACTAACACTTTTACTTTAACTTATGATTCAAAAACATTAATTGCACATAATATATCGAATGAGAAGAAAAGGAAAGAAGAAAGAACTGAAGCTGACAGATCGAGATTGGAGTGAAACAAGAAAAAAGAAGCTTACCAGGGCCCGCGGTAAGGCATGAATCAATGCAAGTGGACAGGCAGCAGCCATCCAGCTTTAAAGAAAAGAAAGACAGAGGCATTATGAAGGCAACTACCTGGTAACACCTCTCTACCAAGGAGCCTGACGGCCTATGGTCACGCATGAATAAATAGGAAGAGGAGCTACTTCAGGGCTCTCGGACTCATTCTACCAAATGAGCTAGACCATGTTAGAATCAATGAAAAGAGATAGGCCATGGCATTACAGCGGCGGACCAATCTCCAAAGGGTCGAGTTAGTAAACTACCTTTCACCATCAAGAAGTAGAAAGACCTTAGGCAATCGATCTCTTCTTCTCATTTCTTTCTAGTAAAGTCTAGTCGGCGAGATTTCTTCACGAGAAGCCCTCCGCCCTACCTTTGATTAGAAGAAATAGGAAGAGCGATGGAAGAGATCTTCGAACTGATTGATATGCAAGTCGACGGTCCGGGTTCTATCAGCCGTACCAAGAGCTAAGCAAGCCAAGAGGAGGACCGGACCAAGCAAGCCCACTCGGGGCAGTAGCAGACTCAATAGGCGATCGCAGAGTTCTTTCTATTAGAGGCGAGAGCATCTTACTCTCTTTCTTTCTACTGATGAAAGGTAGGGCCTAATCTAGACTTAGGGCTTCCATTAGGAGATTGCATACCTTTGGGATTATGAAAGGCAAGTCTTCTGGCAGGAGCTCTACTCCAGATCCCGGTCGACTAAGTCAATTCCCAAATGCACTGACTTCTTCTACCAAATGAGCTTCTTGCCCGTCACTTTGATTCAAACTCGATAGCCGAAGTCGTTGCTTGACGCTGCCAGATCGATCCTTCCTTGAATGGAAACAGGTACCTGAGCACGGGACGGGCCTTTAACTGGTGACCGATCAGTCAATTCTTTCTATGTCTAGTATCATGAAATGCAGTTTCCATGAAAGGTAAAAGCAAGGCCAAAGGAAAGGGGTCGAAGAGAAGTTCGACCATGACATAAGAAGAGGGACAAGACCTGTAAGAGAAGACTTGGCTGCTAAGTCGAGGAAGACAGAACAGAGGAAAGGATATTGTGCGGCTCTATCTTTCTACTTCTATGAAAGGCAAGTGTTCAGGGACTCTGGGCTAAGATAAGAGACCCAGGGATCAAAGACGAGATCTATCCTAAAGAGAAAGAAGAAGAAAAGAGGACTCTCGAAGCCAAGTAGTAAGATCCCGGCCGAACTAGTAGAAGAAAGAATGCCTCAACAATCGATTGAAAGACGTCAGGCGCCTTTCATAGCAATCCATAGAACGAGCTATGGAAAGAAAGAATTCAATTCCCATCCCTTCACTTCAAAGCGGGAGCCATACTCCCGACCTCTCTCCACTACCAAAGAGAAGAGAAGACAAAGAACGAAGCCGGATCATCTCTTCCTTCTGGCTCCATCTATGGCTTATGGATCTTGGGGATGGTTTCCAATGGGCAACCCTGGAAGCGAAGAGACTTAGAGGAGAAGGCTTACTTGTCAAAGGCAGGCTTAGAGGCTCATTCAAAGTTGCAAGCTGATCCACTTCCTTTATCAATTACGGGGGAGCCGTCCTAGGCCCTAAAGCGAACCTATACCTTTCACTAAGTCCCTCTCTCTCTGCAAATCCCATTCCTATGGTCGACATTCCTATCCCTCAGCTCTAGGTGACAAGGAGCGTAATATCCTAACTATACTCCCTTTCATCCTGACGGCCTATGGTCGATGACCCCGCTCGAACTCGACGGAAGTCTCTTTCGTTATGACTGATTCTGCCAACCAAATGAGCTAAAATCATGATTCAATCAATCTAGTCCCAAAATTCCCTTATCTTATCGAATGAGCCTCTAACCCAGGCTTTCCATCCCTTACAACTACCTTCCTCTAAGGCATCAGCCATTACCGTCACTATAATCTAATAGGAGGCTCCCTACTCATTCCAAGAAAAGAAGCCAAAAAGAACAGAAAGAAGTCTACGAGCGCCTATCTCTTCTCTTATCCACGCATATCGGTCTTTCTCCGGCTGCTCCAGGTAGTGCTCTTGGCTACTGCTTGCTTGGGACATTCTCTACTTACGGCTCTCAGCGGCACCCTCATTCTATCATAGATCGTAACAACCAGGCCCAGAAAGGTTGAAAACAAGAAATCGAAAGACTTAGATGAGAGCCTCGTGACCTCCTCTGAGTGCTATTCCCATCGTCAATTCTCTCATTCATTCACACGAAGGACTAACCTCTCCCTGACGGTCTGTAATGTACCGCTAACCCTCATTCTATTAAAGTAACCTTTAATCCTCTCCTTTCCTTAAGAAGACCATCCTTAGAACACGGGACTCGTGAGACAAGAAGACAGATCTTTCATAGCAATCTATTAAGAGCGCTTGGGCAGCTGGATCGAAGGGCAAGCGGAAGGTAGAACCTATACTTTGATGACAAGAAATGGAAAGAAGGATGCAATCGCGAATCTCTTTCTAAGAACCGGGGCCCTTACTCATCCAGCACTCGAAGATATCTAAATAGAAAGGGATGCTCTCGCCTAATAGAAGCCCTAGCGCCTACTTCCTTGATTACAATTACAAGAAAGGAAGATAAGGCATCAGTGCAACGGAGAAGAAGCCTTTCCAAGATTAGAAGGAAGTGTAGCTATCCAAAAGAGCGTCGGAAGCTATACAGTCCTCGTCTATTGTGGTATGAAGCGTCTGCCTACCGTCACTATAGATAGGGATAGGATAGACAAAAGATGAACGAGACCTGGATATATCTGTCTCGGCGCTTCCATGTAAGATCCTTAGCGAAAGCACCTATAGATCTGCACACCGTCCAAACTGCCTTTTGGGAATAGTTCATGCCGTGTGTGGATCGAACTCCAAGCAAGGGCGGTAAGGCGCTGTGGTCAATCTTCAGATATGGAGTAGGTACCGAACCGGAGTCAGAGTCAGCTGCGGCATTTCATTCAGTCAGCTTGGCTTTTTCTATAGTTTGCCTTTTTGTTTTGTCTACCTTCTTTAGTCAATGTCGCATTGGTCCATTCCGCTTAGCAGGCGTCTATGTTCATCGACTGGCATTCCGTTAGATTGACTTAGGCTTAGAACTCTGGCTCTACAAGAAAGGGTGGCTATCCACTCCTCGATGAGGGTGACAATAACAACACTTGAATAGAACCTCTCTTCAATTGATTTAAGAAAGCTAATTAGCCAGAACTAGATTTAAACTATAAGCTACCCCCCGGGGAAGGGATCCAAAAAGACTCATACGCTTGATGAACAGACAAACCCTCTCTCAGACGGACGGACCATAATTTGGGATTCCCATAAGACAGGGACTAATCCAAATCTGTTGCCTCACTCTTTGTTGTTGCATCGAGCAGATCATTGCTAGTGGTGCCATAATACTTTTTCTTGCCTATGGGCTTTACACTAATCTAGTTGTGTCAGACGGGTAATCGAAGAGGTGAAGCAATTCTGATTCGATAGGTTTGAGAAGCGACGAAGTATGGGCGTAGATCAGTTTAGAGAGTTAAGGCGGCAAAGTCATGAACCCCAGGGAAATCCGCCGATTGGTCATCTTAAGCTTCTTGTTTGATCGGGGAATGAAATTTGAAATTTTTATGATAGAAAAAGAATCTTCTTCGATGACTCTCTTCCACTGGTACCATCCCATCTTCCTCTCTTGCTCTCGGTAAGTCAGTCAATAGCGGCTACTAAGACTATGGTTGTATAGGACGTATGAGGAGTCTCGCTCTGTAGCCTAGTTGATCTCTACCATTGGGCCTATTTGCCAACTGCTAGAGCGTAAATCAACCCAAGCCGAAGAGCCTTCTTCTTACCTTACACCTACCAAACCTATCTGGTCTTTGGCGGCCAGACAAATGTCTGTGAAGGGGGTGTTCCAAAAAGAGTAAGCTCATTCTCAAACAAAGTCCCATATTCACCCATCGCACTAGGATAGCTTGCATCTATTAGTAGTAAGCTTTTCCACCCACCTACCCGAACGAAGGCACCGGCTCTCTCTAGCGCTAGTGATCTATGGCTCTTAGGCCCCCATCCCAAGGGGGTATTCCATGCTTGACTGAATAAGAGCTTTTCACTTTAGAGGTTCCATATGCTCATCAATCACAATTGTACGTACTAGCGAACAAGAGTGTAAAGAGAATCAACAACTGGTACTTTTTGGTTTAGCTCTATCGGTGAGTCTCCTAAATCGAATAGGTGAATAATAGCAAGAGTAGCTACAGATTTCTCTCTTAGGGTCGGGGCGTGGACTGGGGAAAGACTTGACTTAGACTACAGCTCTTGGGCACCTGCCATCATCGGCGAACGACGGAGCTTACCCGCGGCCATTGTCAAGGAACGATATCTCTTAAAGAGCCCTTATCAGAATCAGACAGGAGATCTTGCTTTTTCTTCCTAATGAATCCTAAGACCCCCGCCGACTGAGAAATCCTGCATCAAGAGAGCCGGCCATCTAGCTGCCATTAAGCTTTTCCTATTGGGATTTGGAGAACGTCGAATCAGAGAATCTCTTTCACTCCCGGCTGAGTCAACAAGACTTGTGACAACAGACGGAAGAGCCTATCTTTTCTCTATGGTCCGGGCATTGAGCACAGGGATGAAAGTTGTTCAACAAATCAACAAGAGCGGAGTCGTTCACAACTATCTTCTCTACCTAATCCACTGCTCGAGCTAAGCGCAGGGCTTCTTCCTTGCAACAGCGGAGAACAGAGCAGCAGCAAGACCATCATATTGAATAGTATCGGATTCTATTCTGTATCAGAAGGACAGTGTAGACCCTTGAGTACGAAAGTAGGCTCTTTCTTTTACTAGGCTATTCTTCCCATTTCGAAAGAGGAGTTCCCAGATACCGCACCACTATTCTATTAATAGACCTTCCCGCCAATCCCAGGGGCGTAGCGATAGAAAGTTTGTCAAAGCGAGGGATGGGGGAATACACAAGATCTTGATTTGTCTCAGCCGCTCTCCCCAGGGCAGAATCTGTTTGATATCGCCACTAGATTAGATACGTTAGTTAGCTTTCGTTTAGTAGCTTCATGCCACTCAAGCACAGCGAGGGGATCGGAGAGGAGCAGCATTGGGAAAGTCTGATTCAATGAAAGCCCTTTTGCCAGCGTAGATGAATCTTCTATCCAGATCTAATTTCGACCCGTCTTCCAATCCAAGACACCTTCAACCAACCGTAGAGATCAGGGTTGAGATATCAAAGTCGACCTCCTTGTCAGGTCAGATAGATGCCTGGCATAGAGAGATGCTTAAAACATCATTCTCTGACTGAAAACAGAAGCGACGAAGCAAGGAGCTTAGCGTACCGTTTTTGACTACCTTCTCTGTCATGTCTGAGTTCTAACATTCTAGGGAATCCGTGCTTTGCTTTGTCAATGTCACTTTCAATATGCTGAACACATACAAGTTTGATGTTCACATTGGCCATCTAGAGAGATTATATACAGTGTGCCGTTAGGGAGGAGAACTAAATTGAATAAAGGAATTCGTGTTTACTACTGATAGTGATAGGACCGGCGGTGGAATAGAACTAATTAAAGAAAGCCCTTTGAAAGCACATCTTTTCTTTAGCATCTAAAAGTTGAATGATGAAAGAGATTCCTTTGATTTCACCCTTATAAGCTTGCTAGGTAGCCCCTCTTCCCAGGACTGTGACTTGTTACCGTCCTAGCTACGCTAGGGGTAGGGAACAGCACCCTAGTATACCCGACCCAATTCACCGAATAGTTAGCGCTGGCTTTGGTTCAACTCCTCGCTCAGGAAATCCAGAAATGGATGAAATTTTTTTGGTCTTTTATCTTTTGCCCGCCAGCTCTTTTTCCACTTGGCTAGGGCCGACGCGACGTATCAGAGAGAGAGAGAAAAAAGACCTTTCCCGTTGTTTGATACAGGGGCAGCCCGCAAGATATGTCCTTTCTTTTTCAACTGTCAAAACCTTGATATCTTCATTCCTTACTCCATCGTTTGCATCAAGAAGAGCATACTCTCTTTCGAAGATCGCTGAAAGGGTAAACTTTCTATGCTTCCTTTGGAGAATCTGCTGGTGGATATCTTAGGCATTGGTGGGGCTTACTGACTTATATTGATCCCGATCTACCTATGCTTCAAACCAAGTACCGTAAAAAAGGTTTCTAACCCGCGAGCTTTTACCTATAAGTGATGGGAGTGGCCAGAACACCGGTTGATTTAGTGATTTACCCATCCAAACAAGTGGATCTATCGCGCAGCATAACTATAGAGGCGAGAGAGACGGATAAGTGCCCCGCCCCTGTAATTGGCTCGGGATCCGTATTGGTGGGCACTGGATATAATGCTGCTGACTGTGCTACCTTTGCTGAAGTTTGAGCCGAAAATGACTTTGTTTTTGTCGGATATTGTGTCAGCTAGAGATGCCCCTAGGTTCGACCTGCAGTTTCTCCGATATAGGTCCTTTCTTTCCGCCGGCTTTTTGTTCACAAGGAGGCTTCCCTGACCTGGCTCTTTGCCTGATTTATGCTTTTTTGGACGCTGCTCTATAAGCGCTACCGGTGATGCTGGTTCAACTACTGGGTTTGCAATGAGATCTGAATATGCCGGAGTAAACTGCAATTTCTGCTTAGTTTCCCGGTCAACAAAGTCCATTGGCGCGGGATCCGTATCTGGAGGCCGTGATACTGTTTGTGCTGCTTATTATGTATGGTAGTGGTAGTGGCTCTGCCTTTGTTTTTTAATAATCAGCTATTGGAAAACCTTGATCCAGAACCGGAGCAATTCCTTCTTTTTCTGTCTTGGTCACGGGCCTACCCCTACTCGAAAGGAAGTGAAGAGCAATGCCTTTGACTTAGTCTACCTCCTCACCCCTATTCCCTTTATCGGTCTAAGCCAAAAAGAAGAAAGCTTTCGATTCAATCTGTCCTAGCTCTTGTCTAAGGATTCGAAGCTGGCGAAGTAGTAGAAGTCGTCTCAGGCTTGTGGTAACTCTCTTCATTTGGTGGTGCTCCGCCGGGCAGTCCCCTGAGTTCGGCCGATGCTTGCTTTGTCTTTCTAGGTTCCGCCTTAGATTCAATCCCGCAGAAAGATCTTTATCCTTAGCTTAGCCCTTTACGAAGATATAGCTTGCTCACGCCTACCTAAGAAAGGGAGCTGCTAGTTCTAGGGCCCTAGCGCGAAAGCCAGCCCTTGCGAGGTAGGCTAAGCTAGAGAAGTAGGGAAGTCCTTTCTTCACGCGCATGCCTTTGAGTGCTTACCTCGACCCCTAAAGAGAGAGACCCGAAAGTCAGCTTTTCACATTTAGAAAGGACATTCCGGACGAATCAATCATTAGCAGAAGGAAAGAGCGGAAAGGCCTTTTTCGATAGAAGATGAGACGAAAGAAAGGATCACGACAAAAGAATAATGACGAGGCCAACTGGGATTCAAAAAGTTACCTTCCTTGAACCGCTTGCCAGCCTATCCCTATATAGAGTCCTTATATTTAGATAATAATCCAAAGTAAGCGTAAGCCTCCACCTAGCTAGAGGCATGAAAGAACCCGGCAAGTTCCGCATCTAGGATTATTCTGTAATCACACCCGGCGATCCTTAATAGCAAGATTTTTGATTCAATCTGGTCCTAAGGGGCGGGGCTAGCGGGTAAGGCAAAGGCAAAAGGGGTATCAGCAGTTCGAGGAAGAGTTCCATAAGGGGGTTCCCCACAAGCGTTCTATAGAAGGGTTAAAAAGGAGCTAATGGGCTAAAGGGCAGACTCTCAGTAGTAAGACTCACTCTAACGTGGTGGATAAGGCGCTAACAATCTCTAGTTCTTATCAGTGCTTCGATGGCGATCCAGATGAGCCAACCAACGAGTAAGAGTCCCTTCAGACTAGCAGTTTATAATCAAGCAGTTGATTCGGGCAAGTTAGTTTGACAGCAAGCTGACAAGGGAAAGAGACGTCAGCTAATCTAGCTTAGATCTTATCTTATAAAGCTTAGGAAAGTGGTGCCTTACGCAAGCAAGCATCTTTTTTCGGCAGGATAATATGAATATAGATAATTCCCTGAGAGGGCTAACGATAAGAGAGCTTCGACGAATCCGCACTTGGCCTTTGTTTCCCTGGGAGCCTGTTCCATTTTCAGTTTTGTTTGAAGGTAAGCCTTACCGAGACCCGTACATACAAAGTGTAAGCAATTTTTTTAAGGGAGGTAGGAGTTCGTTACAGGGAGTGGTGCTAAGGTTTTCATTCTAGCGCAAAGTCTTTATTTTAGTAGGTCTAGGAGGTTTTGAGGATATGGATACGAGCAAAGAAAGAGGGTTTATCCTTGGGGTTTGACCATTGTGAGTTTAGGGTAATCCTGTTGAAAGCCTATCTAGTTCTATTTAAGTTCTCAGCCATTCAGTATGAGTTGGATTCCTTGGTGTGATGCTCAGGTCTTCTTTAAGCGAGTGTGAAGTTCAGTGCCTTTTTTAAGGTGAATGGAATGCTAAGTGCTTCCCCTTCCTTTCGAGACCAGGTGAGCTTTTTTTTGAAGGGGCAGTTCAGTTCAATTCCTTTTCAAGCTAGGTTAAAGAGCAATCCTGTGCTGTGATAAAGTAAGTAAGAAAGCTAGAGATAGATATAAAATAAAGCTTAGACCAGCAGGCGGCCAGTAAGGATGATATTTTATAAAAGCAGGCGCAAGGTCGCAGGAGTCTTAAAATTGGACAATAAGGTAAGCTATTTCATTTAGAAATATACGTTATTCGAAGCCAGCCCTTCCTTCGCTCACTTCTCAGGGCCTGCTGAAGGAGTCTTCGAGAGCCAGATCAGGGGAAAAGAGCTATTTTAAGCCAGTAAGCTCTCCGAGCAATGAAATCAGGAAGTCAAATGAAAAACAGTTTTCTTTCCGGAAGCACTCTTTCTTCTTAAAGGACTGGAGTCTAAGTTAGCCAGTTTAAGCATGGGCGGCAAGAGCAAGAGACAGCGCTGGGATAAAGCCAGTTGTTGGAGGCTACGCACCTTGAGTTTTTAGATCCAGGGGGAGTTTCTAAATTTTAAATCTTTTTTGCCTAAGTTTTTTCCAGCAATCTCTAGGTCTTTCCCCCAGGAAGTGAAATTGGCATACTCTTGTCAAGCATAACCATAACAATAACATAGATTTCATTGAAAAGCTTGAAGGCGCAAGTGAGAGTTCAATATTTTAGTGCTAAGAGTGACATAAAGAAAGAAGACGACATTCGACATTCATAGTTACTCGCACGTAAAAGCGAGTTTTCCTTTTATTTAAAGGAAAGTCAGCTATTTTTTTTTTCTCGGGGCCGTCACTTATTCTGTTCAGGGGGAGATGAAAGACAAAGAAAGAGATCGGGGGACTTTATGATCGGAGAAAGGAAAGGCGCGTGGTTGGTGTATCACTGGGTCGGTGGGGGAACCCGTAGGAAGGGGGGACGACCCGACGAATTCACATCAGAAATCGCCAACATGAACACAAACTCAATCTTGAATTGCGTATAGAAAGAAAACGAACCACTTCTATTCTCGGAGCTGAAGTATATGAAGAATGGCTTGTTGGTCCCTTTCGTCCAGTGGTTAGGACATCGTCTTTTCATGTCGAAGACACGGGTTCGATTCCCGTAAGGGATAGGTACGTGTTCTCGGCCGCTTTCAGTTAGTGTGAATTGCTGAGTCTCGCTATCTGGCTGGAAAAGGTGGTCCGGAAGCTTCCTTTCTCCCAGCAAGCAAGACGAGATCACCACTTCTCTCAGTAATGGACTTTATTGAATTCTTCCTTAGTCTTAGATGTCCTTTCATAGATTCTCGAACCTCCGACAGACAGAATCCAATCCCCATTGCATGCGTTCTTTCTCTCCTCCCCTCCCAAATACCTAAATACATAGTTCCGTCTATGGAGCCCAAAGCTCCAACCATGGCATTAAAGTAAGCAGTGACGTTGGCCTAGTCTCTCGCCCAGCCTTCTTCAGTGGCCAAGTTGAAGCGTTCAACGGTTCTTCGGCCTACCACCTTTCTTTTTTTTTTATGTTCTTAGAAATTTTTGGATTTTGCTAGAAAAATGTTTTGATTGTGTCGTGCGATTCAATCTCTTTATTTCTTTTTTTATTTCGATTGTATCTACATAACCTAATTCTTTGATTTTGGTTGCTAACTCAACGGTAGACGGCGTGCGGCTAACATCTTTCTTTTACGCATTTGTATGAAGAAAGGGATTTGTTCATACCATCGGTATAGTTTGTAAGACCACGACTGATCCTGAAAGGAATGAATATGAATGGAAATGAAGGGGGGAGAAGGTAATGAACATTAAGAAAAGGTTCGCTTCGCTCTCAACCGCTACCACTAGCCGGAAAGGAAAGTCGGTTTCTTCTGAGCTTGCTTGCCGACAATTTGATCTGCGACACTTGTACCTCCCGCTTGCCAATAAGCTATAGTCAACTGAACTTTCACTTCACTCGCAAAAAGAATTCTGCATTGAACTTAGGTTTCAGTTCCTTCTTTCTGATCCGCCCTAACGTGCTCCCTCTATCTCCGAACTAAAGGACAGGAAGGTTCTCTCTTCTTAGGTGCTGGCTTTCGCTTTCCCAGAACAAAAGAACAAGGATTTATACGACCGGCCCTAGTCATTAACCTAGCATCTTTCTTTAACTCATAAGATAAGAAGAGTCTAAATTACTTACAAATCTTCCCTATCCATACACATACAAACCAGAGAGTGCGCTTCTTTCGAGGCCCCTTCTTCGAATTGTTTCTCTTTGGGGCCTGGGCCGGTTCCAAACCGTCTCTTTCTTTTCTGTATGTGTACGAGAGGCGGGACGGACCCGTGACTTCTGCGTACCACCCAGGGATAGCGACTGAAGACAAGGGGTTCTGTCTCCGACATAGGAAGGAAGGATTCTTATAAACGTTAGCAGTCTAGGTTCCAGTCGTACTTTCTGCTATCGACACAGACAGTGGCAATCGCAGCTGCATTTCTCGAGAGGTCTCTTCCCACCATCAAACCTTACCAGCCCTTGACATATGAGGAATATCGCGTGAGTGAAAAGCCATCTGAGTCGAGATCACAGCCTTCTAGCCCTGTGCTAAAGCAAAAGGGGCCTCCTTCTAAATGAAAAATGAAAAAAGACTTGTCGGAAAAGATCGCATTTTTTTTTTGGACCGCAATTACAATGGGAAGGCATCCCGAAACATGGTGAGAATCTTCCTTCCTGACTGAATCGCTGCTGTCTTCTTCATTCTAAGTAGCTTACGTCCTCTCCACCTCTGATCTAGCACTACCTACGATAGAATCCAAAAGTTCTAGAACGTACCTTCCACGGTTAAGCCAACTCGTCCCTGTCTAGTAAGCCATCTTCCCCCTCCCGCTTTCCCTGAAAAAGGATCGATGAATTCCCTTCCCTTCTCTCCACCGCTCGGTTACCGTAACGGATCACGATATAGAACCGGCAACCGGGACGTCCAGGGTAGAACTTTTGGGAACTTTCCACCTCCTGTTTCAATATTTAAAAATATGAAGAAAGAGTAGTGAGAAGGCAGAAGAGAAAATCTCTTCTTCGGAATAAGCGAATATGCTTGCCTCTCCAAGGAAAGCATGGAAAGAGGTGGCCCGAAAGGGCTCCTTCGACCAGCTGAAGGAATTTCTTCCAAGTTAGTCGCCACTGAAATTAGGCATACCAAAAAAGATCTATGGCTTCGGCCATGCAAGAAATCCGAGTCCCTTTCCTCTTATTTTCCCATATGCATCGGCTTTCCTAAACGCCCTACAATCAAACGTGAGCCTAATCTCAAGAAATCTTTCTTTTCTCCTAGGAAAGGCTAATCTCCGCTCTAGATGGGAAATTGATCAAAAGTCCGTCTTTCTCGTGTGATCTACAAGTAGTGCTTGAATAGGACTTCTTAAGAATTCAAAGCCAAGCCAAGAGGGAAAGAAGTTTGCAGGTAGCTGTTAGACGTCGCTCCTAGAGCAGAAAGAAGTCAACCATCAAGAGATCCTAGAAGATCAAGAGAAAGAATTTCTCACAGGACTCAAAATCTTCCCCTTCCGATTAACAATCTCTTCCTTCCATTATGAAGATTCATTTATGAATTCTGAACGTTCATCTCTCTTTTAGTAGTAGTCGGAGTACTGGGGAATATCTTATCGTCAGAGAAGTCAAAAAGGAAATGCCAACTTTCCTTTCCCTCCTAAGCTCCTCATTTCACACAAGAAACTATTTTCCGACATTTCTTTTCTTTACTTCACTCGCTTTCGAGTCGACGAAGAAAAGAAGATTAACAACACCTTATGGAGATAGCTTGCCTTCACTCTCACAGCTTGTGTGCCGTGGAAAGGGAAGGTCTTGCTTCCTCTCGTGCCTTTAAAAAAAGTACACCCCAATTATGATCACCTTTAGAGTAAAACTAATGTCGTTCTCTGGTTATGCTGGAGGGATTCATCAGTCTTTGGGTAATGGCACTAAGCTTAATCCACTTAGGAAATCCCTAGATAGAGAATGACCTTCACAGGAACAAAGCTCTATTCAATGCCGTTCTCCTGCTGTATGTTTTATGGATATAGTGTCCGAAAACCTCTCATAGCAGGAGTTAAGTCTAAATCAGACAGAGACTGATGGTCCAGGGTTGCGACACCTGAAATCTTATTGGCAATGGTCGCTTGGTATGAAGGGGATTCATGAGGGCTAAAGCAGCCTGGGGTGAGACCCGAAAAGGAGATCCATCTGTTTCCTTTGGTATCTCATGATCCTGTCAAGTAAGTTCTTACTAATTGACCATCTTTCTATTTGGTTTGGGGAGGAAAAGTGCGGGGGTGAGGGAGGGTTCCCCTCGTGATAGCATAAGGAGGCTAACTCGCTGCAAGTGAATATCCTAATGATCATGACTCGATCCGGTTTAAGAATCAAACCTCGCAAATGGACGGGACTCCACTTGGATACGGAGCTTTGCCTTTTCTTTCTCCCTTCCGGCTTACGAAGCAGGAGGCTGCTGAGGTTGAATGCATGCTATGTATTGAATTGAATGGAAGCGGTTTAGGTACCTGAGAAAATCCTAACTTAACTAAGGTAATGGGTTGTGTACCGGTTGAGGAGTAGGACCCTGCCCTTAGGCAAAAGAGGATGAAAGCGTAGTACTTTCTATACGTCAATAGGACTTCCTCTTTCTATATGAATAAGCGCAAGTTTCCCTTTTGAATGAGAATTAGCTGAACCTAAGTCGGAAGTATCTCAGGCTAGGCCTTACATCCGAGGGAAGGGACCTCTTAGTTGTTCGTTTACCAAGTTCGGCATTAAGGCTTTGCTCTAATGAAGAGTTCTTTCTATCGATCGCTTTCGCCCCTTGTAGGAAGCATGTCTCTACTTCTTTTCCCAAGATCAGATCTCGAACCAATACTCTATTGAATCCCAGGCCCCTTTATGTTACCATCACTTGGTTGCTCCAGAATGATAAAACCATCCATACTCGAAGAAAGGGCTACTCCCCTTAATGGACTAACGAGGACGCGGAAAAGCATCTTTCTATAGAATCGCCATCCCTTTTATTTGAATACTCACCAGCGGCAACCCTTCTCCGACCAGTGGCCTAAGCATTTTAGCGTAGGAATTGCTTTTTCTCTACCTTGAACACTGGAGTCTTCTTGTAGCTATATCTTACCACTGGATTGAACCAAAAGAAAGCATCAATCTACTCGAATAATAACTGATCGAGTCCGTTAGGACGAGCAGCCAATGAGTGGGAAAGACAAACTATACTATACTCCCTTTCTTCTAGACCAAGACATACCCGATGATAAGCAATGAATTGAGGATCCACAATGCCATGATAGAGTTTTCGCGTTCATACAAGAGAGACTCAGTAGGCGGATGAAGAGCCAGGAGCGGGAGCCCAAACTAGAATAGGTGAATTATTAACCCACTATTCCACCTCCAAGGATGGAAAGAGCCGATTCGTCTTCGAGCATCGCTGGCAATAAACCTCGTTGAGAGAGCAGGACGAACCTAGGTTGATTCTACAGGAATCATAGATTGAAGCTTAGGAATGCCCCTTGAGACTGACTAAGTAAGGAGCAGCGGCTGCCCACTCTCCCTTTCCTTCTGATGAGGATTCGAGTGTACTAACTAAGGTGATCTCTTTGACTCTCTTTTCAGTTTATCCATCCCACAGTGAGCAATTCCCGATCACTCGAAAATCTCTCTATCCAAAGGGGTTGGAGTCGTTCTAGAGTGAGAAGGAGAATGACTTTTTTCAAATAAATAGATAGAAGAGGCTTTCTGATAAGCCCACCCAGCGAAAAGAGTGGCTCTCCGGCGAACAGGAAAGAAAGGGCTGTTCAGGACAAAGCTCTAATCCCATAGGTGGGTCAGGCGGGAATCCAGCCAGTTCAAATCCAATAGCCAGTACCTCACAACTAAAGGAAATACCACTCTTTAAGCTTAGAAAGCGTATTGTGAACTGTCAGTGGAAAAGAAAGGGCTCTTTAAGCCAAGAAAAAGGGCATTTTTGAATGAGGTTAAGCCAGCCACGAGAAAGAGAAGTAGGAGATTAGGCCGCCTAATTCAGATCAAGGAGAAATTCCCCCAGAAAAGAAAGGGTAGAGCCTTAGTTACGTTACCCGCAGCTCATAAGCTGGTAACCAGTTTCAAACAAGAGTCGAAGCAAGGGGATTGAAATTCGAACTCGAAATATCATAAGAGAAGAAAGAAAAGAGCTTCGGGTTCAGAAGTCGTACGTCTGGTTCACCGCGAAGTGGGCTTGACGAGATTAAAAAAGATTAGGTTTTATAGAAAAAGGGAAGTCTGCGGACAGCCAGGAAAGTCAGTAGTCAAGGACGTTAGGGCCTTTCCCAATTCGTATCATATTGAGCCAAAAATGGGCACTAGGTTCC
>Ga0075364_10000153_pt1 | contig 30470 bp, 28 predicted proteins | sample EndMetdeltDD1764_FD_71517 | JGI IMG/M metagenome (GOLD analysis project Ga0075364, IMG submission 71517) | Populus endosphere microbial communities from Tennessee, USA - Endosphere MetaG P. deltoides DD176-4 | ecosystem: Host-associated > Plants > Roots > Endosphere | place: USA: Tennessee... | reverse complement strand
ATACTGTTATCGGCGGCTCAATTAATCAATCCGGATCGGTGAACTTTAAAGCAACAAAAATCGGTGAAGAAACAACACTTGGCCAAATCGCAAAGATGGTCGAGACTGCGCAAAATTCAAAGGCACCGGGACAACGACTTGCCGATAGATTCGCGAGTTATTTGGTTATTCTGGCTGTTGGCAGCGGTGTCGTAACGTTTGTTGTGTGGTTCTTCTTGCTTGGGCAACCGTTCCTCGTTGCGTTAACGTTTGCTATCTCGGCAATTGTAATCGCTTGCCCAGACGCTTTAGGACTCGCAACACCCACTGCCGTCGCAGTCGGAACTGGGCTTGGAGCCAAACATAATATCTTAATCAAAGATGCAATGACACTTGAGCAAGCATCGCAAATCACGGCAGTAGTCATGGATAAAACAGGGACAATGACTGAAGGCAAACCAATAATTACAGATGTCATCACGCTCCCTCAGGCAAAAATGAATTCGAATGAGATGCTCCGTTTGCTTGCGGCTGCTGAATCAAAATCTTCTCACCCACTCAGTCATGCGGTATTAAACAATCTTAAAGAGAAGCATCTTTCGCTTCCAACAAAGATCGATTCGTTTAAGAATCTTTCGGGGCAAGGGGTTGAAGCACGAGTAAATGATCAACAGATTCTGGTTGGAACACTCAAATTGATGCATGAGCGAAAAATTGATTACAGCTCATTACAAAAAGATATTAACCAGCTCCTCGATTCTGGTAAAACGCTGATGCTTATTGCCGTTGAGAAAAAGATTCTTGGAGTCATTGGAGCGATGGATCCCATCAAACCTACAGCAAAGCATACCATTGCACAATTGAAAAAATTGGGAGTGGAAGTCGCAATGATTACGGGAGACAATCAGAAAACTGCTGAAACAATTGGTAAAGAGATTGGGATTACTCGAATCTTTGCCGACGTACTCCCCGCAGAGAAAGCATCGTATGTTAAGAAACTGCAGCATGAAGGAAAAGTTGTCGCTATGGTAGGTGATGGTGTCAATGATGCACCTGCTCTTGCTCAAGCAGATATTGGGATCGCAATTGGCGCGGGAACGGATGTCGCAATTGAAACGGCAAAAATTGTCTTAATGAAATCTGATCCCGCAGATATTTTGCGAGCAATTCGTTTGAGTAAAGCAACGGTGAGAAAGATGAAACAAAATCTTTTTTGGGCATCAATTTATAACCTCTCAGCAATTCCTCTAGCCGCAGGTGTTCTCTATCCAACCTTTCATATCGCACTTCGGCCTGAAATTGCAGCGCTGTTAATGAGTATCTCGTCTATTATTGTGGCAACTAATGCAGTCCTTCTTAACCGCACCGAAAAAGATCTAGTAACTGTTTAATCATACCAGATTCCATAATTTGAGATTTTGTGTTATACTATTTATATAGTGAAACCAACTGCTCGAATCTGTACAATCTGCAAATCTCCGTTAGTCTTTGTTAAAGAAGAGACAACTACGCCTGAAGGTTCTCGTTTTGCTCAAACATATACCATCTACCGCTGTTCTAATGAGGCTTGCCAAGAAGAGAAAGATCGACAAGAAGTAAAACGAAAAGAATTACGGAAAGAAAAACTCGCAGCAGACGAGAAAAGAGCCGAAAGAATTGCAGAGAAAAGAAAAAAAACGCAGTTACACACGCAACCCAATTGACTATAGGATTAAAGTCTGTTATAATCCAATAACTTTCGTACTTCTGTTTACCGGTGACTTCTTACAAACCTCCTGTATCGACAGAGCTACTAGCAAAAACTTATGTATAAAAAGAATAATTATGGATCTCGAGACCGTAGTAACGGTGGTCCAAGAAGATTTAACGATCGTAATGAAAAACCACGATTTTCTTCTGGTGGAGCAAGACCACGAAGAATCATCAAAAAGCTTAATTCAGGCCTCTTTGTAAAAAAGGCAAGCGAGATAGTTAATGAAGAGCAAGTGGTTACGACTGTTTTCTCAGATTTTGCTCTTTCTGAAAAATTACAACGAAACATTGCTGATCATGGATATACTGCACCAACAAAAATCCAAGAGCAAACAATCCCTCATTTACTTGAAGGACGAGACGTTATCGGTATTGCAAATACAGGTACCGGAAAAACAGCAGCGTTCCTTATTCCTCTTATTAATAAAGCCTTTCTTAATCGAGAAGAACGAGTATTAATTGTGACACCAACAAGAGAATTAGCCATGCAAATCATGGATGAACTCAACTCATTCACGAAAGGAATGAATTTAGAAGCGGTCTTATGTATCGGTGGAGCAAGTATGGAACGACAAGAGAAAAAATTGCGCCACAACCCTCACTTTGTTATTGGTACCCCAGGACGATTGAAAGATTTACTGATGCGTCGCAAATTTAATCTGCAATTATTCCAAAATATCGTGCTTGATGAAGTAGATCGTATGGTTGATATTGGATTTATTCAAGACGTAAAGTATTTTGTTTCATTACTTCCTAAAAAACGTCACTCATTATTCTTCTCAGCAACGATTTCTCCAAAAGTAGATGAAATCTTGCAAACATTTGTCACCGATCCAGTAACTGTTTCGGTGAAGCAACAAGCAACGTCAGAAAACGTTGATCAAGATATTATTCGGATCGCAAGAAATGAAAACAAACAAGAAATTTTGCACAATCTGTTAATTAAAGAAGGTTTTGATAAAGTACTGATCTTTGGACGAACCAAATGGGGTATCGAAAAATTAAATACAACATTGCTCGAGCGAGGCTTTAAAGTAGCAGCAATTCACGGAAATAAAACCCAAGGACAACGACAACGAGCATTGACGCAGTTTAAACAAAACAATGTGAAGATATTACTCGCAACAGATGTCGCTTCTCGAGGATTGGATATTGAAAATGTCACTCATGTTATTAATTACGACGCTCCAGAATCCTACGATGACTATGTGCATCGAATAGGAAGAACCGGACGAGCCGGCAAAAAAGGAATCGCTCTTACCTTCGTAGAGTAAGCACTCTTTACAACGAGAATAACAATCTGTTATACCTTGTTAGAGATGCGATTTATTGATAAATACAGCACTGTTTATTTCCTCGTTTTTTTCTTATTGCTTGCTGGTTGGAGTACAGCACTCTTCTTAACTAATCAAAAAACTTCACAATGGAATTTTCTTTTTAATACAGCATACGCATTGTTGTACTTGTCTGGCGGGATAACCGCAATCATTGGAACCAAACTGCATGGCTTTCATAGTTCAGTCGGAAAAGAATTATTTTCTATTGCAATTGGGATGTGTGGCTTTGCGGTAGGTTTACTCATTTGGTCCTATTACAATATGGTCTTAAAAGTTGATATCCCCTATCCTTCTCTTGCTGACCTCTTTTTTGTTCTGTATATTCCATTCATTGCCTACGGCATTCTTAACTTGCTTCGCGAATTTGGTATGTTTTTCTCCAAACGAATCATTGGTGAATCAGTAGCCATTTTTCTTGTTTCTGGCGTGCTCATTTTCTTCTTTGGCAATCCACCTGATCTCTCTCCGACCCTTCCACTGGTCACCAAAGCATTCAATATTTTTTACCTGTTAGGAGATGCTTTTCTCATTACAATCGGGCTGATGCTTATTAGATTAACGCGAGGACATATACATAAAAGCTTTTTTTTCTTCATTGCTGCCCTCTTCGTTATGGCACTTGCTGATTTTGTGTTTGGGTATCGAACGGGAGCATTGACCTATTGGAACGGAGATATCTCTGATCTCTTGTTTGCACTTTCTGGTTGCCTCTTTAGTCTTGGTGTTGCGAAAATTGTGTCTGCTCAATTACATATCTCCCGAGGTCTTTCCGCAAATAAAGGGTCATGAGAACTTTTCCCGCATCTTCATAAATGGCTTCTCAATACTGCGATATAACAGATAAGAAACAGCAAACGTAGCAAACAATGAGATTACCATAATGAGATTGAGATCTACTTTATCAAGCAACGAACCTTTTATCCAATCGAAGATTGTTAAGTGAATCAGATAAACCGAATAAGAAAGAATACTGATCCAAGTAATCACACCTCGTAGTTTCCATATCTTTGGTATTATCTGATTGATGAGCGCATTGTTTTCTAAAAACGGAATCATGAGTGCAATAAAAAAGCTCAACACCGGGAAAGAAAGCACGCGTGCTCGAAACGAGGTATTGAGTATCCCCCACGAAGTATATTGAGAGAACCAATGCCCAAACATGGCGATAAAAAAGAACGGAATGATAATCAAGAACGGCATCTGGAGCTTTTTATACAAATTATGTTTGTGCATTTTAATTCCTGCCAAGAGCACACCCATCAACAATGAATCAAATCGCAAGAACGCATGCTTGCGGACCATATCAAACTCAGGATTGAAGAAATAAACATAACCCAAACGAAGAAGCGTAACAAAAACGATAAGACCAACCAAGAAAAGTAAAATGTTTTTGGTTAAGAATTTGGTCTTGAAAGCAATCAGTAACACTAAAGGGAGTAAGAGATAAAACCACTCTTCAATCGCTAAGCTCCACGAGACACTAAAAAAGCGCATTGCTTCAACTGAAAAATTCTGAAGAAAAACAAAATGAGTCAAATGCAAATCAAACTTTTTCGTTACGATAATGCCAAGGATGACAAAAAAGGTGAGTAAAACATAATAAAGCGGCAATGTTCTGAACCATCGTCGAATGTAAAAGTGTTTGACAGTATGTCGAGATAAGCCTTTGGCAAAAGCAGTCAAAATAATGCGCCCAATTAAGAAGCCGCTCAAAACGAAGAATAATTCGACGCCAAGAATCCCAGCAATATCTCCCAACAAAGTTGATTTAGGAAACGTCAAAAAATAATTAACACAATGATTAAATAAGACAAGCAGAATGGCAGTGCTTCGTAGCAAATCTAATCCAAAATTTCTTTCTCGCATGAATAATAATTTTTATCTTAACATACTTGTGTTGACACTACAAAGAAGAATCTTATATGCTGGGACTAATGAAAAAAGTTTCAGCGATTGCGTTATTCTTGCTTGCTGTTGTGCTGCTCACGATTCCAATTGTGGTAGTCATGAATCAAAAGCACCAATCGAACAAGTCAAACGCTGAAGGCGTCGCCAATCCGTTAGCGGGTCTTAATCTTAAATATTCTAATAATGCCGCACAATATAATACTGTGGCAAATCAATGGCAGACGACAAGAGCCAGCGACGCTGCGCTCCTCCGAAAGGTTGGAGAACAACAAAAAGCAGTTTGGTTTGCTGAAGATTGGAACCCAGCAACAAGTATTGCAGCATCTGTTGACAAGATTCTGACACAAGCAGCTTCCACAGGGGCAACACCCGTTTTTGTTGTCTATTCTATTCCAAAGAGAGATTGTTCGGGCTATAGTGGTGGTGGATCACCAAGTGTTGCCGCTTACCAAAATTGGATACAACAGTATGCAAATGGGCTTAATCATCGTCGGGCCATTATGATTCTTGAGCCAGATGCATTAATGATGATTGACTGCCTTTCCGCACAAGAAAAAACAGACAGGTTCGCGATGCTCCAATTTGCTACCACTGCATTTAAGAACCAAGGAGCAAATGTTTATATAGACGGAGGAAATGCGAGATGGGTTCCGGCGAGCACCGTAGCACAACGATTAACGCAAGCGGGTATTGCCAGTGCTGATGGGTTTGCTGTCAACGTCTCGAACTTTTATTCAACAGAAGAGACAGCAACGTATGGGAACCAAGTATCATCCCAAGCCGGAGGCAAGCATTTCGTCATCGATACTTCGCGTAATGGTTTAGGGCCATACATCTATCCAACAACTGGACAACCACAATGGTGCAATCCTCCAGGCCGAGCCCTGGGACTTCCCGCAACGACAGAAACAGGCAATGGCAACATTGATGCTTTCTTATGGATCAAGACTCCTGGACAATCGGATGGACAATGTACTGAGTTTGGACAAAATGATCCAAGTGCAGGAACCTTTATGCCGGAATATGCTCTTGGATTAGCAAAGCGAGCAAGTTGGCTCCAACCACAACTATCACCAACTGCCACGCCATTACCGTTGACAAATACCCCCACACCTACCAAGACACCAACGCCGACAATACTCCCTACTGCAACAGTAAAACCAACAGCAACACCTATTCCGACAAATATACTGTTGAATAGCTCCTTTGAACAAGGGATGACACCATGGGAATTGTACGTACAATCCCCAGCAGCAGGAAAGGTATCGACAACGACGAGTACCAAAGCAGATGGAAAATCTTCAGCAAAAATTGTGATTACAAAAAGCTCCACACAACCAGCACAAGTACAATTCCGTCAAAAGAACTTGTCTCTCGTCGCAACTAAGACCTATACTTTGCGATTCTGGGCAAAAGCATCAAATAATGTATCCATACAAACAATTGTTCAGCAAATGGGAAATGGGACAATACATAGCACTAACAACACTGCTTTAACAACAATATGGAAGCAATATACGTATACATTCCAAGTTCCCGCAACGAGTATTGATCAACTTGCTTTCAATGTGGCAAAGACGCAAACAACAATCTGGATCGATGGCGTATCACTAATAAGCAATTAGTTGAGCTTGCTTAGAGGTAATCAATAAGATAGTATTATTTAGAATGCAGTACGACGAGTTAGCAAATAAAGAATCGCTTGATAAAACAGTAAGTGCCCTTAGTGAGAAAACATACGAAGTAACTGTTGTAAAAACAGGTCAAGACGCACTTGCCAAAATAAAAGAGTTTATCCCAGACGGTGCATCTGTCATGAATGGTTCATCCACAACACTTGATCAAATTGGCTTTATTGATCTCTTAAAATCCGGCGACCACAAATGGAATAATCTTCATGCAAAAATTCTGGAAGAGAAAGACCAAGCAAAACAAAATGAACTTCGCAAACAATCAGTCCTCTCAGATTATTATCTTGGCAGTGTCCATGCATTGATTGAAACAGGAGAATTTCTCATAGCAAGCAACACGGGCAGTCAATTACCACACATCGTCTATACCTCTCCCAATCTTATCTTTGTCGTCAGTACCAAAAAGATTGTCCCTGATCCAAATGAAGCCATGAAACGCATTAATGAACATGTCGTCCCACTTGAGGATAAACGAATGCAAGCAGCGTATAATACCGGAACAGCGCTTAACAAACTCCTTCACTTCCGTGGAGAAGCACAAATGCTGGGGCGAAAAATCAAATTCATCTTAGTCGAAGAAGACCTCGGTTTCTAATATCCCCTTTTGATACAATAACCATACGATGATCCATGAAGATTTACACATGAAATATGTTATTGGCTTTCTACGCAAAGACAAGCACATGCTTCTGATTAAAAGAAATAAACAACCATGGCTTAATAAATGGAATGGGGTAGGCGGGAAAATAGATCCAGGAGAATCTCCGCTGCATGCAATACAGCGTGAGATATGGGAAGAAACAACACTTAATTTAAAAGAGGATCAATTGAGATTTGCGGGCATTGTCACTTGGGAGAGTAAAGAAGCGGATGATGATAATACTGGCATGTATGCTTTTATTGCTGAATTAGCAGATAGTCAAAGTTCATGGCCTGAAGAAAGAACAATTGGCGAAGGGATACTTTCGTGGAAGACGCAATCATGGATTTACGATAAAAAGAATAAAGAGATAGCAGACAATGTCCCCGCTTTTCTTTCACTCATGATGGATAATACAACTCCCAAAAGATATCACTGTGTTTTTCGGGACGACAAGTTACAAGAGGTGAAGATTTTGCCGTTGCCTAAGCTAATCCAAGTACCATGAGGATGACAGAAGCAAATGTCACCCATGCTCTCATATCGTTTGCCGTTTGTAGTTTTCGACGCGCTTCTTTTAATTCCTCTGTTTGACTGTTATTTAATTTCTTTACTTTTTTGTAAAGCGGCACATTAAAGATTTTACTTAGGATTGAGGCGATAAACCAAACAATAAGCCCTGCCGTAAACAACGTATTACTGACACCATAAATTATCCAATACGGTATCGCAGCGATGGAGGTAAGTAACGAGACAGAAAGCGCATAAGGAGATCGTATCGCATAATGTTCTAATGCTCCTAAGAAATGCTTGAACTGGTCTTCAGGCATATCGTTCATCACCTTTTGAACTACTCCTGAAACAGCCAACAAGAATCCTGCTTCAAGTGTTGTGGGGATTAAAATAAGAATCTCTGCAAACGTTTGTGTCATCTTATATAAAGTATTGCATTCAATCTACGAAGTGTCAAATCATTTCACACAAAACAGGGTAGATGTTGAGGACGCTGCTAGCTGCTTGATGTCACGACATCGAAGCGTATCGACAGCAACAAAAGGGATGTGGTGTTCGGTGAGCAACAGATAACTTGAATAAAAATGCTGTGTCCGTACATGGTAGACAGCTCCTGAATTTTGCATTTCATTCAGTTGCTTATTTACTATCATCGTCTCTTGTAAATTTCTCTCAAAAACTGCTGCTGCATAAATACACGTATTAAAACTAATCAATGCGACTAAAAAGGCTATGAAGAGTTTGCTATAAATATTTTTAAAGAGTGCGGCGATAAAGACGATAATAAGAAAGGGAAGGATTTGCAATTGATTAACATACCGCAATAAATTTGGTGTCGGTGCAAGTAAGGCAAGCGCGAGAATGGTAAATAAACTGAAATAGGTTGCGTAGAGAGCATATCGTTCTTTACGCGTTTTTATCAAAAAGGAAACAATAAATAATGCAGCGAATGTCACCGTCACAAGCCCCGAGAACAATGGTCCACCAGCACCAACTCGATTGTTATATAACGTTGCACTATCTCTTACTTCCTCAAAAGAAAACATGAAGGGAATTTTGAGTTCCGCAATATTTTTTTTATTTATTGGATCACCACTCTCTTGTGCTTGTGCTTTTGAGAAGATGCCATAGAATAATAGCGTAAACTTATCCTTCTCAGCCAAATTGAGAGGAACGTTATTATAGCGAACACTTCCCATGAGCTCAGTAATATTGGTTGGATAAAAGAGCGCTTTGTGAGCGACTGCATTTCTCAGATAAGGGAGAGAAGCAAAGATAAAAGAAATCACCAGGAATCCGATCAATGCGATTTTTGTCGTTCGTGTAAATCGATATTCATGATTTAAGAATCGATTACCGACGAGGAGAATAAAGATTACTCCGAGAAGTAAAGCTACAGGAAGATGGCTATACTTGGTACTTACCAACAGCAACTCAGTAAGACAGAAAATACCAATTGAATAAAAAGATTTTGGAGAGAGTGCGACGATGATCAATGAAGAAAGTGCAATCAGCAACAATTCATAACCAAAACCATCTTGCATAAATGTTAAGACTTGCAGGACATAGATCGGTTGCAGGACGAGTAAAAAGCTGACAATCGCTGAGAGAATGACACCAAGGGAAAGTTTTCTCAACAGCACATACACCATGACACTCGCAATAATGGCAATGAATAGATTAATTACTTTTGCGGAATTGATTGCTCCCGTTACGGCATAGATGCTCGCTTCTATCTCCCAAAGAGCTGAGGGATATCCTTCAGCGAAAATTTGACTGGGTAGTTTGCGTATCAAATGAATCGAAGATTCTCGCAACGGATTCCAACCCTGTGCCAAGGCAATCACCGCTGTCTGATGATAACCTTGCCCATCCCAGCTGGTATCATAGGTCTTTGCAAGAGGAAAAGAAAGAAATGCGAGCGAAAGAATACAGAGAATGAACGCGAAAAAGCCAATGTACCCCTGCAAGCGCTGCCGCGGATTGGGTAAAGATGTGAAAAGGAATATGAGCACCAGACTATAGAGGAGAAAGGAAATCATTAGAGTTAATACTCCTATCGGACGCCCAAACAGAAAACTACTCCGAATAAAAATGATTTCAAATATCAGAAAACCTAAAGAAATAAATACAAATAATTCCTGTCTTGCCATAAATATATTTTCCAATTATACCCTTTTATCGAATACGTTACCATAATCGTTCTTGACTTTTAGCTCAGCTATTTCCATACTATATATCAATCAATCTCTAATGGAGATAAATCTATGTGGAAACTTGCCCGACACTTAGATAAATACCAGTATGCGAGAACCAACCCGCATCTGGTCAGACTCATTGGCGTCTTAGGAATATGTACCTCACTCTTGATGGGATATGGCCTTTGGAAATATATTCAGTTAAAACCACTGTATCTCCTCCTCTTCGGCCCCATCGCTGTTATTGTTATTATGAACAAAGTCGTCCGGTACACCATGCAATTGTTTTATCAACAATTCGATATCCCCAAACACGAACAATTTATTGAGGAATTCTGGGAAAAGCATGAAGAACCATCGGTAAATGTCTTTTTGCCTTGGGCTGGTGAAGATCTACAAATGCATGAGAAAGTCGTCAAAGCAGTAGCGAACCTTGATTATAAAAATTATAAGGCGTATATGCTTGATGACATTGGAAGTGCTGAGCATAAAGCGATTGCTGAAAAATATGGTTTTGTCTATCTCTCTCGACCTAACAAAGGCAAATATAAAAAATCAGGTAATCTACAATATGGCTATGAACACTCAGATGGAGAATTTGTTTTCATCCTCGATGCCGACTTCATCCCAGTTAAAGATGCATTGCGAGATATCGTTCCTTATATTGCATCAAATAAAAAAATTGGCATTCTTCAGACACCACAATACTTTGAACAAACAAAAGATGTGCATAAGAAATCAAAGATTGAATTTGGTGGAGGTAATATCGTTGAAGATTTCTATCGTATCATAATGCCGTGTCGAGATGAGTTTAAGGCAGCAATGTGTGTGGGGACGAGTGCCATTTATCGAAGAAGCGTGATGGAAAAACTTGGGACCCCCAAAGTCGAGGCAAGCGAAGACCTCGCAACGGGGCTGATCATTACGCAATTTGGCTATTATGTCAAATATCTTCCAATCATTATCAGTATTGGTAAAAGCCCTGACACATATCAAGGATATTTTAAACAACACATGCGATGGTGTAGTGGGAATTTAGTATTTGCAAAATTTTGGCCAAAAGCGCAATTGAGTTTGATGGCGAGACTTGTTTATTTAGTAAATCCGCTCTATTATCTTTCTGAAGCACTCTCTGTTCTTTTTGCCTTTCAATTTTTAACACTGTTATATTTCCATGCTGATAGTCTTTCGCTCTTGCATACGCTCTACTTCGTGCCGTATATGATAGTAAGCCGGATCATTGTCCCAAGTAATAAGATTAATAAAAACAAAACAGGTACCAGACTTGCTGCTATGAATAATTCGTATACCTATTTTTACACCTACATTCGACTCATCATGAATAACATTCCTACATGGCATCCAACAGGTGCCAAATTCAACGGACTCCATAAAGACTTTCGTCAAGCGATTAATATTGGCATTCTTATTTCTTCCGTGTATCTTTTACTTTTCTTGGCAATTCTATTAACCAAGCCATTTCTCTTTGGCAACTATAATACCTATATCATTTTGGCATGGAGCTTTTATGCCGTCTTTTGGCACACGAGATACATTTCATCGGTTACACAGTATATGCACCCATTACGACTTGCTGCTGCGACAAACACTCTTGAGAAAATGTTTGTCACGACAAAGACACATCTCAATTATGTTCTCTTCTTTATGCTCATTGGTGTCGCGTTGTTTAATAGCGCGATTACTCTTTTTGATACAACGTCTCCTACTGCCAGGGCAATCAAAAATATTAGTAGTAATCAAAAAAGAAACGTCGACCAACCAGCAATACAAGCGGTGAAAGAATTTTCTGAATCCAATAACCTGCTGATTACCAAAGAACAAATGCAGTATGCAGCACAAATTCTTTCGAAGAATAATTCGTCAGATGAAACAATAGGCTTTGAACAAAAGCAAATAGTTAATGCAATTGCACTCACTATTGAGAAGCATTAAGGGAACACACTGCGATAGATCTCATTCTTCAATGCTTTCTTTACTACAGTGAGATCTTTTTCTGATTGCTCAAGTCGCCAATCAACATTTTCTCCTCCTATTTTGCTTTCATTAAAGAAGACAATCGCTTCTATCTGAGGGAAATTTTCAGGGATCTGCACATTCAACATATCGTCAAGCCACGCTGCTTTATTACCGCCAGATGATGCAGAATTAACCTCTGATAACATAACTGGTTTCTGACTAATAGCAGTTAGTTCATCATACGATTTTCGGAAGACGCCATTGAAGTTTGCCCAACCACTCCATGAATGCGAGTTCCCCCAATTATACCCATCAATCGCGACCCAATCGACATAGTCATCACCCGGATTCAGTTTGGCATACGGGACAGTGTTGGAATTAGTCGTGTTAAATGAGAGCACCCATTTGACATTGGTTGCTTCTTCTTCATGTAACACGTCATAGAAATGCCTCCATGCTGCGATAAATTCTTGCGGAGTACTCTTCACTTGTTTGATACTCCAATACATATCAGGAAGATTCATTTCCCAAGCAAAACGAAATAAGATTGGCTTGTCATACGAACGCAAATTTGCCGCAACGTCTCTCAGAAATTCGTCGCACTTCCCGTCCGCAATTGTTTTATATAAGGAATCCGTGCCTTTTGGACATCCATCAAAAAACGATGGATTTGAACTAATCATTGGCGTCCATCCTTCTTCACTAATGGCATCAAGTTTGGTAAGCAAATCTTTTTGTGGCAAGTAAGCCCACTCTGAATAAATATTAACAATCGCGACTTTTTTATCAATCGCATGTTCAAAATTGTTCACGACTTTCGTATCAAGCTTTTTCGTCTCACTATCCCAAAATCCTCCAACCCAAGCCCCCAGATATACTTTTCGATCAGGAAGGGTCGAGATCTCAGTCGTCGCATTACTTTTCCAAGCAACACTCGAATAAATCCCGATAAGGATCGTGAAAAGGAGGAAGAAAAAAATAATGTTTGTCTTTTTCATAAAGCGTATCAATCTATTATAGAGGAATAACGAACTTTTTTTCTAGTGAGTTAGGAAACTGGTATTTTCTGCTAAGATAGTATTTATGAAAAAACATATTGCACCCTTACTCACCACGCATCGAGGAAAACTTTTGCTTTCTGTCATCCTCTTTGTAATTGGTTTTGTTCTGGCAGCCCTTATTCATGGCTTGTCACCAGAAACATTTACCGCCAAAGTATTTGTTGGCTGCATCACGGTGGCGTTGAGTGTGTGCGGATTGGGACATTTTGCTCTCGATGCTTTGTGGGGGAAGAGTCGACCGCATGTTTACAGTTGGCTTATTTGGACGATAGTTAACGCAGTTGTGTGGTTCAATCAATTGACGCATGGTGCGGGACCGGGAGCATGGTCGACGCTCATGATGATGATTCTTTCAGGCATTATCTTTCTGATTTCATTGTATCAATGGAAGACTGGACATGCCGAACATAAGATTACGACAATGGACCAATGGTGCTTTGGTGGGGCAATCGTCAGTATTATTTTCCTCATCATTTTTAATACAGGCCCACTTTCTATTTTAGCAGCCACGATAACTGATGCACTTGCTTACGCATCCACTCTCCGAAAAATTTGGTCGCATCCGCAATCAGAACCCGCTTCGAACTATTCACTCAACACTATCCGTCAAGCAATCGTCATCACCGCAATCGGTTCATACAACTTCGTTACTCTTATTTTTCCGGTCTCACTCATTTTCCTCAATCTTGTTACTGTCGCATTGATATTTATCCGCACACGTCAATTGAGTAAATAAACTAGTGAAGGTGGGATCGGCTGAGGATGGCAATTAAATTATTTCTTTTTTGCTGAGGTTGTTTTCTTCGTTTTAGCAGCTTTCTTGGGAGAAGCTTTACTTATTTTTGCTTTTTCTTTTTTTTCTTCGGTAGCGTCCTCGATAAAAGAAGCCTTTGTTACCTCAACTGCCTCAGGCATTACTTTTTTAGCGGTTAGTAAATCTAAAATTTTATCCATTTTTGCATTGAGTGCTTCAAATTGCGCTTTATAGTTAGGTACATCAATAGATCTTGGTTGCCTATCTTCACGGTTAAAACTTGGTTTATCAAATGTTCGTCGTTCAGGTCTTCCTGAATCGTTACTCTTTTCAAAACAGCGTGAGCAAAAAACATCTCGTCCAGGTTTTGGTTGGAAGGGAATTTGACAATCATTTCCGCACTGAGAGCAAACAGCAGCATACATCTGTCTGTCATCTGAACTGGAACGACTAAAGCTTCTACTTTCGGATCGACGTGAATCTGAACCCCCATTTTTTTGGTAGCAGTCTTTGCAGTAAACAGGCTTATCACCTGAAGGTCTGAAAGGTACTTCACAAATTCTGCCACAAGTAGCACAGGTAGCCTTATGCATATCTGGGCGTGAATTATTGAATTTTGGTTTAAAGTTTCGGTTTGGATAAGCCATGACCTATATTATAACAGTTCTCGCCCAAAATAGCTTGTTTTATCGATTACGTGGTTGTTTTGCTATCCTCAACAGGCTCCCGTTCAATGCGGAATTTGATATGGGTAACGAAAGGTGAATCGATAACTCTTATTTTTTCTAGTTTTGTGTCACCCAAATTGTCTAGAAGACGAGTACCTCCACCAAGGAGTATCGGTACCATATGAATTTGCAGCTCATCCAAAAGGCCAGCTTTTATAAACTGCTGAATGACATTGGCCCCACCGGCTATTGAGATATTTTTATTGCCAGCAGTCTTTTTGGCTTGAGAAAGTGCGCTTTCAATACCGTCAGTCACAAAAACAAATGAGGTACCACCTTTTTTAGTTACTGTTTCTCGATTGTGCTTTGTTAGTATATAGACAGGTACATGAAAGGGAGGAGTATCACCCCACCAGCCATCGGCATTTGGATCACTTTCCCATGGACCGTCTCCGTTACTAAACATTCTTCTACCCATGATGACAGCACCAATATTGGCAGATGACTCCTTCATGATATCATTATCAGGCCCCGTCTCCCCACCCAACAATCCGTGAGGTTTACGCCAAGCAGCCAGTTTTATAACCCACTCGTGAAGCCCCTCTCCTCCATGGCCTAACGGCTCCTTAAGCGTCGGTTTTGGACCAGCAATATAACCATCGAGCGACATCGATATATCAGCAACAATTTTCGTCATAAGATGATTCTACTACACCACTAATTTAACGTAAAGTCTAGCATCAGATCGATTTAAATATTTCACCAAGTACCCGAATACCGACACCAAATCTTTTTGTATGGGTAAATCTTCTTTCAAATATTGTTTGCATTGTCTTTGTATACTGTGCTGCTCCAGCATCAAGGTCAGAGGTAGTTAGAGCATCTGTTAACCGTTCGGTATCTCGTGCTGCGTAAGAGAGACCTGTTCCATTAATCGGACTGATAAAACCATGTGCATCACCATGAAAGACAATGCCCGGTAGTAACGGTGTTCTTTTCGTATTAGCTTTATGATGATAGACAACAACCCTATCAAGAGATTTTGTATGCGAAAGAATATCATGCCAAGGAGTTCCTTTAGCTAACGCTTGTAAAACAAGCAGCTGTCTTTCTGCGGGAGGATATTTATTCGAAACAGAAGCATAAGCTTCTTGAATGTACTGTTGATCCCCCTCAATAAGAATGCCGTGCGTTGCCGGACTGTTAGGAATTTTCTGGGCAGGAGTTAAAACAGCGGCAACTTTTCCTGGTAAAATATCGAGATACACAAGAGATTCAATACCAGGATATCGAGGAGCGAGTTCCTCCATATCTAACGCAAGATAGCCCCCAATTAAACTGCCTGGTTGGGGTAATTTAATAACTTCTCTTTCATGCGGCTCAAGTTTATTTGCAAGGCTTGCCGATTTCCCCGTTGCATCAACAACTAAATCTGCATGGAGCATTTCTTGGTCTCTTATAAGGACCCCTGTTACTCTTCCTTTCTCTTTCTGCAGATCGAAGACTGTTCCTTGTTGGATAGATAATTGATCGGTTTCTTGTGCAAGCGCATTCACTCTTGTTAAAACTTCTTGCCTTGCTGTTTCAGCGTCAATTGCATAAAAGCCTTCTTTATTAAAGCGTCCATCAAAAAAGCCTTGTACTCCTCGTCCTATCAAACGTTTTCCTGGTCCTCTTGGTGTTGGCCCAAAGAAAGTCCTTCGCACTTCAGGTGTATTGGAAATATCTAATCCCAAACGACGAATGGTTCCCGCTGGCACAATTGGTGTACTAAGTCGTTTGTCTGAAGGAATTACGTTGTCAGGGGTAATATAAGGAGCAATAAGGGTAATATGTGCGTCAGTTGTCCCTGTTAATTTTTCAGCAAGAGATAGACCTGCTAGGCCAGCTCCTGCGATGACAATTTCTTTTTGTTGTGGCATTAAGATTTACTCCTTTCAGGAAGTAGTACCATATCAGTTGTTTTTTCAGAAAGCGAAGCACTCAAGAGAAATTGTTTTTGTCGAGCTCGAATGGATTTATATGTCTGTGGTGCCGCTTGCATAATTGCATCAAAATATGGGTCAAAAACAACAGCTGCGCTTCCTTCTCTTTTTGGTGGAGCGTGGCGTTTTACTACCTGAAGAAGTGATTGATCCTCGCCACGTTCCCGTGCAAAAGCAATGACAACATTTGCACTTCCTTCCCTCTCATCAACGCTGATATCTTCCATATCATCAAGATATTGAAAAGCGATCTTTGTTGCAATATATTTATGACGAGCTTCAAAATAATTTGGGTCTTCCACGAGATTGGCAAAAGCCGTATCAAAAAGCATACCGGCATAGAGTCCGTTGGTTGTTTCCAAAAGCATTTTTGTCCCTTCTGCGGAGAGACTACTTGAATCTTTTCTCGCCATATCTTTGACACCAACTCTAATAAATGCGTCGGTATCTTCAAGAAGAAGTGCTGATGCCGGAGGGGTATAAAGTGCGGGGTCAGTAATTAATTTACTAAAAAGAGTCATGCCTTCTCCAACAGTAAATTCAGGACCATCTGATGGATTAATCGGTATTGCCAGAAGAGAAGAGTAAAATGAATTTTCTCCATCTTGAGTAGCCTGAGTAAATTTGTCTCGTTGATCATCAAACGTATGATCAACATAAATGACCATGCGTTGAAAAAAATCTCGGACTTGTTTGTTTGCAGCAAAATCTTTTGTATCAGTAATCCCCAATGAATCAGAAAGGATTTCACTGGTTGCCGATTTCATAAACGCCGCATAAGGACCTTCTTTGATTGCCGGGAACGAAGACAGAATGGTTGCTTCACGTAGAGTAAGCGCACCGTCAATTCGTGCGCCTGTTGTTACTGCTTCATTTATTTTTCCTGTTCCTGATTGAAGTTCTCTCATTTATATCTATACAATTGTCCACCTCAAGGAGGCGATTATTATATCACGCTCTTGCGTTGGACATTGACTACTATTGCTCAATTCTTTAGACTAATCTTGAATGAAAATTAAGCGGATTGATCATATCGGGGTGGTGGTAGATGACCTCGCCGTGGCAAAAGCATTCTTTTTGGACTTTGGGTTTACGATTCAGGGGGAGGCCGAGGAGCAAAGTGAATTATTGGACAAAGTAGTGGGATTGAAAGGTGCTAAGTCGCACATTGTCTTTCTGCAGGCACCAAACAATCAGATAACTTTGGAGCTGACCAAATTTATTCATCCAGCAGATGAGCCGACCCCCAAAGAAACCTTCATGTACTCCCGCGGCATCAAACACATCGCCTTTGTCGTGGAAAACATTGAGGAGATAGTGGCTACAGTAAAACAAAAAGGCTGGGAAGTTTTTGTAGATGTTTATAACTATGAAAATACCTATAAGCTATGCTACTTCCGCGGGCCGGAAAATATTATATTAGAACTAGTAGAGCAGCTATAGCTTGTCAGTCTGCGCCATATTTTTAAATCCACCAGCGCGCCAAACGACATCGTTGCTCACCTGTGAAATTTTCCATTGTCCGTTTACTTGCACCAATTTAGCATTTATGACACCGCCTGCAATAAAATAGTTATCTGCTTTATTCGCGTTTGTCTTGCTACCTTCCCACATATGCATCGCGACGAGATTAGCACGAACGGTAGCAGTGCTGCCATCTAAAGAAATATCCTGCCCAGTCAAAAGGTGCTGTGAGCCTTCAAATCGAGCAAAGCTTTTTTGATGGCTGACACGGATTTCTTCGGGTCCGGTCAAGGACGCGCCGTTGGGCCGTGTTACTGTTGCATCGGTCGTAAAAATTGTGGAGAAATGTTTGGCGTCAAAATTCTTTTCGTCAAGCGCACGAAAGTAGCTATTCATTACACTCGTGATTTCAGATTTATTGATTAACTCAGTTACTTTACTCTGAAAGTTTTCATCCATAAAAAATATTTTAACAGATTAATGATAAAACGAAAAGTCGGCCTACACATTGACTACTATTGCCCAATGCTTTAGTCTACTCTTTAATGTATTTTGATTTATTGATTGTGCTTATTTTTGGTTTATTATGGATCGGTGTCGTAATGTTTCTTCGGTTGAAGAAAAAGAAAAACCACGTATATTTGCTCTTCTTCACGCTCTTTTATATCTATCTTTTTAAGGTTCTCGATTACACACTCTTTCAATTTCAATCCCTCATTCTTCTCAAGTTTTTTATGCCAAACCTTATGCTGCATGGACAAACGGCGGAGAGAAGCATCAATCTTATTCCGCTTATCACACTCACTCCCCAGGATATAAAAACCTCACTTTTAAATATTCTGCTTATGGTCCCTTTCGGATTCGGACTGCCGTTCATTACGAATTTTCGTATGAAGAAGATAATTATTATTGGTGCTCTCTTTAGTATTGCTATCGAGTTACTACAGATGATAACGGGAGTTATGGCAAAAATTACTTTCCGAGTTGCCGACATCAATGATGTGCTATTCAATACAATTGGAGCCGCAATCGGCTATATTCTCTTTGTTAGATTCGCGCATCTCTATCGCCATATATCTCACAAGGGAAAGACATCAGCGAATCCAATTTCGCGATATATTGTGGAGCGGCCGCAGAGTTAGGAAGTGTAATCAATTAGTTTGTGTTGTTCAGGATACCAAGCAGGAGCACAGGAAATAATTAACGTAAAATTGCCCTCCCATGAATACTTTTCATTTGGTTCAATCAATACTTCAGTACCTTGTTCAAGAACATATTCTTTATCCTCTATAAAAATCTTACCAGACCCCTTCAATACATATGCCAGTTCCTTACAGACAGTGTTGGTAGCCAATCCATTTACAGGATATTTGCCGATTACTTCAACAACAGCGGTGTCTAAGTCTTTATCCTTAAGCGGATATTCATGAGCAATACACGTGTCTCCATTCTTAAATTTTGTTGTTTGATCTTTAGAGGCAATCTTCATACTTTATCGATATAAGTTATTTTCTCATTGTTGCATTGAAGGAATTTTCGTTTATCAGTAAATCTAAAGCATCATTAATTGATGGAACGAGTATATCTATGTGTGCAAGTATACCAGTGTGAATTCCTTCAGATTGAAGTGTTCCTATTCTTAATTTACATGGTTTGAAGGTACCAATATCTATTCTTGCGTTTCCAATTGCAACAGCATGATCAACATCTAATTTTCTCGTTAGCTCTTCCTTTTCATCTGATGTTGAAGCCTTCTGAACCTCAATCCCAAGCTTTTGTGCTTGTACGGACGCGTTTCCTCGTTGGTCACCAGTGAAAAGATATATTGTAAAACCCAAGTTTTTAAGCTTCTCAATTCTTTCTTCAACACCCAACACAATTTCGCCATTTATGGCAATTGTTCCATTTAAATCAAGAACGATCGTAGTTAATTCCATCTCTCCAACTCCTGTAGGGTTATATTTCATATGATGATTATAACAGACTACCAAATAAGCTCGTCATAGGTGAAACTTTTTTATACTATGTCTGAAGTTTTGACCTCGCCTGCACGCTTATAGTAGGCAATTAATATGCCACTTGGGGTAACTTTAGATTTTAAGAGTTCAAATGCAGCAGGTATTGTACCTTTTTCAAATAACCGTTTTCCTGTCCCAAGAGTAAGAGGAAATATTTTTAACCAAAATTCATCTACCAAATCATTTTCCATTAATGTCTGAACCAAGTTACTACTTCCATACACTTGTAAATCTGGACCGTTTGAATTCTTAAGCTCCTTTAATCCTTTGATATCGTGTATCACGACAGTATTTTCCCATGTTGGGTTTTTTAACGTTTTAGATACTACATATTTAGTAATTTTGTTGACTTGCGGCCAAGGTTCTGTATGATTTGGCCAATATCCAGCAAAGATATCATAGGTTTTTCGTCCAAGAAGCAGTGCCGACGTTTCTTTCATCTGTATTTCCATTTCTTTCCCACCAACTTCATCAAAATGGGGCCCCATCCATCCTCCGTATTTGAAACCCTCTGCTGTATCTTCTTTTGATCCACCAGGAGCCTGCATGACCCCGTCAAGTGTTATAAACTCAACCACGATAACTTTTCTCATAAGTAAATTATATCAAAAAAGCACACTGAAGATTTTATGAATATCTCAGTAAGTTCGAAGCCATGTCTGGAGAGGTAATGTTTGATATAAGAGACTGAAGTTAAAACTTTTGCTGCCAGACTAGGATTCGAACCTAGATGAAAGGATTCAGAGTCCTCTATCCTACCATTAGATGATCTGGCAATGAAGCTATTTTACTAGAATACGCTTGAAAAAGCTAATAGGTGCGGAAGAGGTGAACAATGTAGGGAAGAAAGATTAAGGAGCCTATTACGAAAGCAGCTAGGGCTGTTAAGAGGACCATGCCGGCGGCGACGTCTTTAGCAATCTTTGCTTCTGCTCGGTGTTCTTTGGTGATCAGATCGACCATCTTTTCAATTGCGGAATTTACCATCTCGGCTGAGATAACCATCATGATCGTGAGACCTAAGATACCCATTTCAAATGGGGTTACTTTTAAGAGCAGACTGGCACTTATGACAAAAAAGCCTGCAACAAAATGAGCAATGAGGTTTTGGTCATTACGAAAAACATAATGAATCCCTTCAAATGCGTATCGAAATGATCTGATAAATCTTCTTGGACTAAACATGTGATAGTTTGACAAACAAATACATCCCCAATGATAACAAAATTCCAACCGATCCACCAACGATTGTTTCAGAGAGGGTGTGACGTTTGGTTTTTACTCTTGCCCACGCGACAAGAGGAATCAATAATAGGAATAAAACATTATAGCCGCGGTAAACAACAGCAATCGCAAAGATAAATGCTGAAATCGTTGCGACGTGAAGACTGGCTTTGATTTGGGTATTCACGATACTGATCACAATCATCCCAATCACAATCCCTGTCATAACGACTGGCATAATTGGAGGCGCGTTAAAGAGGAAGAGACCTATCACATAGAGCACAGTCAGTACACCACATACTTTAAAAAGGAGTGGCCGCTGTTCTCTTTTGGAAACATCAAGGTCAGTAAAGATCTTTTTCTTGACCGCATAAAAAAGGAATGCAGCAATCGCAAGTAAAAATGCCAATGAATAAACAGTCCAGAAGATTGCTCGATCAAAATCATGGGTCGTTCGATTGACGAGGAAGAAGGGTACAAAAACGAGAACCGTTAACGGATTCAGGACATACGAGATAATTCGTGCAACGGTTACTTTCATTTTTCTGTTTGTAATCGAGCCAAAGTTTTTTCTTTCCCAAGTATCACCAGTGTTTCTGGCAATGGTAAACCTCGTTCTTTGCCCGTAAAGATTTTATAAAACACAGGCATCTTGAGTTTATCTTTTACCATGATCTCTTTAATAATAGAGAATATTGCTTCTTTTTGCCAATCTTCATTTGCAATGCCACTCAATTTGGTAGCTAATTCCTCAGAAAGCTCACGGTATTCAGTCGAGACAGGAGGCGTCTGAAAGAAATGTCCGGCCACTTCATTAAATTGTTTAAGTGTCGCAATCCTTTCCTGCGCGAGTGTGACGATCGCTTCAAATGTTTTCTCGTCTTTATAAAAATGATTTTCTTTTACTGCTTCATCGGTTATAAAAAGCTTAAGTTGTTTGGCAAGCTCTTGCACCGTTAATTCTTCTCTGATATATATCCCATTGATCCACAGGAGTTTATCAAGATCAAAGCGTGGACCTTGTGAAGTGATAAACTTTTCATGATTCTCGTCTAACGAAAGAATTTCCTTGATGCCGTCAGTAACATTTGCATAGGTTCTGACTGCTCCTTCAATCTTATTGATATGCAGCTTTTCGATAAATTCCGACAGACTAAAAATTTCTTTCCCTTCAGGATGATGCCAGACAATGTTGATCAGATAATTCGTTATCGCTTGAGGCAAGAATCCCTCTTCTCGATAATAATTGACTGAGGCATGACCGTGTCGTTTGGAAAGTTTACCTTTACCATCCATATTCAAAATCAGTGGGAGATGAATATAAATTGGTCGTGTCCAACCAAAGTAGTAATAAAGAATGATATGTTTTGGTGTCGACGAAAGCCATTCTTTGCCTCGAAAAATATGAGTGATTTTCATGAGGTAATCATCGACAACAACGGCTAAATGATACGTCGGATAGCCATCTGCTTTTAAGAGCACTTGATCATCGACATCATTACTTGTCACTTCAACATCTCCGACTAGCCAATCGGAAAATTTGATTGGAGAATCTTTCGGGACATTTAATCGAACGACGTAGGATTCTGTCTTAGCTCGTTTCTCAGCTTCTTCTCGAGAAAGTGAGGTGCAATGTTTGTCATAACGAGAAAGTTGTTTGCGTGCTTGTTGCTCAAGTCGCAACTGCGTCAATCGTTCTTTGGTACAAAAACAATAATAAGCGCAAAAGTATGCTTGGCTCTTTTCATCAAGCGTTGTGTTTTCTAATAATTCTTTTGGGAGCGGTTTGTTGAGCAAGATCTCAATATATTCATTATAGATCCCCTTTTCTTTTCGCTCTGATTGTCTATAGGGTGCAATCTCTTCGTTTGGATTCTGCGGTCCTTCATCGGGAGGGAGCTGAAACCATTCTAAAGAATCAAGAATCGCCGCTTCTGCGCCTTCTACCAATCTTGCTCGATCGGTGTCTTCCACGCGGACAATAAATTGCCCATCGTATTTTTTGGCCAACGCATAATCAAAGATTGCCTGATAAATCGTCCCAATATGAGGGAAACCAGTCGGGCTTGCTGCTATTCTTGTTCTAACCATTCTTGCATTATAGGTAAAAACTTTTCTATACTCAATAGTATATGACTTTACATAATACGGTAGAGACCATGAAGAAGGCTGGCGTAGGAGGAATAATTGGTGTTATTACGATTATTTTCTGCGTTATTCTCTTTCGCGTCGGCGTCTTTATTAAAGATATTATTGATCCACCGAAAATCATACCGCCAACTGTTGCCTATGATCTGCTGCCAGCATTACAATTTCCAAAAGACGCGGTCAGCTCAGATCTTACCTATACGTTAAATACGCTGACAGGTGAATTACCAGAGTTCCCTGATCGACTCGTGATCTATCCACTGGTTGAAGAAAAAGAAAATTTCCTCAATCTTGATAAAGCAAAAGCAAAAGTTGCAGCATTGGGATTTGTTAGTCCGGAAGGATCTCCTATTCCTGAAATCCCTCTCGGGAATGCAAGTTATGAATGGGATGAACAAACCGGGATTGCTCGAAAAATTATTTTTAATACGGTGAACTTTGACTTCAAACTTAATTCAGATTATCAGACATCGTTGAATGCGCTTGGGGCACAACATCTTTCTAATCAAAAAAGTGCGATAACGACAGCAAGGTCATTTCTAGAGACCGTTGAGCTCTTACCGGAGGATCTTGATATCGAAAAAACAGAAAATCCTGAAAAAGAAATCAATTATGTTACTGCACCACAGCTTTTCTCGATTGATAAAAATGTGGGGACATTGATCCCTGCGACGAGTTTGGCTCAAGCCAATGTTATTCGTGTGGAGTTTTATCAAAAAGATATGGAATACAAACTCGATACCGGTAATCCAAAAGAACAATATGTTGATATGAAATTGCCGATTCTCTATCCTCACCCTCCTTATTCGACGATGAGTTTTTGGATTGCGTCCGGTGCAACGAATGCACAAGTGGTAGCAGCAAACTATGTCCATCATTCGATTGTTCTCCCTGCAGAAGGAGATGTAGAGCCAGCAGCGACCTATCCTATCAAGACTGCAAAGGAAGCATTTGAAGAACTAAAAGAAGGACAAGGATATATTGCCGCGTATGGAAAAACCGATACCTCAATTCTTATCAATAATGTCTATCTGGCATATTATCTTGGAGAAGAAAAGCAGAAATACTTAATGCCTGTTATGGTCTTTGAAGGGGATGGAGGATTCTTCGCTTATGTCTCTGCCGTAAAGAGTGACTGGATCCAATAGTTACTGAGAGAATTCAGGAAGGACGTATTGCACGTTATCTGAGATAAAGCTGAGAAGCGTTTGCGTATCAGTGAATCGATCAAGACTATTCATTACTACGATAATGTAGGTATGACCATTTTCAATGGTTGAGGTAACGAGCACTTCCCCAGCACCTTCAGTTGTCCCCGTTTTGATGCCGTCGACACCATTGATGCCAAGTAATCGATTCAGGTTATAAAGAGGATACTGTCTCGTGTAAGCCAAGTTGCTAATTACTTTTTCTTTCGTACTCGTTACTTCAACAAACTTTTTGTTCTTCTTCGCAAATGATGCAAGATGCGCCATATCGACCACAGTCGTATAATCTCCGTCATCATTTAATCCTGTCGGATCGGCAAAATTGGTATTCATGAGATGCAGACTTTGCGCTTTTTGGTTCATCTTCTTCACAAACGCCGGCTCTCCTCCCGGATAATTATCAGCAAGTGTTTGTGCAGCATCATTGGCAGAAGGAAGCAACATCGCGTAGAGCAAGGAATTAAAGGTAAACTTTTCTCCTCTTTGCAAACCAAGTCCTGCTCCTTCAACCGTATTTCGTGCAACGGTCAAAATAGCATCGTCTTTATAATACTCGAGTCCAACGAGTGCTGTCATGATTTTTGTTGTTGAAGCCATAGAAAAACGAATGGTGGGATTTTTGGAAAAGAGAATAACTTGCGAATCACTATCAAGAATGATGGCGGCTTTGGCGGTTACTGTGGGTAATTGGACTTTGGAAACAAACGGATAAGGATGCACTTTCGTCAACGCATCAGAAGAAGCTAAGCGATTTCGTTCAAGCGTACGATCCACTGTTTGATTGATAAATAGCATAGTCGATAAGATAACAAAGAGCGTTAAGGGAATAAGTAAAAGTTGTAAATCGGATTCATACTTTTTGAAACCTTTTGCAGGAGGAACTGAATCTTTTGTGACAGCTTTCCGGCTCGGCCATAAAGAACGGAAATCAAACGAGGGAAATCGTTGCTTCACTGACCATGCAGGTTGCTCAGTTGTTTCTTTTGGTGGTTTGGGAGGTTCAGGTATTTTTTCCTGCACTACAGGAAACACCTGTGTTGCAGATTGCGTAGGCTTATTTTTCTTTTTTATGAATTTTCTTTTTTTCTTCCGCCATTTCGCGGACTGAGAATCGTTCATCGACACGCTCCATATCTCTCGGGAAGAGTGATGCTTCCCGCACGTTTGCTAACTCTAGTATTTTCATTGTAATTCTTTCTAGCCCAAATGAAAATCCTCCTTCTGGTGGCATGCCATATTTAAACGCTTGCAAATACATCCCAAAATTCGCTGGATCCATGCCGCGTTCTTTAATAACAGCGACTAATTGGTCATATTCATGAATACGTTGTGAGCCACTCAATATTTCAACACCACGGAATAATAAATCATAACTCAAACTATACTCAGGATCTTTTGGATCTGGCATCGTGTAGAAGGCACGCTTCTGGGTTGGGAAATGGGTAATGTTGACTAAATCACTCCCATATTTTTCCTTTGACCACTTACACAGATCGACTTCATCTTGTGGTGTCAAATCTTTTTCTTTTCTGTTGTCACGACCAAATTCTTTGTAAATAACCTCTTGCGCTTCCCGAAGAGTAAGCCGTGGAATCTTTCCAAAGGCAATCGGTTCATGGCCATAAGCACTCAGAACGTCTTTACATTCTTCTTCGACAAATTTGAGGGTTTCTGTACCGACTTGCTCTAACAGATCTAAGAGGTCTTCAAACGTAACAAATCCAAACTCACAATCCATCTGAGTTGTTTCTGAAAGATGACGAGTCGTGACTGAAGGTTCTGCACGATATGCGTGAGCGATGGTAAAGACCCGTTCAAAAACTGGCACAAGCATTTGCTTGTAGAGTTGTGGACTTTGGGTCATGAAGGCGTTATGACCATAATAGTCGACTTGAAAAACTTCCGCTCCTCCTTCTGTCGAACTAGCAGCAATTGTCGGGACGACCAATTCAACACAATCCAATTCTTTACTGATCTTTCTGAATCCTTCCAAAATCGCGTCTTGGACTTTGAAAACAGCCTGGACTTTTGGATGACGAAGTGTGAGGGATCGATAATCAAGCAGTGTAGGCAATTCAAGATTCAGCTCTTCCCCTCCCATATCAAATGGTAATGTCTCAGCGGTTGAGAGAATTTCAAGCTTCGTTGCTTCCAGCTCCACAGTACCACTAACAATTTTTGGGTTAATTAATCTTTCGGGTCTTTGTTTAACAACGCCTTTGATATTGACACTAAATTCACTTCGAAGTTCTGTCGCAATCTTATGTGCTGCTTCTGAGACACGTGGATTAATAACAACTTGAAGAAGCCCAGATCGATCACGAAGATCAATAAAAATCAATTTTCCATGATCTCGCCTAGCATGGATAAACCCTTGAACGGTGATTTCTTTTTCAACATGAGTTGGCGTGTCTTTAACTAAAACTCTTTGCATCTTACTCTTCATAATACCTGCTAATCATACACCGATTAGGCTCACTTGACAAGACTACTGTCCTGTTTATTTTGAGATTTTCGTGATTTAATATGTTCGTGTAACATGCGAAGAGAGATCGAGTAGAGATATGCGGGATATAATTGTTCATATAATGAAGGTTCTGCCGGATAATGAGTGTCCCGTTGTAATAAACGTGAGGCTTTATACTCTCCTTTGAAGTCATCGAACATTTTTTCTGCAAACCCCCAAAATTCAGCATCGTCTAGTTGCTCCATCCCTACTGTCTTACTTGATTGAAAAGGGTAAATACAAATTTCAATTAGTTCTTCTTGGCTCTCACTTTTTAAACTAAGGATAAATTTCTCACGAATAATTGCATCCCCTTTTGATCCTGCTCGTTTACCACCATGTTCTAACGGACCTGACACATCGTCACTTGCAAGATATGATTGTAGCCGATCGATTGATTTTGTTTTATGTGTTTTTGGAAGAATTGATACTTCCCATTGTTCAGAGGGATCAAGAGCTAGTTCTTCTGTTATATGGTTTATTAAAGACTCTCGAAAAGCTCGTGCTGTCGTCAAGCGCTGCTCAATTGGATCTTCTGCACCAACAAAATTATCATCGGCAAGAACATAATTGACACTAAACACATCTAACAATTCTGGGTCTTGGAATTTCTTTCTTAAAGCAGATAAGAGTGTTTTCTTATCTCGTTCATCAGTTATGAGATGGAGTTTTTTCCCTTCAATTTCTTCTTCTGTTTGTCGATGGAATACGCGATGAATTCCTCGTTCTCCCATTGTAAGGAGCTGCTGTCGAGGAGGAAAGTGAAAGAAGGAAGCAACCGTTGCTTGAAAAAGACTATTATCAGCTTCTTGTAATTGTTTGGAGACCTCAGGTGCTATATTAAAAACGGCTAAAGTCCTCATCGCTTCAAATTGCAAAATTTTATGAGCATCTTGTCTCTCTCCTTCGATCTCTCGATTAACATCATGACCAAGGGCTAAAACGATTAAGGAAAATAAGCCAGCGTTAGAAATTTCATTCATTGGAGTATACTCTTGAGAAATTTTATATTCTTCTACCTCACGGCTTTGCAAATTAGCAGTAACAAAAGTATGAAACTGTTCAGCGGCTTGCAGTGCACCACGAACATCTTGCTTTGTCATCTCAGGAGAGACAAACGCTGAGATAGTCGCTTCTTCAACTTTCTTTAAAAGAGCGACACGACTTGGATCAGATAATGCAAGGAACTCTGGCCAGACAGTCTGAAATGTTTCAAATGGACTTCGTTGATAGAGTGTCTGATTGGCATCCATCGACAAACCTGCAACGAGTTCATTTACTCCTGCTCGAAAACCATGGTCGAGTTTTTTTGTCGATTCCTCTACCTCTGAATTTGGCACCGTAAGTAAGAGATCAGGGATAAATTCAGCCGGAAGAATTGCTAGGTAAGGGATTACTTTTAGTAAGTCTGCTTTTGTAGGAGAAGACAGTTTATCTCCAAGCGCCAAATGCATTTGCGCAGCAACAAATCCTACAGAGATCTCGTCAGTTGAGCCTTCGGAGAGATCACTAAGTATATCTTCACCTTTTATTTCTCTCAACTCATTAATTGCATTAAATGTTTCGACTCGTAAATCATTTTCAAATTGCTCCACATCAGTTATCACACGATCCAAGACTTCTTCTTGTACTGCTTTGTCGGATGCTTTCACAAAAATGGAAGGGTCACTCTCTTTGGTAAAATGATCAGCAGCACGGATGATTGCATCATTTTGTATAATCGAACCTTCAGTAATTAATTGTCTTAATTCAGTAGGAGTAAACGCAAGAACATCCTGGATTTTATCTTCGGCTCCATCAGCACCTTCACGAGACCTCCGAGACGAGACATCGCTGGATTGCACAGGATGGACAAACATCGTAATTTCTCGAGGCTCCTTATATTCACCTTCAAGGCCTTTTTTAGGGATTTTAAAATTAAATGCTGGATAAGGAGCTTCATCATCCCATTTACGGAAAGACATTCGTTCATTCAATGAAAGTGCGGTGATTTCCTCTCCCAACTCTCGCATCCCGGCTCTAAAAGCTGATTCGTTGGGATCAGCTTCTCCTCCCACCGGCATTACTTGTCCAGCACTGGGTTTACTTTTTTTGCTCTTCTGGATTAATAAAGCTTCTGCAAAAGAGATCTCAGAGAGAGGAACGCCAGCGTTCAGTTGTGAGGTAAGTGAGTCGACAGAAATGGGAGCAACACAGACAACACGAGATACGCGTACAGTCTGAGGTTCACGTTCTTTTTGTCCAATAGGTTGTCTTTCGCCTGGCATGAAAGCGATTTTACTATATTTAGGTAGGCAATATCAATGCTATAGGTTATAAATTGGAGACTTGTATGAGATCTCTCACTTTTAATTGCAGCTTCGTATTTCCATTCCAGGTATTCTCATCAATGGTATAAGCGAGATCGATGTGATCGCCAATCTTCATATCTTTTGCCAACTCTCCCATGCCAAACGCAATTGCTTCAAATTCTTTTTTTCCCTGCTGAAGATTTAATCTGAGATGATTTCCTTCTTTACCAATTATGCGAAAATTCGCAATCGTCACATCTTTGGTTGCAAACACCGGCTCCGGATTGCCCATACCAAATGGGGCGAGTTGTTTGATGGCTTTATATAATTGTTTGGTTATCATTGGAAAAGGGAGTTCTGTATCGATCGGGAGATTACGAACAAAATCAGATTCATTAAGTAATTGCTCGGCTGAAGTTTCTAACGCTTCTTGTAAAACAGTTACCTTGGCCGTTTCAACGGTAAAGCCTGCTGCCATTGGATGGCCACCGACATTAATAAAGTGAGACGAGTGACTTCGCAAAAACTCGATGATATTAAATCCCTTAATTGATCGCACCGATGCTTTACTCTGTTTCTCCCCTAACGCAATGACAATTGCGGGACGATAAAACTCCTCAACAAGTTTTCCCGCAACCAATCCAATTACCCCCGGCAGATAGGATTCATGCGCCACGAATAAGATATTTTTGATCTTCGATGCTTGAGTCTGAACTCCCAGAATTGCATGTTGCGTTGCTTGTTTCATCAATTGCTGCCGGTCTTTATTGGTTAACTCCAACTGTTCCGCCAACATCTGCGCCCGCTCACGATTCGTTGTACAAAGAAGTCGAAGACTATCCATCGCACTTTCAATCCGTCCCGCCGCATTTAATCGTGGTGCGATCACATAACCGATTTCATAAACTTCAAAAGCGTCTTTGACAATCCCCGCTTGTTTATAAAGTTCTTGAAGACCTGGACGTTTGGATTTACACACTTTTTCAAGTCCATATTTCACAATCGCCCGATTAGCTCCGGTAAGGGGAACTAAATCGGCAACTGTTCCAAGTGTTGCCAATTCGAGATGAGTGTCTGAAACCCCTCCTAACCTCCCCTTATCCGGTGAGGAACTAGTATGCTCCCTCCCTGATAAGGGAGGGTTGGGG
>Ga0075364_10000152_pt1 | contig 30481 bp, 28 predicted proteins | sample EndMetdeltDD1764_FD_71517 | JGI IMG/M metagenome (GOLD analysis project Ga0075364, IMG submission 71517) | Populus endosphere microbial communities from Tennessee, USA - Endosphere MetaG P. deltoides DD176-4 | ecosystem: Host-associated > Plants > Roots > Endosphere | place: USA: Tennessee... | reverse complement strand
GACGGCCCGCCGCGCGTTCTGGTCGACGTTCGGCCCGCCCCAGCGATAGGTGAGGTTGTTGTGGCGGAAGAACACCGGCACCGCCGGATTGCTCTGGCCGACGGCATACGTCAGCCAGCAGGCGACCTGATTGGCAAGATGCCTGAACCCTTCGACACGGTCGTGATCACCGGACGGGAAGTCGTCACCGACGATCTCCCGCCCGAGCGCGAGCAGACGCAGGCAGAACTCCTCCCACGCCTTCCCTGATGCGACGTTCTGTTCAGCCAGTTCAGCCACCGGCAGACCGTACAACAGCGACCCGTGGAGCGTCGGGCCTCAGGTCGGTGAACCCGGCATTGCCGTCGGCATAACATCGAGTCGGGAACGCATCGCCATGAACGACACCACCGATCCGACCTCCTACCCGAACGTCGGCGATAGCCGAGCGAGTTCGCGGGCACCCCGCATCGCCGGCTACCGGTATGCCACACCGACCGGCGAGCCATGTCCGCGCACGGTGCACGTCGACGGGACCATCGAGAACAACGGCATCTGCCAGTCGTGCGGCACGTGTCTCCTCTTCGGTGGCATCGTGGAGGCCGGTGGCGACGAGCAGGTCGCCGCTCAGGCGTGAGTGCCGCCGCGGTGATCAGTCGCTCGGGCGGCGTCAGACCCTAGACACCGGCTTCGAGGCCAGGTTTGACCTCGCTGCAGAAGATGTCCATCGTTCGCCTTGCCTCTTCGAGGGTCATGTCGCCGGTTGGGACCTGCAGCACGATGTAGTCGGTGAGGCCGGGTTCGAGGATCGCCGCGAAGCGATCCTTGATCTGCTCGGCCGTGCCGGCACCGAAATGGATCGCGTCCTCCATGTGCGCCATGATCCCGCGCAGGGGGCCGAGCGCTGCGTCGCATTCATCGTCGGGCAGCACGAGATGATCGTGACGGTGGACGTTGTGCGCCCGCCGGGCAAGTCCCGTCATGCCGCGCCTGGTGATGTCGAGAGCTTCGGCCTCGGTGGGAGCGATGGCGAGGATCATCGTGCAACCGACGCGTGGCTGCGATTCCGGGCCGTCGACACGATGCGTGTCGCCGCGATGCGCGTTCCAGGTCTCGACGTAGACGTCGTACGACGCCTTGTCGATCGGACCGGGCCACATCAGGTTCATCCCGTGACGGCCGGCGGTCAAGGGGCTTCCCGGGTACCAGAACGGGATCGGGTCCTGCACCGGCCTGGTCGACATCGGGATCGTCGGGAAGTCGTAGTACCTCGATCCCTCGCTGCTGATCTCGCCCGTCGCAAACGCGTTGCACATGATGCCGAGCACGTCGACGAAGCGCTCTCTGGACTCGGTCCAGGTGCTGCCGAACCAATAGTGCTCGATCGGGGCCACGCCGCGACCGACGCCGAAGTCGAGCCGGCCGTTCGTGAGGTTGTCGACGACGCACATGTCCTCGATGATGCGCACAGGGTGGTGCAGCGGCAGCAGCTTGACGAGGGGGCCGAGCCGGATGTTCTTCGTCACCTGCGAGGCCGCAGCGATGAACACCTCCTGATTCGGTGCCATGCACAGGTCCGAGCCATGGTGCTCGGCGAGGTGGAAGCCGGCGAAGCCGGCCTCGTCGGCCATCTTGATCAGATCGAGGCGGTCCCGCAGGAGCTGCGGTGTCGGCGTACCGGGGATGTCCTCGATGTGGTCGAAGATGCCGAAGGTCGGTGCAGCCATGAACGTCTCCTTCTGTGAGCCGCCCGCGAACTCTACGCCGCCCGCGACGGCGCGATTTCCGTCAGGTGCCGGAGACGAACTTCCAGATCTCGGTGAAGTCGGAACCCGGCATTGCTGTGTTGGCCGCGGCCCACTGGCGGCCGACGGCACTCGCGACGACGTCGCTCGTGCCCGCAGCGGCGACCGATTCGAGGAACAGTGCGACGTCCTTGTTCATCAGCTGCGTTCGGAAACCGGCGTCGAACGTGCCGGTGATGACCCGGTTGGGGAACTTGTCCGCCGTTGCCGTGTTGCGGCCGCTGGAGACGTTGACCACGTCGAGCATCGCTTGCATGTCCAGTCCTTCGGCGACGCCGAACGCGATCGCCTCTGATGTCGCGGCCAGAGCGACTGCCGAGAGGAAGTTGTTGAGCAGCTTCATCGCCTGCCCCTGGCCGGCGCGCTCGCCGACGTGGAACACGTTGCCGGCGACTGCGTCGAGGACCGAGCGATGCGCGTCGAACACCGCGGTCGGTCCGGCGAACATCAGCGAGATCGTTCCCGCTCGCGCACCTGCCACGCCGCCCGACACGGGGCCGTCGCAGTACGTGACGCCCAGCGGTTCGAGCCGAGCCGCGGACTGGCGCGCCACCATTGGTCCGACTGTCGAGAGATCGATGACCGTCGTGACGCGGCGCGGCTGAGCACGCTCGAGCTCGTCGATCAGGGCGGTTGTCGCGGCGCCGTCCGGCACGCTGATCAACGCCGTATCGCAGCGGGCGAACACGTCGGCCGCGCTGTCGGCCGCCTGGGCGCCGGCGGGGAGCCGTTCGGACGTTCCCGCGGCGTCGAAGCAGACGAGGTCGAACCCGGCGGCCGCCGCGTTCGTGGCGATCGGGCGGCCCATGCTGCCCAGCCCGATGAAACCGATCGTGGCGTCCATCATGCGCCCGCGGCCGGCGGCACGATTCCCTCGGCCTCGAGCACCTCGCGGCCGAGCCGGAAGGCCTCGACACCGGCAGGGATGCCCGCGTACACGGCAATCTGCATCAACGTGTCGCGCAGCTCCTCCAGCGTCGCTCCGTTGCGCAACGCTCCGCGGAAGTGGATCTTGAACTCGGCCGAGCGGTTGAGCGTGGCGATGATGCACAGGTTGTTGAGACTGCGCTGCTTGTCGGACAGCACCCGCCGCCCCCAGATCTCGCCCCAGCAATACTCGGTGACGAGTTGCTGGAACTCCATGTTGAACGAATCAGCGGTCGAGAGTGCTCGCGTCACGTACTCCTCGCCGAGCACCCGGGTGCGCGCCTCTTTGCCGATGTCGAATCGCTCCTGATCCATTCACGCTCCTGCTGTTGTTGTCGAGGTGCGGCACCTCGCCGCCGTACATTAGGGCCGGAGGGCAGGCCGTGACCAACGAACGATCCACCATCGCGGAGCCGATGCCGACGTACCGCGTGTACGCGGTCAAGTACGCGGAACGCGATGCGCGACGGGGCGAGCACTTCCTCGGCGGCGACCCGCACGACGCGCCGATGCCGATGGACTACTTCGTGTGGGCGGTGGTCGGCGCCGACCGCACGTGGGTCGTCGACACCGGCTTCGACGAGCCCGACGCGGCCTCCCGGCGCCGTCGGCTGGTGCGGAGCGTCACCGATGCGTTGGCGACGATCGACATCGATGCCGCGAGCGTCACCGACGTGATCATCACCCACTTCCACTACGACCACATCGGTGGTCACGACCAGTTCCCCGCGGCAAGGTTCCACGTGCAGGATCGGGAGATGGTCTTCGCGACCGGGCGGCACATGCTCGAGCGGGCCAACAACCACTCGTTCACCGCGCGGCACGTCGCCGAGCTGGTGATGCTGGTTCACGCCGGCCGCGTCGTCTTCCACGACGGTGACGAGCAACTCGCGCCCGGTCTGGTCGTGCATCACGTCGGTGGTCACACTGCCGGCCTGCAGGTCGTCCGAGTGCGCACCGACGTCGGCTGGCTGGTGCTCGCGTCCGACGCCAGCCACTACTACGAGAACATGGAGTCCGCCCGCCCGTTCTCGGTGGCGTTCGACGTTCCCGCGGTGCTCGCGGGATTCGACCTGATTCGATCGCTGGCACATCGGCCTGAGCTCGTCGTGCCGGGACACGACCCCCTTGTGCTGCAACGCTTCCTGCCGGTGCTCCCGGACCTGGAGGGCATCGCCGTCCGTCTCGATCGAGTGCGCTGATTCAGAGCGGGTTCCACTGGGGTTGTCCGCCGGCTCTGAATGCTTCGAACGCCTTGGTCAGCTCGCCCGTCGTCGAGCACATCACCTGGGTGCGGTTCTCGATGTCGAGCGCTTGGCGCAGACTCGGTGCATCGACCGTCTGCCACATCGTCTCCTTCGTCATCCACACCGCGAGCGGACCGTTGGCGGCGATCTCACGCGCCGTCGCGATCGCCCTGTCGACGACTGCGCCATCGGCGACCACGTCGAGGACGAGACCGATGTCCTTCGCCTCTGTCGCATCGAACACCCTCCCCGTGAGGAGCAACTCGGCCGACCGTGACGCACCGACGAGGCGGGGGAGGTGATAGCTCGTCCCCATGTCACACGACGAGACGCCGCGCTTGATGAACACCGCGCCGAAGCTGGCTGACTCGGCGGCGTAGCGGATGTCGCACGCCAGGGCGAGCGCGAAACCGCCGCCGTGGGCGGCGCCGTTGATCGCCGCGATCACCGGCTGGCGCAGGCGATGGATCTTCTCGAACAGCGACGCCATCAACTCCTGCATCGCGAACGTGCGCACCACGCTGCTCTGGGCGCCGGCGAACAGCGAGCCGATCGCGGTCGACGACAGATCCCGCTCGTCATCGGGGTTGGACTTCATGTCCGCTCCGGCGCAGAACCCGACGCCGGACCCGGTGATCACGACGACACGGATCGCCGGATCGCCGTTGATGCGGTCGAGCTCGGCATGCATCTCGGCCAGCGTGTTGGCGTCGAGCGCGTTGCGTCGGGCCGGACGATCGATGGTGAGCACCACGATCCCGTTGTCGATCGGATCGATACGGATCTCTGTCACGTTCGACATCGTCGCGTAGGCGGAGCGGGGATTGACGATCGGCCGGCTCGGCGGCCGCAGCGATGGCGAGAAAGGCGCGGATAACGCCGAACGAGGCACCCGGAGCGCGCTCTGTAGTGGAGCTGTCACGATCCGTCCGAATTGGCACGTCAACGCCAGCATTCTTGACAACATCCGCGGCTTTCGGCGAGCCCGCAGCAGACGAGCGCGGCTACTGTCGTCGGAACGACGGCGGCGACTGCCAGTTCGTGACGGACTCGCAGGACACGAGTCTGTGTGAGATGGGACACGATCAGCGGCGGCCACGTGCCGCGCGCATCAGAAGGGCGATCACGATGAATGGGAACTACAGGCGGCGGCTGGCCGTGACGAGTGTGCTCGCGGTAGCAATCAGCGCGAGTGTGTGGATCGGGAGCACCGATGCCGCGGGCGGGCCGAAGACGTACACGTCTGTCGCCACGACCCCACACCTCGCGACCGGTACCCACACGGCTGGAATCACCTTGACCAACACGAGCCGCAACAAGATCTCGTTCAACGCGATCAACATCACCATTCCGGCGGGGCTGCCGATCTCCGCGCCCACGCTCTCGCCGCCCGTCGGGACGGCGACGGTGAACGGATCGACGCTCGAGTTGCGCAACCTGACCACTCCGCAGGGCGCGGCGCTGACGGTCAGCTTTCAAGCAACCGCGTCCGTGCAGTCTCCGTGCGCCTCGTACGTCTTCGCGAGCGATGTTCGTCAATCGAACGACTTCAACGGAACGAACAACAAGTTCGTGCTCGACGGGCCGGAAGCGACGATGACCGGACCTTGCAGTTCGAGCTCGGTGACATGCATCGCCGCGGACTCGACGGCGTGTGCAACCGGCATCATCGAATCGGTTGGTGGCAACACCGCCTCAGTCGTCGTCAACGACAACGACGGGATCTCGGCAGTTCTGACCGCCTCCGTCGCGGCGGGCGCGTTGACGTGCGCGGAGTACGTGCCGACGTCGGATCAGTTGCAGTTCGGCATCAGCGTCACCGCCGGCGATCTCGCGGGGGTCACCAAGACAGCGACGTTCACGCAGCACTACGACGGGGTGAAGCAGGACTGGGAGTATCAAGCGTGCTTCCAGGCGCCGTACGACTTCCCCGCCTTGCTGCCTTCCCAGCTCGCTCACGACTTTGCGACGCACGACTTCTCCGGCAACACCACGCAGGGCCCAACGGGAACGTTCACTGGCCTGCTGCTCCCTTGCTCCGCCGGGTACGGAATTCCCTGTCTGGTCGGCACGACCATCGACCTCGGAGCGGCTGGAACCGCTGACGACACGGTCGGCATCACCATCAACGTTCCCGCCGCCGATCCGGCCACGAGGTTCTGAACGTGGCCGACCTCGTGTGATGTCGACCGACCTCGATGCCGGCGGCGACCTGACCGCCCCAGCAGTGTGTTGGGGTTGCCAGACACCGGTGCAGCTCGATTGGCGTCACTGCGGCTCCTGCGGCTTGCGGGTGGCAATCGACGACGTGCCCGAGCGCGAGCACCTCGTCACCGTCGTGGTCTCCGATCTTCAGGGGTCGACGGCCCTCGCCGAAAAGCTCGACCCTGAGTCGCTGCGCCTTGTCCTCGGTCGGTACTTCGACGAGCTCGGCGCCGTGCTCCAGTCACACGGCGGCCGGATCGAGAAGCGCATCGGCGACATGATGGTGACGGTGTTCGGTTTGCCCGAGGCCCGGCCCGACGACGCGGTGAGAGCCCTACGCGGTGCATCCGAGAGCCAACAGACGCTGGCCAATCTCAACGTGCACCTGGAAGCCGGGTGGGGGATTCGACTGACGAACCGGACGGGCGTGTCGACGGGAACGGTCGTGTACGCGACCGCTGGTGGCGCGCACAGAGTGCTCGCCGGCGATGCGCTCGATGTCGCAGGCGGGCTCGAACCTCTGGCGCCGCCGCTCGAAGTGCTCGTCGCTGCGGCCACTGCCGAACTCGTCGGCGGCCACGCTGAACTCGGTTCGGCGGAGAGCTTTCGGCTGAAGAACGGCCAGACGGCGACAGCTCATCGACTGCTTGCTGTAGACGCGGGCGACCTCGAGCCGGTGGTCGCCTTCGACGAGCACCTCTGCACGGGATGCGGTGCCGCCGCGCCCGCCGAGCTGCAGTGGTGCGTCTCCTGCGGGTCTCCACTGGCCAGAGCAAGCCGTCGGCAGGAGAGCCGACGCACGCTCACGATCGTGTTCGCCGACCTCGCTATAGAACACGAGCGGGACGACGTCGACGCTGCAACGGAACGAGCGGCCATGCTGGCCGGGTTCGAGATCGCCCGACACGCGCTCGATCTTCACGGTGGCACGGTGGAGAACTTCATCGGCGACGCGGTCATGGCGGTGTACGGATTGGATCAACGCCATGAGGACGACGCTCTCCGAGCCATCCGCGCCGCGCTCGACGTGCGGGAGCAACTCGTCCGCGCGACCGACGAGTTGTCCAAGCGGTTCGGCGTGCGGATCGTCGCTCGCATCGGCGTCAACACCGGGCCGGTCATCGCCGGCGATCCGGCGGCGGGAGAGAGACTGGTCACGGGCGATGCGGTGAACGTCGCGGCCCGGCTCGAACAGAACGCCGCACCCGGCGACGTCGTCATCGGTGATCTCACCCGGCAACTGGCTGGTCCGTCGATCACACTCGAGTCGCTGCCGGCCTTGATGCTCAAGGGAAAGGCCGAGCCGGTCCCCGCCTTCCGCGTGCTCGGCCTGCACAGTGGGTCATCGGCCATGCGCCGATTCGAGCTGCCGCTGCTGGGCCGCGATTCAGAGCTGGCGATGTTGCGTGCGGCGTGGGAGACGACGGTCTCCACCAAGGCCTGGCATCGCCTACGCCTCTGTGGCGATGCGGGCATCGGCAAGAGCCGCCTCGTCCATCACCTACTCGATGATCTCGAGACCACGACCCGAGTGCTTCGCTCGGCGTGCATTCCGTACGGCGAGGGCATCACGTTTTGGCCCGTTGCCGAGATCACCAGGTTGGCCGCCGGCATCACGACGAGCACAGAGGCGGAGGCCGCTCGTCAGGCGATCCGCAACATCTCGCCGGGTGAGGAAGTCACGGTTCGCTTGCACGCGCTCCTCGGCCTCGACGAGCGCATGGTTCCGGTGCCCGAGCTGTTCTGGGCGGTGCGACGACTCCTCGATCACCTCGCCGGCCAACAGCCGCTCGTCGTCGTCATCGACGGACTGCAGTGGGCCGAACCAACACTGGTCGAGTTGCTTGACGACCTCATCCAAAACGGTGGCGCGGTCCCGGTGCTGCTGCTGACGATGCAGCGGGGCAGCGCCGACGAACTTCCGCCTGATGAGGACAGCACCACGCCGGCAGGTACCTCGATCCTCCTCTCACCACTCGACGAGGAGACCTGTGAAGACCTCATCACGCATGCGGTGGGGCCCAATGCCCTTCCGGCCGTGCTGCGTCAGAACGTAGTACGGGCCGCCGCGGGAGTCCCGCTGTTCATCGAGCAACTGCTGACGCTGATGATCGACGACGGGCGCCTCGTCGACGACGGCACTGGCTGGCGGATGACGGTCGACGTCGAGGACCTCCAGGTTCCGCCCACCATCGAGGCACTGCTGGCCGCCCGTGTCGACGCCTTGCCGGACGACGAGGTGGCCGTGATCGAACCAGCGTCGGTGATCGGCCGTGAGTTCCCGATTGCGGCGGTGGAGCGCCTGCGCGGCACGAACGTGTCGGCGGCGGTGATGGCCTCACTGGATCGGCGTCAGCTCGTCGCCCCGGCCGGTGTGCCGGACTCGTTGACAGATCATCGATTCAGGAACTTGCTCATCCGCGACGTCGTGTACGACGGCCTCCTCAAGCGCTCGCGGGCAACGATGCACGAGCAGTTCGCCAACTGGCTGCTCACCGCACCCGCCGGCGCGCGTGCTGCCGAGCTCGAGGAGATCATCGGCTACCACCTCGAGCGCGCGTACATCCTTGGCAGCGAGGTTGCGGCGATCGATGGCGCCCTCGCCGAGGTCGGCGGCCGCGCGTCCAACCACCTCGGCGCCGCCGGCGAGCGTGCCTTTGCGCGAGGGGACATGCCGGCTGCGGCCAATCTGCTCCAACGCGCCGCGCGCACGTTGCATGGAGGCGGAACGAGGGCTGCCCGCCTGCTGGTGCAGGCTGGTGACGCGCGGCTGGAGACGGGAGCGTTCGCTGTTGCGGTCGAGCGGTACGTCGAGGCCGAACGGCTCGCCAACGAGATCGCTGATGAGGCAACCGTGGCGGCCGCGGTTCTGGCCAGGACCACGCTCGGCTATCTCACAGGCGATTCAGTGGATGACGCGTCGGCGCTGTCGACCTTCGATGACCTCCTTCCGGTGTTCGAGCGGCACGGCGATCACGCCGGCACCGCGCGTTGTTGGCGGCTGCGGACGTACGTGGACCTGTTCCACTGTCACTGGGCCGCGGCAGAGCGGGCAGCGACGGAGACGATCATCCACGCCCAACGAGCGGGCGACGTGGTCCTCGAGCAGCGCGTACGTCCGGCTCTGGCGGCGTTCGCGCTCTATGGCCCGACCACGATCGCGCAGGCGTTGCTGATCTGTGATGATCTCCTCGAACAGACGGGTTCCGATCGTCGCTCGTGTTCTTTGATCCAGCAGTCGAGGTCGCATCTGCTCGCTCTCGACGGCGACTTCGAACAGGCTCGATCCCTGTGCTCGGCCGCGCGCATGAGTCTGCTCGAGCTCGGTTGGAACTTCGATGCAGCCCTGGTGTCGATTCACCTGGGTCCGATCGAGCTCATGGCAGGACGGCCGGAGGCGGCCGAACGGGAGTTGCGGGCGGACTACGACACGCTGTCCGCGATGGGCGAGCGCAACTACTTGTCGACGACGGCGTACCTGCTCGGGGAGGCCGTTCGGCGTCAGGGACGTGGTGAGGAAGCGATCGAGCTGGCCTCAGAGGCAGCGTCGCTCGCAGCATCCGACGACGTGTACTCGCAGATCGGGTGGCGATCGGTCAGGTCGCGCGCCCTTGCAGACCGCGGCGAGCTCGACGAGGCGTTGTCCCTGGCCGGCGCAGCCCTGGAACTCGTGATGACGACCGATGGTGTCAATCTCCAGGGCGAATCGCTCCTCGACCTGGCCGCGCTGCGGAGGCGAACGGGAGATCACATCGGTGCGGGCGTCGCCGCGCTCGACGCAGCTGCACGCTTCGCGACGAAGGAGAACCGCCTCGCCGAACAGCGCGCCATCGCCTTCGCGAACGAGTTGACCTGACGCGCCCGTCAGAGCGTGATGGTGGCGTTCTCGGCTGCGATCTCGACGTCGATGTTGTTGGCGGCTGAGAGCTCGTCGCGCAGAGCGTTCACCTGCACATCGGTGCGAGTCGGATCGTGGTGGTAGAGGGCGACCCGCTTCGCGTTGCAGTGCTCGGCAAGGGTGACGCAGTACTGGGCGGCGGCGTGACCCCACGTCGATCGGGCGGGAAGCTCGGCGGTCGTGTACTGCGCGTCGTGGATGAGCAGGTCGACGTCTGCAGCGAGCTCGACAGCAGCTGGATGCATCTCGCCCAAGCCGTCGGCGCCGGGGCCGACGTCGTGCGGTGAGTGGTCGGAGAGATAGGCAACCGATGCACGTCCGTCGCTGATGCGCAGGCCCATTGTCCGGCCCCCCTTGTGCGGGATCTCGCGCGCGAGCACAGAGAACGGACCGGCGTCGAACTTGCCTTCGCCATAGGTGGTGAACGTCCAATCGCCTCGGAGGTCGAGCGGTGTGATCGGGAACAGTGGCGGGGCCATCACCCGCTTCAACACCTCCAGCGGATCGAGGCCCTGTTCGGGGAGCAACAGCTGGACTTCTGCGTCCGGACGGTCACCGGCGGCGAAGAAGGGGATCCCCATGATGTGATCCCAGTGGAGGTGCCCGAGAATTATCGTGCCCCTGAACGCGGCACCGCAGAGCAGGGCGCTGAGATTGCGCAATCCCGTGCCGGCGTCGAGCACGAGGCTGGGCGACTGGCCGTCCGCAGCGATGGCCACACACGAGGTGTGTCCGCCCACGCCGATGAAGTCGCTGCCAGGAGCCGGAGAGGAGCCGCGGACCCCGCAGAAGTGCACGTGCACCTGGCGACTTTACATCACGGCCTCGCTTGGCGCGTGGTCTGACCGGGCGCGTCCCCGGCGGGCGGGACGGATCTATTCTGGCTCGATGGGCATGGAAGCGGGACCTGATCTGAATGAGAGGACGTTGGTTAAGGGACTGACCGCGCTGTTGTCCACGCACGCGGGCGAGATGCCGACAGGTCGGCCGGCCGCGATCCTGCACGCCATGGCCGACGCCGTGGATGCGACTGGCCGCCCGCCAACATTGCGGATCGTGCCGTTCCGTCCGGGCCGGCGGCCGACGGACGAAGCTGCCCATCCTGGGCTCGGCTCGAGCGATTGCGCCGCGGTGCGAACGGCCGGGGCCGTCGACGAGAACCGCGCGCATGTGTTGTTCGAGGTCGGCACCGTGTTGGACGGTATGGCGGTCGACGCCTCCATCCGGCTCGCGCCCATCGGTCAGGACGGCGTCGGCCGGCCGCTCGCCGGGTGGGATCACCGACCGGTCGCGCTGGTCTCCGATCAGCGATCGAGCACTCAGCAGTTTCAGTTCGATCCGGAACAAGACATCACGGATGCCGACTGCAGCTTCATCAACGGGTTCTTGCGCCGAGCCGTTGTCAGTGTGCGAGCGACCCTTGACGGTGTGCCGATCGCGGGAGACGAAACGATCCTCGACGTGTGCGACGTGACGAACCTCGGTTCGCTGTACGCGAGGGTGCTCGATCGCATCGTCGCTCCAGATGCGGCCCGCCAGGCTGCTGCGGCCCGGGTCGCCGATCCGGGTCCCGCCTATCACCCGTGGTTCCCGGTGCTGACGATCGGTGCAGACAAGGCGGCCCTGTACACCAGCGCGTTGGTGGGAGACATCGTCTGCAAGGAGCGGCACCTTTCGGATCCGGCGTGGCTGCTCCGCGTCGGCGTCTATCTCGAGCTGTTGACCTGTCTCGGCATCTTCGAAGCAGTGCGCGACGACATCGGCGATGTGCTCTCTGCCGAGGAGCGGGCGGCATTCGACCACGGCGATGCGTTCGCAGAGATCCGGCCTCGCCTGAACGTCGGCGGTTGGCGGCGGATCTGGGAGATGCGCAAGATCGCGTTCCCGCGGCTCGGCGTTCCCCGCGCCGGACCGGTGTCCGCATTGAACCTGATCCAGAAGAAGCGGGCCACGTTGGCGTTCTTGCACGTTCATCATGACGACCTCAAGCACGCGATCCATCTCGCCGGCCAGAACCATCACAACGCTCAGGAGACCTGGCAACGAGTGTTCCGCGACGCCGAGCGAGCGGTGCTGCGCAAGACCGCGGAGGCGTTTCCGGAACTGGCATTCCTGCCGACCGCCATGCGCGAGGTCGTGCTCTGGCAACAGCACGGGATCGCCGGTCAGCAGGGCCTGTATCGCACCGCGTGCACGCAGTACCGCGAGTCGATGAACGCCGTCGCAGCCTGGGCGAAACAGCTCGGGCTGATGGATCACACCGGCGACGAATGCGTGCCACTCCGGGCGAGCGTGCTCGACGCGCACATGAACAACCCGTCACGTGTGGCCGTCCTGCAGCGCGGCGACGGCTACGACGACGTGATCCGGCTCGGCACCATCGCTGAGACCACCGGTCGCGCGACCAACCACGAGCCGTCGACGGCGGAGTTCGAGGCACTGCTGTCAGATGTGCCGATCCTGCAGATGCTCAGCGCCGCCGACCTCCGTGCCCTCTCGCTCGTCGCTCGCCCACTGCTGGCGATGCCAGAGGAGCGAATCGTGATCCAGGACAGCGACGGCGATTCCCTGTTCGTGGTGGCCGACGGCACGGTGGAGGTGATGCTGCGACGCGATGGCGCCGACACCTCCGTCGACACGATGGGGCGCGGTGCCGTGTTCGGTGAGATGGCGCTGCTCACCGGCGAACGGCGGACGGCGACGGTGCGCGCGGTCGACACAGCACTCATCTTCGAGATCGGCAAGCAGCAGTACGAACCGATCCTGCAACGGCATCCGGAGTGGCTCGATGATCTCGCCGAGCTGATGGAGGATCGCTTGCGCCGCCGCGGCATTCGCCTCGCCGCGCGTGATCGCAGCACCGTTCGCGATCGCATCCGCCAACGGTTCTTCGGCGGTGGTCGCTGACGTTCGTCGCGGATCAGAGCATCGGCGATGTCAGCTGCAGACGGGAGCCGATGCCTCGCCAGAGTCTCGCCGACGATGTCGATCGTCCCTTCGTTCTCGCCGCTGGGGGACTGGCCCGCAGCGAGTGTCGCGGCGTTCACGACCTCGTGCTCGGGGTGGGCGAGGAGCTGACGCAGCGAGCCGCGGTCGATATCCGTGTCCGGTCCGCACCTGGTCCAGCGGATCGCGCCCTGGGAAGCGCGCCCCGACCATCTGATCCATCAGCACGACGTGAGCATGTCGCGTTCAGGTGCCGCGTCTGTTCCGGCGCTGATACGGCAGTGTCAAACCTCGTGTCCGCGCCGCCCGACGCGTGGTCATCGTGCGTCCGCCGGTTTCCGTCGTTCCAACGGCGACCAGTCGCCAGCGGCAAGCCGTTCGACTTCGTCCGACTCGAGGCGACGCCCGGCAGCGTGTGCATCCTGGGCGTGTTGTGCGTCGTCGCCGAATCCCAGGAACACGCCTCCGACGGGCACGTTCTCGTGGAGGACGATTCGGCGGTAGGTGTGGCCTCCGCCGCCGCGCTCCGCGATCACGTGATCGTTCTCGTTTGCCTCGATCCGTCCGAAGGAGACGACGTCGAGACCGACTCCCTTCAGGATCATGTTCGGCAGCTCGTCGGCGTAGAGGCGAAGGCCGCCCACCGCGTTTGCCGCCGCGACCTGCGCCTGGCTGACCGCGACCGGCCACAGTCCCCACGTTCGCCCGTTGAACTCGGCGACATCGCCGACAGCGAAGATGTTCGGATCGCTCGTGCGCATCTCGTCGTCGACGAGCACGCCGCGCCCGACCTTCAACCCGGACTGAGCCGCGAGTGTGATGTTCGGCGAGACGCCGGCGGCGACGAGGAGCAGCTCGGCCTCGAGCCGCGCCCCTGTCGCTGTGACGACGCACTGCAGCCGTCCCACACCTTCGACTCGTGACACTTCCGATTCCGTGATGACGGTGATCCCGAGCGTTTCGAAGTACGAGCGCAGTAGTTCCGACGCGACCGGATCGAGGGAGTTCCGCAGAAGGCGGGGCGACCGTTCAAGCACGGTCACGCTCATTCCGAACGAGAGCAATGCATGTGCAGCCTCGAGCCCGAGCAGGCCGCCGCCCGCCACAACCGCGCGGTGCTCGTCCTGCTCTTGCCCGTATGCGCGCATCTGCATCGCGTCGTTCGCCTCACGCAACACAAAGCAACCGGGGATCCCGAATCCGTCGATCGGTGGAAGGGTCGCTCGCCCGCCGGTCGCCAGCACGAGGCGGTCGTACGGTACGCGCTCGCCGGTGCCGAGGACGACCGACCGTTGCTCGCGATCGATGGAGGTGACCCGGGTGTTCAACCACACCGTCACCCGGTTGCGTTGGTACCAATCGCCCGGCAGGAGGTAGAGACCTTGCATGGCGGATCGGCCATGGATCAGCCGGGCAACCCCCATCCGGTTGTACAGCTGGTGGGCCTCCGCTCCGATCAGGGTGATCTCACAGTCAGGATGACTGCGGCGCACGAAGTCAGCCGTCGTTACGCCGGCGATTCCGTTGCCGACGACCACCACGTGCTGCACCGACGGATCCGGATCGAAAGCGGCGGCACTGCGGAGCGGTTCGCTCGACAGGTCGGGCGCGAGTGAGACAGCACATGACCCCTCGGCCCTGGCGACGCACGCCATCCGGTTGGGCGCCCCGAGCCCGAGTCGCTCCAAGGTGTCGGTCTCCTCCCGGCGGATGGGCGACAGGCGGTCGTATCCGCTGGTCACGGCGACCGGGTCGGCGCCACACACGCCCATCCGGCAGCCGGACTCGATCGGCAGTTCGGCTCGTTCGATGGCGTCCAGGATCGTCGTTCCCGCCGAAACTGCGATTGTGCTGGTCGCGAACTCGATTTCGACCACTCCGTCGTCCAGCTCGGAATGATCGCGGTGGAGTGCGGAACGGGCACGACCGAGATCGACCCGCACCGGAGTGCTCACCGCCACCTGCTCGACGTACTGGCGCTGCACCCGCCAAGAGCGGAGGAGCCAGACGAAAGCGAGCGCGAAGGCACTCACGCGCACGGGCGCGATGAGGACGCCCCAGTCACCACCTAGCAGCGAGCCGAGCGCCTTGGCGACGCGAACACTGCCGAACCAATAGAACAGCGAGAAGGCGGCGGCGCCGAAGAGCGGCGGTAGGCGATTGGGTGAGAACCGCCCGAACGTGTCGAGAACGGCGAACACCGCGATGCCGCCGGCGATCCACAGCAAGCAGCGGCCGTACACCTCGAGCGTGCTGAGTTGGCCGGCGTCGGGCACCAGGAAGAAGCCCAGCACGAGACCGGGAAAGGCGCCGACGAACAATCGCCGTGACCCCCGAAAGGTCGCGTCGGGCTCATGCATGTCGGCCACGTACGCCACACGCGGGTTGAAGTCGTAGCAGTTCTTGGTGCAACCGAGGCACGGGCGGCAGTGGCTGTTCGCCACTCCGATGAACGGTGTCTGCCCGTAGACGCGCTGGACGGGCAGCAGCGGGCAGATGCTGGAGCACCAACCGCTCTTGCCCCTGAAGAACCTGCCGCCGAGCAGGGCCCCGACCATGACGACGCCGAGCAGCACGGTGAGCGCGACACCGTTCCGGTTGAAGAGCACCTTGCGGGTCAACGCGATCCCGAAGAACAGCGTCGTTGCAATGCTGAACCCGTGATCGCGAAGCCATGCCGGAGCGGGGACCTGCTTCGTCACACCCAAGTAGCGTGACGACTGGTTGAGTCCTGCCAATGGGCACACGTTGCGCCACGACCCGGGCGCGATGAGGAACACGACGGGGAGAACCGGGATGACGATGCCCCAGAAGAACGTGAGCGTGTCAGCCGGGCGGACGACACCGCCGACGGCCACGGCGATCAGGCCCGCAATGGAGAGGAATCGGATTGCGTGCCAGAAGCGCAGCGACAACCGGCTGGGCATCGCGAGATAGTTGGGAAACGGATCGCGGTTGGTCAACGGGCCATGACCACCTCGGTCAAGGCCCGCAGACGGCCAGCGAGGATCCGTGCGAGATCGAACAACATCATTCGGCCGAGGCGAGGGTTCACCGCCGCGAGCGAATCGAATGCGGACGCAGACATCCGCAGCAGCTCGCCGTCCGTCACGGCGATGACACTCGCCGACCGTGGCTTTCCGTCGAGGAAGCCGAGCTCGCCGACCACCGAGCCTGCTGGTGCGGGTGACAGCCGCCGCTGTCGACCGCGACGTTCGGCGACGGTCTCGAGGTCACCGTCCAGCACAATCAGCAGCGAAGGATCGACATCTCCGAACCTGATGACGACTTCGCCCCGATGGAAGCGTCGACGTTCGCAGTGATCGATGACGGCGGCCCAATCCTCGATGCTGGCGTCGGCCAAGAACGTCGGAGGCGGTGCGCCGTCCGCCTCAGTTCCATAGTCGAAGAATCCGTTGCCGCTCAACTGCCGCTCAACCTCAGCCCTGTCCCTGGCCTCGCCATCGTCGGGGAGACCGTAGCACTGCGGGCGCGGGTTGTGTCGACTAGAAAGGCGCTGTGTGGAGTTGGTGCGCGGCCCAGATTCCGCTCACGGCGGAACTCGTCGGGGCCGATGAACATGCTGACGCCGCAGCGGGCGCCGTCGGGCGTGCTGGAGGTGAACGAGATCGACGACTCCGTGATCCCGATCGGCGATGCCAGTCGGGAATTGATGCTCGCGGCGCTGTTGCGCCGGCATCCAACTGCTGTCGTTGCGGCACTCGACATCGACGGTCACATGGTGGCGTTGCCCTGTCCGTCCCCGTCGCCGACGCGCACATTGTGCCGACTCGTTCGCCGACGGTACGAGCGGTGGACACGGCGCTCATCTTCGAGATCGGCAAGCTGCAGTACGAACCGCTCCTGCAGCGTCATCCTGAGTGGCTCGATGATCTGGCCGGGATGATGGACGATCGCCTGCGCCGCCGAGGCATCCGGCTCGCCGCGTACGACCGCGTCTCCGTTCGCGATCGCATCCGCCAACGATTCTTCCCCGGCAGCCGCTGACCGTGCGCATCCTCCTCGTCTCCGATCTCCACTACTCCCTGCGGCAGTTCGACTGGGTCGTCGAGGCAGCATCGGACTTCGATCTCGTGGTGCTCGCCGGTGATCACCTCGACCTCGGCTCGAGTGTCGCACTCGACGCCCAGATCGTTGTCGCGCTCCGGTACTTCGCGCTGATCGGAGCGGCGGCGCGAGTCGCGGTCAGCTCGGGCAACCACGATCTCACCGGCGATGACGCGAACGGTGAACGGGCCGCGCTGTGGCTCGCTGAGGCCCACGCGGCCGGCATACCGACTGACGGCGAATCGCTGCTCGTCGACGACACCCTGATCACCGTGTGCCCGTGGTGGGACGGGCCGGTGGGCAAGGCCGCGGTCTCGGCTCAGCTCGCCGCAGACGCCGCCCGCCGACCTGCCCGTTGGGTGTGGGTCTACCACTGGCCCCCGGACGGATCGCCGACCTGTTGGACCGGACGGCGCCACTACGGCGACGAGGAGCTCGGGCGTTGGATCCACGAGCATCAGCCCGATGTCGTGCTCACCGGACACGTCCACGATCCACCGTTCAAGCCGCAGGGCTCGTGGGCGGACCGGATCGGCGACACGTGGGTGTTCAACACGGGTCGTCAGATCGGCCCCACACCGGCGCGGATCGAGCTCGACCTCGACGCCCAACGGGCCACGTGGGTGTCGTTGCTCGGCACCGAGGACGTCGATCTCAACGACTCGACGGCCCCGCCGCGAACGGTGTTCTGAACCGATCTACTGCCTGGAATCAGTACTCGGGATCGGGATCCCGGGCCGAGCCGGGCCTCGCCACCGGAGCGCGACGGTTCTCGAGCTGGTGCAGGACATCGGACACCATCGACAGACCCGGCGCATCGCCGTATTGGTGAGTGAGGTCGGCGAGATAGGTGGTGAGGAAGCTCAACCTGTTGGCGAGGTCTGCCGCGACCTGCCTCGTGATCGCGGGATCGCTCGAGAGCAGGCTGTCACCGTCGGCAACGTACCGAAGCGTGCTCGGCTGGGATGCCTCGACGGTCGCACTGTGCCCGACTCCAAGCAGCACAGCGATCTCGCCGATCATCGCGCCAGGATGTGTCACGACGTTCACCGGCACGTCGCCTTTGCGGACGGTCAGCGCGCCGGACACGAGGATCCAGATGGCTCCGCTGGAGGTCCCTTCGTGCACGACCGGCTCGCCCGGTGCGAATCGCACCTCCGGGTAACCCGCCGAGACCTGGAGCATGTCCACCACCGAGGCGATGGTAGGCGCGTGCCCCCTCGACTTCAAACTCGTCTCCAGCGCGATGGCGCCGTCGAATGAGAGCTCAGTGAGCCGCCGTGTGGTGGGCGATGATGTCGCGAGCAAGTCCACGGATCGCATCCAGGCTTCCTTCTGCCCGCAGCTGCACCGTCCCGTCCTGCAGCACTCCGAACGCCAGCGATTGCCCGCCGTGGGCGAGAAATCCGGGCTCGTCGACGAGCAGGATCTCTGCTTCGGTCACTACGAATTCGTTCGTCATCAGACATTCCCCCGCTTTCATCCGTGATGCTGGTTGAGTCAGGCTGTCGTGTTCTCGCTTGTCTCGAGTGTCACTTCACCAGATCAGCGGCACGACGAGTAGATACCGACAGCCCGACTTTTCCAGTGCATTCGCACTGGTTGTCGACGCGGCGACCGCACACAGTGTTGAATGTGGCGATCTGACCGCGTTCCGTGCCGTCTCAGCGAGGGGCGACGAACAGGCTCTGCACGGATCTTCCGCAGCGGCCCCGGGCGTCGAACAGCGCTGACTCGGCCAGACCGGCACCGTGCCTGCCGTAGTGAGATCGGGCCTGCATCCCGATCCATTCGCCCTCGGGCTGACGGAGGAGGTGCATCGTCAGGTCCGGGTTGATGAACAGCATCTCCGCCGGGTCGAGCTCGGTCGAGACGCCATTGCCGAAGTCCGCTGCCGCGATCGCGCGCTGGGCTCCGGATGGCTCTTCGTCGGGCAGCACCGGGTGGAGCAGCCGGCACCACAGCGCCACCGGGCCACGATCGAGCCACGATCCATCGGCGAAGCGCATCTCCACCGCGTCGCGATGGAAGGTCGTCTGTTCGCCAGGAAAGCCGGGTTCGTTCGTGACGCCCCGCCCCGGATCGCCGAAGGCTGGCTCGAGCAGATGGGCGTCAGGGAGCTCGACCTCGGCGCTGCGGATGCGCAGGGCGCGCGCTCGTGCCACCTCCACACCCTGCTCGGTGCTGAGTCGGGTTCCGATCAGCGAGACGTTGCGGCCGGGACGTTCGACTTCTGCCGTGACGAACAATGGGGTGAGGACTGGTACCGGGCGCACCAGCTCGACCGTGATCCGCGCCAGCTGCCAGTTGGTCTGATCATCGAGCGATTCGGTGCGCTCGCAGGTGCGCACGAGCAGCGCCGCGACCGGTCCGCCGTGGCAACTGGCGGGGTCCCATGGCCCACGGCTCAGCTCGGTCGCGCAGACCATGTCGCCATCGCTGACGAACAGGCTCGCCGGCTGGCTGGCGGGTTGGCTGGCGGGCACGGGCGGAGTCACGCGGCGAGCCTACCGATGGGTTCAGAATGCGATCGGGAGCGACTCGAGTCCCCAGACTGCCGACCCCGTCTTCCACCGCACATCATCGGCATCGATGGCCAGGCCCAGGTTCGGAAAGCGAGCGATCAGCGAGCCGATCGCGACCTGCAGCTCCATCCGGGCGAGGTGTGCGCCGAGACAGAAGTGGATGCCGTGACCGAGTCCGACGTGCGGGCAGTTGGCGCGGGTGACGTCGAGGTCGTCGGGGCGCTCGAACGCGTTCGGATCGCGGTTGGCGGCCACCGCAGAAGCCATGACCGCATCGCCCGCGCGGATGGTGACACCACGCATCTCGACGTCTTCGGTGGCGATGTACGCGATCGCGGTTCCGGCCGCGATGGGCACGAAGCGCAACAGCTCCTCGACCGCCTGGCCGATGAGGCTGGGATCGTCGCGCAGCACCTCCAGCTGCTCGGGATGAATGAGCAGGCACAGCACCGACTTGGCGATGTGGCTCGCGGTCGTCTCGAATCCGCCGAGCAGCAGGGCGATGCCGAGGCTCACGAGCTCGGGCTCGCTCAGCGAGCCCTTCTCGTCACGCGCCGCGACGAGCGCGCCGAGCAGATCGTCGTGCGGGGTCGCGCGGCGGACCGCGATGAGCTCGCCGAGGTACGCCGACAGATCGGCGTGGGCCTGCATGATCTCCTCGACGGTGTGGCCGGTCGACGACATGAACGTGTCGGCCCAACCGCGGAACACGTTGCGGTCCGCGTACGGCACCCCGAGCAGTTCGGAGATGACCGCGATCGGCAACGGAAAGGCGAGGTCGGTGACGACGTCGGCCGGCGGCCCGGCGCTTTCCATCGCGTCGAGCAGCTGGTCGACCAAGCGCTGGGTGAGCGGGCGCAGATCCTCGATGCGGCGCGGCGTCATCGCCCCACTGATCAGGCGGCGGACGCGGGTGTGATCCGGCGGATCCATGCCGATGATCGTGGTCTCGCGCGAGGGGTGCGGTTGCGTGCGCGCGACATCGACGCCGATGGTGGCGGCTCTGCTGAAGCGGTTGTCGGTGAGCACGGCGCGCACGTCGTCGAGGCGGGTGACGAGCCACGCCTCGCTGCCGTACAGCGGTTGGATCTTGAAGATCGGCTCACCGCCGTCGCGCCGTTCGGCGAGCACCGGGTCTGGGGCGAAGCCGCGGCCGGCGACCGTCGGGAAGCGGATGGCGCTCATCGCGGAGGGAGGGCCGTCAGATCGAACTTGTCGAGCGCGACGCGGAAGTCGAGCAGCTCCACCTGGGTGTGGATCTTGCGATCCCGAACTTCGAAGTACATCCCGTAGATGTTCTCGTAGTCCTCACCCTTGTTCGTCACCGCCCAGCGCTTCAGCAACACCGTGACCCAGTCGCCGTCGGCGAGGATCGCGATGTGCTCGTTGCGAGCCTCGTCCGGCTTCGGATACAGGATCTTGCCCGCATCGGTGTTGGCCTTGAACGCCTCCCGGCCCTGGCGCACGTTCATCCCCGCCATGTACGTCGGGTTCTCGGCGAGGTACGGGAAGTAGATGTCGGGATCGAAGGTCCGAAAGGCCTCCATGTACTCCAGCACGAACGCCCGGTTGGCCTCCTGCAGTTCACCCATTGCGCCCCCTCGGCTCGTGTCACCGCGCTCGATCGTCGCGATGCCCGACGTCTGCTCTACCAAATCGCGGACGCAGAACCGTTACCGCACGCTCCGGCGAATCGATGTGCCGATACCATTTGCCGCGGTATGGAGTCCGAGGCGCCAGCACTCACGGTTGAGGTCACGACGGACACGGACACGGACGCCGTGGTGGCCATCACGGGCGAGCTCGACCTCGGCGCGGCCGCGACCCTCGTTGGATCCATCGACGAGATCGTCGCCGGCTCACCATCCTCGGTGACGCTCGATCTCGCTGGTGTCACCTTTCTCGATTCGAGCGGCTTGGGTGCGTTGCTGACGTTGCACGCCCGCTGCCAAACCGACGGCATCGCGTTGAGAGCCATCAACCCGCCCGCGCAGGTGTGCCGGGTGCTCGAGCTCACCAAGCTGACGGACCTGTTCAACTTCCAGTAACGCCCTGTTCCAGATTCGGCGTTCCAGATTCGGCGTCGGCGTTTCAGAGTCGGCGTCGGGTGGGTACGCCCCGGGCGATGCAGCAGCTCATTCCGGTGTTCGCGCTCGGCGAGGCACACCTCTCGCATTCGACGACGCTCGCTCGACTCGCCATCGCGCTCGGCCTCGGGGCGGCGATCGGATTGCAGCGCGAGATCGACGGTCATGACGCCGGCATCCGAACGCACGCCCTGCTGACGCTGGGGTCGGCGTTGTTCGGGGTGCTCTCGATCGGCGCCTTCGATGCGTTCGTCGGGCCACGCGACACCACCAACGTGCAGGTCGATGTGACCCGTGTGGCCTCCTATCTCGTCGCGGGCGTGGGCTTCCTCGCAGGTGGCGCGATCGTCAAGCACAGGGATCGGGTCAAGGGCCTCACGACCGCGGCATCGCTCTGGGTCTCGGCCGGGATCGGGCTCGCGGCGGGACTCGGATTTCTGTTCGGAGCAGTCGTGACCGCGATCGCCACGTTGTTCGTGCTGATGCTCGAACGTCCGGTTGTTCGGCTCACCAAATCGAAGAAGACACTCACCGTTCGCGTCGTGTTCCGTTCTCGCCTCGGCATTGCCGAGCTCGTGCGTGAGGTCGAAGGCCGCATGAACGGGTTCGGATCGGTGGGGCACGTCGACATGTCCGACGGGCGGGTGGAGATCACCGTGTCGGATCTGCCCGTGTCGTCGCGGGAGGACTTCGTCGCCGGATTCGAGGGACGCGATGACGTCGTCGGGTTGTCGTATGACGTCACCTGATCACTCGGATGCCGCGGGCTCGTTGGAATTCGGATCCGACCAGCAGCCCGGCATCCGCCGTCGCGGTGTCAGTCGTTTCTCGTACATCAGCGAGATCACCGGACGACCCGCGTCGGCCGACGACGTGGAGCGCATCCGCCGGCTCGCGATCCCGCCGGCGTGGACCGATGTGTGGATCGCGGCATCGCCGAACAGCCATCTCCAGGCCACCGGCCGCGATGCGCGCGGGCGCAAGCAGTACCGCTATCACGACGACTTCACCAGCAGCCGGGCCGAGAACAAGTTCGCCGACCTGGTGCCCTTCGGGAACGCCCTCGGTGCCTTGCGCCGCCGGGTCGATCGCGACCTGCGCCGCAGCGATCTCGATCACGATCGCGTGGTCGCGACCCTCGTCCGCCTGCTCGACGTCACCAGCCTCCGCATCGGGAACGCGGAGTACGAACGCACCAACAACTCGTACGGCCTGACGACGCTCCGCAACCGCCACGTCACGGTTCACCGATCGACGATCCACCTGACGTTCCCGGGAAAATCGGCGCACCTGTTCGACCTGAGCGTCGAGAGCCGCCGGCTGGCGACCGTGGTGCGCGGCTGCCAGCACTTGCCCGGGCAGCGCCTGTTCGAGTACCGCGGCGTCGACGGTACGCCTCGTGCGGTCGGGTCGAGTGATGTCAACGAGTACCTCGCCGAGCACGCCGGCGCGGGTGTCACCGCCAAGACCTTCCGCACGTGGAACGCGACCGTCCGTGCGGCCGAAGGTCTGGCCGAGGCTGCGCAGCACGGCGCTGTGCCGACCAAGCGGGTTGTCAACGATGTGATCGATCAGGTCGCTGATCATCTCGGCAACACCAGAGCGGTGTGCCGGGGCAGCTACATCCATCCGGCGGTTGTCGAGGCGTTTGTCGACGGCACGTTGTTGCCGCGGTGGCAGCGCGCGGTGGGGAAGCGTCCGAGCGGATTGGTGGTCGCCGAACGGCGGACGCTGCGCCTGCTGCGCTCGACCGCCAGGCGCGCGGCGTGAGGCCCGTCAGGTGCCCGGCGACCAGAACTCGATGCGATGGCCCTCCGGGTCGTGGCAGTAGCACACCGTCGATTCCCATCTCGTCGCCAGCGGTGAGACCTCGACGCCGAGGCGCACAAGCCGGGACCGAACCTCAGCCACCGACTCGACCTGCCACGCGAGCGTGATGCCTGCGCCCGCGGCCGGCTCGATCGTCGCTCGTCGCGCGTCGGCGACGCTCAGCATCGACGAACCGGCGACTGAGAACTCGACGAACCAGTGGTTCTGGAAGGCAACCGCGAACCCGATCGTGCTCCGGTAGAACTCGACGCACTCGTTCCACCGGTCGCAGTAGAGGATCGTGTTGGCCCTGTCGATCCTGATCGGCGGCTCGTCCACGCCGTTCGTTCTAGCGCACGGGCCGAAGAATCTCAGCGGGCGGGAACCGATACGCACCGAACGGCGTCCAAACGACATGAGAAGCCGAACCACCATCTCCGCTCTGACACTCATCGCCCTGCTGGCCGCGTGCGGTACCGCCAACGGCGCGGCCGAGCCGGGACCGACCACCTCGACCGTCGGACAGCCGTCGTCGTCGACATCGTCGCCGTCGACGACGACGAGCGGCGATGATGCCGGCGGCGGTTGGATCGGTGGCGAACCGGAGTGGACCGCCTCGGCGGCGGACGGCACGGTCGACAAGGCAATGGGGGGAGTGGCTCCCATGCCGGCCGATGCCGCCAGCGCGGCGACGGCAGCAGCGACAGAGTCGTACGCCGAGACTGCCGTCCCGGGCGGCGATGTCGTGCAGAGCGAAGCAGGTTTGCGGGCCGGAAGCGTCGACGACAACGCCGACTTTGCTGCCTATCTCGACTACCTCACCCGGATCGGAGACCTTGGCATCGTCACCCGCGACTTCGATCCCACCGGACGGATCGTGGTCACCGTCACCGGCACGAGCGGTCTCCCCGTCGACGGCATCGAGGTCGCGGTCTCGACGGGTGGTGCGCAGGTTGCAACGATTCGCACGACGGCCGACGGGACGGCGCGATTCCTGCCGGCGCTGTACGGCGCTGAGGACGCGCAATCGTTCACGTTTGCTGCGGGCGCAGCGACGGCCGACGCCGCGCCGGGTGGCGTGGCAACGCTCGCCGTCGATGTCGCCGGCGGGGCCGTCGCGCCCGTTGCGGTCGACGTGCTGTTCCTGCTCGACGCGACCGGGTCGATGGGCGATGAGATCGATCGCTTGAAGACGACGATCGACTCGGTGGCGGAGCGGATCGCCGGGCTCGACTCCAAGCCCGACGTCCACTTCGCGATGACGCTGTACCGCGATCTTGCCGACTCGTTCGTCACCACGACGTTCGATTTCACCGGCGACATCCAGTCGTTCCGCAGCGCGATCGATGATGTCGTCGCCGAGGGCGGCGACGACTACCCCGAGGCGATGGACGAAGGGTTGGCCGACGCGATGTCCGTTCCGTCGTGGCGTGATCCGGCAACCACAGTGCAACTCGTGTTCCTCGTGGCCGATGCGCCGCCGCAGATCCAACGCACCGTCCAGACGCCATACCCCGCGTCGGTCGTCGATGCCATCGCTCGTGGCGTCAAGATCATCCCGGTCGCTTCGTCGGAGAGCGATGATCAGGCCGAAGCCGTCTTCCGCCAGATCGCCGAGGCAACGGGTGGTCGATTCGTGTTCCTGTCGTACGGGGCAGCAGGTGCCGCAACCGGCGCCAGCACGGACATCGAGAGCACCGACTACGAGGAGCTGTCGCTCGACGATCTCATCGTCCGCCTCGTGACCGAGGAGCTTGCCGCGCTGACGGGAGCGGACCCCGTGCCCGACTCCGTTCCCGACACGGTGGTGACCACCCCGCCGACGAACCCGCCCGGCCAGTGAGGGGCGCCCGAGCAATGAGGACCTCGTTCACTACGCTCAGCTTCATGCGATCCTCAATCGCCGCCCTTGACCATCTCGTCCTCGCGACTCCAGATCTCGCCGCGACCGCGGCGTGGATCGAGGAACGCACAGGGGTGAGGCCGTCTCCCGGTGGTCAGCACATCGGTCGTGGTACCCGCAACATGCTCTGCTCGCTCGGCGCGACGAGCTACCTCGAGATCATCGGGCCGGATCCCGATCAACCGCCGCCCGCGGAGCCACGACCCTTCCATGTCGACGAGGTCACCGAGCCGACGATGGCCGGCTGGGCGATCGCGGTGCCCGACATGGAGGTCGAGCTGGCCACCAGTCGCGCCCGCGGCTACGACCCCGGTCCGGCCACGCCGATGCAGCGGCGACGTCCCGACGGAGTGCTCCTCAGCTGGACGCTGACGAGCCCGCCGTCGATCGCCGTCCCGTTCCTGATCGACTGGGGCGACTCGCTCCATCCGGCGGCGACGGCAGCTCCCGGGCTCGAGCTGGTCGAGTTGCAGGCCAGCCATCCGACCCCGGGTCCGTTGGCCGAGATCCTCGAAGCGCTCGGGGTGACGATGGGGATCCTGCATGGCCAGGAGATGCTCGTCGTCGAGCTCCGCGGCCCACTCGGCACCATCACGTTCCCGTCGGTGGAGTTCGTCGGCGCCTGAGGGTCGTCGTCGACTCGCGCCGTGCGGGCGGAGGGACTCGAACCCTCACATCTTGCGATACAGGGACCTAAACCCTGCGCGTCTGCCAGTTTCGCCACGCCCGCGTGACACCTACAGCCTGCCGGTTGCACGCACGGTCCGCAAACACGGTTGCTACTTGGTGCAGGGCTGCAGGTCGGGACTCGGCGCCGTCGCACCGGCCCTCGCTGTCGTGTCGGTCGTCGCGGTCGCATCCGGCTCAGTCGCCGGCGGTGACCCCTCGCGGAGGAAGTTGGTCGCGTCGGCGATCTGTTGCTCGCTCGCTTCGAGCACCGCGGCTCCGCCGACGACCGTGCCCGTGGCCTGAACGGTCGCCGTCTGCAAACCGGCCAGACCGATGCCGCGGATCGTCCATGCCGTCGAGATCATCTCCTCCGAATCGAGGCCGGCGTCGACAACGAGCGACTTGGTCGCGACCGAGACGAAGTCGTCGATGCTGCCGGGATCGTCGAGCTCGTCGAGCAACCCGCCGGTGAGCGCGCGCAGGAAGATCTGTTGCCTCGCGATGCGGCCGAAGTCGGACCGGGGGTCTTCCTTCCACGTCGAACCGTTGAAGTACTGCGTGTGCCGCGAGCGAACCAGAGCAAGCGCCTGCTCGCCATCGAGCGTCACGCATTCGCCGCCCGGGATCGACAGCCCCGTGTGGCTGTCGCGCAGTGAGACGTCGCTGATCACGCTCACGCCGCCGGCGAGATCGGTCAGGTTCTTGAAACCGGCGAAGTCGACCTCGACGAGGTGGTCGACGGAGACGCCGAGCAGTGCCTCGAGCTCGGCAACGAGCGGGGCGGGGTCGCCGTCCGCGGTGAGGCTGTTGATCCGCGTGCTGCTGCTGCTGCTCGTTCCTGGCCGTGGCACCCACAGATCGCGGGGGATGCTCAGCAGGCGTATCTGCCGGCGGTCTGGATCGATGCTCAGCAGCATGATGGTGTCGGTGCGGCTGCCCGAGACTCCGGCGGCTTCGTTCGTGTCGACACCGATGATGAGGAAGGTCGTTGCCGACGTCAGCGTGTCGGGCGAGGCGACGGTGTCGACGGTGCTGCCGTCAGTGGCTCCGACGGAGGTCGGTGATCCTGCAATCGCCGTCGACCCGGGCGACGGGGGAGTCGTCTGCGGAGGTGTCGATGTTGCGTGGACGGGCAGGCCATCCCCGACACCCGGCACGGCGATCCGCCGCACGTTGTCGAGACGGTGGTACTCGTAGAAGGCGAACGCCGCCGGCAGGGCGACCGCCGCGGCACACGTCACGCCGCCGACCTTGATCGCCGTCCGCCGCCGTCGCGCCGCGCGCGACCGACGCAGCACCGACGTACGGAACTTCTCGTTCGGTGTGAACGGTTGGGTGTCATCGAGCTCGTCGAACATCGCGCTCAGCCTCCTGCCGGGTCGATGAGGAGGGATCGCATCGCCTCGGCCCCTCGGTGAAGGTGTTGTTTGACGGTGCCGGGGCGAATGCCCAGCGCCTTGCCGACCGCCGCCTCCGGCATGTCGGCCAGGTAGCGCAGGATCATCGCCTCCCGCTGGCGGGTGGGCAAGATCTGCAGAGCGCGCTGCAGCTCGATCCGCAGCACGACCACCGCGTCCTGCTCGACGCCGACCTGCGCTGCCGGCGTGGGCAGCTTCTTCTTGCGGAGGAGGTCGACGGCCAGGTTGCCGGCCACCCTCGCGACCCAGGCGTTGGCGTAGGTCGAGACCTTGTTCCATCGCGAGTAGGCCCTGGCGAGTGCCTCCTGGGCGATGTCCTCGGCGACGTGCCGGTCGCCGTGGATCCGGAACGCGACTCGATAGGCGATGGCCGCGAGCTCATCGAACCGCTCCGTGAACATGAGGTCGTGTTGGTGGCCGCGCATCACTGATCAGAACGTTCGCAGGCCGGCGTTGGTTGACGCGGTCGCGGTGTTTCTTGCAGCGTTTCTTGCGCTTCTCAGGCCGGCGGCGTCGCTGCCGTCGCGTCGCTCGGCGCGATGGGGAGCCACACCAGGCTCAACTGCGTGACGCTGACGTCGGCCTTCTCGAGCGCGATCGGCTGAGTGGTGATGTTCTTCGACAGCCCGTTCCAGCGCGTGTCGATGTCCATCACCTCCTGCGCGAGTTCCGCCTCGACGTCGTGGAGCTCCTCGCTCAGGGTGGCTGCCTTGCGCTGTGAGGCCTCGACGCGATCGCCGGCGGCGCTCGTGCGCGAATGCCTTCCAGCCGCTGCCCCCGCCTTGCCGAGCACCGAGCCGAGGATCCCACCGCGAGACCTTCGGCCACCGAGCAGGCCCCCGAGGATCGATCCGGCAGTCGACAGGATCTCGTCGTTGCGACGACCCTCCTCCTGGGTTTGGAGCACACGGGTCCGATCTTCGGCTGCCTGCATCTGGCTCTGGATCCGCTTCACCTTCGTCTCGTACTTGTCGCGCAGCGAGGCGGTCTCGGCGTCCGCCTTCGCATCGGCAGCCTGGTAGCAGCGCGTGCCGAACGCCTCAGCCGTCTCGCCCGGTCGCCCGTACAGCTTGAGATCGCGGTTGCACAGCAGTTCGAGCGGCCGAGTGCGCACGAGGTGGGCGATCACGTCGCGCTCGACGTGAGTCCAGAACGTCTTCGTGTCGACGGGCGCGTCGACGAGGCGGTAGACCACCGTCGCCGGTGGCTCGCTGCGCAGGTCGCGATCGTCGTAGTCGACAGCGATCGCGCGGCTCGGATCGACCGGCGCGACGAGCGGGTGCAGCACCGCCTCGAACTCGTCGTTGTGGACCAGATCGGCTTTGTGGTCGTCGTAGCGCAACGCGACGCGGGCGACGACGGCCGCCGCGTACTCCGTGCCGTGAGGATCGGCGCCGACCGCGCTCAGCCAGGGCGCGGCAGGGTCGGCCCACCGGACGGGGACCCCATCGGCGATCGTCGGCATCACCGATGACCGAATCGCGGACGCCGCATCGACCGGCGCGGCTTGCGCAGCGGGGACAGCCACTGCGTCGACCGCGCCGCGCTGGGCGGCCATCAGCGTCGTGATCTGCTCGCGAGTGAGCGGCCCGCGCAGGTAGCTCATCGCCCAGCGTGTGGTGAACACCTCGGGGTGGTCCTTGCCCGCCCGCCGGAGCACGAACTCGCGCTTGGCGAGCCCGGCGATCGTGTCGCCCAACGCCTTCACGTCCACGCCGCCGGCTGCAGCGTTCAAACCGTCGAGGAGGCGATCCTTGTCGCGCTCGGTCTGCAGGCGGCCGATCATCCACGTGCCCGCGTTCGACAGCGCCTTGTAGTCGACATCGACAGGGTTCTGCGTCGACAGGACGACACCGACACCGAACGCGCGGGCCTGCTTCATCAGCGTCATGATCGGCTTCTTGGTCGGCGGCATCGCCGTTGGCGGCAGGTATCCGGCGACCTCGTCCATGTAGAGCAGTGCGCGCAAGTCGGTGGTGCCGCTCTGCCGGCGCATCCACGTCACGAGCTTCGCCAACACCAGCGTCGTCGCGAACTGTCGCTCCCCGTCGTCCAGATGCGCCGTCGTGACGATCGCGCAGCGCGGCTTGCCCTCGGGTGTGCGCAGCATCGTCGCGATGTCGAGCGGCGGACCGTTCATCCAACCGGCGAAGCTCGGCGAGGCGAGGAGTCCGTTGAGCCGCATCGCCAGCGTGGTGCGGTCCTTGGGTGGGAAGAACGAATCGATCTCGAACACGCCGAGCTTGCGGATCGTCGGGTTCTGCACCAGACCGATCAGCGTCGCGAGGTCGAGACTGCGACCGGCCGACCACTCGTTGAGGATCAGGTTGGACAACAGGATGTGCTCGCGGTTCGTCAGTGGATCGGCCTCGATGCCGACCAGGCCGAGCAACCCGCCGACGAATCCATCGATCTCGTCGCCGACGACTTCGGCATCCGGCATCGCGCCGCTGACACTCTCACCCCTGGCGTTGGTGGTGCCGGGTGCCTGGAGTGAGCCGATGATGTTCAGGCCGACTCCCGCCGACGATCCTGGTGTGTAGATGGTGAGCTCCGCTTTGCCGCGCAGATCGGCGATGTCGGCCGGACCGAGGTTCCAGCCGGCGAGACCGTCGCTCCACGACTTGGCCTGCGCCGCGGCGAACTCGGCGGTGGTCTGCCCGGCCTTCTGGGCATCACCCTCGTTGACCCACGGCTGGAAGTCCTCGGCCGCGAGGCGAGGAAACGTCAGGCACAGGTTCGTCAGGTCGCCCTTCGGGTCGATGACCAGCGTCGGCACCCCGGCGCGCAGGGCGTCTTCGATCACGACGATGCCGAGCCCTGTCTTGCCCGACCCGGTCATCCCCACGATGACCGCGTGCGTCGTCAGGTCGCTGGAGGCGATGCTGGTCGTTGCATCGGCTCCCTGGCCGATTCGCTCGTGCGTGACGAGGTCGGTCTGGCCGCCGATGAGGAAGTCTGCCACCGGGTCACACTAGAACGCCCGGTACCGGGC
>Ga0075364_10000151_pt1 | contig 30636 bp, 25 predicted proteins | sample EndMetdeltDD1764_FD_71517 | JGI IMG/M metagenome (GOLD analysis project Ga0075364, IMG submission 71517) | Populus endosphere microbial communities from Tennessee, USA - Endosphere MetaG P. deltoides DD176-4 | ecosystem: Host-associated > Plants > Roots > Endosphere | place: USA: Tennessee... | reverse complement strand
AGCGTGATCAGCGTCGCAACCACCGTGACGAAAACCGAGTTCCAGAGGTAACGCAGGAAATCGAAATGCACGAAAGGCTCGGTATAGTTATTGGTGGCGAACGACATGCTGCGCACCGGCGTGCGGTCGTTGATATTGACCTTGACGATTTCGCCCGGTGCCTTGGGATCGACCATCTGCGCAACCAGCCCGATGCGTCGCACTTCGGCGAGAACCCGCGTCGAACCGTCCGGCATCTTGGCATCGTAGAGCATCAAGGGCTTGTCATAACCTTCGACCGTTGCCTGACTGGTGACATAGGGCAGGATCGACGGCGGAAACTCTGCCAGCGCCGCGGGCGTCTTGAAGGAGGAAAACACCAGCCAGATCGCCGGGCCGAACATGATGATCAACCCGCCGGCCAGCCAGAACCATGTGACGATATCCGTCCAGTGCCAGCCTTTCCCGCCCTTTCGGCGCAGGATGAAACGCGCAACCTTACCCATCAGCGTTTCCCCTTGTTTTCGCCGCGTTTGCCGATACCAAGCTGGATCAGCGTAAGAACGACCAGAACCAAGCCCATCAGGATCGAGGCGGCCGCCGCCAGACCCGGATTACGCAGCACCGATGCAAAGCCGGTTTCATAGATATATTGCGTGAGAAACAGCGTACTGGTGCCCGGTCCACCGCCTGTCAGGACATAAACTTCATCAAACACCTGAACAGAACGGATCAGGGCCAGCACGACCACGACCAGAAGGTTCGGCGCCAGCAATGGCAGTGTGATGCGCCAGAACACGCGCGCCGGTTTGGTGCCATCCATTTCCGCTGCCTCATACAGATCCTTCGGGATCGCCTGCAGGCCGGCGAGAATGATCAGCGTATAAAAGCCCATATGCGCCCAGAGCGACACGCCGATCGTGGCGGCAAAGGTCCAGTTGCGGTCGTTCAGCCACGTGTAGGGGTCCATACCGAACTGGTAGAGGCCGAAATTCAAAAGCCCCTGACGTTGCAATATCCATTTCCAGATCAGACCGACGACAACAGGCGACAACAGGACCGGAAAGAAGAAGACAGCGCGCCAGAAGGATCGGGCAGCAAGGTCGCGATTGAGAATGAGCGCCGTGATCAACGCCGCCAGGATCATCAGCGAAACCTGCAGGACCACGAACCAGAACGTATTGCCGATCGCCGTCCAGAACGCATCCTCCTGGCAGGACATCGGATCGAGATAGTTTTGGCACTGGAACAGGCGCGAATACTGATCGGCCCCGATAAAATCACGCTCTGACAGGAAGAAAGCGGTGCCGCCTGTCATTGAATAGGCAAAATTGATGACAAGCGGCAGCAGCACGAAAATGCCGAAAATCAGCATATTCGGTGCAAGAAAGAAGGCCGCCATTCCGCTGATGCCGGTCGCCTTTTGCAGGCGACGCAACGGCGCATCGATAATGCGCATAACGACGTTGATGGGTGCCATGAGGAAGGCGGAAAGCCGCGAGGTGGCGGTGGGTGTGATCATCGGCTCGTTCCCATCATGCAGGCGCGGATGAAAAAGGCAGGGGTGAGAATGTGGTCACCGGTTTTGCCCCCTTTTCGTGCTCATCGGGCTTGGGTGTGGATCCTCGGGCCAAGCCCGAGGATGACTACGGTGGAGGGAGCGACGGGTGACTCCATCGGACGTCGTGCTTTTGGAAGCTCATCGGCGGCGTTCAATGCTTGGCTGTATTTTCAAAGCCCTGCTTTCGTCATCTTCAAAGCCTTGTTTTGGTCATCCTCGTCCTCGGGTTAAACCCGAGGATAACCCGAGGATCCACTCACAAGCCTCTCAACGCCGACGGCCGCTTCTCACTGTCCCGCGTCCTTCACCTTCTGGGCGATATCCGCATCGATACGCGTGAACGCATCGTCGATCTTCAATTCACCCGCCAGCGTCTGGCCGATACGGGTTACGATCGCCGCATAAACGGTGTCAGACCAGCGCCAGCCCGGCAGTTTCAGCGCGGATTCGGATGTCGTTTTTGTGGACTCCACGAAGACATTCAGCGCAGCCTTGGCCTGCTCGTTGTCTGACTTGAAGTCGAGACCACCCTTGTCGACCACGCCCTTATGGCCGGGCAGGAACAGCGTGCGTTCGGAAAATTCCTTCACGACCTTTTCCTGCGCGAACCAGTCCATCACCGTCGCGACATCCTTCTGGTTCTTGGTGTATTTCACCGCAACCAGCGCCGCACCACCCGGCATGCCGGTGCAAGCGGCCGGACCGCAGGGGCTGCCGACAGCAACCCAGTCAAAGTTGTTGCCGATCTTGGTGGCAAGGTTCGCCACCTGCCAGGAACCGGAATAATAGAAAGCGAGCTGGCCGTTGATGAAATCATCCGCGGCGGCGCGATAGGTGCTTCCGGCAGCGGAGACCCAGACGTCCTTGCTCATCGTGCCGTCTTCACTCCAGCCGGCAAATTTGGTGAGGTAATCCTTGGCGGCGGCATCCAGCGGTGCCGGTTTTCCGTCCTGACCGATATAGTTGGCACCGTAAGAAAGAAGCGGCGCGGTGATACGATGGCCGGAACGGTCGATCGCCATGGCGAACGGCACCTGCTGGCTTTCCTTCACCTTCTTGGAGGCCGCTGCCCAGTCTTCCCATGTCGCCTTAGGGCCGGGGATCGGCACACCGGCCTGTTCGAACAGCGTCTTGTTGGCAAAACCACCGGTCAGGGTGATCTGCGTCATGAAGCCGGAAATCTGGTTCGATCCATCCGGCCGCATCCAGTCCGCCTGAAGACCGAAATTGTCGTCCCAATATTTGGCGTCCTTCACCAGCGGGCGAAGATCAAGCCAGTGGCGCGACAGGTCCTTGATGGCGGTGACGCGGGCGATATCCGGGCCGTTGCCGGCTTCCAGCTGCACCGGAAGCTGTTCCTTGATGACGCTATAGGCAACATTGTCGAGAATGACGTTGATGCCGGGGTTTTCCTTCATGAAACGCCCGACGAGGTCTTTCATCACCTCGCCTTCAACGCCATCCGAATACCACATGATGCGCACATCGCCGGCGTAAGCCGCCGTCGATGTGAGAAAAGCGAGCGTAACGCCCGCGAGAAGCGATCTGGTCTTCATGCGCATTTCCTCCTCTAAGGACTAAGGCCTCCCAACCCGTCCGTGACCAATCTCAAGCACCAAGCAATGTTGCTTCGCCCTTCACATTATAGTCTTCCCGCGCAATCACGCGGCCTTCAGCCTCCACCGCGCCATCGGCCCGGAAAGATACGCTACCATATTCCGGATCATCGACAACGATCGTGCCATCCGCATTGTGTTGTGCCAACAAACTGCCGAAGCGGTTTTCCACCGAGGCGAGATCACCGGCCTCGCAAACTCTTACGATCCAGCGGGTTTTCTGACCATACTGGCGCAGTTCCGCACCGGCAGAAGGCCCTTCGCTTGTGGCATGCAGGTCTGAGGACGCGCGCAAAAGCACCGCCCCCTCACCCGAACGGGCCAGCGCAAGACTTCCCGAGACGCGGTTTTCATCGAACTCGGCCGCCGGGAACCAGGCATGGGTAAAGTCGGGCTGTTCCTCGTAGGTGGTGAATTCCAGAACGGCGAGGCCGCGATATTGCTGAACGCGCGGAATGGTGCCGCAACCGCCCCAGTATGACGGACGCCCGTAACCGAACTGGATGGTTTCGCCCGGATGATTGATCCAGATCGCCGCTTCCGGTTTTTCGCCGATGCGCAGATGCAGCACGGTTTCCTGATAACCCCATTCGTCCCAACGGTAATGAACCGTGGAACCCATGGCGAAATTTCTGCCCTTGTAATGATAAAGCGCGGCAAAAGAATTTTCGCCCTGCGCGAAACGCCATTCCTGATGCTGGTCGCGCTGATGATCGGCGATCGCGGCAAGTTCTTGCGGGATCACCAGACCGTGGTCGCGCAGGCACACCGCCATCTGCGGCAGGCAATGCACGCGGCGACCGTAAAAACCCTTGCCCCAGAGCAGGCGGGCAACTGCCGACAGCTCCAGCGAGCGGCCGGCGCACAACGTATGTTCGTAGGAACGCCCCTGCGCTGCCGTCACCATCCCGTGATGCGCCGAACGCGCAATGATCTCGGCAAGCCGCACGATCCCGACCTTGGCTCGGTCGGCGATATCCTTGTCCGGAGAAAGCGCCGCCAGCGCCGTCAGTCCCTTGAGGTCAATCGGGAAGTAGGGAGCGGAATTGAACTCCGCCATTTCCCAATGCTCGAAATGATCGAGCCATGCCCGCACCCGCGCAGCACCGACTTTCGCCTGCTCCGAACCCTTGCGGCCGGAACGGACAAAAGTGGCTTCGGGGAGAAGATGACCGGCGAGATAAGCGGAAGTGTGGAAGAGCAGCGCGTGGTTTTCCGAAAAATACCACTGCACGTCATTGCCCGGCTCATCCATCCAGTAACGATAGTTGAGGATGGCGGCATCAATGCGGGCGCGCGTCTTCTCGTTGATATCGCCGCCCCATGTCGTGCGCGACCAGATCAGCGGCACCAGCGAAAAATCGGCGCAGTCATGGCAATCCTCGATAGACGGCAGGATTTCCTCGATCATCGCATCGGTATCGGCGCCGCCACGACCACTGGCCAGCCGGGCAAAGGCGCGAACAGTGTCGCGCTCGGAATAATCGGACACTTCGGTCAGCGTGTCGGTGATGCGCTGTTCCAGTGAAGCCGAAGCATCGCCCTGACGCGCCGCATGGCAGATTTCCACGCCGACAGAGCGCGAGGCGACAAAACCACCGGCATTCAGCGTCACGCGCAGATGGCGGAAATCCGCCGGCGCATTTTCCGACGCGCCGACATTGAGACTGGCGACACCGGCCGGAAGTTCGAAGTCATAATCAAAGCGTTCGCGCGACATGAAATCGCCTTCGATGGCGACATTGACCTTCGCCTCGACCGGCAGCGCCTTGGCAAACTGCACGGTAATATCGCCGCCGAAATAATGCTGGCGGTCGAGATGCATGCCGTCCAGCGCCTCTTCCAGACTGTCCGCCACGGCACCCGCTACGGGAACCGGCAGGGCGACATTGGCGTCGGGGCCCGTGAGGTAATCGAACTGGTAGAAATAACGGGCATCGCGTTCGGCGAGATCATCGAAGAACAGCACGATCTCGTTCAGACCGGCGGTCAGTTCCAGCTCGAATTCCTGCTTGGCTTCGAGATTGCGGCTATAGGGCGCCATCCAGCCCACTTCCGAACCGTTCAGCCACAGAACCGCGCCACCGCAGGTGCCGAGCCGGATTTTTGCAGTTCCTGCCGCCTCGGCCTCGATATAGGTGCGTGTCCATGTGGCCAGCCGCGTCGGGCGGAACCAGAAACCGGACAGATCAAGCCGTGGCGAACCGAAGGGCAGCCACCAGCGCAACGCCTCGAATTCGCCGCGCACATCCGGCCGTTTGCCGCGATAGGTCTCGGCAAAGATGGTGCGGCAGGGATATTCGTGCGGAATGAAATTCTTGACCTTGGTGAGGAAGAAGAACGGGTCCATCTCCCCCTCCATCGGCGCGTCGGGCACGTCGAACCGTTCCTCGGCGATGCGACCAAGCTGCCAGTAACGCACGGCGTCGCCCGGCTTCAATGTCTTGCGCATCCAGTTCTGTTCCGGGTTCATCTTCGCCTGCCGCCTTATCTGAGTTCGCTTAAGGCCACCGCGGCCACGTCGTTATATTCCTGGTCTTCGCCGGTCATGCCCCAGACGAAGGCGTAACCATCCGTGCCGGCGCCCATATGGATGGACCATGCCGGCGACAGCACCGCATCGAGGTTTTTGACCAGCAGATGCCGGGTTTCCTCAGGCCGCCCCATCAGGTGGATGACTCGCTCTTCCGGTGTGAGATCGAAATAGCAGTAGGCCTCCATGCGCCGTTCATGCAGGTGCGGCGGCATGGTGTTCCAGACACTGCCTTCGGCCAGATCAGTAATGCCCATCAGCAGCAGGCAGGAAGGCGCCACCTGCGGGTGGATATACATCCGCAAATTCCGCTTGTTGGAGCGCTTCGCCTCACCGAGATCGAGCGGCTTCGATTCCGCCCGTTTGATCAGCCGATGCGGGATGTCGGCACCGGCCGGAACCGAATTAATGTAGAATCGCGCCGGCCTGTCAGCCGAATGGCTGGCGACCGAAATCTCCTGCGCACCCCGGCCGATGTAGAGAATATCGCGATTTTCCAGCTCGAATTTTTGGCCATCCACCGTGATCGTGCCGGCACCGCCGAGATTGGCAACACCCATTTCGCGGGCGGAAAGAAGATACGGCGTGCCGATATCCTTGCCCGAACCGAAGGTCAGCGTCGCATCCAGCGGCACCGCGCCGCCAAGGATCAGACGGTCGACATGGGTATAGGTGAAACTCACCTCGCCCGACTGAAAAAGGTCCTCGACCAGAAATTCCTTGCGCAGCCGTGCCGTATCGAATGCCTTGATGTCATCCGGGCCGGCACCATAGAGAACCTTCATCGTCATGACGCTTCTCCTTCCACGTGCCGAAGCGCCTCGGACAGGCAGAGGATCGCCAGCGCCTGTCCGTAACCCGTCGGCTGGATGGGGATGTCGCGATAGAACTGCAGGTCATGGCCCATGCGGGTGCCGTAGGAAACGTTCAGCACGGTGCCGGTGTCATCGATATTGGCAAGCAGCGCCTCGACGGCGCGCAAACCGGCCGACCGCCATTGCGGCGTGCCCAAGCCGAGACGATGGCCCTTGAGCAAGCCATAGCCAAAACCGGCCGTGGCCGAAATTTCCTCATAGGAGGTCGGGTCGTCGAGTAGCGTGCGCCATGCGCCGGATGCGGTCTGCGTCTCCAAAAGCGCATCGACCTGCGCCACCAGAACACCGGTCAAAAAGTCTTTCACCGCCGCCGGGATATCGGCCAGATCGAAAAGATCCAGCAAACCGGCGGTGATCCAGGCATTGCCGCGCGCCCAGCGAGCCTCGGCAAAATTGTGGTGCCCCTGAAACGTCCAGCCGTGGAACCACAGGCCGGTCTTTTTGTCGGCCAAATAACGGGTATGGACGAGAAACTGTTTGACCGCCTCATCGACCAGTTCGGTGCGGCCGCTGGCCTGACCGTAGGAGGCGAGGAAGAGCGCCACCATATAAAGCGTGTCGTCCCATAGCTCGTCGTCATTGACCTTATCGGAGACATGATGCGCAAAGGCGCCTTCCCGCGTGCGGCCCATTTCGGTGACGGCGCGGTTCGCCCATGCATCCAGCACCGGCTGCCAGCGCGGATCACGGGTTTCGCGCCAGAGAACCGAAAGGCCCAGCATCGGCGCTGTCGTGTTGACGTTCAGCTTCGGCAGACCGGCCTCGATGCGGGCAGCATACCAGTTTTCGATCAAAACCTTGAGGTCGTCGCGACCGGTGAACTGCCACATCCGGATCAGGCCATAAAGGCCGACGCCCTGCGGCCATTCCCAGCTGTCGAAGGAAATGTAATCGCCGGCCGAGCCATCTAGATTCGGTTCGTGAAAACGACCATCATCCCGCAGGCCGGTCATGCCGGTGACGAGCAGATCGAGCTTCTCACGGATATACCGGGCGGAAAGGCCCATCGTCACTCCTCCTTCTACCCTCTCGCGAAGGCAGTCCTCCAATCCGCTTCTCCCGAGCGGTGACGAGATGTAAACATCGGATTTGCGATTGCGCAATCTGAAAATTTTTTGCAGTCTGGCGACGATTACCGGAGACAACTGATGGCGGACGCAGCAATTCCCAACAAGCGCGGCAAGAAAAGCCGGCGTGTGCGGCTGGAAGATATTGCTGAAAAGGTCGGTGTTTCACTGAGCACGGTGTCGCGCGCCCTGACCGGCGAAAAGGGCGTGCGCGACGATATCCGTCAGCGCATTCTGGAGGCTGCAAAGGACGCCAATTATCCCATGCCGGCGCCCGTGCCGGGCAAGAAGATCGTCATTGCCGCCTCCAGTGCTGCGATGATCGATTACGTGCGCAACCAATTCACGCTGCATGTTCTGGAAGGTGCCCGCGACCGCGCCCAGATGCTCGGCCTCGACATCATCACCCGCCCGATTGCCGATGCCAGTGACGAACGTTCGCTTCTCGACGAGGCGGGCAGCGATCCCGACGTGACGGGCCTCTTGTTCCTGACGGTGGATGACGAACGCATGCTGGCCGCCACACGCGCCTTCGACAAGCCGGTCGTGCTGATCAATGGCGACGATCCGCATATGCGGCTTTCGAGCGTCACCCCCTGCAACCGTTCCGCCGCACAGCTGGCCACCGACCGGCTGCTCGATCTCGGCCACCGCCATATCCTGTTCCTGATGCGGCCGGGACGGCGCACGATCGAACGCCGGCAGGAAGGTTTCTGGGATGCATTACGCCATCGCGGCATCACGCCGACGCCGGACATGACCGTCACCGTCGATGACTGGCTGCCGGAACTGGCGACACAGGCGATCACTGAGCGCATCGCCAATAACGGCCTCGATTTCACCGCCATCCTCACCGCTGGTGACAGCCTTGCAGCTGGTGCGATGATGGCCGTGCAACAGGCCGGTTACAGCGTGCCGGAAGACGTCTCGGTGATGGGCATGGACGACCTGCCACAAGCCGCTTTCCTCAACCCGCCGCTTAGCACCGTGCATATCCCCATGCGCGAAATCGGCATGACGGCGGTCGATCTGTTGCGGGATCTCTGTTCTGGCGTACCGGCCCTGTCACGCCGCATCGAGCTTGCTTGCCACGTGGTAGAGCGGCGATCGGTCAGCGCGCCAGCAAGGATACGGTAGGTCTGCCGCGCATCCGGTTGTTCTTTAGCCCTTGCCGGTCCCTATCATCCAGGTCGCTTTCGCTCCCTAGCATCCCGACCTTTCTTTCGTCATCACAGACTTGGGCCGGAATTCAGCCGCTCACAGACCCGTGAATTGTTCTAACTCTTGCCCCGCGCGACAAGCCAGATCAGATAGGGCGCACCAACCATCGCCGCAAAGAGGCCAAGCGGCAATTCGTACGGGAAGGTCGCAGTCCGGGCTCCAAAATCCGCAAAAGCCATGACCACGGCACCGAGCAGAAATGAGACGGTCATGTGATCGGCGGCGCGTACGAACCCTGCACGGAGTGCAATATGCGGCGCGATCAGACCGACAAAGCTCAAAGGCCCGACAAGCAGCGAAGCCGCACCCGTGGCAATGCCGCAGAGAAGCAGAAGCACGATGCGACTGACCGGCACCGAAATGCCCAATGAGCGCGCGACCGGCGCTCCAAGCGGCAAGACAGCAAGCCAGCGGGTAAAGATCAGCGAGACGAAAAGCACGACCACAGCGATAGCGGCCAGCAAAAGCGCTGTCCCGGCAGTTGCCGTCGAGGCCGAGCCGCCAAGCCAGGCAAGGATCTGCCATGAGCGTTGATCGCCAATCGCCATCAGCGCTGCGAGCACCGAAGAACTGAGCGAGCCGATGGCGATACCGGCAAGCAGCAGTTTATCCGCCGGCAGATGACGACGGCTGGCAAAGGCAAGCACGAACGCCATAACAATGAGCGCTCCTGCACCTGCTCCACCCAGTTGCGTCAATGCACCGCCCATTGGCCAGAAGGTCAATGCAACGGCAAAACCGAGACCCGCACCGCCGCTGACACCGATCACTTCCGGGCTGGCCATGGCATTGCCGGTCATGCGCTGCAGGATGGCGCCGGTAAGCGCCAGAAGCCCGCCCGCTGCAGCCGAAGCCAGAAGACGCGGCCAGCGCAACGGCACCAGATCGGCGATCTGGTTCATGTCGAGAAAGATCCAGCTCGCACCATTGCGGGCGACCATCAGTGCCAGAACAACGATGACGACGGAGGCGAGAGCGAAAACCGGCAGACCACGACGGAAAGGGATCGGCTTCAGGATCAATGCAGGTTTCTCATGTAATTCCATGGTGCGCACGCGTGGGAGCAACCAAAGCAATAGCGGACCGCCGATCAGGGCCGTAACGGCGCCGGTCGGAAAGGTTTCGCCGGCGCTGTTGGCGACATATTGAACGAGGCCATCGCACAGGAAGAGAAGAAGCGCGCCCGCAAAGGGCGAAAGCGCCACAACCATGACGGGGCGACGAATGCCCAAACCGCGCACCAGAGCCGGGGCAGCCAAACCGACAAAACTGACGAGACCGACACCGGCAGCCACGAAACCGGCAAGCGCTGTCGCAACCGTTGCCACGGCAAAACGGATACCGGCGAGATTGACGCCGAGAGCCCGCGCTCCGGCATCGCCCAGCCCGAGCAGCAAAAGCGGTCGCAGCAGCAGCGCGGATAGAACGGCAGCGACCAACAATTCGACCGAAAGCGACTGGAAAACCGACCAGTCCTGCTGACTGAGCGAACCGCCGTTCCAGGTAACCAGCGACATCAGATATTCGCCCTGCGCCAGTGTCAGCGCGGCCGAAAAGGCGGCGGCGGTAACGCCGACCAGAAGACCGGAGACGACCATGGTGATAGGTTCGAAGGCGCGTCGCCAGGCAAGCGCAAAAACGATGGCCGCAGCGGCACCCGCGCCAAACAGCGCAACAAACGTGCGGTTACCATCCAGAAATTCGGGAAAGTACAGGGTGGCGACAACGATTGCCAATTGCGCGCCAGCCGAAATACCAAGCGTCGAAGGGTCGGCAATCGGGTTACGTAACAATTGCTGCAGCAACGCACCGGAAAGGCCGAGCGCCGCACCCGCAACCAGAGCAACGGCAGCACGCGGAAAGACACCGTAAAACAGGATAATCTCGTCCATCGACGAGATATTCGGTGAGAGGATGACATCGATCCAGCGGCCGGGCTCGACCAGAAGCGACGCCTCGTGCACGAACAAGGCGATCGCTGCCAGAAGAGCAAGTAGCGGCAACAGCCAGCTTGAATGTTTCATTTGCCGGCCTCTTGCCGCAGCAGGGCCTCGGCAAACAGCCGGGCGAAACGCATGCCCGCCGTCACACCACCGTAAGGCGCGATATTGCCGAGTTGCAGGACGCGGCCCTGTCGCACCGGTTCCAGCGAATTCCAGATCATGCTGTTACGGAGATCGCGACGGGATTGCACCGGGATTTCGGAGATGACGACGATACGGGCGTCCTTTTCCGCAGCAAGCTGCTCGATCGGCACCGGCGCTGCAAAGGTGAAACGCGAGCGATCGTTCCAGGCATTGCGCAGACCGAGCCGTGACAGGACATCGCCGAACATGCTGTCGGTGCCGAAAATGCGCACATGTCTGCTATCGCCGACATTGACCAGATAGGTGGGCCGATCTGCAAACCGCGAAAGCGACTGGCGCATGGTGTCGAGCGTTTGAAAAATATCTGCCGTTACACGCGCTGACTGTTCGGTTTTCCCAAGTCGCCCTCCCAGCGTCTGTACCGCTGCCACTGCCTTCTCGAAGGGCGGTTCGCCTTTGATGTAAAACGGCAGCGACATGGTCGGCGCAATTTCGGACAGCGCCGCCTCGTGCCGGGTGTAGAAGGGCGAGATCAGGATCAGGTCAGGTTTGACCAGATGCAGCAGCTCGAAATTGACCGAGCCGCGCAGGCCGAGATCGATCATATCGTCGGGAAGAACCGGTTCGACAGCATCTTCGCGGAACTGGATGAGTTCGGTGCCTGCCACCGGCATGACACCAAGCGCGACTGAGGTTTCCAGCATCGCCCAATCAATGGCGGCAATGCGCTGTGGCGGCTCTGCCGCACCCAGGCGGCCGGCTGGCAGCAGCAACGACGCGGCGCCGAGAACGAATGCCCGGCGCCGGATAGAGACCAGTGGTGGCTGCTGCGAATTCAACTTACCAGCTATAGGAGATTTTCCCCATGAACGTACGGCCATCGCCGTAATAACATCCGAACGAACTGCAGCTGGCGACATAATTTTCGTCTGCAATATTCTGCACGTTGAAGGATGCCTTATAGCCGTTTTTATTATAGCTGACGGCGGCATCCACCAGCGTTACCGGATCGAGATTAAAGGTGTTCGCACTATTACCGTAACGCTGCCCGACATACCGCACGCCGCCGCCAATTCCCAGACCTTCCAGCGCGCTATCCTGCTGGAACGTGTAGTTGACCCAAAGGCTGGCCGCATGTTCCGGCACGTTTTCGACACGCTTGCCGTTATCCGTACCCGCACCGATCTTCGTGTCAGTATAGGTGTATGCGGCGCGCAGATCGAGACCTTCGGCAAGGCCAACCACGCCTTCAAGTTCAAGGCCGCGAACCTTCACCTCACCGATCTGCGAAATCACGCCATTGATGGTGCGCGAAACGTTCTGCTGCTTCAGGTCATAAACCGAGGCCGCAAAGAAGCCGTTCCAGCCGGTCGGCTGATATTTGACGCCAAGTTCAACCTGTTCGCCAGAGGTCGGCTTCAGTGGTTCACCAAGACTGTTTGCACCGGCAACCGGCTCGAACGAAGTGGCATAGCTGATGTAAGGCGCGATGCCGTTGTCGAAGAGGTAACTGAGGCCGGCCCGGCCGGTCAGCTTCTGATCGGTCTGATCGAGCGAGCGGGCAATACCGGTAATCCCACTTGTCGACGTGCCCGATGTGCCAGACCAATCATGGCGCAGACCGAGCGTGGCGCGCCAGTTTTCATAAGCCAGCTCATCCTGCAGATAGAGACCGGCCTGCCAGAGCTGGCTATCAACCGTGGTATCGATAGTGCGGGATATGAGATTGATCGGCCCGCCATAAACCGGAGCAAGCATATCGAGTGTCGTTGCCCGCCAGAATTGCGTGCGGACATTGTTGTCGAAATAGCGATAATCGAGACCGACAAGCAGCTTGTGATCGACGGCACCGGTTTCGAAATCCGCCTCGAAATTGTTGTCGACGTTGAATGTGCGAAGGGCTTCGTTCTGGAAAGTGGCGTTGCGGTTCAGCGTGCGGCCATCTGTTGCCAGACCAGCGGTGGACATGCCGAGCGCCGTATAATCCCAATCGAAATCCATGTAGCGGACGTTCTGGCGGAACGTCCATGTTTCGTTGAGGCGCTTTTCGAGCTCATATCCGAGATTGACCATGGTGCGTCTGGAATCGTCGAAACTCGGGTCACCGACGTAAAAATCGCGCGGCAGCGTGTAGTTCGTCGCATTCAAGGTCAGTTGCGGCGGCAGGCCAGACGGCGTGCTGGGATTATCACGCTGGATGCTGGTCAGAATGGTGAGTTTGGTATCGTCATCGGGCTGCCATGTCAGCGCCGGGGCGATGAAAAAACGGTCGTTGTCGAGATTGTCTGTCTGCATACCGGCGCTTTTGGCAAACCCGGTCAGACGATAGGCAAAATCCGAACCTTCGGTAATCGCGCCGCCGAAGTCGAAGAAAGCGCCGTAACTATCGTAGCTGCCGGCTTGGGTACCGACTTCGCCAAAGCTTTCAAAGGTCGGACGTTTGCTGATCTGGTTGACCATGCCACCCGGATTGCCCTGGCCATATATGACCGAGGCCGGGCCGCGCAGAACCTCGACACGTTCCAGCCCATAGATCTCGAATGCAGGCGCACCGGCGGTACGCATCATTCTCAGACCATTGAGAAACTGAGCCTGCCGGCCATCAAAGCCGCGAATGATGGGAGAATCAAAACGCGCATCGGCGCCAAAGGGCTGGCCGACAACACCGGGCGTATATCCCAGAACCTGGCCGAGGGTCTGGGCATTCTGTGCTTCGATCTGGTCCTTGGTGACAACCGATACGGATTGCTGGGTTTCAACCAACGGCGTGCCTGTCTTGGATGCAGTCGAACTGGACTTGGCGACATATCCTTTCACCGGCCCTTTGGGATCTTCGCCATTGCCGGTGACGACGATAGGCGCAAGCGTCGTGGTTCCGGTGGTGTCAGGTGTCTGCGCGTGGACGGAGCCAAGGCAACCGGCAAACGCGACGGAGGCCGCAAGCATCAGGTGGGTTTTCGACAAGATCATAACGCGCCCCCGCAACATCGTCCGCATGCGTCCTATGCACCCGGATCATCAATCTGGACTTATTTGCTCATCTTTTATAGCGGGGTGATCACCTGATCCAATAATCAGGAGGTGGATTTTTCAGAACTATCAGTTATGGAATAACCATTATTGCATAAGCATAAATTCTTTGAGGTTTCTATGGCCGCCCCTAGGACGCCGCGCACCAGCCAATTCGAACTGCGACACCTGCGCTATTTCATAGCTCTGGTGGAGGAGAAAAATTTCGAACGCGCCGCAGCTAGGCTGGGCATTGCGCAACCGGGCCTCAGCCAGCAAATCCGCAGTCTTGAAGCTCTCGTCGGGCTCCCCCTGCTGGACAGATCAAAACGCTCGGTTCAGCTGACGCTATCCGGTCAGGTTCTGTTCGACGAGGCACGCAAGATCGTGGCCCAGACAGATGCGGCACTGGCACAGCTGCGGCGGGTGGGCCGTGGCCAGACCGGGCGCATCTCGATCGGTTACGTCGCGTCGGTCGCCTATGCCGGTGTACTGACGGAATCGCTTTCGTCCTTCCGCACCGATTTCCCCGATATCGAACTGCAGCTGGTCGAGATGGAAATGCGCATGCAGCTGACCAAGATCGCCGAAGGCGAGCTGGATTTCGGTTACATCCGCCCGCCCGTTACGGTTCCACCCGGGGTAACGACCATGACCGTTTTGCGCGAACCCTTGGTGATCGCCTTGCCGCAAAGCCATCCGCTCGCCTCGGTGGAAGAGGTGGATCTCGCAGCACTTTCGTCCGAGACTTTCATCACACCACGCCAGCCGGCCGATGTCGGTTTTCACTCCAATACGCTTGATGCCTGCCAGGCAGCCGGGTTCGAACCGAATATCAGCGCAACGGGGCGGGATTTCACCACAATTGCCAGCATGGTGGCTGTCGGACTTGGAGCGGCGGTCGGTCCGCAATCGCTCTCCTGCCTGCAATTGCCGGGCATTCGGTACCTTCGGTTGACGCGCAACCGCATAACATCCGATCTGGCGGTTGCCTATCGAAAGACCGAAAGCTCTGCGGCAGTGCGCGCTTTTGTGGCGCATCAGCGCGCCAAATATGTACCGCCCAAGTCGGAAACTTCAGTGGAGCCAAAGAGTTAGGAACTCTCTTCGTCAAGACGATAAAACAAGCTGGAATTGCTACCCAAGAAATAACTTAAGCATGGGCTGTTCGACTGGCGAAAACGAGCCGCCGAACACGCTGCGAGATCGCTGATGATCTCCGGATCGGGTTATCGACATTGACGCGCTGGCTGAGCCACAATCGGAAGGCCGTTGTGCATGCTGCCGGAAATCATAAAGGTGATGAAATTCCGCATCATTGATTACGTAAGCATTCTATCGAAACAATCAAACCAAGCTTGTGAACTGTCCGCATTATAAGGCTGGCGGTGTGTAACCGTTTACCCTATTGCCCAACATGTCTTTCGTAAGATGAAGTTGGGCCAATACGCATGTTGATGAAGAGAGCGTTTGATATCGCATTGTCAATTCTGGCTGCCGCCATTCTGGCGATACCGATGATTGCAGTGGCAATTGCGGTGCGCGTGACTTCGAAGGGGCCGGCGCTTTATTGGTCCAAGCGTGTTGGTCGTGGCAATCATTTGTTTTCGATGCCTAAATTCCGCACCATGCGGATCGACACGCCGGTCGTCGCTACACATCTGCTGAGCGATCCATCAAAACACCTGACACCGATCGGCAGCTTTCTACGCAAGACCAGCCTCGACGAACTTCCGCAACTTTGGTGCATCCTTAAAGGCGACATGAGCTTTGTCGGCCCACGCCCGGCCCTGTTTAATCAGGACGATCTGGTTGCAGCGCGCACGGCGGAAAACGTACATATGTTACCGCCCGGACTGACGGGATGGGCTCAGGTCAATGGCCGTGACGAATTGGCAATTCCGGATAAGGTTGCTCTCGACGCGGAATATCTGAAGCGACAGAGCTTCCTGTTCGACCTGCGTATTCTTGTGATGACAGCACTGAAAGTTGTTGGTGGTTCTGGGGTTCAGCACTAGCTTTCAGGCCAGTGGGGCATTCACGCAAAAGACAGTGCTTCTGATTAGGCATGCATTGTCCGCTCGATGATGAAATGGAGCAGACTTCATGAACATGACATTGGTCACCGGCGCCTCCGGGTTTGTTGGGTCCCACCTCATGAAGGAAATGGCACGGCGTGGCCTGTCGGTTCGCGGCGTCACTCGGGGAACGGTGCCGGATCTGGTGACGATACCATCCTATGGCCCGGAAATGGATTGGAACGAATGCCTCGAAGGCGTCGATACCGTGATCCATCTCGCCGCGCGTGTCCATGTCATGCGGGAAACCGCATCTGACCCGCTTGCCCTGTTTCGGGAAGCCAATGTCGCTTCCACGATCAACCTCGCCCGGCAAGCTGTTGCTGCAGGCGTCCGCCGATTCGTATTCGTCAGCTCCATCAAGGTAAACGGCGAGCGCACGGAACCGGGAAAACCTTTTACCGCCGATGATATTCCCAATCCGCAAGACCCTTATGGCATATCAAAGGCAGAGGCAGAAGCAGCGCTGATGGTATTGGGTCGCGAGACCGGCATGGAGATCGTCATCGTCCGCCCTCCTCTCGTTTATGGCCCCGGCGTTCGCGGAAATTTCCGCAGCCTGATGAAATGGGCAGCAAGCGGAATGCCGTCGATCTTCGGAGCAGTGAAGAACAAGCGTTCGTTTGTACATGTCGCCAATCTCTGTGATTTTTTGATCACGGTGCTGGATCACCCCAAGGCTGCCAACCAGATATTTTTGGTGAGCGATGGGCAAGATCTTTCGACACATGAGCTTCTTGTGAAGCTTACCGAAGCTGCTGGGCGCAAACCGAGAAACATCCCCGTTGCGCCAGGAATTCTGAATGCAATCGGCAGACTTGCGCGGCGCGAAGCAGCCGTCGCACGTCTGACGGAAAATCTCCAAGTTGATATGTCGGCTAATTGGCAACTGCTGGGGTGGCGTCCGCTCGCGACATTGGAACGTGACCTCTAGCTAAAAGCAGTGGCTGGGGCGCCAGGATTCGAACCTGGGAATGCCGGTACCAAAAACCGGTGCCTTACCGCTTGGCGACGCCCCAACATTTGTACGAAAATCTATCGCGCTCAGTGCGCAAATCGTACGGGTTGCGCACCCATTAGCAAAGCTTCGGACGAGGAGCAATCCACGGACTGAAGCTTTTTTTCATCAATGAGCCGGTATCGACATGATGTGCGATAACGGCAGTTCCATATCCCGCGGCTGGAGCGGGATTGTGGTGTGTCAGGCTGACTCCCGCAGCATGATCTCTGCGTTGAGCAGGATGCGCTCGCTTTCGGCCGTTGCTTCCGCGCCCTCCATTTCGTCAAGCTTGCGGAACAACAGTTCCATCGCCAGCCGACCGATCTCGTTGTAGTTCTGCGCGACCGTGGTGATCGGCGGACAGGCGTAACGTGACAGTGGATGATCGTCATGGCCGGCGATGCGGATATCGCTGCCCGCAGCCTGCCCTATCTTGAGGCCGCGCTGGTAGGCAGCCGAAATGGCACCGAAAGCAACGCGGTCGTTGGCGCAGAGGATCGTTTTGGTCGGGAAACCGCCGCTGTCGAGAAACCGTGTGGTTTCCTCGTAACCGAAACGTTCAAAGTCCCAGCTGCCGTCATGTGCCGTTTCCAGCACGACCGGCTCCATCTTCAGCTGGCGCATCGCCTCGGCATAGGCGGTTTCGCGCGTTGCCGCATTGGTGTTGACCGGTGGCATGCCGAGGTAACAAGGCGGCTCGCCTGAGCGCACAAGATAGTCGACGATGAGCTGAAAACTCTGGCGGTTGTTGGTGCCGACGAAGGGCGAAGTTTCGTCCAACGGCGAGTCCACGTAAACCAGCGCGATGGATTCTCCGAGAGCCTTCAGCGTCTCATGCTGCGATTGCACACCGAGGGGCGCGATGATTGCGCCTGCGACGTTCATCGATTTCAGCGTCTCGATCGCCCTCGCCTCAATCTGGGCATTGCCATCCGAAGACAGCACAAAGGCAAGAAAACCGGCGGCATTGGCGATCAGTTCCACACGGCGCGTCAGCGCCATGTAGAACGGGTCGGTCGAATTCGGAATGATGATGCCGATGATGTTGCTGCGCCGGCGATTGAGGTTGACGGCAAACATGTTCGGCCGAAAACCGCTTTCTTTCAGCGCAGCTTCGATGAGACCGCGTGTCTTGGCGCGAACGGAACTCGGATCGTTGAAATATTTGGACACGGTCGGGCGGGACAATCCGACAAACTCGGAAAAGTCCTCCATCGTCTTGATGGGTTTATCTGGCAATTGCGTCCCACCCGCTCTGCTAATCGATTTAAATTATGGACGCAGTTCAATCAAAACTTCTGAGTCCGTGCAAGCCGCGCGTATTACGCGCGGCAGGCTTCAAAATAATCTTCCAGCACACGATCGACGGCCGCAAGAGCCAGCGCACGGGCATTCGGCTGAACCTTGCTGTCACGCACGGAAACATACGCGCCGGCCAAATACTGGCTGATCAGTGTTTCCGGGATTTCGACGCCATCCAGAAGTTCGAACAGCGCCTTCACAGCGCCATCGATTTCCGGCTGCGGCCAATAATAACGAATACGGTCGCTGTAGCTGAAATGGCGCTGGATGTGCTTGTCTGATTCCGAGCCGTGATAATATTTATCCCAGTTTTTCGGATCTGCCGTCAGCACGCGCTCGATGGTGGCGACCAATGTTTCGGAGCGTTTGCCGGCAAACAGGAATTCGGCGATCTGGTCGAGACCGTAAAAGGCTTCGCGCAACGCAAACGTCAGGCCCGGACCGACCTTCAAAATGGCGAAACCATCCAGCACCAGCTGGCGCAACATTTCGCGGGTCTGGTAATCGGTGGAATGCGCTTCGAACACCATGCCCGGCATGTCGGACAGCGTGGCGCTCAGCGCCCTCGCCTTTTCCGGTGCGTAAGGGATGACGTTTTCATTGCCGTATTCGACACCCGGCTGAACGACGGCACCGACAACGCGGGAAAATGCGTCCGTAACGCCAGCAGCCTCGAATGCCTTGGCGTGGATGGCGATGGTTTCGCGGGCAGCTTCCGGCTTGGTGACTTCGAGTTCGTCGAGTTCTTCCATCGCGCCGCCCGGGATCGGAACCTCGGTACCGACGATATAGACAGGCTTTACGCCATCCGAACCCTTCAAAGCGGCTTCAGCGACGGCAGCAAGGCGTGCTGCACGCTCGGCGGTCAGCGCATCCGGCAAAGCGACAGGTTCACCGGCGCAGCCCATGCTGGTGTCCAGATGCAGCTTGGTGAAACCGGCCAGCGCAAAAGCCTCGATCATCACACAGGCCTTTGCCATCGCCTCTTCGGCAGGCAGGTTCTTCCACGGATTGGGGCCGAGATGGTCGCCGCCGAGGATGAGCTTTTCGATCGGAAAACCGACCTTTTTGGCAATCTCTTCTGCGAAGGTGCGGAAATCCGCCGGCGTCATGCCGGTGTAGCCGCCATCCTGGTTCACCTGGTTGCAGGTGGCTTCGACCAGCAGATAGGCATCCTGTTTCATCGCATGCAGCATGGACGCCTCGATCACCATCGGATGCGCAGAGCAAATGGACGGGATGCCCTTGACGCCGGTACCGTTTTGCCAGTTGGCGATGTCGAGAAGATAGTTCGTCTGCATGTTAGGCATTTCCTTGCGCTTGAATGAGAGCGTCGAGTTCGGCGCGGGTAGAAGCCCCTTCCATCGGACCGGCCTTGGTAACGGCACGGGCGCCCGAGGCATTGGCGTAACGCAACACTTCGGCCGGGTGCATGCCCTTCAGCCAGAAGGTGACGAAGGTGGCGCCAAAGCAGTCGCCGGCGCCAGTCGGGTCAATTTCCTCGACCTTGTAGCTTTCGAGATCGACCTGCGTGTCCTTGTCGAAATAGCTGGCGCCCTTGTCGCCGCGCTTGACGACGATGGCCTTGATGCCCTTGGCCAGCAGTTCGGCAACGGCTTCCTTTTCGGTCTTCGCTTCGGCGAACAGAAAGAGTTCCTCGCCGCTCGGCATGAAAAGGTCAGTCTTGGAAAGCACCGTCTGCAGCGCCTCGCGCATGCCGGGGCTATCGAGGATTTCCGGGCGCAGGTTCGGATCGAAGGAAACGGTGCCGCCTGCCGCCTTGATGCGCTCGACGGCTGTCAGGATGCTGGTGACGACGCTAGGTGCGTACAGAGCCGTACCCATCACATGCATATGCGTGCAGGTGTCGATGAGCGCGAGCGTCTTGTCCGACAGTTCGATTTCGCCGCAGGCGCTGTTGCGGATGTTGAAGACAAAGTTGCGGCCGCCGTCTTCGCGGTAACGCACGAAGGCGCTGCCGGTCGTGCCCAACGGCAGCACGTCGATGCCGGAGACGTCGACGCCATCTTGTGTCAGACGGTTGATATTGACCCAGCCAAAATCGTCGTCACCGACGCGCGAGATGATCGCACAGTCCTGACCGAGCTTGCCGACCTGATCGATGAAGATGGCCGGTGCGCCCGAGGGAAACGGGCCGATCAATGGCACGGCTTCGCGAAAACCGTTGCCGCGATTGGTGGCGACGATTTCGACCAGGATTTCGCCGATGGTGAGAATTTTCGACATGGCACTCTGCTCTTAAAAATTACTGCTTGGCTCGTTTCGAGCGCACGTCGAGATAGACGGCAACGAGGATGACGAGGCCCTTGACGATGAGCTGGTAGAAATAAGGCACCGACAGCATGTTCATGCCGTTGTTGAGGACGCCGATTATGAGAGCGCCGATCAGCGTGCCGATCATGGTGCCGACGCCGCCGGCAAGGCTGGTGCCGCCGAGAACGGCTGCGGCAATGGCGTCAAGCTCGTAGCTCATGCCGGCATTGGTCTGAGCGGAGAACAGGCGCGAGGAGAGCAGCACGCCGCTGATTGCCGCCATCACACCGGAGATCATGAAGATGATGATCTTCAGACGATCGACCTTGATGCCGGAATAGAGTGCAGCCTCGCGATTTCCGCCGGTCAGGTAGGCGCGGCGACCGAACTTGGTCTTGCTCAGGAGGATATGGTTGAACAGGAAGAGCACGGCGACGACCCAAATGACGATCGGGATGCCGATAAAGCTCTGGGTGCCGATGGCGGTCCAGCTCGGCTCCATAATCATCGCCGGCGCGCCGTTGGTCGGCAGGCTGACCATGCCGCGATAGATGCCCATGGTCGCCACGGTGACGATGAAGGAGGGCAGCAGGAATTTCGCCGTCAGAACGCCATTGGCAAGGCCAAGCACCGCACCGGCTGCAATCGTCAGGATCAGCGCCGGCACAAAGCTCATGCCGAAGGCGAAACACTGCGCGCCGACCATTCCGGCCACTGCGATGATCGAGCCGATCGACAGGTCGATTTCACCGAGCAGGATGACCCATGTCATGCCGAAGGCGGCAATGGCGATGACCGACACCTGCTGCAGGATGTTCAGAAAATTCGCCACCGACATGAAGCGCTGGTTGGTGACGGAGAAGATCACACAGAGAACGATCAGCGATAAAAAGATACCGCCATACTGTTTCATGACCTGTTTGAAGGCGGCGCTGGCTGCGCTCTTGTCACTCATGATGTAAATCCCGTGGCAAAGTGCATGATCTTTTCCGGTGTCATCTGGTCAGGGTCGGCGATTGCCGTGACCTTGCCTTCGCTCATGACGACGACACGGTCGCTCATGCCGATGACTTCCGGGAGTTCGGAGGACACGAGCAGGATTGCCGTGCCTTCCGCCGCCAGCTGGCGGATGATCTTGTAGATTTCGAATTTGGCGCCGACATCGACGCCGCGTGTGGGCTCATCGAGGATGAGGATCTTTGGTTTGGTCAAAAGCCATTTGGCCAGCACGATCTTCTGCTGGTTGCCGCCTGACAGCGATCCGGCAATCGTATCGAGCGAGGCCGTCTTGATGGCGAGGCGCGCGACTTCCGCATTGGCAGCTTCACGCTCGCGTTTGCGCTTGAGAAAACCGAGCACGCTGGAAAAACCGTTCAGCGCCACCATCGAGATATTGCTCTCGACGCTGTGGCTCAGCACAAGTCCCTCTTCCTTGCGGTTTTCGGTGACGAAACCGATGCGGCGTTCGATGGCCTCGACCGGCGATGTGATCTTTACCTGTGCGCCGTCGATGGCAACCGTGCCGGCGGAAGCCTGAGCCATGCCGAACAGCGTGTTCATGACTTCCGAACGGCCGGAACCGATCAGGCCGAAAAAGCCCAAAATTTCGCCGGGGCGGACATCGAAGGAAACGTTGTCGAACTCTTCGTCGCGAGACAGGCCGTTCACTGCCAGAACCGGCTTCTCGCTGAGCGCCGGAGCTGGCACATCGCGCGGCGGATAGATCTCGTTCATGTCGCGGCCGACCATCAGCGCGATCAGCTCCGATATCGTCACCTCGGTCTTGTCGCGCGTGGTGATATAGCTGCCGTCGCGCACGACGGTGATGTCGTCGCTCAGCCGCATGATCTCTTCCATGCGGTGGGAAATATAGAGAATGGCGACACCCTTCGCCTTCAGGCGGTCGATGATCTCAAACAGAATTTCGGCTTCGCTATCGCTGAGCGACGAGGTCGGCTCATCGAGAATAACGATCTTGGCATCGATGCTTAGGCCCTTGGCGATCTCGACAAGCTGGCGCTGAGCGATCGACAGATCGCCGACCTGATCGGTGACGGAGACCGGCAGGCCGAGTTCCTTCACCAGTTCGGCAGCCTTGCGCACCAGCGCCTTGTCATTGATGAAACCGCCACGCGACGGTTCGCGGGTCGCCAGGATGTTTTCCGCAACGGTCATGTTGTTGCAGAGGCTGAGTTCCTGAAACACGATGGTCAGGCCCGCCTTGGCAGCATCCTGTGGATTTGTCGGCGCGTAAGGATGGCCGTCGAGCGTGATCGAGCCGGTGGTCGGCTGATAAACGCCGGCCAGGATCTTCATCAGCGTCGATTTGCCGGCGCCGTTTTCGCCTAGAATGGTGTGAACACGGCCGGGACGAACCTTAAGCTGCATATTCTTCAGCGCTTTGACGGCGCCGAATTCCTTGGACATGTCCTTGATTTCGAGGATCACGCTGTCGCCTGACGTTTCCATGGCGTCACCTTTCATCGAGAGCGTGGCAAGGGTCACTTGCGGCAAACGCTCTGCCTTCCAGATCCCGCGCATCAATCACCGGATTGGGAGATGCGGCAGGCTTTCCGGTGGCCCGTTCTGGGGTGAAACGGGCCACCGAAAGGAGCGGTCCTGCGCGGTAGCCGTTAGGGCTTTGCGCGAGGTCGCCTTGGGAGAAGTTTACTTCTTGACGTAAACGCCCGGCACGATCGGCTGTTCGGCAGGCACTTCCTCGCCGGCCTTGAGCTTGATCGCGGTTTCGACGGCGAGCTTGCCCATCTGGTCCGGGAACTGCTGGATGACGCCGACGAAATCCGGGTCGGCATCGACCGCCTTGATGGCTTCCGGCATGCCGTCGAAACCGATGACCTTGACCTTGCCGGTCAGGCCCGACGACTTGACGGCAACGGCAGCAGCGAGAGCTGCATCGTCACCGAAGCCGAAAATGCCTGCGATATCCGGGTTGGCCTGCAGCATGTTCTGGGCAACGGCCAGCGCTTCTGCGCGGGTGATGCCGGTCTGGATCGACACGATCTTGATGTCCGGGTGCTTGGCAATGGCTTCCTTGAAGCCGTTGACGCGGTTCACCACCGACTGCACCAGCGGGTAGTCGATGATTGCGACTTCGCCCTTTCCGCCGAGCTGCTCGGCCATCAGCTCACCAGCCTTGACGCCACCGGCATAATTGTCGGTGCCGATATAGGAGGCAACCTTGGCGCCTTCGACCGGAACGTCGACCGTAATGACCTTGATGCCTGCGGCTTCGGCGCGGGCAACGGCTGCGAGAGCGCCCTTGCTGTCGACCGGAGACATGATGATGACGTCGACGCCCTTGACGATGAAATCTTCGATGTCCGCGAGCTGCTTGTTGAGGTCCTGGTTGGCGATCGAGATTTCGACCGACACGTTCTTGGCCTTGGCTTCAGCGGTGATCGCCTTGGCAAGCTCGTTGTAGAAAGGATGCTGCTGGGTCAGCAGCGATGCGCCGATGCCTTCGGCATGGGCAGCGGCTGCGGCAAGCGTGAGGCTGGCGGAAACCAGCAGCGTCTTTGCAAAATTCTTGAGGGTCATTTTAGTCCTCCCCGTCCTTAAGGCCTTATGAGCACTGATCCTGCTGGCTGGCCTCCTCTTGCCAGCGGATGCGTATCTATATGCTCTAAAATTTACGCACGTCAATATTTTAAAAATCATGCGTAAATTTATTTGTTGGGAAGTGAAAAATTATGGGTGATAACAAGTGATAATCGACCTGACCGATGTCCCCAGTGACCTTGAAATATATTTTTTGACCCAATAGAAATTTCCCCAAGAAGCAACAATTCCATAACCCATTGATACTGCACGATTATTTATGCGACTTGAGCAAGTCGCTTTGTGCCTTGCGACGCGATCCGGGATTCTCTCAGAAACGGAGTAGTCCCATGGAAAAAATCGTCGATTATCACCCTTATTGGTCGAGCTTACTCGCTGCCCGCTACGACGAACGCGCCGGTCAAATTCGATCCTCGACACGGTTTGAAGGGTTGCCTGAGCTTCGCAGCGGGGTTGGCAATGCGGAAGACCTGCACGCTACCATTCTCTTTGACGAGTATGGGAGCATGGGCCGAAGCGAGTTCGAGCACCGGATCAATCTCGCTCGGACGGCCAGTGCCTTGAGAAACCGCTGGGTGAACGGAGGAAGACAACTTGTCGATCCGACACGCGCGTCAGGCGACCTAGAGGAGCGCTGCGCCTCGATTTCTTCACGGGTCCCGATTTATATCCATCTTGGCGCTCCGGCCGAGATCGTTGCGGGGGCCGACATTCTGTTGGACGGACTATACATTGAGAAGCTGTCCGAAGATCACGAAAGGGACACCTATGGGCTGGGCGTCGTCTGCAGGCCCGCGATGCCGATGGATGCCATGATCTCTCTTGGCGACCTGCTGCTTGGCCAGTCAGCATTATGCTATGGCTTCGCCGACTCTTTGGGCCCTCGTTCGAATATCGATTTGGTGATCAGAGACCACGTCTTACAGGACGATATTTTGAGAGTCGCTCTAGACTGTGCTCACGCCACGCTGCTTCAGCGGGCCGACTGTGAGGGCACTCCTCGTAGTCATGGTCCCGCTCGGGGCCGCTAAGCCCTGCCTTCACTTTTATTCAATCTCCCCGCGCTACCGAAGCCTCGAAACGGGGATCACTAAATGCACACTTTCGCTATCGGCGACATTCATGGCCGGGCCGACCTTCTTTCAACGCTGCTGGAGGGCATCAAGGCGCGTGCGGCCGCCGACGGCATCGACTTTAGGGTAGTCTTTCTCGGCGACATAATCGATCGCGGACCCGCCAGCAAAGAAGCGATGTCACTGGTGGCCGCGACACTTGAAGGGACACCGGGATCCATCTTGATCCGCGGAAATCACGACTGGTTTCCTGTTCGGATACTCGATGAGCTTGAGGGTGATCGGAAGGTCATGGCTCTCGCCCACTGGGTTTGGAATATGGGCGGGGACGCGACGCTTCTGTCTTACGGGTTCGACCCAGCCACCTTTACGGTATCGGATCTTGCCTCCCGCTTCCCCAAGAAACACCTTGAGCTGCTCAGGGAGGCGAAGAGCTACGTGGAATTACCGGGACATATCCTGGTGCACGCGGGGATAGTGCCGGGGGTGCCTCTGGGTCTACAGAGCGCTTACGACCTAATGTGGATAAAGGAGCCATTCCTTTCCTACGAGGAGCTCCACGACAAAGTAGTCGTCCACGGGCATACGATCACGGGCTCCCTCGATTGCGAGGTACGAGGAAACAGGATCAGTATCGACACTGGCGCTTACGAGAGCGATCGTCTTTCTGCTGCGCATCTAAAGCCCGACGGTAGCGTTGCCTTCATGCAGTCGAGCCTTGCGTTAGGAGTCGTGGACGTCGAGGCCCGCTTGATCGGTATAAGTTCGCGGCAGCCAGCCATCTCAATTTAGGAACGATCTCTAGCGCGAACGTCGACATCGGCACTCGGACCTCGGACCTCCCGACGATTGGAAGCCATTTATTTTCAGGCGGACGTTAGCTGGCCCGGCCCTCTGATCTTCTCGAACTGGCGAAGCGCGTTGTGCTCTCGCGCCGCTTTGGCAAGCTCGACCGTCACCACCCGACGGCCGACGGGCCAGAGGCTTATCGCGGCAAGCTTGAAGGCCTGAAGTCCGAAAGGAATGCCGATGATGGTCAGGCAGTTCAGCACGCCGGACACGATATAGCCCAAGAACAGTACCAGGCCGAAGGTCAGGACCCAGATCACGTTCGCAATAAAGCCGACGGCTCCAGTAAGCGCGGTCGTCGCACTGAGCTCGCGACCGTCCAGCTCCCGGACGTGCACCACCGTCTTGCCGAAAGGGAAAGCGGACATTTTCGCCATCTCCACCGCCGCTCGCGAGAGGGGCAGGCCGATGATCGACACTGCGAAGACCGCTGCCCCGACAAGCCAGACCAGCGCGAGGATCGCTCCGCCGAACACGAACCATATTGCATTTCCGACAAACCGCATCGCGCCCTCCTGAGACCGGGGCTTCCAGATCGTGAAACGACCATACGGTCAACAACCATTTTTGGTTGCAAGAATATGGCTGAAAAGGGGCAGCTGGAATGGACTGTATCGAGAATTCTGGCATGATCGCCGCTGAGATTGTTGAGGAATCACGTGTTTGCGGTCGGTCGTCACATTGCATGCTCTGAATTCAATTCGGGCCGCGCGAGATGCCCGTTCAAAGCATGCGAGCACCCGGTTTCTCTATGGAAAGCAATTAGGGACTGCATGCGGTGAATGACAAATCGACACGACCTCTCTGGGCCGCAATATGCCTGTCGGCGCTTTTGGTGGCAGCAGGCCCAGGCGGGGCTTCAGCCCATGGTGGCGGTTGCCGGAAAGACTCCCCGCCCGGGAAATGTTGCCACATGGACAGGAAAGCCGGCAGCTCGCATTGCCACTAAAACTACCCCATTCTGGCTGGAATTTAATGCAAATACATAAATCTGCTCTCCTCGCCCTTCTTGTGGCAGCTTGGACACCCTCGGCCGCTTCGGCTCAACAGCCTTCAACCATCTTGAAGATCGGCGACGACGCGGCACGGAAATTGCTGAATGCCATGGCGGCTAAGGGAAACCTGAAGCTTCCGATGCACGCGGAGGCCTGGGTCGTTACGGCCACCGTCGCTTTGGGGATGGGACTCGAGAAATGCGGTCTACCCAAGCCGGGTGACGACAGTATGTGGACCCCCGCCCTGGAGACGATGTCTCCGGATCAGATCATGGTCCTCAACCGGATGGTGACGGCGAATTTCCGGAAGGCGGAAAAGGGGAATTTCGTAGACCTCAACAAGCTGTTTCCGGTAACGCGACAGGTTGCCCTTTCCTTGTCCGACGGCAAGGCGAAGTGGAACTGTTCCGAGATCGCGGGCGTATGGGCGGCCGCGGCAAACTATTCCACGGCCAACAGGTAACAGGGTCACGACGTCGATCGCCTCGGTCTTCGACGTGAATACAAGTTCCGGAGTTCGGGCCGACGGCCCGGAGTTCGGTAATGGAGAAGCAGCCGCTCGTGGTGCATGGCAAAACGATGGACGGGAACCCGACCGTGAAAACCTTTTTAGTACTCCTGACAATGATGGCGGCATCGACCGCGTCGGTGGACGCTCAGTCCCTGACGCGCGTCCGCGAAAGCCAGGTAATCGACAGTTACACAGCCTGGATAGGCCGGGATGACCTGTACAATTCGAGTGGCTCACGATTGACCAAGCCGTGGCAGATCATCAGGCAGGACAGGGCAAACTACCACGCATACGGCATTCGGGACGAAGGCGACGAGAACGATTCCTTCTTCCTCGATCCGGCAAACAGGCAGATCCTCGAAACGATGCTTGAGAACGGAACGATATCGCGGAACGCCCAGCAGATGATCCTGCGCGGCAACGTCTGGGTCAGCGTCAAGACTTTCGGCCAAGGAGACAGTGGGAACTACCTTGCCGTCGATGTCTGGAGATGAACCACGAAAACTGCGACCAAACGAGTTCGTGTCAGAGAACATGATACAGCGCAAACCGCGGCGCTACCGCTTGCAGCTCGAGCGAGCCTCGTTTGATCCGCCATCAAACCTCGGAACTTCAAGATGAAACGAAAATCCGGACTTCTTGCCGTCCTGGCATTGGCATCTCAAACACTCTGGAGCGGACCCTTGCTGGCCGCGGAGTTCAAACCTGAGAAAACGGCTCGCTACGGTGATTGGGAAGCGAGCCTTTACCGCAACCTTGGTAACAACCAGCTTTTCTGTGCCGCGGAGACCCGTGGCGGCGGTGTCGACCTTCGCATCAACAGCTATAAGTCTTCTGGTGAAACCTTCATCGAAGTCTATAATTCCGACTGGACCATGATGCAGGGCGACGTTCGGTTCACCTTCGTTCTCGACGTTTCCGGTGAAAGCTACGAAGCCGAGCTGCGCGGCCGCTCCTGGGGCGACAGCTACACCCACGATTTCACCGACGTGAAATCATACAACGCACTTCTTGGGCTACTGGCCAGATCCGGGTCTATCCAGCTTCGGAATTCCAACAGCGCGGTGATAGCGACCTTTAGCGGACGCGGTGCTATGGAAGCCCTCCAGACGTATCGTAAGTGCGTCGAAGACTGACCTGCGGGATCGCTTCCGCCATCGGTGTGGTCGGCTTGCGCGGGGTGAACCTTCAACGCTCAGGCCACGAGCGGAGCGCCGGGGCTCCCGGACATTGCCGGAAAGGAGATTAGTCGATGACTTTACCTTTGAGATTCATGGCTTCGTTGGTTTCGGTTATTGCAATTCCCCTGTTGTTCGGGGTCGGCGCGGCGAGCGGAGCCAGCTTTTCCTGCAAAAGGGCTTCGACACCCGACGAGCGGGCGATCTGCGCCAGTGAAACCCTGTCACAGCAGGATATACAGGTAGACCGAACATATCGGTTAGCGGTCGGCAAGTTCGGGAAGTCAATTGTGGCAGATGCGGCGCGGGGTTTCTTGAACGAGCGGCGCAGCTGCAGAACCAATCACCGCTGCATCTCAGATGTCCAGAACCGCATGATTGACCACTACAACGATCTTCTGACCAAGCCCGGAAACGGGTCTACCGTTGGAAGTGTGGTCCCTTACGGCAGTCGAGCGGGGATGGAGACCACTGTCGTCAACGCTTATGGACTTGGCACGGCGAAGGCGATGATCGAAACCGAGCATACGAGAGAAAATGCCAAGGCTTTCTGCCGGGAGTACGTCCAGACCGCGTCCGAGAAATGTATCCAGGAGACCTTGAGGGATGTCGAACCCAAGGGGACGCTGATCGCCGATTGCACTTCCGGCGAATTCAGCAGCTTCAGTGGCGAAGCCCTTACCCGAAGAGGCGACGGGACGATTTTCAATCGCGACACCAACGAGGTTCTCGACGGGTCTATGGCAATTGGGGAGCCAGTGTACTCGGCACAGTACGAAAAGCTCTGCCCGACGGAATAGAGCGGCAGAGACCTTTCCGAATACTCGGCAGCCACTTGCATGTTGCCAAAAGCGTCACTTACCCTTGGAAAAGCCTTTTCTACGTACGCGAGCTACGGCGGCGACATCTAATAGATCGCGTTACCGACGAAGACGAAGCCTTGGATGCTGCGCGCGTGACAAACGTCTTCACTATGTTGAGCGAATTCCACACAAACGTTAGCTTGACCAGAGCAGCGGCACTTTTAATCCGGAATTTTCCCCATCTTGCCGCGCATGGCGACCTCTCCCAAATGATCTTGCCGATACGAGCGGCCAATACCATTCGAGGCTTACCTCAAACAGCGATCCTGACTTCTCTTCCCGATGGTTCTTGAAGCCAGTCGCTTTGACGGCGGAAACGCTTCGACGCTGTCACATTTCGCAGGACAACATCACTATACTTGTCGAGATCTCGCGAAGTGAAAATGGCGGCTTTGTACCTGGTTTCGGCCCCTTGTGCTGAGCGGTGCTGCTTGTAGAAAGTCACCGTACCCAACAGCGCGAGTTCGTCTCTCAGAGTAACCTCTTCCGGCAGCCCCTGAAATCTGTCGACCAATTCGCCGTTTTGCAGGCCGATCTCAGCCACCTCGAGGATAGCCTGGACGTTCTGCTCCCAATTGACCGGCCAACCAAGAGACTGCAAGGCGGCGGCAGCTTCAACTACCATTTCGAACGCCTTCCGATGTGCATCCGTCAACCCGACGACCGCGCTGGTGGCAAACCGAACCTTTTCCAAGTCCCGGAGACGAGTGACGTAATTTTCGACAGCGGCACCCAGCCCGACGGGCGATACCCAACGCCCAGGCACGAACTCGTCCCCCAAGCGGAATTGGATATCCGTGCGTGGCAAAGATGGATTTTGTACCAATGCCAAAGCATCCGCAACCTTAGTCTCCGAAGCGTCTTTATGTTGATTGCCACTGAGAACTGACCCGGTATTTCCACCGAGATTTGACCCGCCTTTTAGATATGTTTCGGGTCTGGTGTTGAGGTCAAGTTGCTGTTTTTCTCCTTCGTGTTTTTCGGTT